>VFSW01002343.1_pt1 | contig 28610 bp, 20 predicted proteins | sample 5358111 | NCBI WGS metagenome assembly VFSW01 (sample SAMN11554181, study PRJNA540505) | mine drainage metagenome | isolation source: sediment from site ElyBrook_90M | place: USA: Ely Copper Mine, Vershire, VT | collected 2017 | reverse complement strand
AGCCTGGTAGCTCGTCGGGCTCATAACCCGAAGGTCGTAGGTTCAAATCCTGCCCGCGCAACCCCCCGCTGTACCACGCGACCCCTCTTCACGGAGGGGTCGCGCCATTTCGGCCAACGCGACGAGCGGAAGGAACGTGCAGTCGGCTAGGTACGTCCTGTCCGGCTGCGGGTACAGCTTGATGCGGCCGTCCTCGAAGTAGCGACGCAGGGACTCCCGCGCGCGGAGCGGGTCACCGCGAAAGACGCGGTCGAGTTCCTGAGCTCGCAGAAGCACACGCTCCGGGGTCGGCAGCACGACGGGTGCCGACGCCTGCTCCTTGAGCGACGAGATGGCGGTGCGTTCCGTCTTCGCCTGCGCCTCGAGGTCCTTGAGCGCCCCGCGCACGTATTGCGAGTCGTCGCCGTCGGCGATGAACCGCACGAGGCCGTGAATCCGTTGCTCTGTGCGAGCGAGGCGGTCAGCGTGCTCCTTCAATTCGGACCTCGTGCTGCGCTCGACGCTACCGAGATGCTCGGCGATGCGCTTGCGCAGGTACTCGACCGCGCTGGGCGTGAACAGAGACTCACGCAGCGCACCAAGGATTCCTGCGCGCGCGGTGTCCTCTCGAACCGGGACTCCATTCGCACACGTTCCGCGCTTCTTGTAGTCCGAGCAGTAGTAGTAGTTCGCGGAGCTCCCGCCGTGGATCGTCATCGGCGCGCCGCACAACCCGCACTCGAGCAGCCCGCTCAGCGGGTACGCGGTGCGATTGCCGGGCGCGGTTTTCGTGTTGCGTTTGCCCGCGTAGCGTGCGCGGACCGCCGCGGCGCGCGTGCGCACCTGGTCCCAGAGATCCTGCGGAACGATGCGACGCTCGGGGAACTCTTGGCGCAGGATCTCTTTCGGATCACGGCGCCGAGGTCGACGCTTCTTCGTGCCAGGCACGCGCGCCCACGCTCGCTTCCTCCAGACCCAGATGCCGATGTACGCCTCGTTCGCCAGGATGTCCTTGATGCTGCTTGCGACCCACCCCTTCCTGCGATGGCGCGTCTTCGCCCTTGGAGGGTCGACGTGCTCGGTGTTCAGCGTCTTCGCGATCGTGTCGCACGACTGTCCTTGTAGGTAGAGGTCGAAGATGCGAAGGACGACCTGCGACGCGATCGGGTCGATCTCGATCCTGTAGCCGATGACGCGACCAGTGGGGTCTCGAACCGGTTCGCTCCGGTAGCCGAGCGGCGGAGCGCCCGTCGAGAAGCCCGCCAACCAGCGGCCCTCCTGCCCTCGCTTCGTCTTGTCCGAGAGAGTCTCGAGGTAGAGGTCGTGGAAGACCGAAGCCATCGTGAAGGTCAGCTTCGCGTTCTTCGAGGAACTGTCGACGCCGTCCTCCACTCCCAGAAGTTGCACCTCAAGGAACTGGAGCTTCCTGAAGACGTGCGCCGCGTCCGCGAAGTCACGGCTGATCCTGCTCATGTCCTCGGCAACGATCGCGTCGACTTTTCGGGCGTCGACGGCCGCCATGAGCCGCTCGAAGTCCGGGCGATCCAGTGTCGCACCACTTACAGCCGCATCCGAGAAGACCAGGGACGGGTCGACGCTGCCGCCCGCCCGCTGGACGAACTCGGAACAGCGCCGAAGCTGATCGGCGATCGAGGCCTCGCGTTGGTTGTCCGACGAGAAGCGGGCATAGATGGCGACGCGCTTACCGACGAGGACCGCCATGGTCGACTCCTACGCCCGCGTCAGGATGATCTTGGCTCTCGGCCGGCTGTGGCGCATCCTCGGCCACCAGCTGCGCCACGGCCGCTTCCGCCAGGAAGTCGAGCAGAGTGGCGGTGGCCTCGGGCATCGGCGAGCTTGCCTGGGCGACTGCCGAGGGAAGTTCCCCAAAGGCGTCAGTGCGCCGTGCCGCGCGCGGCGTGTGCGCGCGCGGGTGGATGCTTCGCGTCCGCGGCTTGCCCATGCGACGCGAGTCTTCGCATCCTCGGTCGGGGAGTCAGAGCTCGGAAGCGTCCGCCTAGATCGTGAGCCGCTGCGCGATCATTCGCGCCGGGCCCTCGTGCGTCTTCGCTTCCGCGAGATGGCCCGCCCTCCTCGGGAGTTCGCGCGGGTGAGTCGCACGCCAGGATCCGCCAGGACCTGACGGACAAGCTCGTCGACGTCCGGGCGACGCTGGCGCGCGCGCGGAGCAGACGCGCGGATCATGGTGATGGAGACGAGGGCGTCGAAAGCGCCGGCGCCGGGCCGAAGACTGGCGTCGTTCGGCCTGATCGCCCTCCGGAGCCGCGGGGGAGCGTTGACCCCGTTCGTCAGCCGTGCGCCCAGTAGCCGTGCTAGCTGCGGTTCTGCCCTGAGGAATGCGCCATCCTGAAGCCGCCGCAGCAGCGCAAGCGCAGCGGCTCGCTCGCTGAGGCTGCCCTGCGCGATGTACGGTGAGACGGACCGCGCGGCCGTGATCACAGCGTCGAGGACCATCTCGTCGAACGCCACACCTCGATCGCCGTCCAGTTCGGCGACGATCTCGCGAAGGCGCCCGGCCCACCCGAGCACCTCCGTGTTCCTCTCGCAGTGCGCGACCACGAGAGCCAAGCGGGCCGCGATCTCATGCGCTAGGACGACCACCGTGGCCTCTGGGCCGTCGCCGCGCACGGCCTCAGGCTCGAGCCCATCGGGCAGCGGAAGCCCCAGAGCGACGTCGAGGTCGTCCCCCTTGCTCATCGACGTGGCACCTGACGAACGCGGAGATCCTCGGGCCACTCCACCCAGTCGCCGCCGTGGGGGTCGCGCAGCTTCACGGCGCGTCCACCTTCCTCTGGCCTCCGCCCCAGCTGCTTCAGAAAGTAGGCGACGCCTGCGCGGGCACATGCGTCCCGTGTCCGCCGTGCCCAGTCGACGTCGAAGGGGCGAGGGGCGCGCCCGGACTGACCGCCCTGGATCACCCAGTCCAGCCGCTCCAGCCATGGCCCGATGTCGATCCATTCACGCTGGGGCTCGAGGGACACGAAGCGCACCGTCCGCTCGTTGCCGACGTGTAGCAGATGCTCGAGGCGGTCCGTGTTCTTGCCAGTGATGCTGCTGCCGGCCCACAGGTTCTCCGGCCACGCGACATGGCGTTCCTGTAACCAGCGCGAGAACTGCGCCATCCGCGAGGGCCTCTTCGTGAGCCACAGCCAACGATGTCGACGGCCCGCGAGCGATGCAGCGGAGACGACGATCTCTGCTTCGAGAAAGGCAAAGGGGACGTCCTTCGACAGCGCGTCGCTCATGTCGCTGACAAAGATCATCCGTGGCAGGCCGTTCAACCAAGGCTTCAGCAGGCGCGTCCTGCCCGATAGATCCGGCGCGCGGGCGGCGCACGCCGTGCGGCCTGGGAACAAGGACACCTGCGAAAAGCTCGGGGCGTAGCCCGGGTGACCTGCCCGTCGCTCATGGTCGACATCGGCGTAGCAACTCTTGATGCCCAGCTCGGGCCGCCAGATCTCGCAGCCGTCGCAACCCATGGTCGGGTTGACCGTGTCGTCGCACCACTGGATCCCGGTGGAGAGCGTCATTGCGGGGCCTCCCCGGCTGTCGCGGAATTCGATCTGTGGTGACGTCCCCACGATTCGCGCTGGAAGCCGGCGCTGGCGGACGGGGTCCCCTGGGCGCGCGCGCCCGCATCGTTCCCAGCCCCGACCTGCGTCACCGCCAGCCTCTCCAGGAGGTCAGAGACCGCGTCCGCAAGCGCGGTGAGCCGATCAACGGCGTCGGCGAGGTCGGCCTCTTCGGCCGGCGACAAGAGGAGCCCTCCAAGATCCCGGCCCGCTCGCTCTAGCCGGTCCCTGGCAGCAGCCGCCTCTGCGGAGATCGTTCTGACGACCTGCCCGCGGGGGCGGGAAGCTTCCTTGGGCTCGCTTGTCGGCGCCGGTCGCAGGGCTCGTTTGAGCTCCTTCACCGAGAGTGCGCCGGCGAACACGCGCTCGGTGAGTTCCTCGCGCCGGGCGTCGTCGTCGACGGCCACGAGCAGCTCGAAGTGCGACCACGTGATGCGATGCCCTCCGGTTCCTGCCCTCGTCGTGAGCTTCTGGAACTCCGGCTCCGGCCAGCATTCGAAGATGCGCGAGGCGCGGTAGAGCGTCGACTTGTCTCGCCCCAGCGCGCGCGCGAGCTGTTCGACGCCCTTCTGGCCGTGTCTGGCCGCACGCTCGACGCCGTGGATGATCCTGCCGATGGCGTAGCGTTTGGCTAGCTCCGTCCTCGTCACGTCCTCCTCGAGCGCGCGAACCTGGTTGAAGACCTCCTGGAGCTCGTTGCCCAGGGGCGTGGGTCGCCGTCTTGCCTTGGCTCGGGCGGCCTTGGACGTCGCGCACCCATTCTGCAGCGCCTGGAAATCGCTGACGCTTAGGGGTGGGCGCTTGCTCTTGTCAGTGGCGTGCGGATCGCCGTGGCGGGTCGCCTGGGTTCGTCCTAAAGGTCTCATCGGTCGCAGCTCCATCTCGGGGCCCGCAGGCACCGGTCCAGTGGTTGGCTGCGCCGATTGTCTCGACGACTTGCTCGGTGCGGTGGTTGCAGGCTTGCGCGGCAACCGCCCGACGATCCGGCTACCCCATGTATGCAGCATCGCCTGCGCTCGCGCAAGACCGGCGAGCCCCGCGCACGCGCCGGGACGATGGACAACGACCGGGAGTCGAGCTGATCATGCAAGCATGACAAGCGGGGCGCCGTCTGGCGGTCAGCAGTTCACCGGTCATGTTGTGCAGGCTCCTACCGGTGGTGCGTTGAACCACGCCATCGGCGTCGTTCGCGGGCCCGGCGGCAGCGTTGCCATCATCCAGGTCGCGGATCCGGCGCTGGCGCGGGCCACCCAAACGGCGCTCGACGCCGCGAACAAGGCGGCGGCGGCGCTGAACGCGGGGCAGTACGCCGCGGAATGGGACGCAGCAATCCGGGCCAAAGAAGAAGCGGAGGTAGCCTCGGCAGGTGCCCGAGACGCACGCGACTTGCAGGCACTGGCAGGCATCCCCACGAACAACGCGCTCGGCAACTACCTGCAGGTGCGGAGCGCGCTGCGCGTGGCGCTCGGACTGGCGCCCTGACCGTTGCGTACGTCCGCGGGCGGGTTGTCGAGCTACCTATGTAGGCCCCGGCTACCCCGGTAGCCGGCCGGGTTCGCGAGCGCGTCGGCGATGCCGTCGAGCGCGAGAAACGGGGCAGTCGCCGCGCCCACCGGATCCCGCTCCGCCACAAGGCTACCCCGTCGTAGAATCGCCCTGCTCATGCCGACCAGCCTCCGCTCGACCCTCGACACCCTCGCGCAGACCTTCGCCAGCGGCGTGCTCGCCGCCATCCGGGGCGCCTCGATCGAGGACCTGCTCACAGAGTCGGGCGTAGCGGTTCGACGCGCCCCTGTTCGTCGCCGTGTCCAGGGTGGCGGCGGTGGCGGTCAGCCCGACCCGCTCGAGATGCCACGCAAGAGGACTGACCGCCTCGCGCGCCGCTCGCCCGCCGAAATTGGGAAGACGCTCGCCCAGGTTGTCGCCCTCGTGAAGACGAAGAAGACCGGCCTGCGCTCCGAGGAGATCCGCAAGGCGCTCAAGCTCGATCGGCGCGAGGTGCCCAGGGTGCTCAAGCAGGGGCTCGCTTCGAAGAGGCTCAGGAGCAAGGGGCAGAAGCGCGCCACGACTTACTTCGCGGCCTGATTGAGGTCGGTTCTTTCGAGCCCCGGGGAGCCCTCGAATGCCGTTTGACACGGACACCAAGACGCGTGCCTTCATCCGATGCGGACGACTGTGCTGCCTCTGCCTGAAGCAGTGCGGCACCAACATCGAGGCCGCTCACATCATCGCTGAAGCCGACGGTGGACCGAACGCTGACGAGAACCTCATCCCGCTGTGCTTCGACTGCCACCAGGAGACGGGCGCTTACGACAACCGCCAGCCTCGCGGAAACCGATTCCGGCCAGAAGAGCTGAGAGCGCGCCGCGACCGAGTCTTTGACCTGGTGGAGACCGGCGCAATCTACGCTCAGGTTGTAGCACTTCAGTTGCGCACGGGTCGCGTTGGTACCGCCGCGTCGGACGCCATTATGGCGGCGGAGCCGCAGGCCGTGGCGGTGCGGCCATCGAGGGAGGCCCAGCAGCTCCTTGACGAACTTGTCGGGGGGCGTCACGACGCGGTCGCCCGTCGCGTTCGTCTTCTTGGCGAATCCGACCGAGCCTGGCTTGTTGACCAACTACTCGACCGCGGTAACGCGGAGCCGGTAGTTTTCGACATCTTGGCTCACATCGTTGCGTCCGACGTGCTGCCGGACGATCGCAAGGGGATCGTGGTCGAAGCAGCGGTGCGACGGGCAGCACTTGGGGGTTCGCTTGCGGCTAAAGCCGCTCTCCTCGGTGCGTTCTCTCGTGAACTGCTGGACCTGGCGGCCGCAGAGTCTCGTGAAGCGTTCTTTGAGGAGCTTATTGCGGTCGTGAATCGCGACACCTTCGATGAGGTGAACGTGGTGACGGAACCGCTCGCGCGCCGGCAGGAGGCGATCCCAGCTCCGCTGCACCAGGCCTACTTCCGCGCGATCCTAGGCCAAGCAGACTCTCACTCGTTTCGGGGGGCTCCGGCTGCCAGGGCAGCGCTGCACGATCTACCTGACGCCATCGCCCGGGCCGGCCTTGCGACAGTTGACGTTGACGACTTCGCGAGCGCAAATCGCCGCGAACGCGCGCGGGCGTTCATTGAGCGCTATCGGCGCCTTTGGCCTGCCGACCGGCAGCAGCTGTTCGATGATGCGTTGGGCCTACCGTGGGACGAGTTCGTGGCAAAGTACCGTCAATAGCAGCGACACATCAGCCGCTCCTAAACTTTCCGTCGCGACCGCGGTAACGGCCAACAGAGGAGTCCCAGCTCGATCCCCCGCCCGCAAGGAGGGCAATCGTTCCGAAAAGGGCGGCTCCTCCCAGTAGCCAACCCAGTGGGTTGCTGCTGCTCGCCGGGGCGCTCGTCCCCGACCTAGACGGGATGACGACCGAGGGCGCCTGCGGTGCCGGTTTGGGCGTCGCCACCGAAATAGACCGAATGGCCTCCTCGAGCAGTCGGACGGCTTCCGCTGCCGTCGGTCGAAGGAACTGCTCTGCCGCGGTCATGACCAGCACCAGATGGTCGACAGCGCGCGCAGTCTCGCCGAGTAGTTGCGACGGGAGCTGGGTACGGGGCCCCGGCCATCCGACGACGAGCTCGTACAAGATGACTCCCAGCGCGAACACGTCCGTCTTCGCCGTGGCGAGGCCCAGCATCTGTTCCGGTGCAGCGTACGCAGGCGTCCCGACGAACCCCGGGGCGCGAACGAACTCCTCGTACGTCATTGTGGCTGCAAGTCCAAGGTCGTTCAGCTTCAATGCACCGTCCGGTGCCCGGAGCACGTTCCCGGGTTTCAGATCGCGATGCACCACTCCGCTCGCGTGGAGATCTGCGAGGGCGATGGCGACTTGTCTCGCTGTCGCGAGTGCGTCCCGTACCGGAAGTCGTCCCCGGTTCTGCAACTCATCAGCGAGCGACCCATGTGGCATGTACTCGAGCACGATGAACGGCTTCGACGCGTCGAGGTTGCGCGCGATGATTGGCACTACATGGGTGCCGCCCACCCGCTCCTGACGCTCCGCCTCGCGCCGGAATTGCTCGCGGGCGAGGGGGTCCCACGCCTCTCGTAGAAACTTGCCCGCGTAGAAGCCGCCGGTGGTGCGCAGGCGGACGAGGTAGACGTCGGCCTGGCCGCCATGACCGATCGAGCAGACGATGTCGAAGATGAGTTCAAGATCCTGTTCGCTCATGGCTTCGCTCCAGGGCAGTGAGGACGCGGACGACTTCGAGAGGAGACGCGCCGGTTGCGCGAAGAGCGCGCATCACGTCCGCCGGCGAGTGGCTGCGCAGTGCGCTCTCCAGCAGTTGGAGTAGGACAGCGCTCAGGCCGGTGGGCGTCGAGCCGTCGTTCTCCCACTTGTTCACGGAAACGAAGCTCAGACCGAGGAGCGACGCGAACGCCTGTTGCGTGAGACCTAGCCGCTGACGGAGAGCCTTGATGGCGCGGGCGTTCACGCTGAGCAGTATAAAGCGCTTTATACATGGCGCAAGTCCCCCGCCGCGGCGTGCGACAGCGTCGTCGCTCTTTCGGGTTCCGATTCCGAGCCACAGAACCGGCACCCGGATCGTGACCGTCCGCGGGCCCGGGTTGCGGTTCCCCTCGCGAAGTCGAAGTTGACGCGGTCCGGCGGGGCGTCGCTTCCGGCGAAGCCTGTGACCATGCGCACGAACTCGGTGACGGCTGCGGCGGCCAGCGTCGCGTTGAAGTTCACCACCGACGGCTGCGGCTCGTCGGCCCCGGTGATGTACCCGTGCACCGCTTCGCGCTCACGCTCGGCAGTTTCCAAAGACTCGATGCGGATCCGCTCGGCGTCGAGATCGCCCCAGCACCAGAGACAGGGGCGCCCGGGGCCGACGACGACGACCTTCCCACCCTGCGAGACCACTCGTCCACCGTCGTCGACGCGGAAGGCGCTTCCCATGTCGATGACCGGAACGTGCGCGGCGTACGCCAGACGGTTCAGAAGCGCCCGTGGCGCCAAGCGGTCGACGCACGAAAAGATGAGGTCGCACGCTGCAAGCAGATCGAGGTCGTTGGCGCTGACGAGGTGCCTATCGACGGCGAGGATGGTGGCCTCCGAAACGATGGTCAGGAGGGCCCTTTCCGCGATCGTCGCCTTGCGTGTCCGGAGTTCGAGGTCGGCCGGCACGCTCTCCAGCACGCGCGAGAAGTTCGAGGTCTCGAGGTCATCCCCATCCACGAGCACGAACCAACGCAAGCCGAGCCGTCCGAGGAGCGCGGCTACGACGGAGCCCGTGCCGCCGAGCCCGACGATGCCGACGCGGGTCGCCCCCAGCCGCGCCTGCCCTCGTTTCCCGAGAGCGAGCTCCTGGCGCGCGTGAGTCCCCTGCGAGGCGTGCGTCGGGTCTCGGTGCGGCAAAGCCTGCAGGCCAGTACCAGCCACAGAGATCCGCGCTTGCACGAAGGAGCCATCGAGGTATACGCGAGCGAGCGCGTCGGTGCGCGTGATGTTCATGGCGCCGTGGAGGCGGTCGGGCATTTGCGTGAGGAGCGCCGGCATGAGTCGGTGGTCGCCTGCGTCGTCGGCCCACGAGAACCACGCGGGCCCGTCGGTGAGGTGCGTGTGCGCCGTGAAGACCGACAACCCGTTCCGGCGCGCCTCGAAGCACTGCTTGTTCATCCACACCGGGTCGATCTCCATGAAGTCGGATTTTCGCGCGCGGTAGGCTTCGGACGGGACGAGCACGATCTTCCGCACGGCCATCGACGCCGAGCCGGAGCCCGGCGCCGATTCCGCGAAGACGATCGCACCCGTTTCCACGTCCACCCGTGACCAGAGCCCCGACTGCAGGGCCAACCACTGCGTTTCGGTGAAGCGGATCGTCGGATTCATGGCGCTCACCCGACCCGATGCAGGCGCGCCAGTACGGCGCGGACGAAGTCACGCAGACGGCTCGTCCCTGCGTGCCACGCGTGGGGCTGAAGGTGCCAGCTGTAGCGCTGCCACGACTCGCTGCCGATGTTCTCGATCGACGTCGCCTGCGGCTGTGCACCGTTCGCCAAGGTGAGCGGCGGCTTCACCCAGAACATGTCCGGTCGCGCGTCAGGGAAGGTGCTTGGCACCTTGATGAGGATGTCGACGGTGCGCGTCGAGTAGCCCGTCGGAACCGGCACGCCGTGCAAGATGACTTCCGCGCCCTGCGCGCCCGCACTGCGCAGCTCCCCCGGGTAGGTCGCGAGCACCTCGTTGAACTGCTCGACCACCGGCGGCGGGAAGCCGTCGCCGTACTGGGGCGAGGGCATCGTGTGAAACCGGTCGCCGTCGCGAACGAGGATGGTCGCGTCAGTGGGGACGAGCTCGTCGCCGCAGTCCGTCTCGAGAAAGAGCTCGTCGGCGTCGGGCACGCCCGCGAGCACCTTGAGCTGGTGCCCCGTCAGCGTGTTATCGATCGACTCCTTGCGCTCACGGTTGATGAAGAAGTGGACGGGCCCGCAGTGCGCGCCTTCGTGTTCGTGTTCCATGACGTACTCCGTTTCAGGTTGTCCGGTGCAGCACCACGCCGCCGGGGACACTGATGGAGTACGGCCTCGAGGCCGACGTGTCGGCCGGAGACCCGACGGACGATTCCGCGTGCGCAAGGCATCGCGCGACCCCGATCCGACGCGGGCGGAGCCAAAAACAGGGGGATCAGCGGTCGGAAAGTCGCCGGATAACCTTCACGAGGGCAGCGTCGACGTTGAGTCTCGCGCGCCCGTCTTCGATCACGACGAGCGACGCCGCGTCGAGCCGCGATGGGGCGGGAGCAGGAGTCAGGCAGGTTTTGATTGCTTTCATCAGCTCGCTCTTTGCCTCTGAGACGATCTTCGCCTCGGAGCGGTCGCTCTCGGATTCGAGGACGTTGTTCGCGAGCATCTTCGTGGGCACCACCATGCCCGCGTTCTCCGCCAGATGTGAGAGAAGACGATACGAATGGCCGTCGGCCTTCACCTTGAGCTCGCGCCCTTCGAGCCAGATCCTCTGCTGCTCGAGATCGACGATGACCGCGTGCTTCGTACCGTAGAAAAAGACCGGATCTGCCCGCGGAATGTCGAACCGCTCGTCGGCGAGCGGGCTCCAGTCGATCGTCCACGGATCGGCGTGAGGCAGCTCGGAGACCCCGATCCTTAGGCCGGCGAATTCGTCGCGCGCAGTGGCGGTAAGCGACCCTGCGTCGGGCAAGAGGAGCACACCAACGTCAGCGGCGGGGGTACGGGGTGCAAGTCGGCGCCGCTCATTTGGCTTCAGGGTAGCCGTGTCGCGCGGGAACGCGAAGACTGCGATCGAGCGGCCGGAGACGACCCGCGTTCCGAGAGCATATGGACCTCCGGACTCGATCGCCTCGATCGGCCCTTCCAGTGCGGCGGCTCGCGCAACGCGCTGGAGAACCGACACGACATCGATGCATGCGAACTCCGCCTCCGTAGTGTTCAACCGGTGCGGCGTCACCCCCTCGACGGGGATCGCGACGAACCCGTTGTCGTCACGGGTGAGCTCGAACTCTACTTCCCCGGTGCCGAAGTCCGCGATGAAGCGGATGCCCATCGGCGCGACGACCGTCTGAAGGAGCGACGCCCACCTCGCGTAGTGTTGCCCCAGCAGCCGCTGCCACTCGTGTAGCCGGCGCACCGTTCGCGCGTGTCGGAGATGGAGCCAGGGACTCACGGCATGTCGCGGCGAAGTCGAAGGCGGCCGAGGATCTCTTGCACCGTGCGATCGGTCCACGGTGCATCGTGCTTCATCTTGTTCCCTTTCCAGACAGTCACGCGGAAGCACCGTCGCCCCTTGCGCACGCGCGGAATGATCGCGAAGCTCGCCTGCTGGATAACGGCCGAATCGATATCGGTGTCGCTCGCCTTCAGGCTGCCAAGGACATCGCTCGAAGCGACGAGCTGGCGCGTCGAGAAGTCGTCCTCGCTCACGAACTTCAGTTCGCGAAGGGCGACACGCTCGATGTCGCCGTCGACAAGGTCGCGCAGAACATCGGCGTACTTCGGGCCGGCGATGGCATCGAGGACGTAAAGCTCCATCGGCGCGAAGAGGTCCTTCTTTTTCGCCAGCAGCTCGCCGACCAGCTGCGCGTAGAAGAGTCGCTCCTTCTCGGACCGGGCGAGGATCCGGAGCCGCCCAGTGCCGCGCTGAAGAAGAACGACGTCGTGCCGGAACGGCCGGACTTGCCTCACCTCCGGTTTGTCGCGTTCGTTGATCATCCGTTCGGTGCGCCGCGCGCCCGCGTGATCGATCAGGAACCCGGTCTCATCATGTTCAGCGTACAGGCGGACATCGCAGTGCGAGCCTTGGCCCAAGCCCTGGAAGAACTTCGTGCACGCGGTCTCGGCCGACGCGCGGTGCGGTGCAGCGAGCTCGTACGAGCCGCGTACGCGCGGTCCGAACGCCGTGAAGGTTGCTCCCTTCGCTGCCGCATTCACCGTCGCGTGGTCGGCGATCGAGTCGAAGACCGCGCGATCCGTCATCGCGAGATCGGCGAGCGCGTCGCCGATCGAGGTCTTCGCCAACGACACGCCTCGGTCGATGAGGAGCTCCTCCGCCGAATCAGCAACGCAGACGCGGACGATGAGATGGAGGTCTTCGAGGAAGTCGTCCGCCTCGTCCTCGGGTGCGATCGCCTGGAGCGCTTCCGCGACGTCGTCGAGCGCGGGCTTGCCGTTGGCGTTGACGAGACGCTTCGCGAGCTTCGGCGCGCGCGTCTTCATCAAGCGCAGCAGCGTTGGCACGGAGACCGCTGCGACCGACGAGGGATCGGTAATTCGAGCCACTTCGAGACGCACTACGCTGACCTCAGGTAATCCTATTACACCCAAGCAAACCCAAGTCAACCCAAATAAAACAGGTTGCTTCCGACGCCGGTTTCCGTAGGCTTGCCCGTGCCGCAACGGCCAAGAGGGGCCGCTCCGGCCGGAGGGTCCGCGATGGAGGACCGTTGGTTTTCGGTGGACGAGATCGCGGAGTACCTCGGGGTGAGCAAGGACACCGTCTACACGTGGGTCACCTCAAAGGGGATGCCAGGGCATAAGGTCGGGCGATTCTGGAAGTTCAAGCGCGAAGACGTCGACGTTTGGGTCCGTGCTGGAGGCGCGGCCTCGTCGTCGGACGAGATCACGGAGAGGGAACGTAAAGATGGGTAGGCCCAAGAAGGTGGAAACCGCCGAGCGCGCGGAAGCCGCCGACGAGAACGGCGCATCATCGGACGAGATGAGCGCGATCGAGGACGGAAAGGTCCTCGATTACATCACGGGCAAGCCCGTCGCCGAGAACGACAAGGAGCGTGTTCGTCAGCGCATCGCTCGTGCGCTCTTTCACGAGTACGGCATCTCGGTCGACGACATGGAGCCGGACTTCAAGGTGAAGGTCGAGGGCTCGAACAAGAAGGTCGATATCGCGATCTTCGAGCCCGGCGCCGAGCACACGCCGGAGAACGTGCGCCGCATCGTCGTTTGCCAAAAGGAGCTAAAGCTCGGCGACAAGGGCGCGTACAAGATGCGCGACCACGAGCAGGCGGCCAAGGAATTCGAGGTGCTCCACGGCGCGATGACGGCGTGTGAGAACTGCAAGTACGGGCTCTGGACCAACGGTCTCGAGTTCTTCTTCTTCCAAACTGCGCGAACACGCTTCGACGTGAAGTTCAAGCCGATCGGCGATTGGCCCTTGGCCGATGAGTCCGTCGGTACACGCGACGTCGCATCCCACGCAAAGCTCCGTCGCGCCGACCCGGAGATGCTGCGAACGGCCTTCAGACGTTGCCACAACTTCATCCACGGCAACGAAGGGATGCCCAAGGACGCTGCCTTCTGGCAGTTCCTCTATCTCATCTTCGCCAAGATGCATGATGAGCGGCAGCCGCCGGATCAGCGTCGCTTCTGGGCGGGGGCAACCGAGCAGTTCGATGACGCCGGACGCAAGGCGATCCGAAAGCGGATTCTTCCTCTCTTCGATGAGGTGAAGAAGAAGTATGCGTCGATCTTTCGAGGGAACGAGGAGGTCTCCCTATCGGATCGCGCGCTCGCCTTCATGGTGTCCGAACTGGCGAAGTACGACTTCGGGCGGACCGACGTCGATGCCAAGGGCGCGGCGTATCAGGAAATCGTGGGCACGAACCTTCGGGGCGACCGCGGCCAGTACTTCACACCGCGGGGCGCGATCAAACTCATCGTCGAAGTCCTCGACCCTCAGCCAACGGAACGCATTCTCGATCCCGCATGTGGCACGGGCGGATTCCTGGTGGCGACTCTCGACCACATGAACAAACAATTTCACGAGGAGCAGCATGTTCCCGCAGGCGCCGAGTCTACCGACGAGTTTCATTCGTTCCAGGCACGGCTCGCGGAGTTCGTAAAGAAGGGGCTCTTTGGTGCCGACTTTGATCCATTCCTCGTGCGAGCCGCGCAGATGAACGTGGTGATGGCGAGTAACGCCGAGGCGGGCATCTTCAACATGAACTCGCTCGAGTTCCCCAGCGGTCATTTGGCTGGGCTCGGCGAGGCTCAGAAGCGCGCTGGGCTCGGGACAATGGACGTCGTGATGACGAATCCACCGTTCGGGTCGGAGATCCCCGTCACTGACCCGAACATCCTTCGGCACTTTCAGCTCGCACATGCGTGGGACAAGGTTTCCCCGCGCGAGTATCAGAACACTGGCCGTGTCCGGGCGTCCGTCGCGCCAGAGATCCTGTTCATCGAGCGCGCCATCGACTGGCTGCGTCCGGGCGGCCGCATGGGAATCGTCTTGCCATCGGGGATTCTCGGTAACTCAGGTGACGAGTACATACGCTGGTGGGTTTTGCGACAGTGTTTCGTGCTTGCGGTTGTGGACCTTCCCGTCGAGTCGTTCATCGCTGAAGCGAACGTCAACATCCTTACGAGTCTTCTATTTCTGAAGAAGAAAACGCGCCAGCAGCTTCAGTCCGAGGATCTCAGCAAGGCAGACCGCTACCCGGTATTCATGGCCGTGGCCGAGAACGTTGGCGTGAACAGGCGCGGCGTCACCATCTTCCGACGTGGGCTCGATGGCGAGGAGCTCACGAAGGACGTCATGCATATTGAGCGTATTCGCGTCAATGGATCCGTCGTCGAGCGGAGGCTTCAGCGACGCGAGAAGGTAGTTGATGATGACCTGCCACTGATCGCGGAGGCGTATCGAGAGTTCCGCAAGAAGAACCCGGAGCCTGGGCGATGAAGGCGGGCACCGTTCAGAGCGCCTGGTTTCAGGAAGAGGGCTTTCGCCTTGACGCGAGGCCCTACACCTCTGGCGCGGTGCAAACGAAGCAATTGCTTCGCAGACTGCGTACGGAGGCACTTCGCGAGATGACGGCTGGGTACAACGGCGGCATCTACACGCCACCCATCCACAACTTCTCGCGGAACTATGTGGAGGATCGCGAGCACGGCGTTCCGTTCGTAGGCAGCACCACGATGCTGCGCGCTGACCTCGCGGGCCTTCCGTTGTTGTCCAAGCGTGACGCGTTCTCTGCGAAGCTGATGCCTTTGCGGCTCGAGAAGGGCATGACGCTCATCTCTGCGTCTGGAACGATCGGGCGCACTGCGTACGTGCGCCGAGACATGGACGGCGTCTGGTCTTCCGGCGATGTGATGAAGGTCCGGCCGGACACCGCGAAGGTGCGCTCAGGGTTTCTCTATGCGTTCCTAAGTGGTCGGTTCGGTGTGCCACTCCTCGTTGCGGGGACGTACGGCACGATCATTCAGCACATCGAAGCGCCTCACCTTGCGGAGATTCCCGTGCCGCGCCTTGGAGAGCAGCTAGAACAGCACGCGGACGATCTGGTCGAGAAGGCCGCAGAGGCTCGGTCTCGAGCAAACGAGCTTCTCATAGAGGCGCAAAAGGAGCTGCTGAAGGCGCTCGGCATTCCGTCCCTGACGCCTCGATTTGCTCTGCGTCGACCGCTGGTCGCGTCCCCCAGCGCCGACCTCATGCTCGGACGCATGGATGGCCAGTACTTCATGCCGTTCAACGCGGATGCACGCCGCGCGTTCGACGAAGCAGGCGTGAAGGATGTTCCGCGACTCGGCGATGTCGCCAACGTGCGAATTCCGGGGATCTTCAAACGTCGCTTCGTGGCTGGGCCGGAATTGGGCGTCCCCTACGTCACCGGCGGCGATGTGTTTCAAATGGTCCCCGAAAGTGACCAGTGGCTCTCCAAAGCGACCGCGTTCGAGTACGAGCTTCTACTCAAGAAGGGCATGGTGCTCATTCAGGAGGCTGGTCAGCTCGGCGGTCTCATTGGTCGCTGCGTTCTCGTTGGCGACCACCTCGATGGCTTCGCCTGTTCGAACAACATGGTTCGGGTAACTGCGAACGACGCTGCTGACACCGGATATCTGTTCGTGCTGCTGGCGAGCGAGCATGGCTGGCGTCTTGTTTCGCGGGAGTCGGCAGGCTCGAGCATTCCTCATATCGACTGCGGTCGGGTCCAGAACGTCCAGATCCCTTGGACGAGCGCGTTGAACCGGAGGCGGATCGGGGCGCTGGCGACCGAAGCAATTGCGTTGAGGGATCAGGCTCAGCGCGACGAGGCGGCCGCGCGTGCCGCCGTGGAAAGGGCAATCGAGGGGGCGAACTGATGGCGACGGTGATTCCGATCGGCGAGCCGGTGAACGAGGCCGAGCGCCTGGCCATTGCGTACCTGCGGGAGCACCTGTCGGCGAGCTACCTCGTCCTGCACAACTTCGAGATCGTGCGCGATGGCGAGGCCTTCGAGGTGGACGTCGCGATCATCGCGCCGCACGCCGTCTATCTCGTCGACGTGAAGGGCACGCGCGGGCTCATCGATGTCTACGGGCCCAAGTGGTACCCGGAGGGGCGGCAGCCCTTCAGCTCACCGCTCGCGAAGCTGCGCGGGCACGCCAAGGCGATCAAGAGCGTTATTACCAGCAGCCAGCCCGGGCGCCGCGACCTCGAAGACATCTACGTCGACGCCGCCGTCGTACTCACTGCGCCCGACGCGACGCTGGCCGACCAGGGGGGTCGCGACGCGCCGAACGTCACGACGCTCAAGAAGGCAGCAGCCTTCTTCCAAAACGCGGCGCGCATCCCCGCCGGCAAGTCGAAGAACATCGGCGCGCACCAGAACATCATCATCAAGGCGTTGCAGGGCGTTGCGAAGCCGCGCTCGGGCCCGACACGCATCGGAAGCTGGCAAGTGCTCGAGAAGCTCGGTGGCACCGACAGCTACACCGAGTACCGCGCGTTCAACGCTTACGCCGGGCAGAGGGCGACGGCGCTCATCCGCGCGTACCAGGCAGATCCCTACAAGCCGCAGGATGAGCGCGAGAAGCAGCGCCTCCTCATTTCGACGGCGTACCGCACGCTCAGCACAACGCCAGGCCACCCGAGCATTGTCGGCGTGCGCGACTTCTTCCCGAGCGAGGCCGAGGACAAGTACTTCCTCGTCACCGAGGACGTGCCCGGGCAGGCGCTGCGCGTTCACATCGCCAAGCCCGCGCTGGCACTCACGCTCGACCAGAAGAACACGATCGCTGGAGATCTCCTGAGTGCGCTCGCGCACCTGGCCGCACACAAGGTCGTGCACCGCAACATTTCGCCTTCGAACATTCTAGTCGGCATTGATGGGCGGGTGCGCCTCGCGGGCTTCGACTTCGCTCGCCCTGGCACGGACCACAGCCGTACCATCGCGCAAGACATCGTCGACGACCTCGAGCCTAAGTACATGGCGCCCGAGATCCACGGCGAGCCGGGAGCCGCAACGCCCGCCTCCGACATCTTCAGCGTCGGCCTCGTGCTCTACGAGCTGTTCACGGGCGAGCGTCCTTTCAAGACGCCGACGGAGCTCTTCGAGCAAAAGGCCGTCTTCGCCGTGAAGCCGAGCGCGGCACGCCCCGAGCTACCCAAGGGCTTCGACGCCTGGCTGCAGAAGCTCTGCGCCTTCGAACCGGATCAGCGACCGACGGCGGCTTGGGCGCTCACCGAGCTGAATCGGCTCCTCGAGCCGAGCGGCGCTTCGGCGTCGGATGCGGTGAGCGCGCCTGTGTCCCCGGCCATCGAGCCTGCGCAGCCCCAGCTCGACTACTCGAACCTGCTACCGCAGACGCAGCTCACGCCGAAGTACGTCATCGAGAAGCGCCTCGGGAAGCCGGGCTCGTTTGCGGTCGCGTACAAGGTCATCGACACGTTAGGCGACGTCTCCCGCGCAGTGAAGCTCGTGCTGCGCGACCGGGTGTCGACGGTCGATCGGTTGAAGAAGGAGTACAAGACGCTCCTTCAGATCCCCGACCACCCGAACGTCGTGAAGGTGATCGACGCCGATCTCATCCCCGGCGGCCCGCCCTTCATCGTCTTCGAGTTCATCGAAGGCTTCGACGTCGGCGAGATGATCGAGGGCAATGCACTGACGCGCGAGGACGCGCTGGAGCTCGGGCGGCACGTCGCGGCGGGCCTCGTGCATCTGCACGAGCACGGCGTCTACCACTGCGACATCAAGCCTCGAAACCTGCTCTGGACCGGGCGCGGCACGAAGATCATCGACTTCAACGTCTCGGTGGCCGCGAAGGACGAGGAGCGGCGTGGTGGTGGCTCGCGTCGCTACCTCCCGCCGGACCTCGTCCTCGAGGACGTACCGTCGGCGAGCGACCTGGTGGACCGCGACCTATACGCCCTCGGGCTCACACTCTATGAGGCGGTGGCCGGTCGCTACCCGTGGGACAATGCGCAGGTCCCGCCGCCCGGCAAGGCCGCGGGCGATCCGCGCGACATCTCGAACCTCGCCGACATCGCGCCCGAGCTCGTCGACGTGATGCTAAAAGCCATCGCGCCGAAGCGGGCCGACCGCTTCGCGACGGCTGCAGAGCTGCGGAGCGCGCTCGTCAATGTGCCCGGCGCGCGGCGAGCTCCGCAGCCCGTCACGCCGGTGCCCGTGGCGTGGGGCGTGCCGGGCACCGGCGGCAACGGCAAGCGCAAGGGAAACGGAAACGGCGACGGGCCGGAGGCCCCGATCCCGCCGAACACGAACCCGTACGTCCGGCACCTCCTCACCGTTTACAGCCAGAGCAAGCACAGCAACGCGGGCACGCGCGGGCTGGATGTCATCAGCGAGCAGACCTACGTCGAGACCGCGCTCGACCGCGACCTCCTTCCGTCGGTGCTCTCAGGCGAGTTCTCGCTCGTCGTCATCTCGGGTAATGCCGGCGACGGGAAGACGGCGTTCCTCCAGAAGCTCGAACGCAAAGCGACGGACGAGCAGGCCATCGTCGACCACTCGTTGCCGAACGGCGCGCGCTTCGAACTGCGAGGACGGACGTTCCTGTCGAACTACGACGGAAGCCAGGACGAAGGCGACCAGAAGAACGACGACGTCCTCCGGGCCTTCCTCACGCCGTTCAAGGGCAGCGACTCGACCGGTTGGGCTACTTCGAGGGAGACACGGCTCATCGCCATCAACGAGGGCCGCCTCGTCGACTTCCTCGAGTCGAACCGCGTGGATTTCCCCGCACTCGCCGCGCTGGTGAAGGAGGGCCTCCGCACGGGCGAGCCGGCCGGTGGTGTGGCTGTCGTGAACCTCAACCTGCGCAGCGTGGTCGTCGATCCGCAGGGCTTCGACAATTCGATCCTCGAGCGGCTCGTGAACCGCATGACCCACGAGAAGTTCTGGGAGCCGTGCCACGGCTGCGACCTGAAGGACCGCTGCTACGCGTTCCACAACGCGCAGACGATCCAGGATGAGACGGTTGGCAAGCACGTCGTCGAGCGGCTCAAGAGCCTCTACGCGGTCACGCACCTGCGCGGCCGGCTTCACATCACGCTGCGCGATCTGCGCTCGGCGCTCGCGTACACGCTCGTGGGAACCCGCGACTGCGAAGAGATCCACGAGCTGTACAAGAAGGGCCAGCGCGACGAGATCGTGCAGGGCTTCTACTTCAACAGCTGGAAGGGCGGTGACGCTCCGAACGCTGACCGCTTGCTCACGCTGCTGTCCGAAGTCGACGTCGCCGAAGCAGACGACCCACGCCTCGATCGTGCGCTCGACTTCGTCTCGCCCTCCGAGGACCGCACGCTCTTCCGGTTCGAGCGACGCGGCAAATACGACCGCAACATCCTTCGCAGCCTCTACGACGAGCTTCCCCGTGACATCTCCGGCAGGGCCAGCGCGCACCGAGCCGAGGCTCACCGGCGCTTCATCGGGATGGCGCGGCGACGCGCGTTCTTCGAGCGGCGAGACGCGGGCTGGCGCTCGATGCTCCCGTACAAGACGGCCGACGAGCTGCTCTCGGTCGTGCGCGGTGACCGCCGCCCCGACGGACTGCTCGACGAGCTGCTCGTCGCCATCAATCGCGGCGAGGGACTCACGCGCCCTGAGCGCATCGGCAACAACCTTGCGCTCGAAGTCCGGCATGTCGAGGGCGGCAGCGTGCGCTCGTACCGTCTCTACTCGCGCGAGCGCTTCACGCTGTCGCTGAACGACCAGGCCTCGCGCTCCCGGTTCGTCGAGCACATGCCCACAGGCCTCGTGCTCCGTTACGAAGACAAGGCGGGCCTGAACGCGGAGCTGCTCGTCTCGCTCGACGTCTACGAGATGCTCCGGCGTCTGAACGAGGGCTATCGCCCCAGCGTCGAGGAGGAGCAGGGCTACTACCTGAGCCTCGCAGTCTTCAAGAACCTGCTCGGCTCTGCGCCCTACCAGGAGGTGCTGCTCAGTACGTCCGGCCATGACTTCTACCGCGTCGCTCGCCACGCCGATGGCCGCCTCGAGATGACGCGCGCCCAGGAGGGAACGGTCTGATGTCGTTGTCCAAACGCGATCGAGAGTTCCGGCTCCCGAAGATCAGCTACCTCGACTTCAAGCAGCTCGAGATGGACCGCGTGCTCACCGCGTTCTTCGCGCGGCTCGCGCACAACGGCTTCCCGAGCCGCCTGCGACGCAAGGTGGAGTTGTCCGTCGAGAGCTTCGTCGAGGAGTTCATGGAGCACCCGGAGTGGTTCACCGGGTTCCAGAGCCATCGCGATGTGCTGGAGCGCTGGGTCGAGACCCACCTGCTCGATGTGGTGAACCGTGGAAAGGCGAACCAGGCGGTGGCCGCACCGCGACCGCTGCACGGCTTCACGTACCGCTTCCGCAACTCGAAACACTCGCGCGACTACGGCGCCGCGCAGCACCTGTACGAAATGCTCTACGGCGCGCGTAACGGCGCGGGCCAGAAAGCCATCGAGCATCTCAACCACTTCTTCTTTCAGGGCCACGACAAGGTCACCGGGAAGGCGGACTCGTCGAGCGTCCTCGACGTCGAGACCCAAGCGCTCCTACGGCTGCTCGACCAGGTCGAGGATGCGCCGGACACCAAGTCAGGACGCGATTCCTTCGCTCCGCTTTGCGTGGGTGCGGCGGACCTCCTCGCCGAGGACATCCAGCGCCTGCTCTTCTACCAGCGCTTCATCCCGCGCTCGGTGATGGTCGAGTACCTGAAGATCCTCATCGCCTTCCACCTCGGACTCTATCACTTGCGGCTTTTCAAGCTGCTGCCCGCGCTCGTGAAGCGAAAAAGCGCCGACCCAACGTGCGCGACGGGCGCGTGCCCGATGAACCCCAAGAGCCCCGACAACCCGTTCGGCGACTGCCCGTATCGTATGGGTCTGCTCGTCGACGTCGCAGGCCAGCCGGGCACACCGCTGGCCTCGCTCGCGGAGCACAGCGCGGACACGCACTACCGTCGCATCCCGACCTTCCTGCGCGCCTACTTCGCGACCAAGAAGCTTGACGAATTCGCGACCGATCTCGTTCGTCGCGGCAAGCTGTCGAAGCCGCCGAGCGGAGAGTTCTCGGTGGGCGAGGTATTGCAACTCCTCGACGCGCCGCTGAAGGCCGAGCGCGAGAAGTTCTTCGGTCAGCGCGTGTCGAGCCTCGTCGAGGAAACGTCGGGCGCGCGGGACGCGGAGCTCGATCCCGAGGTGAAGGCCGTCACGGAGATGGGGCTCTCCGAGTTCGACGCGTACATCGAGATGATCGTCGCGCTGCGCGGGGCCTTCCACCGCAAGTACGTCACGCAGTGCATTGACTCCCTTCTGTTGAAGAGCCGCCCTGGCGCGCTCATCGCGCAGGGCCGCACGAAAGACGCGCCCCGCCGCTTCGTCCTCGACAGCCGCCTCCTCGAAGTGCTCCTGCAGATCGCCGTGCTCAAGCCGGGCGGTGCCGATGGGTTCCACACCGGCGAGATGCGCGTCGACGAGCTGCTCGTCTTCTTGCGCGAACGGTACGGCATCTTCATCGACCAGCTGCCGCGAGGTGATGGCTTCGCGACGACGAGCATCGAGGATCGGCGTGCGCTGCGCGACAACGTCCGCGCGTTCACCGGGCGACTACGCGAGGTCGGCTTCTACCGCGATCTCTCCGACGCCTACGTCACCCAGACCATCACTCCGAGGTACCGCATCGCTGCCGACGGTACGGCCGCAGGAGGTGAGCCGTGAGCGCCGGGTTCCAAGAGCTGTCCACGACGCAGCTCACCAACGAGCTCGAGAACGTCGCCGTGCCGCTCCTCGTTGAGCAGCTCCGCACGCGCGTTGCTGGCCACTGCATGCGCGTGAGCGACCTCGACCCCGAGCTGATGATTCGGCTTTGCGCTCGGCTGCGCGCCGAGCTGCCGAACACCACGGTCGTCGTGCTCACGGACGGCAAACTGAACATCCCGGCCGAGCTCGCGGTATCGAGCACCAAGCTCGTCGAGCTGCGAAACCCGCACGCCGACGGCGCGCAGCGGCCGCCGCTCCTCGTGTTCGTGCCGAGCGAGGTGCGTGCGTCGGCCGAGGACTCGTTCGGTGTGGCGACGTTCGAAGAGGTTTCTGTCACCGGCCTCTACGAATCGCTCATCCAGCGACTGCTCGGCGAGATTCCTCCGGCGCTGCGCGGCTCGGTCCAAGAGTCGATTCGTCGGCTCCGTGACCCCGAGCGCCCGTGGACGTTCGCCGATGCACTCTCGACGGTGCGCGTCCTCCTCACCGCCAAGGTGAACACCAACGCCGCCGAAGCCATCCGCGCTTCCCTCTACGAGGTGGGGCTCGTGCCCGACTTCGAATGGCTCGCGCAACCGGAGAAGGCACCGATGCGCCTCGTTCGGAACCGTGAGTGCGTCGAGAGGCTCACATGGTCGGCGCGCTCCGAGCGTGGCCGCGTCGACGAATTGGGTCTCTCCAAACGCGCGTTCAAGAACCTGCTGGGCAATTTCTTCGCCGAGACAGGCACGGACGACCCGCGCCAATGGGCACGTCGCATCGTTGTCGACAAGTCGCTGTGGCCGCTCGCCTTCAACAAGTGGGAGTTCGAGGATGGCGGCGTCCAGCCGGATTTTATCTTCATCGGCGAGGTGCAGACGGACCTTCCTGCCGTCGACGACGACGAAACCAAGGAACCGCTCGCCCAACTCATCGGGCAGCACATCCTGCCGGTCAGCAGCCTCAAGAAGTTCAACGTCACCTTCCGCACCGAGCCGCATCCGAGCAAGGTTCAGGGCCTCGCGAAGTTCGTCGCGCAGGTGATCTCGAAGGAGCACGGCCCTATCGGCCTCGCACGCAGCAAAGCCGTGTGGAAGACCTCGACCGACAAGGCGACCATCTCCTTCTCCGGCCTCGGAAAGATCGAGTGGGAGGAGGGCTGGCACTTCGTCCGCATACTCGCGCAGACGGAGAGCGGCGACCTGGTTCCGCTCGTCGATGCAAACGGTGACGCGGTGGCATGGAGTGCGGACAGCGAGGCGTCGCTTCCGCGCCCGAACGAGAGCGACCTCTTCTACGTATTGCCCGATACAGAGGTCGAGATCGAGCCCGCGCAACGAGCAGTGCCGCGCGAACCTAGTGCGCTGCACGCACTCTTCCGCGCGCAGTTCACGGCCATCCTCGACGATCGGGATCCTGCGAGCGTCGTCTTCGGTCACGCCACATGGGCCGAGAAGACGAAGGGCCACATCTCGGGCGCCGACATGCTCGAAGTGAAACTTGGGCGCGAAGGCTCGGTGCACGTACCGGTCTCCCGCGCGCTCAAGAGTATCGAGCAAAAGATCCTCGCCGCCCCGGACGGCCCGATCAGTTGGCGCATCCCGGTCAACCTGGGTGTGCCTGGAGCGAGCACGGGCGAGGTCAACGGCTGGCCCGTGGGCCAGGCGGGAGACCGCTTCCTCGCCGCTCGCATGCGCTATTTCGAGGCGGTGCGCGGGGGCACGTCGGAGCTCGTCACGCAGGGCATAGATGCCGGCGCCCAAGCGGAGCTCGCGAGCGACTACGCCGAGGCGTACCTGGAGTTGCTCGCGGACCTCTCGCGCCGCGCAGAGGCGACCGCGAAGAGCGACTCGCAGCGCGCGTTCGCCGACCTGCGGAAGGTTCTCGCGCTCGACTCGGTTCTCCTTGCCATCGTCGACCACCGTGGGCGCCGCCGCGACGCGGTCCTCGTTGCTCCGACCCACCCGCTGCGGGCGCTCTGGTTCGCCACATGGGCGAAGCTCGGCGCACGCTGGGTAACCGCAGCGAAGACGACCCCGCACGAGTACGTGGTGCCGACGCGCGAGGCGCTGCTGAGGCTCCTGTCGCCCACGAGCTTCCCGCCCGTGCTCCCGACCGAGGCGGGCCACATCCTTACCGCGGTCGACAGCATCAACCCGTTCTGGACGCTGTTCGCGCCTTCGAATGAGGAGGACCCGCGTGGCCTCGTCGGCGAGGTGTGCAGTGCCCTTGGCTTGCCTGAGCCAGCCATCGGCGGCGCGCTCATCGACGGCGTGTACCTCGCGTCGCGCGTGCGGCGCTACCTCGTGCAGCACCCCTACGTCCGCACGCTGACTATCAACGCCTTCAACCCCGGCCGCGCCGGCGTGCTCGGCGACATGCTCCTCGAGCTGCAGAAGGAGTCCGCGTTCGCCGATCTCCGCTACAACCTCCGGCTCTTCGTCCCCGATCCTGACGCGCCCGGTATCGGCGAGGAAATCGCCGCGCTGCTCACGACGGACGGCGGCACGACGGCGCGCGAGGCGGACGCGTTCTCCATCCCGGCCGAAACGCACCTTCATCCGAAGCTGCGCTTCGCCGTGCGGACTACCAAGGACTTCCGCACGAGCGCCGAGACGCACGCGGCGCACCTGTCGCTGCTATTCGACGTATTCCCGGCAGAAGAAGTCGGCGCGCGCAAGTCCGATCCGCGCCATGCGACCGCCTTCGTCCATGGCCTCGTGCAGGAGTTCTCGACCGAGTACCACGAGGACGAACAGACGGTGGCGTGGCGGCGCCTGCCTCGTCACGGCGTGGCGCAGCCCATCGAGGACGCTGAGGAGCTGTCCGACCTGCTTGGCAGCCTCGCCGCCGCCATGTCGAGTGCGACGGCCACCATCGCCACGGGCCAGAGCGGCGTTGACCTTCGCCCGGTCGTGAGCCTCGCGCTTGGCCCCGACGACCGCGCGCTGCTCCATCAGGTCCACGAGGTGAGCGACTGGGTGTTCACGCTCGATCGCAACCTCGGCATCGAGTTCTTCGACCACGGTGGGCATGCGACGCGCCCGGATTACCTCATCGATCACTCGCCCGACATGGCGAGCACGCTGGGGCACCGGCTTGTCATCACCTCGCGCTCGGTCGCCGAGCTCGAAGCGCTCCTGCGCCCGGTCCTCGAGCAGTACGGGCTCGAGGCCGAGGGGCGCCACGCCGTGGTGCTGCTCGATCAGCTCCGTTCGCTCTCCGGTCGGCTCGCCCTGAAGCTCATCTCGTCGCCGACGCAGAGGGCGGAAGCCCTCGGCCTCGCTCTCTCTCGCCTGTACCTGGAACATCAGGGCGTGTTCGAGAACCAGATCGTCGTCCCGCTCGACGCGCACCTCGACCTGTACCGCGTGCTGAAGCAGCAGGCTGACGAGCTGGGTGACGAGGTGAGCTTCAAGCGCACGGACCTCGGGCTCTTCGACCTCGACATTACCCGGCGGATCATCACGTGCCGCATCGTTGAGGTGAAGTGCTACTCGGGCGTCGGCGACCTCGCCGCGTATAACGCACTCAAGTCGGGCATTGCCGAGCAGATTGCGCAGAGCGAGCAGGTGCTCGCGCATCACTTCGATCCGCAGCGCACGCCGCAGGACCGCCCGGACCGCGCTTTCAAGACGCGCGAGCTCGCGCTGCTCCTCGAGTTCTACCTGGAGCGGGCCGAGCGCTACGGGGCCATCAGCCCTGAGGCCGCCGACGAGGCTCGCTACTTCGTTCACACGCTTGATGATGGCTACCAGCTCGCGTTCACGCGCAGCGCCCTCATCTTCGACTTCGCCAAGCCCGGCACCGAGCCGCCGGAGAGCGAGAGCGGTATCGAGTACCATCGCATCGGCGTCGATCTAATTCGCCAGCTCGTAGATGCGGCTGCGCCGAGTACCGATTCGTCTGCGAGCATCAGCTCCGGCTCCGGGACCAGCGGTCCGAGTGGTGGTCCGCGCCCGCGGGGTCTCAGTGAGGTGCGCCGTCGTCGCGAACGCGCGCCGTCCGTGCCGACGCTCGACTCGGCCGCCTTCCTCGGCGCGCCGCGTGACCGCTCCGTCTCGTGGGAGGAGCTGCGCGGTCGCCAGCCCAGCGTCCCGCCTCCTTCACACAGGCCCGCCACCTCGCAGTACGCGGTGCCCGCGCCCGTCGTGGAGCCCGCGGCGCATGGCAGCGCGCCGGACGCCCAGCCCATTTCCGCGCCGAACGCGGTGCCCGCGCCCGTCGTAGAGCCCGCGGCGCATGGCAGCGCGCCGGACGCCCAGCCCAGTTCCGCGCCGAACGTGGCGCCTGCGACCAACTTGCCGCCCGCACCCACGTCCGGGATCGAGATGAGGCCAAAGCGTTTCCTTGAGGTCGAGGAGGCCGCTACGCCCCAGGGCGACGCTGGTCCGGCGAGCCCGGAGACGATTGCCCGCCAGCGAGCGGGACCACCGACGGTGCCCTACGACATCATGCTCGGCGTCACCGGTGACTCGCCCCAGTACGGGCTGCTCGGCGACGTGTCGGGCCGGCGCGTCGCGATCGACCTGAACCAGACGCACACCGTCAGCCTCTTTGGCGTCCAGGGCGGTGGCAAAAGCTACACGCTGGGCACGATCGCCGAGATGGCGTCGCTGCCCATCCCGCACATCAACGTCCTGCCGCACCCCCTAGCGACGGTCATCTTCCACTACAGCCCGACGATGGACTACCGGCCGGAGTTCACGTCCATGGTCGCGCCGAACAGCGAGGCCGCCCAGGTGAAGGCCCTCAAGGAGACCTTCGGCGCTGAGCCCCGAGCTCTCAAAGATGTGATCCTGCTCGTTCCCGCCGACAAGCTTGAGGAGCGGCGCGCCGAATACCCGGCCATCGAGGTTCGTCCGCTTCAGTTTGCCGCCGCCGAATTGAAGGTGCCCCACTGGCGCTTCCTGATGTCTGCGGTCGGCAACCAGGCAACGTACATCCGCCAACTCAACCGCGTGATGATGAAGTTGGGCGACGACATCACGCTCGAGAGCCTTCGCGACGGGATCGAGCAATCCCGCATGCCCGATCACCTGAAAGAGCTCGCGCAGATGCGTCTCGAGCTGGCCGAGGACTTCATCGACGATCGACAGAGGCTTGGCGACTGCTTGCACCCGGGACGTTTGGTCATCGTTGATCTACGGCACCAGTTCCTGGAGAAAGACCAGGCGCTCGGGCTGTTCGTGGTCCTCCTTCAGATCTTCGCCGAGGTCACGTATGAAGGCCGGAAGTTCAACAAGCTCGTCGTGTTCGACGAGGCCCACAAATACATCGAGAGTCCTGACCTAGTTGCCGGCCTCATCGAGGTCGTGCGCGAGATGCGCCACAAGGGCACGAGCATCATGGTCGCGAGCCAGGACCCACCCTCGGTGCCGATCGCGCTCATCGAGCTTTCGAGTCAGGTCATCCTCCACAGGTTCAACTCGCCGGCCTGGCTCAAGCACATCCAGAAGGCGAACGCGGCACTCGGCTCGCTGACGCCCGAGAAGATGTCGAACCTGCGTCCCGGCGAGGCATTTGTCTGGTCAAGCAAAGCGAGTGACGAGGCGTTCACCAAGAGCGCAGTGAAGATCCGCTGCCGACCACGCGTCACCCATCACGGCGGAGCCACAAAGACCGCGGTCTGAGCTCGCCCCTGCGGCAAGGCTTTGTAAGCCAGTTCGGTGAGTGCGTACGGCGAGACATGGTGCTCTCGCTAAGAGCGGTGGCCTGGGCCGCAGCTCTTGTTCTCGACGAACTCACCGACGGTCTGGACGTCGGCGAGTCGCGCAAGATCGATCGCGGGCTGGGCTTCATGCCCGTCCACGTCGAGTGCCTGCAGCGGACCAGCCTCGGCCCCCTCTTCTCCGTGGCTCACTACTACGAGCAGAACGGCGACCTTGTTCCCGACCCGGACGTGGTCTTCGTCCGCGCGGCCGCCGGCTGGAGTCCGGTGTCATTCCAGAACTCGATCGCCTACCGCGTCGCGGTCCACTTTCACGCGGACGGGACCATCGAGGTCGACGAGAAGGAGCAGGCCGACCTGGTCTCGTTCTGCAACCTCTGGATGAAGAACATCTACGCGCAGCAGGGGCTCTCGCCGCGCAAGGCGACCTGACAGCTGGGCCACTAAACTAACCAAGCGGGAGACTAAGCTGCGACGCCCAACGTGGTACTGGGAGCGTGACCCCTTCGCTCGCTGAGCATGCAAATGTCTCTAACTGATGCTGGAGCCGGTCCTTGTCGAGATGCCGGAGTACAGAGGATGAGAATGCCCTCGCGTCCAGAGACACCAAGTCCTGCCACGACATCTCTCGCAGGTGCCTCTTGCTGAACGCGGTCAGTTTTGGACCGAATCTCACATTCCACAAGGCGGCACGCCGCAACGCTCGAACTAGAGACCCCGCTGGGTTCGGATTCTCCTCCAAGCAGAGGTCCATGACGTTGCTGCGCAGTCTCTCTAGATAATCAGACGGCATGACGAGCCTGCCAGTACTGAGCTCATAGATTGCGGAATGTCACCGCCGGTCTCCGAGGGTCCCATTTCCACCGGGATCACCGGTCCCCC
>VFSW01002342.1_pt1 | contig 28615 bp, 26 predicted proteins | sample 5358111 | NCBI WGS metagenome assembly VFSW01 (sample SAMN11554181, study PRJNA540505) | mine drainage metagenome | isolation source: sediment from site ElyBrook_90M | place: USA: Ely Copper Mine, Vershire, VT | collected 2017 | reverse complement strand
CCCCTTCTCAACAGGTCAATGTGGCTGCTGGCTGAATTCGCCAACAGTATCTTGAAAAGGGGGTACATGGCTTTTCGGGCACGCAATCTTGATCGGCACGGATCGAATTGCCAGATTGAAACGGAACAACCATCATGTTTGACCAGATCAAGTATCCCATAGCTAGAAGCTAGAAGCTAGGGGCTTGCGTCTCGTCCGTAGACGGACACGATGGCCGCTTGACAGGCGACCCGCCAGCGAAGGTGTGGCTAACAAGCTCGTAACAATCGTCGTTCTCAATCCTTGTTCCATTGCCGTTCCTGTAGCTATCAACTCAATGCCGACTATAATGCAGCGAAAAACATCCGAGACAAGCATCTCGCTTATCTTGCCAGCGTCGGTACGGTTTTCACACATATGTCAAGCATGATATGAGTCGGTGTCGAGAGGAAAAATACGCTTTTGGGCGTAGGGAAGATGGGCTCAAAAGCGGAGCAGGAAATACTTCCCATCGCTTATACTTTCCCCAGAAGATCTTTCAGGGCGCATTCGTCTAGCGGTTTAGGACATCGCCTTCTCAGGGCGAAGATCACAGGTTCGACTCCTGGATGCGCTATAGTCATCATTAGCTGTTGCGGCTCTTGCAGCAAGGAAATGATCGGAGGACAGGGTGTTCGATGGGCAGGCGTGTATGAAGAACAGCAGTATTGAGCAGCACAGACAAGGAACAGAAAGGTAATAGGTTAGATCCCAGCGGGCTGACGCATTATCACTGGTGCAATAACATTTGGGAAGCGCGTTTAGGATATATGTCTCCCTGGTTCATGCACTATGCTCACTAGCATCCAACCTATAACAACGCAGTATTTGTAAAAAATCCTGCTATAAATACCTGTTGAATCTACAATTTCCGACCAGAAAACCAGCCATTAGCATGAGCAACTACCACAGCTCGTGCAGCTTGTCGTGCTGCTCGTACTACTTGTACTACAACAAGCCCCGACAATTTGCTCAGCGTCAACTAAGTCTTCGATTTCAAATGTTTCGACTTCAAGCTGGTGCAGTTCCTGGTCCAATTGAACATTCGAGGTCTCTGACACGTGATATCTCCTTTCACAAAAGTTCGGTATAATCCGTTTGGTAGGTATGGTTCCTCAGTTCAATATGATTAGCTTCCACAGCTCGTGCAACTCGTTGTGCTGCTGGTGGTACTGGTGCTGAGGCTGCCAGCAATCTGCTCGGTTTCAGCCAGGTCTTCGACCTCGAAGGTTTCGACTTCAAGCTGGCGAAGTTCTTGCATTATAGGTTCGTCCATCTTTCCCTCCTTCCTGAAGAGTCAATCCAAAGTACACATTTTTCGGAAAACAGGCTCAACGGAAGAGAACTTATTCTGTTCCCTCCCTGCAGCGGACCAAATTGACATTCAGAAAAAACGTGCAGATCTGGTGTATTAGAAATCTGACCGGGTTGCTGTGTACTCCCTGCGTGGTCATAACCAACCTGCTCAGATATCTCGCTTCTCTTTAACAATACTTGAAGAATGGATGCAGCACCATAGCATTTAGCTAGCATTTGCCTGCCAGTTTTTGGTAAGGAAAGATTCGTGTATGGAGTGGGCTGCTTGCATATAATGAGGACACAGTTGCGCGTTCGTCAGTGAGCAGTCTTGCGGTCACTCGTGTTCAAGCCTTGAAGTGAGACACAAGACTGCCCTAAGCGTGGCTGGGGTCACTGCATCTGCTGATACCCCATTTCATAAGAGGCCTGGCTCTGCTCCTCCCATGATGCATCCTTAGGCAAGAGATCAGACGAAGGCGGTACATACTGCCTGCCTAGATGTGTGTTACGCATCTGTTCCAGTTGAATTTGTAAGCGCAATTCCTCGTTACGTCTCTCCTGCATGCGTTCACGATGTTTGAACGATTGGCGGATATAGAGACTTATTCCGTAGATGATGGGGCCACCAAACACAAACAGCAATCCGAAAACGGCCCAGAAAATGGTCATAGTCACACCTCCTGCATATTCAGTTTCCTTGCGTCCCCTTTCCTGACGGGTTCAAGCCTCAGGGCATCCTGCTCCAGCCCGCCAGAGGCAAAGAGACGCAAAGCAATAAGGATCACATACACATAATCTTGTTTCAGACTGAGTAGCAAGTCTTCCCGATTGTTCTTGGGAAGCATCGCACCTTCAATCTGCCTATACATGTTCCTCCCATGTCTCTCCTGTCGGATAACTAAAAATCTCTTCAACGTTTTTCCCCAAAGCGCGGCAGAGCAAGGTTCGATAATAAAGATGAGGGAGCACTTTATCATTTTCCCAGCGATTAATGCTGGAGATGCTTGTCCTGATCATCTCTGCCAGCTTTGCTTGTGATAGACAGAGATAGATGCGTTCGCGCCGTATCCGTTGTCCAATACTCAAATTTCCCCTTTTTTCTTGCATAACACTAGAGCTCCTCTCTAAAAATATTGCCCGATTTTTCACAGCTTTCTTCTTGCTCGCCTTATAAGCGAGGCCTATAGGAGAAACACGCCTCTACAGGAGAGGGTCTCCGAAGGGAGAAAGTAGTCCGCTATGATATGCTGCCATTACGGCATCATGTTCATTATGAACCCCTAGTTGTTCGTAAATATGTTGCCGATGCTTCCGTAGGGTCGCAGGGGCAATACTCAGCTCGTTGGCAATTTCCTCCCGGTTGTATCCTCGATACATCAACTGGAGTACTTCTCGCTCTCGCATTGTGAGCTGACCCTGTACCTGATACTCAAATTGTCGGCCTCGCTCTTGCAAAAAAGCCGACTGCTCAAATGTATGTAATAGCCAGCCACAGGCTTGGGCAAGGAGCTGGGCAATTGGAAGTGAGAGAGAGGGCAGTTCAGTTTGTATAGCATCATGCATGATACATAACGTCCCATAAGATGTGGAACCAAAATGCACAGGGATAGTAAGCAGTGTTTGTGGAGGAAGCTGTTGCCAGGAAAGTAATCTTTTCCCCCCAAGATGCAAATGGGTACGGCTTTGAGTAATCCGTTTCACTTCCTGGCAAAAATCGGCAACGCCACTCTGTTGTTTTTGGCAGAAAACCTGACCAACATCGAGTAGTTGTGTCACCAGCTGGATATCTTCCAGTAAACGACCATCCGCACCTGTATGGACAGCAGAAGCGGACCTTCTCATTACATCAACTGAAAGGGATGTCGGAACTTGTAGGGTGACCATTGAGGCATCTCCTTTTATGAAGCCCACGCTTGCACCTCTCAGTCCTCCAGGGAAAGAAGGAAACAAGCATCTTTTCATAATCGCTTTAGAGAGAAGCTTCTTCTCCGTAAAAAGGTGTTGAAATCATGCCCAACGCCGCTCCGTTTGAAATTGCGCCCAACGACGCTACCGCGTCTACTGTCCCAGTCAGGGTGCAAAAGAAGGCGTCTAGCTTCGCGCAGATCGAGAAAGAAGGCGGCTACGCTTCGCGTCATGGCATGAAAAAAAGGCTTTCGTGGGTTCGCTCTCACCATGTTCGCAGCACACAACCGTTATTACACTCACTTTAGGACTGTCTATCGGGGGCAAATGTCTCCGACAGACGTTGGCAAAACTGCGAAAAAGGCAACGAGGCAAGCGATTTGAACACATCCAACTCTTCTTGAGTGAGCTCAAATCGCTGTGCTTCAAGTGCAGTTAGTGGATCTTCTTGCAACTGCTTCTGGAATGCTGGATTAATGGAAGCCAGACCAATAACGCGATTAATCTCTTTCCAAGACATAGCTCTTCATCTCCTTACGCTCGTACACGTGCGATTTGACAATCAGTTTGTCCTTTCCCTTGACGCATATCGCGTTCAACGGCTGGCTTCCCCGACCAGTTGAGAGTTCTCTCTGGGTGCAACAGTACAGGCTTTCGACACATTGACGCGAGTGTAGCGCAGTTTTTGACAGAACTGTTGTCCATTGGTCCGGCCATACAGAGATGAGCTATTGCATTGGCATCTGAATGAACGACAAGGACAGCAATGAGTTCAAACTAGACAAGATGTGGTTACAAACTGCAAAAAGTTCTGTTTGGACAATACGTTCGTCTTGAAGCAGCTATTGTCGCTCCTGCTGTCTCAAGCGGCACATCAGGCCAATGAACCATTTTCTTGTTTTGGCCTATAATTTGCCTGGTCTCTTAGTAACCAATAACAAGTCTAGTGAGGACAATGAGATTGGTAACCCCCAGGACTGAAGAGGGCCAAGGAGGATCGCCGAATGTTCCCACCGCCTGAGGGATAATCATGAATGCCAGGACACTGAATAAGAAGACACAGGCCAGTATCAGATAGTTGCGCACTTTATGGCGGCACAGAAACAGACGTACACGTTGCACTGTTCCTGTAGCGTGGAAGGGGTGTTTGCGCATTTTTTTCCTCTTCTTTCAAAAAGCGTTGTTGCGTTTCCCAGACGACATGGTTCTTTCATCTCGTCTTGAACGCGTTCTTTTCTTTTGTCTGAGGAAAGGATACTTTCTGCCTACCCTGCAATCACCCTACATTTCACTCGGCACTTTTTTTGGCAGTCAAACGTTGGTAGAGCTTCTGAAGAGCCTGGTTGGGTTGTACGCCGAGTTCTTCTTCAAGGAGCTTTTGACAGAGTTGATACTGGCGTAGCGCCGTGTTACGCTTGCCTTGACGCATATAGCAGTATATGAGGCCGTAGTGAGCTTCTTCGAGACAGTTGTCGTAGCGGAGCATCTGGCGCCAATGGTCAGCACTCTCGTTCCAAGCTTCGGCGTGCCAGGCCATCTGTGCGAGTTGTCGACGTGCTTCCAGGTAAGCAGTACGAAGTTCATCACGTCGGAACGTACACCAGTCGTTATAGAAAGATCGCCCGTAGTCGCCGCGATAGAGCTGAACCATCTGGAGGAAAGCCTCTTTCGCAAGCTCCATATGTTCACGGGCCAAGGCCTGCTCCGCCTTGGTTTGTTGTTGCCGAAATACCTGAACATCGTACCAGATTTGCTCTCCATAACAAGCGGGGAGATCAAGACAATAACCAGTAGGATGAAATACCACGCAGGCTTCGCCTAACAGTTTGCGTAATTGATAGATCGTGTCGTGGAAGATATGATTGGTGCGCTCCGTGTATTCCGGCCATAATGTGGTAAGAATAGTCTCTTTGCTCATGGTATGATCGAGGTCAAGCAGAAAAAAAAAGAGTTCTTTGGCGCGGGACATACGCCAATGCTTGATTGGTTGTCCATCAAGCTCTACAACTGGTTCGCCAAAAGCGCGGATGGTGAGCTTAGGAGAACTGACCTCTAAATCGGGAGTGGCAGGCAAGACGTTCTGCTCTTGGGGAGCATCAACTAATCCTAACACCACACGTAAGGGAGCAAGGTGAGGATGTTTCTGAATCACTGGAAGCAGAAGGGGGAGCCATTGTAATTCGACCTGGACTAAGTGGATAAAGTTACGATGAGCTCCCAGCAGAAGACCCACCTCTTCCAACAAACGAACTGCCTTCTCTTGCAGATCCAGCGCGACCAGGCCGGCTGCCAGACGGAGCTTTGCTTGAAAGATCCCACGTTGTAGATCAGTTGTATGCAGCACCTCCTCAAGCGAGGTGAAACATGCAGTAGCTTCCTGGTAACGGCGTTGAGAAAGGAGGATCATGCCATAGGTTAGATCGCGGCCCACTCGTTCATATCCCACTGTGCTTTCACCCTGTATCTGTGTCTCCATACGTTCGATCGTAAGCATGGCGCTGACGGGATCACCCAGAAACAGATAACTCAGCGCTTCACTTGCAAGTGCTGAGTTCGTTAAACTACGATTACCAAACTCCAGAGCCAGGGCCAGGCCATTTTGAGAGAACGTAAGTGCCTTGGTATATTGCCCTTGCTCCAGGTAGAGCGAACCGAGGTTTACCAACGCATAGGCTTCACCACGCTGGGAGTGAGAGGTGTCATGAGCGAGCGTAAGCGCTTGCAGAAACGCCGCTTCTGCCTCTGCGGCCAAGCCTTGGTCCTGCAAAATAAGGCCTTGAAGAATCAGGCTATTCCCTTTCTCCGTAACATCCTGCAATTGCTCACAAGCATCTTGCATAGAGGTGAGATGATGTTTTGCAAGCAAAAAGTTTCCAACCCAATAATAGGTACTTGCCAGGGCGTTATGGATGTCGATAGCCTGCTTAAGTGGGGGTTGATTGCCCCAGGTATGGAGTGCCTGCTGTAAATACGCAATCCCAGACATAAACTGACCCTGCAGATTAGCACAGATACCCAAACGTAGCGCTGCGTCTGCTCGCAAGGCGTATTCCTGCTTTGGCATGTTTTGTAGGACTTGATGGCAGAGTGTCTCAGCTTGAGGATACTCCCCGACCTGAAAGTGGGCTTTACTCAAGAGGATCGCTATTTTGGCCTGAACCACCAGATTTTCCGCTTCAACCGTATCAGAGACTAGCGTCTTTGCCTTTGCCAACAGAGGAAAAGCGACCGCATGTTGACCATGTTCAAGAGCAATCGTCGCTTGGAGCAGGAGCAAGCGCGGATGGCTCTCTAGAAAACTCGTGGGGAGCGCATGGAGCCAGCGTATCAAGGTTTCACGCTGCCCCTGCTGGAGAAGACCCTCAGAGGCATCAAGGATCAGCGGGATGAGAACGTCATAGGCGCTGATTTCAAGGGCATGATAGATCGCCTGTTCATTGTTATGGTTGGTGTGCCAGAGTGCAATGGCTTGTCGGTGCAAAGCGTTAAAACGGTCCGGCTCCAGTTTGCGCAATTGTTCACTGAGTAAATCACGAATGACAGGATGACAGATATACGTGATACCAGAGGTACTCTCGTATGAGGTAAGAAAGAGTCCTAAACGTTCCAGACGGGCTAGGCGCTCGCTCGCGTCTGTGATACCGAGCAAAGCATTGCATAAAGCAGGCTCGATATGCTGTAAGATCGAAACGCTTTGCAGAAATGGGTAAATGCTTGTATTCTGTTTCAATACATCATCAACCATGTACGTGAAAAGCGTTTTCCGTTTATGTTCAGCCAGGGACTTCACCTGATATGGAGAGGAATATTCGCTTCGGAAGGCACTCTGCGTGAGCAGGCGTAGGCGTGCATCCCCTATCCGTGTTCCCAGTAAGATTCCAGCGATCCATCCATCAAAAGAGGTTACCAAGTGTTCCGCCTCAGCATCCGTCAGGGGAGGCAAGCCTTGAAGGATTGCCAGTTCCGCGATGTCTGGAGCGGAAAAGCGCAAGGCATCTGTATCCAGGCCATACAGCGCATCGTGGATAACGAATGAAGTAAAAGAAATATCCGGTATGACCCGACTCTCGATGATGAGCGTCACCTGGGGTGGGAGTTGCTTGAGCAGATAATTGACCAGATTCGTTAAGGTATCACTCTCGTTAATCTCCTCATAATTGGATAAGATGAGAGCAAAGTGTTCAGAAATCTCAGTAGCGAGAGTGGCACAAAACGTATCAAGGGTAGCGTAATAGCTGTTCAAAGCGGAAGATGGATCATCGGAATGCAGCGTATAAAATCCAAGATCAAGCGACGTTCCAAATTGGGGAAAAGTTTGGCGTATACTGGCAAGTAGCGTGCGGAAGAACACCACAGGATCAGTATCGGCCTGATCCAGGAAGTACCAGCAGCAAGGAAGTGCTGTGGAGACTGCGAAGTCGGCAAGTAGCGTGGTCTTACCATAGCCTGCGGGAGCACAGCAGAGAACCAACTTGTAGCGGGAATGTGCCCCATTCTCATGGAGAGCAGGCACAATAGCCTTTTGTAATTGTTCCACCAAGGCTGTGCGATGAATAAGCACAGCGGGAAGAAGTGGGCTGGCCACTTTGCGTGCAAGAGATGCATCATGCACAGGTTTTCTCCTCATCGTTTGATGCATCATGCACAGGTCTTCTCCTCAATAATTCAGCTATGGAAAATACAGTGAAGTTCTGAGCAATACGCATAGAATAAAGAGACGTATCCTTTTCAAGCATAAATAGAGATAAGAGCACCACTAAATAGTATACACGACCGAAGAGCAAAATGAAAGCATCATGAAGGATGTGTGGAGTGCGTGGTGCAGCAGCGATACAGGGAAGAGAGGCATAAGATGATAATAAAGCGGAAGAACTTTTTTGAAACTTGCAGAGGAAATGTAATTCCTCGGTACAGAAGGCGCGTTTCTCGCAAAAGAGATCACGCACGCGCATTCCTCTTTCCCGCCGCATAAGCCTAGCACTTTTGCTTATGCGGCAGAAATGTGCGCGATATATTGTGCTTTGGAGTGACGAACGGGAGGTGGTTGAGCCGGGAAAACTGACACAGAGCCGCCTCTAGTGTCCACCGTTTAGCCAAAATTCTTACTCTCATCACGATTATAGGCCCATACAGCTAAAAGAAGGAACACTACCCCGTATCCTGTCAGCCACAAGAAGTGCTGCCACAGAGGCAGGTTGTCGTTTAATCCCTTGCCAGTGATTGTCCAGGCGAGCTGACCAAGATGATAGGTAGGCAAAAATGGCGCAATATTCGCGATGACCTTGGGCAAGAAGAGTAAGGGGACAAAAAGGCCCGAAGTAAATGAAAGGAATAAGAAAACCAGCGTAGAAATCACAGAGGCCGAGGCTGAATTCGCCAGGAGTCCCACCAGGAGCCCCATGAGCACAAAGGGAAGCATGCCCACAAGGAGTGCGCCTGCGAGTTGCAGCCAGGTGAGAAAACTCAAATGAACGCTCCCTACAGTTGCAGCGAAAAGGAATAAGATGAGCAGCGATAGCATCCCGACTAGAAGAATAGTAATGGTTTTCGCCATCAGGTAGAGGGTCGCATTTAATGGCGTGGTACGGAGCAGCTTATACCAGCCCATACTGCGTTCAGCCGCGACCGTATTACTAAACGCGCTAAACGGGACGACAAAGGCGGCATAAGCAGCATAAGATGCCATGACAGCATCTTTATAATTGGCCGCAACCCCAAGTCCAAACAACGCAAAGAAAGCGGTGGGGAACCCCAGGCCAAAGATAACCACTGGCGGCTGGCGTAAGAGTTTCAGCAATTCGTAATAGGTATAGAAGAGCCAGAGTGGTGCGCGCGATGGCATATGCGTACTCACTACCATCTGATTTGTTGTTGCGTTGGTTATTTTCATAGACCCCCCTTTTTATGACTGAGCGACCGTACTTTGAGTAATGGAGAGGAACGCTTCTTCAAGCCCGGCTCCCACTACTTCAATATCATTGATAGCGATATCTCCACGGAACAATGACGCCAGCGTTGCTTCTGGCTGAACCGAATAGAGATCATATCGGTCATGCAAGCGACTGACACGCTGGACGCCGGCGAGGGTCGCCAGGACGTTTTCAACGTCGGAGGCTGCGCGAAAACGAATATGTTTGCCGCCCACATATCTCTTAATGTGTTCTGGTGTCCCTTCCGCGACAATCTCACCAAGATTAATCACCACAATACGTTTTGCGAGGGCATCGGCCTCTTCAAGATTGTGGGTAGTCAGAATAATCGTTTTCTTGCGCTTGATCAGAGTGCTGATACAATCCCAAAAGTTGCGCCGCGCCTCAACATCCAGACCTGTTGTCGGCTCATCCAGAAAGAGCACATCAGGATTGCCGACGAGAGCCAGCGCAAAGTAGAGTCGCTGTTTCTGTCCCCCAGAAAGTTTGCCAACAGATGCATTAGCTTTATCCATGAGCTGTGCCATTTCAATAGCTGCATCTGTAGACAGAGGGTTTTCATAAAAATGTCCAAAAAGTGCCACGAGTTCGCGCACACTCAACATCGTTGGCACCCCTGACTCTTGGAGCATAGCACCGATGCGGCGACGGTTGTGCCCCTCGCGTGGATTACCACCGTAGATACGGACACTCCCACTACTTGGAGGGCGCAAGCCTAGCATGAGTGAGATGGCCGTTGATTTCCCAGCTCCATTGGGTCCCAGGATAGCAACGACCTCGCCCGGCTCAACGGTTAAAGAGATTCCCTTGAGTGCCTCCACACGCCCATAGTACTTGACCGCGTTGTTGAGTTCGACAGCTGGAGCTGTCACACCTGTTCCCATATGCTTCGCCCTTTCTGTTCCTTGCCTATGTTTCTAAAAATAAGAAAATGTCGCTCGCACACATGTTCATCGAATGCTTGGTCTCCGCGTCATTGTGCTGCCGCAGGAGCCGGCATAGCTCGTCAATGGTGTATATAGCGCATCCAGGAGTCGAACCTGTGATCTTCGCCCTGAGAAGGCGATGTCCTAAACCGCTAGACGAATGCGCCCTGAAAGATCTTCTGGGGAAAGTATAAGCGATGGGAAGTATTTCCTGCTCCGCTTTTGAGCCCATCTTCCCTACGCCCAAAAGCGTATTTTTCTTCTTTCATGAAATTCCAGTCATTGGGCATGCGGAAGCAGGTCTACCCGTCTCTTCTTTCGCATCAAGAGCCTTCCCAGTCTGCTAAGCAACAAGAGGAGCAGAGCCAGCGACAGATAGATGAGCCACGCGGTCACAGGACCCACCCACAGCTTAAGCAAAACAAACCAGTAAACGAAGAGCAAGATCACAAAAGCCAGGGTGAAGAGGAGCGATACAATCCCATAGATGAGGTAGGTCGAAGCGCGTTGCTCATATCTCAACAGCGGTGCCTCTTTCCTGAAGAGATGCTGGACTTTACTCAGACATAAGCGATACGCGTCTTTCTGGAGATCAACCATATTCAGGGCATAGGTGAGGATCAGATACCCGTCCAACTCGATAAAAGGGAGGAGATTGAACAGGGAAAAAAGATTGCCCATGAAGAGAACCCAGGCACTCAATATGTGCAAGCTCGTTGTTTCTGGTTCAACATACCAGAGCCACGCAAAAGGGAGAAGCGTCAAGAGATTGATAAACACACCTGCAAACGCAGCGTAGACACGCTGCCAGCGATTTTGAAAAAGCACCACATCATCTAACTTACAATAGGGAAAAGGAAAGAAGTAACGCCAAGCAAGGCCAATTTCCTGGACAGACCCACCAAAGTGCTTGCATGTCAACCCGTGTGCGAATTCATGCGTCACCAGGATCACCATAGTGAGCGCGATAAAAGCGCAAAGGAACCAACTATGAGTGAGCACTCCCGCGCGAAACGTCGTTGTAACCTCGCTGTCAAACTGGCCCAGATGACTGAAAAAGAAAATCTCCAGGACCACGATAGCCGCCAGTGCCAGGGACACAAAGACGGGATGAAAGGCGAAACGCAGCAGCGGGAGGATGCGTCCCAGGAACGTGTCTGGATTCACCAGCGCAATTCTCGCGCGAAGAATGCCGCGTTCCTTGCGTGCCGTTTTCCGCGCTTTTTTCTCCAATGCCCTTAACCCATCTGGAGTTGTAGACCCCACCAGGAACTGGCGTTGGGCGAGAAGTTTCAACAATTCAGTCCAGGCCGTGGGACTCAAACATTTCCCCGCGTAGTTTTCATACTCTGCGCCGATCTCCTGTAAGCTCCGCTTGCCATCCATGCGGCTCACAAGAAAGTGTTCTCTGGTTCCAATGCGGTAGAAACAGTTCGCAACCGCATCCTTCACATAATGAACCTGTGCGCCACGGCTCAGCACAGGTGGCCCAAGAATAATCTCGGGCCGTAATTGTGGTCGTAGTGTGGTTATATCGAAAGCCAGGCTCATGCTGCTACCTCCGGCTTACGCTGGACGATATCCTCCAGGGCGCGTTTTAAGAGGTACGCAAGGTAGACCTCGTGAGAGATCGAAACGCCAAGGCGATTATTGGTCATATGGACGTAGCTTCCAAGCAAGAAACGATATTCCTTATCCAGTTGACCAGACAGACTCGGTAGTGCCTCTCGATCAGCACCGAGAAGTGTAATGCCCCCTTTCGCGAGAAGGGCATCGACCCGCCGACGCAATTCCTGGATATGCGATTTCCACGCGTACTCAATAGAGGTGAGTTGCTCCTGGGTACGATCCTCCGTCATGTACTTCTTGATTTCCAGCACCCGCTGTTGCAGCTCTGGGGCCATGCGCAGATAATTTTTATGATAGGAGCCAACCGCCATCAGCTTCTCATATGGTCCGCCTGCGTTCCCATGAGAGGCTTGCCAGAAACTGATATAGCCCGCAAGAGCATCAATCACCCCCTGATCGGTACCAAAAAAGCCATAGAAGAGCGGAAGAAACAGCTGAACAGCTATGCCCAAGCGCATAGTGGGAACGCCTACATTGACCTCACGTAACAATTGGATAATGATATTGCTGGAGTAATCAAAGTGCCATTCCGCCAGTTCCACGCCCTCGACGCCGCCATAGCGGAAATACTCTGGCTCGTACTCGATATAGTCGAACGTATTATTCGGTCGGAGAGCCATGTCGCGGTCGCCATATTTTTCTTGCCACTTCTTTTCGCCATATTCGGAAAGGAACATACTTTTATAAATCGGGGCAAGACTCTTGGAATCAGGCACGAAAAGCGCTGGTCTCCGCTTCAGATAGATCGTAATCGCTTGTTCAGCAATCCGTTTGATCCTTTCTTCATCCACCCCTTCTGCAGGCAGTAAGCGGAGGCGAACATGAGTGCCCTCCATCCAATACCTGATGAAGAAGGAGCGTTGAACCAGTTGCTGAGAGCGAAGGTCTTCGAGCAAAGGTGCTACACAATTGAGAATGAGATCATTCAAATCACCGTAATAGAAAATGTGGATACTAATCCAGTTCGTAGCCATGACGTTCTCCTTTCATGCGGTTCATCTCAAAGACAAGCTCACTGACATAGTGCTGCCCCTCATGCTCAAACCAGAGGTGATCGCGCTCTGGCAACATCTCGGTAATTTGCAGGGTAGTTGTAGCTTTCCGAGTCGCGGCCTCCAGTAGAGTAACCGCAAAGTAGTTCTCAAAGTCCACATAAAACGGTTTATAGGAATGAGAGACCTTTTTCCCTCCTGTGCCTTGTTCAGCTTCGGCGGGTCCAGGACCGGATGATGAGCGAGCAGATGAAATGAAAACTTTCGTGGGCAGCCCTAGTGCCTTGCGCCAGCGAGCCACCGTCAGGAAGAAATCAGCATCAGACTGACCCGGTTCGCGTTGGGGAAAGAGGCTGGAATGGAGTCTCCACATGGCACGCTGCAAGACAATATTCTTGTAGCGCAGGCGTGGATAGTAGTTCGGTTTGTCTATCTGATTGCCTATGCCGGTGCCACTCCACAGATTGAGTGGACACATCGTCAAATAGGAGAAATTCAACAGAATTTGCTGAATCTCAGGCAAGGCTAAGGGCATCAAGAAACCGAGATACAGCGGAATGACCTCTTTCCCTAGGTGTTTTGAGTAGAGATGCAAGCGTCCTGTACGTTCATCATCTTGCACAAAAAGGTCTTCCAAAGGTATTTGCTCATCAAGCGGGCGCATACTGAGTTCACCTGGGCAAACCAGCTCGTAAGGCGTGACGACTGGATGTAAATTCAAATTGGTCGCTTCATAGCCGCCTTTCAGTTCTGCAATCACCGCGCCTGGCGGCTGGAGCTGCCTCAGCACGGCACTGAGTTTGGCCGCGACCGAGACATCTGGCTCACTGGCAAAGCAGTAAGCAAAGCGTGAAAACATCAAGGTAAGACCAGAATAAACCTGATTGACGATTAAGAGTGGTTCCTTCTTGACGTTTGTAAATTGAGAGAAAAATGTATGCGATTGCATGGCACCCAGAGCATAGGGCAGATGGGCACTAACAGCCTGTCGGAAGTCATCATCCAGAATGAGTTCCTTGCTTTCCGTCGCTGAGGACTGAGCATAGGCCTGCCCAATAGCGCGTGCCACCTCCTGGCGGGCGCTATTCAGTTGCTCCACTTCTGGCAAATTGAAAGGATTTGCCAGAGCTTTCAGTTCGTTCTCGCCCCCAGGGACATGCAGCAGCCCACCTTTGAGGAGCTGCAAGAAGTCCTGATTATAGGTATCAGCGAAAGCGAGGAAGTCATCACAGCGTTGGCCGACCCCATAGCGTCTCTGAAAATACCCGCGCATCATCAATTTGTCGGGTAGCACGGCATCGAACACAGGAAAGAGGCTTTGCAATTCTGAAGCTTGCTGCAACAGCATTTGCCAATTTGCGTTCCCCGCTACCAGCCGTTGCGGTTTGATGACCGTATCTTCATAGAGAATCGTCTGAGGGAGGGCTACGGCGGGCTGCCCCAGATTTGTAAAGCACTGCGTTACGTTCTCTTTTATCTTCGCCAGTATCTCACGGCGCAAAGAGAGCGTAGCGGTGGCATAGGTATCAATCAGGGTCTCGACTTCACCCAGATCATCGGCGAGTCGATTCAGTTGCGGCAGAGCGATGGTATATAAGCTTCGCCGATAAGCCGCAAAAGGGCGGTTTTCATGAATGTCAAGTTGGAAGGCAGGCACAATCAAAAAGCTCAGACGCAGAAGATGTTGAAGGTACCGTTTTATCTCCTCCTCAGAGCCGTAACGGTGGTCTTGAGTACACAGGTGCTCTACGATTGCGCCCAGTGTCTCTTCATGACCATCCTTCATAAGGTCGATGATGCGGCTCAAAAGCGGGCCCACCGGGAGCAGAATGATATTTTCCTGAATGAAGTCGAGGACCTTTGCCATTTGCCCATCATAGTCATCCGCACTCACTCTGCGGCGTATATACTTCACTTTGCCATCCAGGATACGCCATCCGACGGTCAGGCAAACGGGGAGGTTCCATTTAATATCAGGGGCGGCCAGGATTTGTCTGGAAAAGCGGGAGAGAAGCATCATATTCAAGCGGGTAAAACTTTGCTTTTCTACAGTCGCCAGGGAGAGTTCAATATCCTGTTCGCCGGACTCTTGAGGTGGCGCAAACGTTCCCAGGCTGACGGAGGTAAAGGTGCTGAACGGGCTGGTCTTACAGGTCATGCGCAACAGATACTCCAACAACGAGCGTTCAACAGTACGCGACTCCCTGGTGAGCTTGACATTATCTGAACGCAGGTAGGTATTCACGGCCTCGTCAAGGACAGGACTGGCAAGCAGAATGCCCTTACGAAAATCAGGGGTATCGAAAATCTCCTTGAGCAGGGCCCGTTTCTGGCTCAGCTCACGCGCGAGAATCTCAGGACCTTGTGCCTGTGCTTCCTGGTACCTGGCGCAGAGGTCGAGCCACTCTTGCAGCAAGGCAGCCGCCTCTGGAGCCAGGATGTCTATGATCTGTCGCGCATCCGTCTGCTTCGCGAGCAGGCGCATAGTAAAGATGCTTCTTTTCAAATTGATCAGTTTGCGGCGTAGTACCTGGTCTTCTTTGTACGTGTTCACGGCTTCGTGGAGGCTATCGACCAAACCATCTCTGCGGATAGCCAGCACAGACTCCAGCGCGAGTACTGAATCCATCCACTGTGCCGTCTGCTTGAAGTGCAAGTCATCTATCACGGTAATTGGCAGGCCAGCAACGCGCAATAAGAATTGCGGCGTTACCATGCTGGTAAAAAGTTCCTGTGGAACCTGCTGTACATGTGTACTCATTGTCCGTCCTTCTCTGCTCGCAAAGCACAAACCCTTCATGACGCCTGTTCATATGTTGGATAGTTCCCTCCTCAGCGCAGCCTGCATCGCGCTTCCTTGGTTCTCCCATGATATGGGATGGCACTCTTGAAATCAGGGGAGCGCGTAGCCATGCTGCATGTGATCGCCACACAGAGCTGCAGGATGGAACAACCACCATATGAGCAAGCATCTTCATCTTCTGCTTAGATGAGCCGATAATCGAAATTGCCGATTTCCTGACGTTCATGGCCCACCATCAGGAAAAGGAGCGTTTTCTGGCTTGTCTCATCCAGGCCCAGAAGCGTATTCAGAGCGACATTATTAAATCCAAGTGCCGCCCCACAGGCAACAGATAGAGCGGTCGAGGCCATATAGAGCCCCTGCGCCACCATGCCTACCTCGGCATTTAAGATGCGGTAGCCACGGTTCCCATAGACATGCAGCATATCGTCCACAGCACCAACGATAGAGATCAAGACTGCAGCCTCACCCACGTTATAGTTTTTCAAGAAGTAGTTACTCTGCAGCATCTGTAATCTCTCCGTCAGATCACCCTTCTGCCCAGGGATCAAGCAATGCTGTTCCTGATCATAGGCGTAGACACCCGGCTCAATACCAGCGACGTGATTAATAAAGACCATCAGACGAGTAAAATTTGGCTTGCCATCAGCCTGTTTCAGATCAGTCACATAGTGGCGGACTGCTGAGCCAAAGTACAGCAGCGTCGCCAGTTCGTCGCGCGAAAGTGGATTCTGCGCCGAAAACGAGCCGAAGCTAGAACGACGTCGCATGAAGGTTTCCAGAAGATCTTGTCGTAACAGCGTGTTATCCGGTGGAGGGAGTTCTACGCGTTCGTCACCAGGGGGCACATCCACGCAGGCATGGAACGCCTCCTGTACCTGTGGCCGAGGCTCGTCGGTGATCAGCGTGGACTCATGGACTTTTTCATTAGTTTCAAAGCGAATGATCTTTTTTGAACGCTGATAGCTGCTTTTATTCACCAGGGCATGCTGAAGCAGGGATGGTGCCTGCCGGGTACCGTGAGATACGGATGGCAGTGCCCCCTGTGCTTTGATCGGCACAGGGACAACGGCAAAGACGTTCTCATAGGCCTTCTCCAGTCCAAGGAGCTGATTGAACTCCTCGTCCTGATACCACAGAAGTGGCGTCAGGTCAGAGTGAAAGCCTGCCGTCAGCAGGCGTAAGGAGCAAAGCAGAGCACCCAAATCCTGGGTAATGACATGATAGCAAAAGCTGTTGTACTTGAACGAATTCTTCCAGAAGTTGAGCGAGATAAGCAAGAACTGGTCGGTATTGAGCGCGAGCGGATGATGCAAGAGCGCAGCCTGGATACGCGAAGTCACATCCCCCGTGAACAGACGAGCCAGGGCATGATGGGCATTATCGTAATGATACAGCCCCGGCAAAAATGCCCCACTTGAGCCGCTGGCCCAATAAATCTCCGTCGGATACATGCCTCCGCCTGACGGAGTACCGCGAGCATAAGAGAAGTCAGAGGCTGCATATTTCGCCAGGGACATGGCATCGTGATTCCACGTCACTCTAAGACGGCGACTGAGCGCGCCATGGGCGAATTGCAGGATCGTCGCAAGTTGCTCAGGTGAGAGACTCTGCATCTCTCTCTGAGGCGCACTGATCCTTTCCAGAATATCAGCCATCGAAGCCAGCTGACCAGGAAAATCGGTCGGCAGGACCACTCGCTCCACCGCAGAGTACGTTTTGAAGCGAGACGGCTGATCATGAAAGTTTGGAGCAAAAATATACGGCTCCATGGGCGTGATACACCGCTCAAAAACGGACGTCGTGTAATCCTTACAAACCTGAATAGCTCTATTTTGCATAATGGTGTCTCTTCTTTCTTCGCGTCCTACGGAAAAGGATGGGGTACGGTGTTCAGCAAACTCACATCAAAATCCTTCTCAAGGAAACCGGCGGTACGAGGGACCGTTTGTAAACGCGGCAGGCCATGGACGCGCTGCATCTCCCAACCAAAATCAATGTGCAGCAGACCAGGTACAATCACTCTGGCGACTTTCAGGCCCGTACCCTCAATTTCAGGGTACGACTGGTCAACGACGACCACATCCATTCCTAACTTTAAAATCCTATCGATGGTATATTGAAGATCGTCGCGCAGATCGTGACTGGGAGGACGTTCGGCAAGATACGTGCGGTAAGCCTCTTCTACGGAACTGACGCGAGGATTCTGGAGCAGAAATTCCGTGTGCTGCGCCATTTCCGGTAGGCCATAAAGCAAGGGATGTTGCTCCAGCATAATCACTTTGCTGAAATCCTGCGCCGTCGCGCGCGTCTGCTCCAGTTTTGATTGTACCCATCCTGAGATGGAGGCAACGTAGGCGGAGACTTCACAGAGCGCACCGCGAATAGCGTCTTCGGGGTCAAGACTCACGCCAGCTGCCAGGACAAGCTTCCCGAGTTCGTTTTTGCGATTCACGACCAGGGCCGTAATTGTAGGGATATGTGTATCCAGACGGGTATCCAGAAAATGAACGTCATAGCCCAGTTTATCAATCCGATCCAGGAGGCGCAGCGTCGTCACATTTCGTGAACTCCAGGGATCGATCCGAGGTGGGGCCAACTTTGCGTACCAGCAGAGCACGAAATTATCTCTCTCGATCAGCTCCAGCAGTCCGAAAAAGATAGCCTCTTCCATGCAACTCCCAATGGCACAGCCACTTGAGTTGCCAAAGACAAACGGGCCTTTTGTGCCTGTTCCATAGTAAGCCAGGATCTCAGGAACCAGAATCGGTCGTTGCTGCTGGAACGAATACCCCCAAACCCAGGAGAGCTGACGATCAACGCTAAAAGCGTTATAGTAGGGCCTCTGTTTGTAGAAATCCGGGTGATATAAGCCACAGGTTCGCGGATCAAGGGCATCAGCCGCCAGGTTTTCATAGCTATCGACGACGGATATTTTCCTGGCGCGTGCCCAGTGGCCCGCGTAGCGCTCCAACCCTTCTAGCAAGCCCACTTTCCAGCTGGTATGAAAGTTCGTCGTGTGCCCTCCCCACCATACATCGTAAAGTTTGTTGTTCCTTCTCATGAAAAGTTTACCACTGACAGGCGCGGTGACGGTGTGAAACCGATCGGAAATTGCTTCAGCCCCCAGCATGCCACAAGCAGGATTCACATAAGCGGCCTCTGGTAGCTGATACGCATGGGGCTTGACCAGGCGATAATCCTGGGCATCCCGTTTGATACGTGACGACAACTGGACTACAGCTGCCTCAGGCGTGTCGAGTCCGGGATGCGCGCACACTGGGCAGGAAGAGTCCGCAATCAATTCATGGTGGGTCAGGCTCAGAGAGTCTAGATTGAGGCTATAAATACTGCCGTCGCGAGTAGAATACGTCGAGGAATCGCTTTGATAGAGAGCCTCTTCAACAACGCTCCAGATCATCTCCAATGGAGATGGTAGCAGGCGCGGATTGGCTCCAAAAATGAGGGTTCCTTGGAGGGTATTGATAGCCTCCTGTTCCTCTCTGGGGCGCAGGGATAACCAGCGCAGTTCCAAGCAGTGTGGACATGGACCACGCTCTCCCGTAACATCATAAAGAGGACCCAACAAAACAGTAGAATGATAGATCCTGATGGGATAGACACTTCCATGCCCCCAGTCTTTGGGCTCATAAGGATCCGCTTTGCGCACCGCCAAAACGTCGATATCAATGAGTACATCGCTATCTCCTGTCTTTAGTGCCGTTGCTCCTTTCTCAGCGCATCGCTCTGAGAGATATTGCTTGATGCGTTCCTGGCTCACGTCAAGAGCCGAAAAGGTGGGTGAGGTCTGTATCACCGCCCGCTTCTGGGTTGGTAGGCTTTCAGTATCCAGTTTTAGCAATGCTCTCCTCCATTTCTCTAAAACCTTTTAACGCGCTTACTGAGTCTTGCAAGCTATAGAGATTGTCGGGCTTCCAGCTCACTTTTCGCTACAGTCAGCAGCACCGTCCCACTGATAAACGCCCTAGCATTCCAGATATCAGAGGGAGTACTATTCACAAAGAGCATATCTCTGCCTGTCTCTTGCAGGTAATCCTCTAGAGAGGTAACAGGTATCGCGGGTGCTGGAAAACGAACTGCATCCGGTGACACATACACTAGGTCGCCACAGGGCGAGAAGCCTGGACAGAGTTTGTCATTCGTGACAGGCGCGATGCCTGTAGGTTGAGGCACAATCCGTGCCTGCAGAGCACCAACAAAATCCAGCAGAGCCATGGTGGCAGCTTCAAGGCCAGAAAGACCGAACCCAAACGCAGTTAGAGGTTCACCTGTTGCATCGGTTGTATGGACGATGATCAGAGAGAGGGGAGAGGTATGAATCACCTCCAGGCAGGTGAAAGGACGTTCAAAGCGTTGCGCACTTTTTACCAAATAGGCAAGATCAGTATCAGCTGCTGAGAGAACATCCGGGTCGAGTTGAGCAACTGCGGCGCGTCTGCGAATGACTTCTTGTATGTGCACAAAGGCGAGCGCGGAAAGGAGTCCTGCCGTCCGAGTAGCCTGGAAGGTTGTCGCTACAGCCGATCCCGCCGAGGTCCTTGTAAAGATGCCCAGACGATTCAATTGTGTATAAGGATACACCGCAGCAGCAGGAACAAAGACAGGAGCCTGCCTGAGCCAGGAAAAGGCTGGCAGCCACTCAACAGGTGCGCTGGCATTGAAGGAAGTGAACCCACCTGACCAGGTAGCCAATTGCTGGGGCTGGATGACCATGTGCCCACGCGCCACCATTTCCTGTGCACTCTCCATCAGCAAATTCCGCGCATCAGGCAATATCCTGGTATAATTTCGAATGGCTTCTGAGAACGCTTGAATATAGGCTGACTTTACATCATCAATAGCATATGACATAATGCTTAGGTCTCCCGAGAGCGATGCCGCAGGCTGTTTTAGCGTGATTCTCGTTCCTTTGAGGGGGATCTGCTGAATATCTTCATCGACAAACTCGCGAAATGCTCCTGTGCGAGGATCGAACAGGCCATCATGCTTTGTGCGTATTTCCTGTTGGGTGAGTTCATAATCGTGCTTGCCTTGAATGACCTCTTGCAAGTGGCACAGAGCTAAAGCGGAATCTGTATGGGTGCAGGCGGGACACAGTGGATGTTGGACCAGTTTATGGGAGGAGATACCCAGATTCTCTAGATTCTGCAAGACCACTCCACCCTCAAATTCAGAAGGCAAAGCACCTGTGAGGATTTTGAAGAGTTCAAAACCTAGTCCATGGCCGATACGCCGTGCAATTGGAGTGAATAATCCTTCATTGCCGCAGGAGAGATCGTTCCCCAGCGTAAACTCTTTCCAGAAGGCCGCGTTTGTCCCTGCTTCTCTCTGAGTAGAAAGGCGCAGTTGGGCACAGAGCCAGCAAGGATTTTCTCCACCCCTAGTAAATGGGCCGAGCATCGCCTGACCCGCAAAAATGGTTGCGGAAAGGAAAGGGCGATCAGCCCGGATACATTGCTCATTCAGACGCGCAATCTCCTGCAAAGAGCTAGTATCCGAGCAGTAGACAACGACATCGTACTCTTCAAGATGGTCAAACTCACGTTGAGAAGAGCCATCGCTGATGGAAAGATACATTTCACTCCCGCCCTGACGCACAGCAGAGGCCTCGGCTTCAAGCGACTGGGTATAGATACCACTCTTATCTGTAGGTACCAGCAGAATCTCCTGCAACCCATTGCGCATGAGCGAGAAGGCCAGCGCAGTCAATGATTCACCCGAACCGATAAGCAGAACACGGCTCTCGCGAAATGTTTTGAATCTCTGCTGGGGCTGGTCTACAAAATGATCGATATACGCGATTTGCTCGGCGAATTGCAAACGCACAGCTTCAGAGAGCGTTTCTGATGGCTCAGGTACTTCATTCTTCAACACTCCTCTTTGCAAGAGCGTTTCTACAAGATGCGTTAACATTTCACGCTGAGCGGGTTCAAAATCCTGGCACAGTTCGTTGAGGGTATACTTACCATTCATATAGGGACCTAGTGTAGATATCCAACGAGCGATGGATTTCCCTTTCATGCGGAATGCCGTTTTATCACTCTGAAAAAATACACCCTCTTCTGTGCGCAAGAACGCCGAACTATGTTTAAGTTTTGGTCGAATTACTGTAGGATCAATCATGAAAAACCCCTCACTTTAAAGCTATACTCCAGCTTGTCGAGTCTCTTTTCTGTACAAAAGGAGGTTTGAAAAGATATTCTACAAAAAATAGGTGGTGTTACACTGGTGTTGCTCAAGGGATACAGTCCTGGTAAGAGCTTACCCAAACACATCCGTTTGCTCTTGGCACGAAGCAGTTTCAAATAGATTTTGGATAAACTCTTAGACCAGTTCAATTACAGTAAGCGAACACATTTCAGTTTGAATACAGAATGAGTTTCTGTTACGTGTTCGATGAGCTACTGTTTCTGCCCTGGGAACAAGTGTTCATTTACCCGGGCTAGAACTAGCATGAGCAACTACCACAGCTCGTGCAGCTTGTCGTGCTGCTTGTGCTGCTGGTACTGCAACAGGCACCGGCCATTTGCTCGGCATCAACCAGGTCTTCGATTTCGAAGGTCTCAACTTCAAGTTGGTGCAGTTCCTGATCGGATTGATAATCAGAGTTCTCTGACATACGATACCTCCTTTCACTTGTGATGTGATTCATAAAGAGCTTCGTATGGGCTGTACAGCCCACTAGGTTCGACACTACTCCTTGGCATCTACAGCTAATAACTCGAACTTGTGCAGCTCGTCGTGCTGCTCGTCGTGCTGGTCGTAGCAGAGCTTGAGGTGCTCCCTGCAATCTGCTCAGCATCAGTCAATTCTTCGATTTCGAAGGTCTCGACTTCAAGCTGATGCAGTTCCTGATCTAACTGAATATTGGGAGTCTCTGGCATGTAATATCTCCTTTCACAAAAGGCTGAGTACAATCCACGTAGTGGGTATGGTTCAGGGCCACCAGTAATAAACACTACAGCTAATAACTCGAACTTGTGCAGCTCGTCGTGCTGCTTGTCGTGCTGGTCGTAGCAGAACTCGAAGTACAGCTCCCTGCAATCTGCTCAGCATCAGCCAGTTCTTCAATCTCAAAGGTCTCAACTTCAAGCTGATGCAGTTCCTGGATTGTTGTTTCGTCCATGTTTCCCTCCTTTCCTTGAAAGTTCAAAATTGTTCATACTGGCGCGTGATCTCTTGGGAACTCTTTCCCGCTCTGAGCACACTCCATTGACTTGAAGTGTACTTGAAAAAGGTGTGTTGTACCATTGCATTTACTTAGCATTTACCTATCTCTTCCTTGGCAAAGAAGAGATCATGTTTTTTAGAGCACAAGTACGTTATACGTATTCTCAGCATTCCTCTTGTAGAGGGTGGGCTAAGGACACCGACTCATATCATGCTTGACACATGTGTGCAGTATCCCCTGGAATTTTTCCCTTGCCCAGCGAACAAAAGATCGGGTAAGATACCTGAAAGGAGATGACTAGTTCCTCAAAGAGGCGGTGGAGAGCATGACCAAACATGAACGCCGTGAGCTAAGCCACAACTGGGAAGACATTCGTCCTCTACTCAAGGATACAGCGCAGATTACGTATGAGATCATTCGACCCGTATTACTTTTTGGCGTGAGTCCGAAAGAACGCGCAGCAGAGACCGGCATGTCGAAAAGCTCAATCTACACGAAAGCCAACCTGTTCGACGCATCAGGCATGGCGAGTTTGTTGCCACCTCTGCCTCCGCCAGATACTTCGCACCAGGATAAACGTGCACTCCCCCCTCCCATCCGACAGGCCATCGTCGACGCACATGCTGATTATCCGAACCTGAGTCTGCATGAAATCGCCTCGATCTGCTTTGTGCAGTTTGGGCGTAAGCCCTCTCCCCATACCATTCAGTATGTGCTGGCCACTGGCCCGACTCCCTCCCGCACTACGCGCCGATACCCACATTTTGCTGATATGGATGATCCCATTGAGCGACGACGAACTATTCTTCAACTCCATACGGAGGGGTGGACGCCAACGTCCATCGCAGGCTATCTGCAGACAAGTCGTCAAACTGTCTACACAACACTCAAGCGGTGGGCCGAGGAACAATTTGCGGGTTTAGAGGAGAAATCGCATGCTCGCACCGGTATCAGAAAGGTGGATCTGAAAGCCATGCGAGAAGTGAAAAAACTTTCAGAGAATCCGCTACTTGGAGCCTATCGTGTGAGCGCGGCCCTAGAGCAGATGGGCATAAAGCTGAGTCGAGCGACGTGTGGGCGTCTTCTTGCGCTCAATCGTGATCTCTATCATCTCCAGGTGCCACGACGGAAAGATCAGCAGCACAAGGCTACCATGCCTTTCCATGCCGATAGAAGGCATCAGTATTGGTCAGTAGACATTCGCTACGTTGACATGCATCGAATATCAGGAGAGGAAAATATTTATTGCATCTCGATTTTAGAGAATTTCTCGCGAGCTCTCCTGGCTTCCGCCATCACACGCCGCCAGGACACTGAGGCGTATCTCGCCGTCCTCTATGCCGCCATACGAAAATTTGGTGTTCCAGAGATGCTGGTGAGCGATAGCGGGAGTGTCTTTCTTTCTCACGATGCCATGAGTATTTACAACGCGCTTGGTATTCAGAAAGAGCAAATTAAGAAAGGGAAGCCCTATCAGAATTACATAGAAGCAGCATTTGGCGTGGCGTGCAAAGACGCATGGCCGACTGGTCGTTTGAGCGTGCGCTCACGTGGGAAGATTTACTTGCAGCGCATGAGAAATGGCTTCTGGACTACAATCATCAGCGGCATATGGCGCATGAAAACCGTGATGACGACTGTCACAGCCCTGCATCGGTGCTCGGTTGGGTCAAAGGCATGCAACCAGAGCCAACATTGATCTATCGGGCCTTCTCCGCCATTGGTGAAAGGCGTATGCTGAACAAAGCAGGCTATGCAAAGTTTCGCAATTTCCTCCTGTACGGGGAACAAGGACTCGCAGGCTGCGAGACGCTCATCTCGATTTTTCAGGATACCTTGACACTTGAGTATGGAGACTATCCCCTCTCCAAATACTCCGTTGAATGGCAACCTGATGATCACCATCTCCGACGGGTAGGAAACCCACGCATCTATCAGCATCCCTACCAATCGCCGCAACTTCCGCTGTGGCCAGAAGAGGAGGTAGAGTGGCATGTAATTATCCGTGTTGACGCGAAGGCTCGTAGGCGCAGACGAGTTCGTAGTCTCGTATTGCAGCCCTCACTCTTCCTTGAAGAAGATCAAGCGAACTCGTGATAGTCATAGGGGTTGTTAGCTGCGTACAGGGAAAAATTCCAGGGGATACTGCACACATGTGTCAAGCATGATATGAGTCGGTGTCGGGCTAAGATCCTAGCGAAAATGGTAACTGTTCAGAAGGCCTATGCGCTTGCGGGATCACGGGTAAATCTGCTAGAGTAGACGCATGAGATCAGATGAAGAGCTATCACAACTGCGAAGCGATAATCGAATCTTGTATGCTGCCTTGGTGCGCCGAGACGAAGAGCTCGAACAGGCACAGCAGGCGAATCAGGTGTTGCGCGAGGGTCTCAAAGAAGCCATCGCGAGCATTGGCACTCTGCAAGAGCAAGTCAAGGGCCTGCAAGCGGTGATACAGGCGCAGCAAGAGCATCTCAAAACGCTGGAACAGCAGCAAGCCAAAGACAGTCACAACAGCAGTCTCCCTCCTTCTTCTGACCGCTTTGTCCGCGTTGCCAAATCGCTGCGCGAGAAGAGCGACAAGAAGCCGGGAGGGCAACGAGGTCATCCAGGCCACGGCTTGCACCAAGTGGAGATGCCTGATGAGATTCTGGTCCACCGCGTCGAGCACTGTGCGCACTGCCAGCATGATCTCTCCGCTGCTCCTGGAAGACTGGCAGAGAAACGTCAGGTCATCGATGTGCCGACGAAACGGCTCTGGATCACCGAACATCAGGCCGAAGAGAAACGGTGTCCAGCCTGTCAGCATCTGACCCGCGCCTGCTTCCCCGCAGACGTCAGAGCCCCGGCGCAGTATGGGACCGGCATTCAGACGATAGCGACCTACCTGGTCACCGGTCAGGTCGTTCCCTATGTGCGCGCTAGCCAGCTCCTGCACGATCTCTTTGGTGTGCAGCTCTCCCCGGCCAGCATTGCCCGTTTTGTCCAGGACTGCCATCACCACCTGGCTGTATGGGAAACGCAACTCAAGGCAACCTTGCTGGGGGCGCGAGTCCTACACCAGGACGAAACCGGGATGCGTGTGGGCAAGGAAGGCTGGTGGGTACATGTGTGCGCCACCAACCAGCTTACCCACTACGGAGCACACCCCAAACGAGGACGAGAGGGAATGGATGCGATCGGGATCGCGCCGCTCTTCGAAGGCATCTCGGTGCATGATGGCCTTCCCAGCTACCAGGGCTACCGTTTCAGCGAGGCGTTATGCAACGTTCACCATCTGCGCGACCTGACCTTTATCGAGGAGGAACTGAAACAGGACTGGGCGAAAGAAATGAAGGAGCTGCTGCTCTTCATGAAAGAGGCGGTTGAGCAGGCCCGCGTGCGAGGGCAACCCGAGGTGGAGACAGCAGCGTTGGCGGCTTTGCTCACGCGCTACGACCGGATTGTCCAGGCTGGCTACCAGATCAATCCCTTGGTCGAGAAGCCACCGAAGACACAGCAGTACAAGCGTCTGCCCGGGAAGCCCAAACAAAGCCCGGCGCGCAACCTGCTGGATCGTTTCTCGACCCGCAAGTGGGAGGTTGTGTTGGACGTATATTAGAACTACCGATTTGACCAATTAGAATTGCCGCTTTTCATTTGCTTCTTTAGCGTGCTCTCTAGAGAACAAGCCTTCGCACTTAGATCGACTGAGGCGGTGAGGTGGAGGGGGAGGCAGTCGAGGCTAAGTGCGAAGGGTGCGAGCGGAGCAGGTTCGCCCGGTGGGGATGGCATGGAGGGAGGGAAGGGAGAGCCTGCGCAAGCTCGCAGGAATTGCCGAGATCGTACCTATTAAATTCCATTGCAAGAGACCAGGCGCGCTGAAGCAGCTTTTTTTCCTCATAATTGCCAGAGGTGGTCTGCCTAATTTGTGAGTGGTGAAATCGTGCAAGAGCGGTAGCAAATTACTACGACCACCGATGGCAATTTCGGCCATCAAGCTAGACGAGTGCTAGATCGATGGCCTACGATGGCACACATCAATTGCAACGAGGTGTGTCATTGAAGAATGATAGAGAAGTGAGACTGTATATGCAAGAGCGAAGCAAGGGGGTTCCGCAACGGATTGCGGCAGCACGAGCTGGCATAAGTGAGCGAACCGCCCGCAAGTACGAAAAGGCCAGGCAACTTCCCTCTGACCTCAAACGGCCTCATGATTGGAGGACGCGTGCCAATCCGTTTGAGGAAGATTGGCCCTGGGTGGTAGCTCAACTTGAACGAGATCCCGCCCTGCAAGGTTCTACGCTGTTTGCCCTGTTGTGTGAACGTCATCCAGAGCACTATCGTCCGACGCAAGTGCGGACACTTCAGCGCCATATCCAACGATGGAGAGCCGTTCACGGGCCGGAAAAAGAAGTCATTTTTGAGCAGTGTCACAAACCGGGGGAGCGCGCGCAATCCGATTTCACCCATATGGATGATCTGCATGTGACGATTGCAGGCCAGCCCTTTGCGCACATGGTCTTTCACCTGGTCTTGACCTACTCAAACATCGAGGCGGTCAAAGTCTGCTTCAGCGAAAGCTTTGAAGCACTGGCTGAGGGCATCGAGACATGTTTGTGGTCCATCGGTGGAGTGCCTCTTCAGCATCGAACCGACCATTTGACAGCTGCCGTTCGACGCAAAACTTCAACAGAACGGGAGGATTTTACCAAACGCTATCAGGCGCTCATGGCTCATTACGGAATGGAGCCGACGTGGAACAATGGAGGCATTGCGCATGAAAATGGCGATGTGGAACAATCCCATCACCGTTTCAAGCAGGCTGTTGATCAGGCGTTGCGCGTGCGCTGGACGCGAGACTTTTCTTCTCGCTCGGCTTACGAGCAATTTTTGCAAGATCTGGTCTACAAACGCAACCTGACCAGAGCGGCGCGCTTTGACGCGGAAAAAGCTGCATTACGACCGCTGCCTGCCGCTCCTCTTGCCCCATGCAAAGAACTGCAAGTGAGCGTCTCGCGGTTTTCGACGATTCACGTAGGGAGCAATATCTATTCTGTGCCATCTCGATTGATCGGGACAACGCTCACGGTGCGGCTGCGCTCCGAGACGATCCAGGGGTATGTTGGCACCTCCCTGGTGTTCACTTTTCCCCGTCTCATTGGCAAGCATCAGCATCGCATTGATTACCATCACATCATCTGGTCACTGGTGCGCAAGCCTGGAGCCTTTGCCGCTTACCGCTACCGCGATGAATTGTTTCCCACGACCACCTTTCGCTTCGCCTATGATCGTCTGCTCAGCGATTGGCCCAAACGGGCGGAGACGGAGTACGTTAAGATCTTGCATCTGGCGGCCACCACCTCAGAAAGCGAGGTGGAAACTGCACTTTCCCTGTTACTGGAAGCCAGATCGACGCCTTCGTTTGCCGCTGTTCGTGATCTGATCCAGATGCCGCAGGCTGCTACTCTCCCTGAGATTGCCAGGCCAACTCTTGACCTTTCACCTTACGACCAACTGATTCCATCTACAAGGAGCATTTCTGATGAACAACTTGAACCGGCACAGTGAATTACGCGCGCTGCTTGAGCGCCTCAATCTGAGTGGGATTGCTGAGGTCTTCGCGGATCTGGCTCTCAAAGCCGCTAAAGAGAACCTCACCCACGAAGCGTATTTGTTTGAGCTAGCGAAACACGAAGAGGAACGACGGACCCAACGACGGACGGCGCGCCTCTTACGAGCCTCCGGGCTGCCGCTGGAAAAAACGTTTCGCAGCTTTGATCTTGGGCGTTTGTCGCCACAATTGCAGCTTCAGATGGAACGCCTCCGAGCAGGCAAGTTTCTGGAGCAAGCAACCAATGTGATTGCAGTAGGCAAGCCAGGCGTGGGGAAAACCCGATCAACTAACTACCCCTATTGATCTCATGATGTCGCCACCTGAA
>VFSW01002341.1_pt1 | contig 28620 bp, 24 predicted proteins | sample 5358111 | NCBI WGS metagenome assembly VFSW01 (sample SAMN11554181, study PRJNA540505) | mine drainage metagenome | isolation source: sediment from site ElyBrook_90M | place: USA: Ely Copper Mine, Vershire, VT | collected 2017 | reverse complement strand
AGGTCCACATTCTTGCTGAAACGCCCGATTGGCGATCGTGGTGAGTGGTTTTCGTAGCGAAATCTCTAGGGTTTTGCCCGCCGCGGTGCAGTTCGATATCACGATTTCGAGCAAACGACGCTTTTGAGCGGCATCGCTTGATTCGTATAGCAACGGCGCCGTTTTTGCCAGTTCGACAATTCGGAGCACCTTTGCCGCATAGTCGTGGGCGTCAGACTGCAGATCAGCGAGTTCCTGCTCGACTTTGTGGCGTTCCATGAGTAGTCCTTCCCGCCTCTCATCATGCGCCGAAGAGTCGATCTTGCCGTCAACCAGCAAGTCTGTCAGGCGTGTGAGGCGGGCATTTGCAGCGGCCAATGCTTCGGTCAGGGCGGTCTTCCGGGAAGCAATGAGTTCATCTTCGGTGCTTCGTCGGGCGAGTATCAGATTTTGAAGCTTGGCGGCGCTGCTTTCGTCGATCGCCGCGGCCGCGAGGGCGGCTCGGATCTCGCTGTCGATCGCCTCTTCGCGGAGACACGTCGTCGGGCAGGTAAGAGTTGCGCAACGATAGTAGACGCGGCCTTTCACCAGCGAGCCGACAAGAGAGCGCTCACATGTAGTGCAGCGGATCAATCGACGGAACAGGAATTGGTGCCGCTTTGTGCGGCGAACAGTCTTCCCTCGCAGAACCTCCTGCACCCTGTCGAATATCGCTCGCTTGACCAGTGGCTCGTGCGCTCCGGTAAACAGACCAAAGCGCGCGGAACGGATCATGCCGGCGTAGAAGACGTTGCGAAGCGCGTCATGAATCTGGTTGAGGCGTAGCGGGTTCCCGCTCCTGTTCCGCAGACCGAGAGTCGAGCCTTCGGTGGTCAGCTCGCGTAGCGTGTATCCGCCGGTGGCGTAAAGCTCAAAGAGCTTCCGAACCATTGGGCCGCGCACAGGATCAATCGCCTTCGGCTTGCCGCCGCCGCAATCGAGATAGCCGATCGGCGCATGGTGCGGTAGGATGCCTTGCTTCAGGCGACCGTGGATGCCCTTCAGGGCCTCCTCACGCAGGTTGCGGATGTAATCCACCGCGACGACCACCTGGATATCGGCGGCGAGCCTGCCGCCGCGGGAGCGGAGGTCGAGGTCGTCATTAGCGAAGTACACCTCGATGCCGCTTTCGATCAGGTCGTCGATGTCCGCCCAATCGTGATAGTTGCGCGTGCTGCGGTCGATCTTGTGGATCACGACTCCCTGCGCCTTGCCCTGGCGCAGGAGCTTCACCATTCGGGCGAACTCCGACCGTCCGGCTTTTGCTGCAGTCTTTCGCTCTTCGAACCATTGAGAGAGTTCCGCTCCGGTCCGGGCGGCATATCGTTCTATTGCGGCTCGCTGTTCTTGGAGAGAGACCCCGAGGCCCTGCCTGGAGGTAGAGACACGGATGTAAGCAAAGAGTTGCTTCATCCGGTGTTTTTCGATGTGCTGGGGTCGACTGGCCCCGCTGAAACGCTAGCTTCGGCTGTGGATTCAGTCAAATCGCAGGATTTCGCAGCGAGGGAGGCCTCGATTTCAATGGCGAGTTCAACGTAGCGCCGCAGATTTTCTTCTTCCGTGGTCTCGTTGTTGTTCGGTTTTTCCTCATTCATGCAATCGAGATTATCGGAGGTAATGACCGACGCAAGGGTGTCTGAGTGACCACTAGTGGTCACTTACTCACCCTTTTGTGATCCAGCACGCCGCGTAAGGTGAATGGCATGTTCAAACAAATATTCACCAAGCGCGATCTCGCGGAGCTGTATCACCGTTTTCTTCCAGAGGACGCCCGGCAATATCTGAATCGCCGGGGTATCCCGGACGGCATCATCCGTCGTCAGCTCCTCGGCTGGAAGGGCAGCCGGATCACGATTCCAATCTTCGGCCGCGATGGCCACGAAGTTTTGATGTTCCGCTATGCGAAGTCGCCAAGGGATCAGAGCGACAGCCGCAAGATGCTTTCGGAGCTCGGAAGCTGGGCGGAGCTCTACGGCTGGGAGACGCTTATGAGAAAGCCCCATCGGGTTGTGATCTGCGAAGGTGAATTCGACCGGCTGGTTCTCGAAGCAAACGGAATTCCGGCCGTCACCTCGACCGCGGGAGCTCAGGTTTTCCTGCCGCACTGGGCGGAGTACTTTGCCGACATTCGTCACGTGTACATCTGCTTCGACCGCGATCCGGCCGGCTGGGACGGAGCCGAGAAGGTCAAACGCATCCTGCCGAAGGCTAAGATCGTCGAGCTGCCCGCTGAAGTCGGCGACAGCGGCGACGTGACCGACTACTTCGTCCGGCTCGGAAAGAACAGAGTGGATTTCGATCTGCTGCTCGCGGCCGCCGAGGGGAAAGAAGACGCGGAAACCAGCCCACAGGAACCGCCGAAAATCAGGACGCCGAGACCTGGCCACAAAGCTCTCGCGCGCCGTGCGCAAACACTGAAGAGCAGGATTCCGATCGAGAAAATCATCTCGCTATACATCGAGCTGAAACCGTCCGGCAGGAACCTGGTCGGTCTCTGCCCATTCCACGAAGAGAAGACGCCGTCGTTCACGGTCTACCCGGGAAGCGGCAAGTACTACTGCTTCGGATGCGGTGCGGGTGGTGATCTCATCACTTTCCTCACGAAAAAAGAGTCGATGAACTTCGGACAGGCGCTGGAGGCGCTGGAGTCCTACCTCTATACCGATGAACTCTTTCGCACCTCCTGAAGAGAAAAAAATCCAGACCATGCCGACCGCTTCGGCAACCCTGCCGGAGGGAGAGCTCGTGGAGATGGTCTACGACCCGATGGGGCGGACGACACAGTTCGTCTGCGGCAACGGCGACGCCTGGCGCTACGAAAAAAGTGTCTCTCCTTCTCCTACCGAGCGCCTCGTGCCGTACTCCCCGATGAACAATCTGCTGAGGCACGGAGTTGTGCTGTTCCCCTCGGAACCGGAGGAGTACGGCACAGAGGCGGATCTGGTATTGAAGATTCGTGAGTTTCTGCATCGCTATATCGATGTCGAGGACGACTTTGAGCAGATCACGGCCTACTACGCGCTCTTCACCTGGGTCTACGATGCTTTCCAGGAAGTCCCCTATGTCCGTGTTCGCGGCGGATACGGTACCGGGAAGACACGATTCCTGCTAACACTGGGATCGATCTGCTATCGGCCGATCTTTGCCTCCGCCGCGTCGACCGTATCGCCGCTCTTCCGGCTTCTGGACAGCTTTCGCGGGACCTTGATCCTCGACGAGGGAGACTTCCGCTACTCGGACGAGAAGAGCGAAGTGGTGAAGATCCTCAACAACGGCAATACGAGAGGGTTCCCGGTGCTCCGCACGGAAGTCTCCCGCCAGCGGGAGTTCGACCCGCGCGCGTACAACGTGTACGGGCCGAAGGTGATCGCGACGCGTGGGTTCTTCGAGGATCGGGCACTGGAGAGCCGCTGCCTGACCGAGGACATGCGCGGCGTATCGCTCCGAAGCGAGGTCCCGCTGAATCTCGACGACGTGCACCGAGAGCAGGCCCAGAAGCTCCGGAATCAGCTGCTTCTTTACCGTCTCCGGAACTTTAGTCGAGCGCGGTCGCTGGACCGCGCGGCCGATCGCGATCTCGAGCCACGGCTCAAACAAATCTTCGGGCCGCTGCTCTCGGTGATCGACGATTCGGTTGCGCGGGATCGGATCATCGCGAAACTCGGCAAGTACAACGAAGAACTCGCGGAGGAGCGAGCCGAGGGAGCCGAGGCACAGATTCTCACGGTCATCCGGGACCTCGTTGCGAAAGGGCCGGCAGAGCGGCTCTCCATGCAGGACCTCACGGACGAATTCGCGAAGCGCTTCGGGGAGGAGTACGCGCGTCGCGTCACACCGCGATGGATCGGGTCAATCGTGCGCCGACGCCTGGGATTGCGCACCGGTCGCTCAAAGGGCGTGTTCACGGTCGGGCTGGAGGAACTGCCCAAGCTGGAGGCGCTGTACCGCCGCTACGGTGTTGAGCCTCCGGAAAAGGCCGAGCTGGATTCTAAAACCGGCACGTGAGCGAAGCCGGAAGCGCAAAGGAGCGGCGGCTGACGTACATCGGTCGACCAAACTGGCGCAGTCAGAAGCGAGTTTTCGGTATTCCGGAGGATGACCGATGTGCGCACCTCTATGCGATCGGCAAAACGGGTGCGGGTAAAACGACACTTTTGGAAGCGATGATCCGGCAGGATCTCGTGAACGGAACCGGGCTCGCGATCTTCGATCCACACGGGGATCTGGCGGCGCGGGTGATGAGATGGATGCCCGAATCGAGAAAGCGGGATCTGATCTACCTGGATGTTCCGAATCCGGACCAGCAGTTTGGGTTCAACCCGCTAGCGAACGTGGCGCCGCTCCGCCGATCGGTCACGGCAAACGGGATCGTCGAAGCGCTGAAGAAGCTTTTTGCGGACTCGTGGGGAGTACGGCTCGAATATATCCTGAGAAACGCTCTACTGCTGCTGCTCGATCAGCCGGTGGCGACGATCGCGGATGTGCTCCTGCTCTTTCATGACGATAGATTCAGGCGTGAGGCGGCGGAGCGGGCGACCAACGCTCAGGTCAGAAGGTTCTGGACGGTGGAGTTCGAAAAGTATCCGAGCCGCTTTCGGACGGAAGCGGTCTCCCCGATTGAAAATAAGCTGGGGAGCTTTCTTGTCGATCCGTTTGTGTCACGAATTCTGACGAGTAAGCAAAGCACCTTCGATCCGCGCCAGCTCATCGACAATGCCGGCGTGCTCGTCGTGAACCTGGCAAAAGGCAAAATCGGTGAGTCTCCCGCGACGCTCTTCGGAAGCCTGCTCGTTTCTGCGCTCGGATTAGCCGGGCTGGCGCGGTCCGATGCGCCTGAGGACAAGCGTCCAAGTTTCTACATCTATCTCGATGAGTTTCATGCGTTCACGACGCTGGCGTTAGCCAACATGCTTTCCGAACTTCGGAAGTACGGTGTTGGCCTCGTTCTGGCGAATCAGTATCTCGACCAGCTTTCGCCCGAGGTTCGAACGTCGATTCTGGGCAACGTGGGAACGCTGATCGTGTTTCGTGTTGGTGCAGGAGACGCTGCAAAGCTCGCGAAGGAACTGGATCCGAAGGTCAACCCGGAGGACCTGACCCTGCTTCCAAACCGCAGTTACTGGGTGCGGCTGCTCGTCGATGGCATGGCAGTGCCGGCGTTCACCGCGGAAACGCTGACGCTAGAGCGTCTGAGTGCCGATCCGCCCTAAGTTGCCAGACTTTTGAACAGCGGGGCCGAGCGCCCTTGAAAGGGAACGTTGCCATGTCAAGCAGACGGCGAGCCTCGATGTTCGTCGCTGGTTTTTCGCACGCACTAAGCTACAGCTTAGAACGCATACTCAACGCCGAAGAATGGACGACCGTGCCTACTGCTCGGTCTGATCGGGGCGGTTGACGTAGTCGCGCCGCTCGGTGGAGGCGAGGGCCTGGCCGGCACGAAATAATTGATGCCGGCGACGAAACCGACATTTCCCAGCACGTGGCCCCACGAAATGCCGAAAATCAATTCGTTAAAGAGTGTGTGGGTTATGTTCGTTCCAGCAAAGACGCCGAGTGACCGGGTAGATGAGATAGCGCCGCCAGAATTGGGATCAGTGCGCAGCTTCGGTGTAAAGCGACTAGATGGATAAAACTCCGCCAGCGCATAACCATTCAAACTTGGATTATTCGTTCCTTCGGGTGCTATCTCACCGCCTGTGAAGGTTAGTCCGAAGGCGACCGCGACCGCAACGCGGCTATCACGATTGTTGCTGAAAAACGCATTGTCAGCAAGGTAGTTTAGTTTATCCAGCACAGGTTGTTTGTTGGTATCTAGAGCCGACTCTGACGATTCCGTTGAGCATTCGTCCGTGGTGTTCAGCTTCCCCGGCTGCGGTGTCGTCTCAGATGACTGATTCGGAACTTTCGTTGTGTTGTTTTGGATCGGGCGTTTCGACTGCAGCTTGGGTTCGGCTAGGTGCACGGTGATCCAGTCCGTGGTGTTCAACTCGACCGGTACGGCTCCTATTGCCAGCCACATGCCCTTGGTTGCGAAATTGCCGTCTAATGGGTACCAAACGAAGTGGGCAGCTTGCGTCTTGGGTGCGACCTCGGGTGCGATCTCGGGTGCTGCAGGCGCCAAGGGTTTGCCGAGCGCCCTAAGGATGGCGTCAAACGGATTCAACTGGCTCTTGGCGATGGTCGTGAGATGCGCATCGAAGCAAACCCGCTGGTCGGTGAATACCATGACATAGATCTCGCCGACTCCGTACAAATAGCGGGTGTTTTTATCGTTCCACATCAGGATTGGGTCATAACTGATCCATTCGTCGGCTCGCTTGTGATAGTAGGCGATGAAGTTGGCGAATTTCCTACGGCGTGTGGTGCCGAATATATCGTTTAGAAGAGCTGTTCCTTCAGGACACGGCGTGTCGATTTTGGTACATTGGTGTTGGTCCTTGATGTTATCGAAAAGCGTTTTGAAAGTTTGACACGGAACCGGTGGCTGTTTATCAGCCGCGTCCGTAGGTGCATTATGACTATTAGCTTCGTCTGTGCAGGTGCGTATATGGCCAAGATAGTAGTTAGAGTCGCTGTATCGGTCGTGCGCGCATGCCGAGACGAGCGCGGACGACAACAGGAAGAGCGCAAAAAGTGGTCTCATTAGATCTGCTCCACATTATGTCTCGCGTCAAGCGATTAAGCTGGCAGGGAAACCGTCGGCTGCGCTTGCGAACAGTTATTTGGTTGACTAGCGGCTCCAGTCGTTGCTTCTTACTTTAGGAGTGACGGGGCGGGCAGATTCCCTACCCGAATCTTTCGACGAAGTTAGGTGGCGTTTGTCACGACGTTGGCTGCGCCCGTTGTTTTAGGGTGATCTTCAGCGCCGGATTTGCCTCTGGAAGCGATCCTTCGGCGTTAGCTGGGAGCAAGAAAAGTGAGAATCCAGGAATTTGGCGCATGGGTAAGTCTCGGCTGTGTGATGCAGAGTGTTCTTGGGGGTACGATTAAAGAGAGATGAATTCTGTAGTTCAACCTCCCTTGGCCGGCGTAGGGAGCGGGTGACCACAAGTGGTCACTTTCACCCCCTAGTGAAAGGCCGGCGTCGGCCCTACGCTTAACCTGGCAATGCTTCACAAACGACTTCATGATCTGCGGGCTTGTCGCCGCCGGGCGTCACTTTCTCAGCGCGATATAGCCTTCCTTCTTGGCATCAGAGCGATTTCAAAAATCTCGCGTTACGAAAGAAACGTGATGATGCCTTCACTTAAGACGGCACTCGCGTATCAGGCGATCTGCGGGCGGCCGGTGGCCGCACTGTTCCACGGAACGTACTGCGTGATCCGAAAAGAGGTGCGATCCCGCGCAGCCATGCTTTTCGAAAAGGCGGCTGGACTGCACAAAATCGTAGATCTCAAAAGAAAAGAGTCGCTTCACGCCATCATCAATGGATGAAGCTGCGCGACCGGCGATCGATTCTGGGAATCGATCCGACAAAGAAAGGACTCGCTTTCGTCTTTTTCGAGCGCGGCGAGCTCGTTGACTGGGGCCAGCGTTACTGCGGGTCACGTATCAAGGATGAACTGGCGCTACTCGATCTTCTTCTGAACACTTCCGGTGCGAACGTTCTCGTGCTGGAAAATCCGAATGCCAGAGGTTGCTGTCGGCGCGCTCGGATCAGGGAACTTCTGCGAGCGGCTGTCGAGCTCGCAAAGTCACGCCGCGTGGCGATCGTACGGGTCTCCCGGAGAGATGTGCGTGCGCTCTGGAGAAGCCGCGGACATCCGACCAAGCAGGCAGTGGCGACGTTCGTTGCCGCGCAGTATCTCCCCGAGCTGCGGCACCTAGTGCCCCCGCCCCGCAAGCTCTTCATGGATGAAGATCTGCGTCTGAAGGTCTTTGATGCGCTGACCCTCGTACTCGCCGCCTCCGACCTCCGCGTCGGCCGCTGACGAACTGCGCCTTCCGAGGCGCAGCGGTCAGCGGGATGGCCCCGCTGAGCACCTTCACAACTGAATAGGAGAAAAACATGGAAGGAGAAGTTGCGTTCGAACGCGGATCGGATCTGTATTCATCAGTTCTCGCGGAAAACTCAGGAGCGCTGGTCTGCGAATGCTGCGGCGCGCGAATTGACGCGGATTCGGCGCCGGATCTCGGCTGGCAGATTAGGCCTCCGGTGTGTCCGGACTGCCTGCGATGGAGTGCTGCAAGTGACGCAGCTTGTGTGGCGGATCGGAGCAGCACTCTCCGAATCGAACGGCGCGGCCGGTTCTGGGCGGTGCTTGAGGATGGGGAGCTCGTATGTCTGACCGCCTACCGGAAAGGAGCGAGGGCGGTGGTGCGGCGGCTCGGTGCAGTTCCTGAAGGAAATGGCCATGGAAGGCGGTGAGCTTCGGGTGGCTCTGGAGTGCTTCACCGGGACGACAGCGTACTACGGGCACTGGACACAGGTGATCGTGTACACCGACGGAGTGAAGTTTCTGGCGGAGAGCGCCGGCGCATTCTGGCTGATCGACGCGATCGCTCTCGCTCAGCCGCGGGCGCTGCATGACCCGTGGCTGCGCGAGTTCCAGCTGTGGGAACTCTTCGTTCGCGATCACACAGCCATACTCATTTGCTCGCGGGATTCCGACGATGAGGCGTTTCGTCAGGAGATCGAGTTCACCGACTTCCCGATGGAGTACGTGAAGTTGTACGTGGAAGGCGGCGTAGTGCTTCTGCCGAGTGAACATTGAGATGTCGCAGAAATTGAAGCCCCTCAAACGAGGGGCTTTCTTCGCTCACATTGCAAGGCGGGGCGAGTCGGTGGAAGGGACTCACGGTCAGCTCGTAATTGGCAAAAGCCTAGCCAGAAACTGTTCCTGTAAGCGGCGGCGTTGGTTGACTGACCAGCGACAGAAAATGCGGAACGCCAGTGGCCTCGAAAAGCGTCGCTGCCAAGGGGTCGTCGAGTGGTGAGTTGACCGCGATAATCGCGAGGATATTGACATTGCGATCGGTGCTCGTCGTATCCACCAAGACATCAAGGCGGCGGCCCGAGGATACGTTGAATTGTATAATACCCACATACCGTGGCAGTTGCAGGTTGAGCGTCAGGTGCGTAACGGACTCGTGCGTAGCAGGCTGCGGTGATGTGATGAAACTGTTCATGTAAGTAACTGCTCTGCTAATCCAGCAACTCATATCAATCCGGGGTAGCTGGTTCCCATGTTTCACTGAGTCCTGCACCAATCGTTCGGCAAGTCTCAGAGCTATAATGCGCAAGCCGCCCAGCGAGAGCCTGATCTTGTTGTGAAGCGGTAGGAGCATATGTGTTGCAGTCCACCGACGTTCGTGATCATCGGCAGACCCGCGAGGCAGCTGAAACTCTAGGCGTGTCGCTGTCGGCTCGACGAGCGCCAAATAGTAGGGTTGATATCTGTCATCGTGCACGAACAGCCCTCGTAACCGTCTGGCCTCTTCAAAAATCGAGGGCCCGACAATGGGCGTGTTATCACTCGGTGCGTTGAGGCGCATGCCGGCGACCGTTACAGCATGGCCGACTTTGTCAGGATCCTGCAGAATAAGAACCGGTGCGAAACCGGATCGAGTCGCTGAATAAAGCGTAGCAATTGAGAAGTAAAAGTCGTCCCTCGGGAGGCGTACAAGGGCGGGCGATGCACCCAAAGCGCGAATCGCTTGACACATCTGATCGATCGAGAGCCCCTCGGAGGGCATCGAGCGCCCGAAGGGGAGTCGGAATTGATTGGCAAGTACTGTTATCTGCGCAGGGGTCGTCGGGCCTACATCCTCGAGCCCTTTCATTTTCTGAAGAGACGACCAGAGCGCCGTTGTAGCGCAAGCGCTGACGCCGACGTCTTGTTGCTGAAACGGAAGCGCAGAGACGGTGAATTCGATACCGAGTAAGTGTGCTGAGCAGCTAAGGGTTGAATCAAAAAAGTCTAACTCGGTGGACATTGGTGGACGCAATGCAGTTCGCCCTACCGGTGTTGTCGCCAATGGACGAATGACGGTGAAGCCGAGGAAATAATCGCGCGAGAGTTGTCGACAAAGACTGCGATACCTTCGCGATCTCTCGTCCGGCGGCAGAGCGGCAACCTTTTCAAAAATATCCTGAATTCGTCCCTTTAGCTCCTCGCCAGTACAGGAAAAGAAACTCAGGCGACGGCAGTAGTTCTCGGGCGCTTCGAAGTTGCGAGAATAGAAGACGCTGTAATCTTCCATGTAATCGCGATCGATGTAGCGTTCCTCAATTACGACTGTGGAGCAGCCGAGTTCGCCGACATATCGGGAGATCTGGTCAAGCTGCTGGAAATTGAACTGGGGAGTCAGCGTCGGGGGCGAAAGGTTCAGAAGGTGTTGCAGACGAGAAAAGGGGGCGATCTTGATGAGCTCGCCCCCCGATTGATATTCCGTCATCCGATCGCGTTGATGCGTACGGAAAAGTCGCTGTCAGATAGACGTTCGGAGTCACGAACCTTCGCGATCTCCTCCGCTACCTGACGACGCAGCTTTTCAAGCGCTTCGGTCTGCTCCTTCGTTAAGGTGCTCGGCCGTTTGCGAGGAGTCGGCTTGACGGAGCCCACTACCACCTCTTTTTTAGCCATAAACGGCCTCCAAATAAAAATCCCCGCCCGAGCGGCTAACCAACCGAGGGGGTCAGGAATTCTCACAGGGACGCGCCCTGTAGCACGTCGGACGGATCTTGTCAAGTCGAGGATTCTTTTCTTGATCGTCGTATCCAACCTCGCACCCTCTTTGACGGTCTTCATCGATCCTCGTTGCTTGAGGTTAGCATGTGGTTTGCTATCAATATCTTAGGTCCTCACTCCACCAAAGTCAACTGCCGCTTGAGTTCGATAGCTGCGGCGCTTCCAAACTTGTAACGCCGAGCACGAAATAGTTATACGGGATTTGCTGGCCTGTGGATCGACGAGTGACGAGGCCGCTGCCTCGGTCGAAGTGCCACTCCGGCCACCGCCACGCATCTGCTTCATTCGTGGGAATTTGTACTACAAAGTAGTCACCCTGTCGCAGACGCGCACCCGCGGCATTTGTTGCGAAATCCAGGCCGACAAAGACGTCCTGTACCGGAATGTTCTTGTTTCTACCAGCGACGGCGCGGACGATGCCGAGCGCAAGCTGCGAAAAGGGCTGAAGCGCTGGCTGAGCGACGGTCGCAAGGCGAAGGCCGTTTTTCACGACATCGGAGTCAAGTGCCGACAAGAGAGCATCATCAGCATCGTTCGACACGTTCACGGTGAATGCTCGGAATGAGAGACCATCCGGTCCGATATTTAGACCGACGAAGATCGGATAACCAATGACACCAGCACCTTCGCCTTCCATTACGCGAAAAACTTGGTTGAAGTGGACCGATTCCGGCGCATTGTTGCTGACATGATTTTGGACGTAGAAGTCGAAGAGAACTCGGTGAAGACCACCCCCGGGATACCTAGCAACGCGCAGGCGGTTCAACGTCAGTTTCACTGACCTACCAATGAGGCTCATGTCGGGTTCGATGTCGCCCGCGTGAACCAGCACGCCGTCGCGTGCGTGACTCGGGAGAAACCCAAAGATGTGATCGGTGTGTCGCCACAGCCTATCGGAGGATCGGCCAAAAACCCCGGCAACGCGAAGTTCTTCCTCGACTACGTCTTCGGCAAAAGGCGGCCCAAAAGCGTCTTTGAGAATTACATCACCTTTTTCTTCTGGTAAAGCCCCAATGACAGGAACGTCGACCCACTCGGCGGGGCTGCTTGGTCGGTTGAATGGAAACCATCGGTCGCTCATCTTGCTCTTCTCCCGGAAGAAAGGAGTGATACTAGTAAGCATATGCCTGCTCCGAATTTTTGGACGATCGGGCTCCGCAGGCGGGTCTCTGCCAGGGGTAGTGCGATACTTGTGTCGTCCAGAGTGGCCTGGACTGACCCGCCGGATCGGGGAGAGCGGGGAAAGCGAACCTGCCCGCATGGAGGTTCGACTTGGAACAAAAATCCACCCTCGATCCGAACTACTGCTACACGGTGAAGGAGCTGGCGTTTCTCTGGAATATGTCACCCGAATCGATCCGGCGACTTTTCTTGCACGAGTCGGGAACCTTGGTCTTTCGGATCCAGGCGACCGGCCGGCGGATGTACCGAAACATTCGGATTCCCGGGATCGTTGCCCTTCGCGTTCAGAACCGGATGTCGGTAGTTGTAGCGTGACCCGCCCGCCTGCGGCGGCTGATCGCAGGCAAATTGCGCGCGGTGGCCACTCGCCGCGCGCAGCTTGTAAGGAAGTTAGACGCACGCAATGACAGATCCGTTTTACCCGGTCAGTTTCATTCGTCACAAAATCACGGTAGCGAAACGACTCGCGAATGGAGACTGCGGCGGTTGGTACGGCGATGCCGTCGTGATCCTGTCGAACGCGATCAGCGCCTTAGCCGCAGATCTATTTAGAGGGAAGGGAATTGATCGACGCCGCTTCATCCAGGTTTGGGTAGGCTACGCTGATCCTTCGCTAGATCCTGTCAGAATCAGCGTGCCGTTGCTCGCGCAAGAGCTCCACGAATCTGGCGATCAAGGGAGCGTCGCTGGCTTACGACGGCTGCGGCCGCAGGTTTTCTGGCTGTTCCCGGAGACCGCCGGCACTCTGGTTCTCCACGGTGATTGTGATGCGTCGGGAAAGGAAGTCATCGCCGCATGCCCGGCTTTGTCTAGCAGCAAGATCCGCGAGTTCAGCTACCCAAATCTCTTCTACTCCGAAATCAGGAGTGGCCTCGTTCACGAAGGCGACACAACTGAGCGCGGCAGCACTCATCCGGGAGGGACGCGACCGGCAGACATTAGCTATGCAAACGTAATCCACAAGCCTTTCCGTCGTATTCACTTCTCAATCAGTTGGCTGTCCAAAGTCGCTGAGAGTATCGCCGAGAACGTCGCGCCGGAAATCTACAATCCGCGCTTCCCGCTTCCGCCGAAATGGTGGCTCGATGGCGGCGGCATCTAACTCGCGTAAAATCGCGTTAGCAGCGGCCGCGGTGCCGTCCGCTGGCCATGGCGCTCGCGCGCCTCGTTCGGAAGTAACATTCTCCTGCCCTGCTTTTGGCGCGCGGAGGTACGGCACCGCTGAAACGCACGGACGTTAGCCCGACGAAATCGCCGTAGTGTCAAGCCGCTCGGGCGCGACGATCAAGGATCGCGTGCTAATCTCACACTGCGATGTTGCCAACGTTCAGAACGAATCTGCATCGCACATTCCGAAAGTATCGCGCAGTGCAGATACTCCTCAATAACCCGTCGCCTGCCGAACTCCGGAGGCTCGACGAGTCGCTCGAAAATATCGAACGGATGCCGGGCCCAGAACTCAGACGAAAAGCACGCACGTTTCAAACGGAATACGAACGATTCGTGAAACTGTACGGGGTGCGCGGGAACATCGCTGAATTCGAAGAGATTCTCGAGGACTACGCAAAGGCTAAGAAGCCGATTCTTTACGTAACGCGATATGACATCGAGCGTCTGTTCTCCAGGTACGAGAGCCGGTTTCCCGACCTCGGCCAACTACCGCCGCACGGGCGGATCGGTATCGAGGTTGGCGGCCGGCGCGCTGCCGGTACTTCCGCAAACACGTTCCTGCTCGAGGCTTCGTTGTTTGAGGATATGGCGGCATTGTGGAACGCGGGGCTGGAGGCGACGACAGCAGCAGCACCGGCAACGTCGACCCTGCAACAGAACAAACATGCGGCGGCTCTGCGGCGTGCCACGACGAAAGCAGCATTCAACCTGCTCGAAGGTTACTTGAACGGCATCGCGGTGGATATACAACTTACTACCGACGTCTCGGCCAAAGAGAAGGTGCTGCTTCAGGAATGGGACGATGCAAAGAAACGTCCGGTGCGCTTGAGTTTGCGCGACAAGATCCTGCAGTACGTCAAACTGGCTTCCGGGTCTGACCATCCACCGATTCAGGAGACGAGCTCAAAAGCCATGGCGGTTGTTCTCGCCACTGAAGGTGCTGTCCGTCACGCACTCATTCATCCCACGCCGAGGCTGCTTCCACGCGACGAAACCTATCGTGAGAACGTCTATTTGAATCTCGACTTGCCTGAGGTGAAAGCCGTTTGCGACGCCGTCGTCGACCTTATCAGGGAGATTCGTGCCGCGATTGGGCCGAAGTTTGGGGAAGTGGATTGGTGGCTGTTCCAACGAGACGCGAACGATCGTTACCCGGAAGCGGTCTTCGTCTAAGTCTTGTCGCGGGCTAATGCGGTCCAACTCCACGCAACTGTTGCGGCCCGGCGCTGGCCCGACGTTTGGCGAAAATGTGAATTTTCGCTGCTTGCGATTTCCTGAATTTTCCGCACCGTCTGCTTCAGGTCCCGCCATCTATCCTCATCGGTGGTTCGGTCCTACTTTGGTCGACATGCGATTGACCGAGCAACTGCTCCTGGGAGACTCGACCAAACGGCTCGCGGAAATCGAAACCGAGAGCGTTGATCTCATCCTGACCGATCCGCCATACAACACCGGCATGAAGGCGCGGCGATCCGGCCAGCTCCGCAATTTCTTTGATGACGACTACTCGCCTGCCGAGTACCGCGAGCTTGCCAGAACCACGGTGCGCGAATGCTTCAGAATCCTTAGAGTTGATCGCGCCTGCTACGTGTTCATCAACTGGAGGAGCCTAGGCGTATGGCTGGATGCGCTCTCCGGTGCGGGCTTTCGCCTCAAGAACGTCATCGTCTGGGACAAGGTAGCGCCGGGGTTGAATTACCAAAACTATCAGCACGTGCATGAGTTCCTGATCTTCGCCGTAAAGGGCAGATTCTTTCCGCGGAACAAGCACACCGGCGACGACCAGGGACGAGACGTGTGGCGCATTCACCGCGAGACACGGCACGTGCGGGCCGAAGAGTTTCACCATGAGACAGTGAAACCCGAGGTTCTGGTGCGGCGGCCGATTGAGCATGCCAGCCTGCCGGGCGAGGTCGTGTGCGATCCTTTCATGGGTACCGGCACAACTTGCGTGGTCGCCAAGATGCTCGGCCGCGGATATGTCGGAATCGAACTTGACCCGCGTTACTTCTCGCTCGCGGTCAGGCGGATTGCGAACACGAGTCGAGATGGAATCGTGGTCGCGTCGAACGACGGCTGTCGGGCATCGCGGCGGCCACAGCCCGGGGTGCGGGCGAGCGTGCGGCACCGTTCGTCGAGGCGGCCGTAAACGGAGTGACGCGGGTGCAAACCAAGAGTTCGCGCAGGCGGCGGTTTTCAGCACGCGATCTCGGAGCATTGCGGTTCATCGGTGAAGGATATGAAGTTGCTCAATATCAACTGGAGGCTGCCGCATTCGCGGGGCTCTCGCCCACGGTGACCTCGCGTTTCGTACACCGAGCGGAGAAGGCGGGAGTAATCGTCATGGAGCGGCCAAACGGCATCGGCTTCAATCGCCTGCGCCTCTCACCGGCTGGTCTCGACACGCTCGCCGCTTCGGGCCAATCGGTCGAGCGCGTATTCGCACCGCGCCAGGGCGTCGCCGCAAAGGACCTGCAGCACACGCTGCGCATCAACGACCTGCGCGTTGTCCTCGGCGCGAACGAGAATGCGCCAGCGGAATTGCTGCCTGCCTGGACACTGCAGCGGTCGCTGGCAGCCGATGCAATACCTGACATCCTTGCGATTTGGCACCACAGAGACGGGTCCAAGGTCGTCCTGGCTAGCGAAATCGACCGCGGCACGGAAAGCCTGACCAAAACCTTCTTACCGAAGCTCCGTAGACTCGCCCGGTCCGTGCGGGAGACCAGTCCCTCCCACGGCGCCGTCCTTGTGCTTACCGAAGGCCGTCGTCGCTTCGAGCGGCTGCAGAACGCCGCAAGTGAGCTGACCTGCCTTATCGTTGCTGAACTGCCGGCGGAGACCGGCCTCCGTGGTCTAACCGCTCTGCGGAACCGGCTGGAGCTGTGACCCGGGTAAAGCGTGCAATGGCGCACCTCCTTGAAGAAGCCCCCCTCTAGCTGACAGGCCTAAACCGATGAAGAATCGGGAGGAAGCGAATTCCGAACTGTGGAATCGATTGCACAGTTGCGTTGCACAGTTCATTTCGGGGGTTTCTCGATCTCGTCGATAAAATCCTTCAGACGGGTAGACCGTTTAGGTGCGACCTTTGGCGATTGCCGGTCGGCTGAGTGCTCAAGATCCCAGTGGAGTTCGATGCCTGAGGCCGTCGCGCCAACACGCACGGCATATTTTTCGCGCGACTGGGCGACAAGGCGGCTCCGGCGTTCGGCGATCACTTCTGCCGGTACCGGTGGCGAGAGCCGGGTCTTGAGGTTGAAGTCATGGTCGGCGCGGTCGATCCTGCAGATCGCCTCGCCAATACCGAGAGAACCGAGTGCCTGCGCATCGAAGCTTGCGAAGCCCTCGGCGAGTTTTCGCGCGTCATCGTCGCCGACGCGGAAGACGGCCCGGGTGGCGGCGTTCGCGAGGAGCGCGGCGGCGACCGCTGGATCTGCCTCCTGCACGGGCCGAAGAGCCTGGTGAGCGGCCACAAGGCCGAGGCGGTACTTTCGGGTGCCGGAAAGAATCGCGCCCAGGGAGGGCGTCACAACCTCCTGGAACTCATCCACGAAAAGCGTGAACTCGCGCCTTGCGTGCTGAGGAAGGTCCTGACGGCTGATCGCGGCCTGATGGAGCTTGGCAACCACGAGGCTTCCGAGAAGCGCGGAGTTCTCCTCGCCGATGGCGCCCTGCGCGAGCTTCACGAGGAGAATCTTCTGGCTGTCGAGGATGTCGCGAAAATCGAGACGCGACTCGCGCTGGGCGAGTATCGCCCGGAGCGGCTTCGGACGCAGGAAACCGTCGAGGCGCGTGAGAATCGGCCCGGCGGGCTTGCCGACGAGGAGAGGAAATTCCTTGGTCCAGTAGTAGACGACTTCCTCGTCCTGCACAGTTGAGAGGAAATCTCGTCTGAAGTCCTGCTCGATGAGAAATCGCCGAAGATCTGCAAGGCTGCCACCGCGGGACGAAGTAAGAAATGCCTGAATCGCATTGGCGAGGACCGAGTGCATCTGATCGCCCCAGGTGGTCGAGAGGCGCTTGAAGATCGCCACGAGATCGGAGGCGAGGAGAGTCTGCTCAAGCTCGGAATGCGCGACCAGGAGATTGAAGCCGACCGGATGCTCCGCGTCAGCGGCATCGATGAGCACTACGTCATCGAAGCGGTTCTCGGGAATGCGCGCGATCACCTCGTCGACCAGATCGCCGTGCGGGTCGAGGACCGCTGCGCCTTCCCCGAGGGCAATCGTCTGGAGGATGAGATCGAGCAGGAGGGTGGACTTGCCGGTACCCGAAGCGCCGATGATGTGGACGTGGCGCATGCGCTGATCGGCGGAGAGAGTCACGGAAACTGAATTGCCGGCGTGCTCATTTATACCGAGGATCACGTCGTGTGCGTTGCGCATTGAAGTGGGCGCGGCTTTGGTTCTTGCGACGCGGCGGACGAGTTTCGGAATGAGAACGGACGACGAAGGCGGATGCGCGAGGGCCAGAAGCTCGCCAACTGAGAGGAGCATGCCGGTGCGGTGGGATATCCGGGCCAGGAGATCGATTTGAAGATCTATGCCGGACTCGTTCGCGACCAGGACAAGCTCGTTGCCATCCGGGCGGCCAAAGTGTGAAAGAGAGGCGGCGACGCGGTTGGCGATCGCCTCCGCACGTCCGGTCGTCGGAGAAGACGCACCGACGCGGAGCACTGCGGCAAAAACAGGATGCGCGAATTTCTCAATAGCCAGATGCGTGATCTCCGGCGCATCGATGAAGAACGGCGAGCCTTCCCAATCGGTCACCGCGCGCTTGACGCTCTCCGACCAGTCCTTGCGCGCGGGTTCGAATAGAACTTGAAGCACGGCAAGCTCGCCGGCAGCCAGATTGCCCAGCGCGCCGATGGTCCCAAGGAGCGGGTCGGGATCGGCGCGCAGGAAGGTGCGGAGCGGAAGCATGAACTCTCGGGCAAGAGCGCATTCGACGAGCACTACCTCACCTGGCCGGTCGCACCACGACTTGACGAGATAATCGTGGGATTCGGCCAGACCGGTCGACGGGAAGAATGTGCGGAGCTGGTCGGCGAGATAGGAGTAATCCAGAGACCGGGCCGTCCATTGCAGGACGATTTTTTCCAGGGAGGCGATGATCTCGAAGGCAATCGGTTGCCGGCAAGCGCCGAGGGAGATGAAGAACGCTTCCGCGGCATCGCGATCGATGCGTGTCGTGTCGGGCAGAGCGAACGGCAGCTCCACGATTTCTCCGGGCTCATCGAGTTCGGGCTCGGGCTCGTCAAAAACTTCCATCGGCGGAGCCGCAGCCGGAGAGTTGGATCGGCCGGCGAACCAGTCAGCCATACGACTAAGCAATGTTGGCTGCCGGCCATCATCGCGTGGCGGAGCTACCGGAGTCGGGAAGTGACCAGGGAACGGCCGAAAGGGCGGCTCGAGCCGGACGGGCTGGGGCCACTGGAGGTAGCCCCGGCCGCGTCGCTCCCAGTCGTAAAAGTTCCGGGTTAGATCCTCGGTCAGATACTTCATTCGTCAGCCGAGAAGCTTCCGCATCTCCGGTTTACGTTCATCACCTTCGAGCATTCGGAGGCCGTTTGCCTTGGTCAGGCCGTCAATCACTTGGAGGATGGCGTCATGAATCGCACCTTCAAACATGAGTCGGGTGTCGATCGTGTAATACGTCTGGCGAAAGAATAGAGCCAGAAGCATTGATCCGAGGAGAGGGATGACCGAAAGGCAGCCTTTAGCGCACCCCGCTTCTTCGATGAGCCACCACGAGACAAACGAGCCATCGGCAAACGGCGCTCCACAGATGTCGAAATGATATTCGTTCCGCTTGGCCCGCAGGTAGAGGCGCTGCGCGGAACCGATCGGGCCCTCGGCAAAGTTGTTCGAAGTCAACTTCACTCCAGGAATATTTTTCTTGAGTATTGCCTGGGAGACTGCCTCGTAAAACTCCGTCGGGACGATCGATAGGCCTGGGATGGAATGGTGCCAGTGGGAGCGGATCACATCTTCCGCCATGGACACTCCTTTCGAGCCGGCGATGCTGGTCGTCGGCTACACGTACAGTTTTCGGGGGAGGACCCTACTGAAGGAGTGACTGGGCAAGGGAAAACCCTACCCTAAATTGAGGAAGAAAGGCCTGGTTTGAGCGGGTCGAACTCTCGGCAGCAGCCGCGGCGCGGCCGTTCGGTCGCGAGCCGCGCTCCGCCCCTCGTTCCGCGGAGTGATCAGACGGAAAACGACGCAGCGCCGTGACTGTATACGCTCATCGATTCGCCCGCATAGCTGTCGTAAACGTGCCGGTATGCGAGTTCGCATTTGTGGTTGTAGAGATCATCGCTGTAGGCCTTCGGGAGCGACTCCAACTCACGCTCGATCGTGAGCCGCACGGCGGAGCGGGCCTGCTGCCGCTTCCGCCAGTCCAGCACGAGCTTTTCTGCTTTGAGCTTCGCGAGGAGGTCCTTGCAGATGCGCTTCACGTCGGCCTCTTCATTGTTTGAGAGGACGGGGTCGGGCTTCGTTAGAATATCGAAAAGTGCGAGCTCTTCCTCGGTGAGCTGTTCGGCGATATGCCGCTTCTCTTCGTCGGAGAGCTCCTGCGAGAGCGAGACGAGCTGTCGGAAGAACTCCTCCACGTTCATGCTGCCGGCGTTGTATTCGGCAATCATCGCGTCAAAGCGCTCGCGGTAGTCGATTCGCTGGTGGTTCCACAGCATAAGCACACGGATCTTTCGATCCACGAATGCACGCAACCTTTCGGCTTCCATCCGCTTATGGCCCTTCTCGAATCGCTGCTGTAGCTTCCCGAAATCGATCTGCGAAAGATCGACGAGGCGATCCTGCGGCGCGTCGTGAATCAGATAGCCCTCGGTCGCGATGGAGACATCAAGTACGGCTTCAATCTGCTTCATAACGCCGCTGATGTCGGGCGGGTCTTCGAGCGAACCGATTTTCGTGACGAGGACGCCGAGGAGCGTGCACGGCGCGGCGATTTGGGCGGCGATGGGGTCAGGAAGAATCGCTTTGTAGAGGCGCAAGACAGTATTTGCCCGATGGAGAAACTGGCGCTTTTCGTCGTCGGTGCCGATCAGGCGCTCGACTGCGTTGTCGATCGCTGCAACGCGCTCAAAGGCTGACTTGTTTACGATGTCGTCCAACACGACACCGCGCTGACGGCAGTAACTCTCGGTCTCCTTCAGCGCGCCTCGAAGAATTTCGACGAGTACCGATTTGTCCATGATCGGCATTTCGGCGGTTTCGCCGCGAGAAGGCTGAGCGTAAATCGCGAGCGCCTTCTGGAGATTGCGGAAGATGCCGACGTAATCGACGATGAGGCCGTTCACCTTCCCTTCGAGGACGCGATTCGCACGTGCGATGGTCTGCATGAGCGTGTGGTTCCGCATCGGTTTGTCGAGGTAGAGCGTGGAGCAGGAAGGGACGTCGAAGCCTGTCATCCACATCGCGCAGACGAAGACGAGCCGCAGCGGATCATCGGCATTCTTGAACTTCGTCGCGAGGTCTTCCTTAAGCATGCGCTTGCGATGCCTGGCAATATCGAGGCCCTTCTCCCGCATTTCTTTCACTTCGTTCTGGCTCTGCGAGACGACGACGGCCATGTCCGTTTCGTCGATATACGCGAGCTTCTCCTGAATCGCGGGGCGATCGTCCGGCGCCGCAGACGCGAGGCTCCGTTGCACCTGGTCGCGGTACGCCTGCCAGTGCTTTCGCACCTTGTCGTACATCCTCACGGCCGTCGCCTTGTCGATGGAGACGACCATCGCTTTGCCGCGGTAACCGCGTTCGAGGAAGTGCCGACCGATATCCTGGGCGACGCGTTCCAGGCGATCTTCGCGCGTGATCAGGTGATACTCGCGCCCAAGGTCGCGATCGAGCTTTCGCTCCTGCGCGTCGTTAAGATCCGCCTGCTCAATAACGGCGAGGATGTCCTCAGTCAACTCGTCATTGGTGAGTTGGAGCTCGGGAATGCGGTTCTCGTAGTAGAGCGGCACCGTCGCGCCGTCTGCGACGGATTGGGCGAAGTTGTAGATGCTGACGTAATCGCCGAACACCTCCTTCGTGCGCTCCTCGCCCTGCATGAGCGGCGTTCCTGTGAATCCAATGAACGCCGCGTTCGGGAGCGCCTGGCGCATGTTGAATGCGAAGGTGTCGTACTGGCTGCGGTGCGCTTCATCAGTGATGACGATGATGTCGGAACGATCCGAGAGCTTCGGGAATGGCGTTCCGTTTTCAGTGCGGAACTTCTGGATGAGCGTGAAGACGTAACGGTGATTCTCCCGGAGCAACCGGCGGAGGTGATCGCCGCTGTCCGCGTGTGCTTCTTTCTCGGTGATCGCCCCCGCGGACGCGAATTCCTTGTAAATCTGCTCGTCGAGTTCTTCGCGATCCGTGACGATGACGAACGTCCAGTTCCCCGGCAAAGTCCGCAGGATCTTCTGTGCGAAGAAGATCATCGAGAGGCTCTTCCCGCTGCCTTGTGTGTGCCAGAAGACGCCAAGTCGGCCGCGATTGTCATTGATCTCGCTGACTGAGTGAATGGCGCGATTTACGCCGAGGAACTGGTGATTCCTCGCAATCTTCTTAATTATGCCGCCCTCCGCCTCTTGGAACACGGTGAAATTGCGCACGAGGTCGAGAAGCCGCGCTTTCTCGCACGTGCCGCGGATCGTCGTGTCAAGTGACACGACGCCGGTTTCGCCCTCGTCGTTGATGCGCTTCCATTCAGCGAAATGCTCCCACGTTGCGGTCGTGCTCCCGATCTTCGTGGCGGAGCCGTTCGAGACCACGATGAACGCATTCCACCAGAAGATCTGCGGAATCGTATCTCGGTAGTCGGTGAGGTTATCGTCGTACGCCGTCTGCAACCGCCGGTGCGATGCCTTCAGCTCGATGAAGACGAGCGGAATGCCGTTCACGAAGCCGACGAGATCGCACCGGCGGCGGTACATCTCGCCGAAGACCCACAGCTGCTCGACGATGAGATAGTCGTTCGCGTTCGGATCGTTCCAATCAATGAACTGGATGGTAATGATCTCGTCGTCGTGCTCATCGGCGCCGGCCTTCACCTTCGCGCCTTCGGTGAGGAGCTTCCACGTGTCCTGGTTCGCGCGCGCGGCGCTCATCATCGAGCGGTCGCGCGTGAGCTGCTCGATGGCGTCGGCGATCGCGTCGTCCGTCGCCGTCGGGTTCAGGCGCTTTATGACGCGGCGGAGATCGCGGGTCAGCACGACCTCCTGATCGGTCGCGCGCCCGAGTGTTCCTTCCGCGCCGAACGTCTCTTCGTACGCGTTGATCGTCTGCCAGCCGAGTCTCTTAAACAGCTTCACCGCCGGCTGCTCGATGAGGGCATCTTCGGAGTACTCGCCGCGGTGTTTGTCGCGCACTATCATTGTCTGTTATCGGATGTCGGCCAGTCGAAACCTTGAGACTTCAACCTCGCCAGAAACGATTAGCGGCAAAAGGATGTCACGTGTGTCACGCAATGCTGTAATTTGCCGGCCCAATGTCGCAATGAGCGCGAATATCGGGCGAACGAGGTCCACGAATGCGACTCTGATCTCTTTTGGCGGGACGGCCCTCAAGGCGTTGTCAATGTATTCAGACCACTTGAAGTTCGAAATACCGGTCGATTGGATTTGGTACTGCTCAAGCTCGCCGTTATCGTAAGCTTCGAGAAGCGATAGGTACATCAACTCCGGCTCATACCTTGATCGGTTCGTGCGAACTCTTTTACAAAAACTGGCACACATCGCCGGCCCCACTAAAACGTCGAGTAGCTGTTGGTTGATGAGGAGAGTTCTTCCGACAGGCTGACCCTTACTACCGCCAGAGGTTTCGAACACTATGTCACCTGCCGCCAATGTTCGTGATAACAGCTGTGACGTCTTATGATAACGATATGGAAGGCCTCTGATGTCGCAATGGCGCGCGGCGGGTATGTCTGTACCGCGAATGACCCACGCAGGATCACAATACCCGTTCGACGGCCTGTCCACCCCCCATCCTCCACCGATGTGCTCGCTGATGAGCTCCGTCACAGCCAGGATTTCCCATCCGGCCGGGACCACTCCGATCGCAGACTCAACGAATGCCGCGGTTTCCCACCCGGGAAACCTGAAGGCAACGAACCACTCACGATAGATGAGCCGGGCCATTTCGTTGAGGATACGGATGCGCCGTTGGTTGTTCTCGATCAGATCGTCGTAGGCAGAGAGTATCGACGCAATACGACGCTGAAGACTAAGCGGTGGAACTCGTACGGGAAAAGATGGGAACCGCGTCAGCGGAATCCTATCAACTGTGGAACCAACAAGGAGATTGGATGCAATCACGCGTCGCCACGCAGGAGTAAAAAAGTAGTAGAACAGAAACCCGCGGTCGGCTTTCGAATCGTCCGGCCGAATCAACGCCATCCGTCGCCCCAAACAGCCGCGAAAATCTCGGGGAATACGAGCGTAGCGGTTTAGCGTGGCTTCATACGTGAAGACAATGTCGCCTTCCATTGGCAGCACACGTTTAGTCCACCTCGGGAATTCGTCATCCGAAATATGACGAATTTCTGTGAGATCAAGACGTCCATCATCAGTAACATTTCCTATCCCGAGGAATACCGGGCCAGAGTCGGATGGACGAGGCGTCGCATGTGGTCCGTCGAAGAGGCCTGAGTACAATTCTTCGATTGCCACTGTTTTCCATTGCTCAGTCGTCATCACGTGTCCAAGATAGCTCTAGTGTTTCTAGCGACCACCCGCTCCAACTCGTGAGCGCGACTTGTAAGTTTGTCAAATCCTTCGACCAGTACCGAAAGCCGTTCGTCAAACTGTCCGTCACTGCCAGAATCTCCCGGAACGACACCTACGTACCGGCCCGGAGTCAAAGACCACCCCTGGTCCTTGATCTCCTGAAGCGTCGCTCGCTTACACAGACCAGCGACGTCAGCGTATTTGGGTTTCGTCCCAAAAGTTCGTGCGACTAGAGTTTTCGCTTCATTGTCGCCGAGAGCGTAATCCGGTGCTTCGCCTCGATAGAGCCTGACGATATTCGCGATGAATCCGATTTGCGCATCGGTCCATACTCGGTGTGCTCGATCAACCTGCTCGAAAATCTGTCGCGCGTCGATGAAGAGTACGGTTCCGGCTCGTTGAGCCTTCTTTCTCGTCTTGTCCAAAAACCACAGCGTGCATGGAAGTGTCACGGTGTAGAACATGTTCGGTCCGACCGAAACCATGACGTCGACCATGTCCTGCTCGACGAGTGTTCTACGGATCTCCAATTCGGAGCTGCGGGCGTCTGATGCTGAATTCGCCATGACAAACCCGGCGCGTCCCGTGCCGTTGAGCGAGGACGCGAAGAGCTGAATCCAGAGGTAATTTCCGTTATCGACCTTCGGCATGCCGAACGGATAGCGGGCACCGTCGTCCTTGATGCGGCTTTTGTCGATGCGGTCGACATTGAACGGCGGATTCGCCATCACGAAATCGAATCTGCCCACGGATTTGTGCAGGTCCTCGTAGTACGAGTTCGCTTCGCGGATGTCGCCGGAGAGGCCGTGAACGGCGAGGTTCATCTTGCAGAGCCGCACCGTCTCCGTGGTCTTTTCCTGGCCATAGATCGAGAGCTCGGCGTTCGGGTTCTTTCGGTGGTTCTCCACGAAGTGCGCGGACTGCACGAACATGCCGCCGGAACCGCACGCCGGGTCGTAGATGCGACCGTGGAACGGCTCGATCACCTCGACGATGAGTTTGACGATCGAGGTGGGTGTGAAGAACTCGCCGCCCTTCTGCCCCTCCGCCATCGCGAACTCGCCGAGGAAATATTCGTAGATGCGGCCAAAGGCGTCGCCCTCGATATCCATCGGAATGGACGCCATGAGCTTTAAAAGTTCGGCGAGCGTGCTGTTGTCGAGTGCCGCGTAGTTCCGCGGCAGCACGCCCTTCAGGTCTTCGTTCTGCGCCTCGATCGCCTTCATCGCTTCGTTGATCGCTTTCGCGATGTTCTGGCCCTCAGCCAGGGTGAGGAGGTAGTTGAAGCGCGCCTCCTGCGGCAGGTAGAGGACGCCCTCTGCTTGATAGTCGGCTTTACCGATCTTTCGCCGCGTCGACTGCGCCTTCGACAGGCGCTGTTCCACGAGGCCGAACTTATAGTCGGCGTAGCGAAGGAAGATCAGCCCGAGGACCGGGACCGAGTACTCGGATGCCTTGAGCTTGGAGTTTGCCCGGAGTTCATCTGCGGCATCCCACAGACGCTGTTCGAGTTGTTTTAGATTGGTCATGGGTAGTGGGAACTCTGCTTCATCGTAGCGAAACCGGAGAAAAATGCCAGAGAAGCGCACTCAACGTCAGAGATCGAAGCCGCGGCTCCCGGCAGTCTCCCTGGGTCGAAGTGCTGACTCCGATTTTGACGCCCACGAGGTAGGTGTACGCTATCGACTCAGCTGCTGAGGCGTGTTCGCGGGCCAGGTTTTAACGACGGCCGCCTCTAATTGGTCCTGGCGAGCCTTGACCCGCGGCGCGTAGCTCTTCTCCGCGATTTTCACCGATGAATGGCCGAGTAGGATCACTACCTGGAGATGGGCCAGCGTCGAAAGGTAATCCGTCACGCCAGCGTCCATCATATGCGATGGCCGTTCTCATTCAAATGGCGCGGTTAATGCGGCTTGTTCACATCGAGTAGTCTTAGCGACCCCGAAGGGAGGCGCCGTCATGTTTCGAGTCAAGTACAACGAGGACCTGACAGGTACGCTTGACTGCCCCAGGTGCAAGCAATCGCTGCAATTACCCGGGAACGTCCACACGTACAAAGACAGAAATGGGGTTACGCACACGCACCCTGATGCCCGCAACGTCATCCACAGCCACTTCAACCACGACGAGCACTCATACATCGAAGTGTGCCGCGTCACTCGAATGGAACCTGGTGCGACTTCGTGGGAAGCAATAGACGAACGCGGAGACGTCGTGGCGCGGGGCCGCGTAGTCATACGGCAGGTCGGCAACGCGATTCAGGGACCGAGCGTTGAGCAAGACGAGCCGGCTTAGGCCAAATAACTGTTGAATTGACCCACTACCCGTCACAGCGCGTTAGGCGTCAGCACCTCTGGAATGTCAAGCCAACGACTCAATGGCGACCACATCGACCCCGGGGTGGGGTGCGAAAATTGCCGCCGCACCTGCGAGCACACTGGCGGGAGCGAGAACCCGACGAATGGCATGCACCAGGGGCGAAACGCTGCTTGGACCGCCAAATGCTTCGCACTCATCAACCAGCGTCTTCGCTCCGATCGGCAAGTAAATCGTCCGGCCAAAAAAACCAGCGTCGAGTTCGAGAAGTGCACGGCGCAGTTCCTCCGAGATCGGTGCGCTCACTTCGCGCCCATTCTTTCTGACACCGCCGATGATGCGCCATTCGCGTTGCCGATAGTGACTCAAAAAGGGATCGTCAGCTCGCTCTGTCGAATAAAACAGAGATCCGAGAGCTTTGATTGTTCCCGTAAGGACGTCCGGGTCGTGGATTCCCCAGTGGAGCAGGTTCAGAAGACTGTTCAGTGCTGCAGCGGTGAGACCAAAAGTCTGAGGCGTCGCCGGCGGAACAAAGTTGAACCTCGGATTCACTTGTCTAGCACGATCGATGATTTCGCGCGGCACGATGACGGTGATATCTAATCCCGGTACGCTGAGGACGAGTCCGCCTCGCGTGTCACTAACGCCCAGTACTGGTGCTGCCGGCTGTACGTCGGCGGCGATGGCGGCAAACCTTCGGAATTCGTTGATGCGCGACACGAGCTCCTGAACATGCGCTAGCTGAGTGACCAATGCTGGACCCGGTCCGTAACCGTCGGTTCCCGTTGTTCGCGGGACATAGAAGACAGGCATTGCACCTAAATCGACTAGAACGCGCGACTCGAACTCCAGCGCGAAGCTTCCAAAGTACTCGGCATGGCGCAACACTTCCTTCTCGGCTAGCTCAGTGAAGCAGCATCGACGCGCAACGGCGACATAATCTTCAGCCGGGCTCGGAGCAGTTTTTGAGTCCCGCCAATGCTCGACTTCAGGCGTCAAAAGCAAGCCGTTGGAAACGATTAACTTTAGGATCGCGAGACCCTTCGCGACAGGGTCATCGGTTGTGCGACGACGAGGAAAGTTGTGATACATGAAACGCTTCTGATCCGGCATTGCTGTGAGGTCCTCTAACTAACTAAAAGGATCGTGCGCTTACTGGTGCCATACCGCAACGCGCCGATACGAGGACCAAGCAGCAAGGTTTCGAGATTCAACATCCTGAGGAAGAAGAAAATGCAGAACTTCCCGACCGCATCGACTCTCAATTTGCGCTCGGCCACGTCTTCATGACTGCGACCTCGAGCTGCTCTTGGCGCGCTTTGACCCATGGCGCGTAGCTCTTCTCCGTAATCTTCACTGATGAATGGCCGAGTAGGATCGATACCTGGTCGAGGTGGACCCCGGCGAGCAGCAGTTCGATTGCGAACGTGTCACGGAAGCGGTGGGCATGACCCTTCTCGATGCTGGCGAGCTCGAATAGACGCCTGAAGGTGTACTCCCAGTGACCAACGGTGCTCTCGGAGGGGCCGGTGCCCGTCCAAAAGAAGTACAGCGGGGAGGTGACGGGAACCTCGTCCAGTGCATGAAGAACGAATTCGGGCAGCGGGATATACACCGGCACGCCGGTTTTCTGGGTGTAGAGCAGCAGCTTCCCGTTCGAGATTCGATCGCGCTGCAGTGTCGCCGCATCACGGATGCGGAGACCAGAGTAGCGGAGAAGAAGCACCATCGCGCGAACTCGGGCGCGGGTAGCTTTGCCGTAGATGGTTTTGATTGGGAACTGATCACACGCGGAAAGGATCGAGGCCATTTCGTCAGCCGTGAACGGCAGCGTCGGGACGTGCCGCACTTTGGGCGCAGTGAGCGCTTTCATCGGATTTTCGGTGATCCACCTCATGCGGATGCAGAAATGAAAGAACCCAGCGGCCCGCTGGTACTTCTTCGAAGCCGCGAGCGAACCGTCTCTCCAGGTCGAACGCCAGTCAGAAAGCCGTTCCGGGGTCAGCTCCTTGAGGTACCGGTATCCCCGACTGTTGGCCCAGGCAACGAACTGCTTTTCAAAAATGGTCGTGAGCTTCCGAACCGTAGCGGCCGCCAAGTGGCGAGAACGCGCATCGGCGAGGTAGCTGTCAACGGCCTTGGCGATGAGGACGGCCTGGAACGTTCGGCCGCCAATCTGACCGGCGAATGTCCATTCGCGGATGCGGTCCTCGGCAGCCGCCCACGAGGTAAGGTCGAGAGCGCGGCGGATCTGCTCGTCTCCGAGCGTCCCTTCGACATGAATGGGGCAGCTGCAGCGTCGGTAACGCCGTGATCGGTGGGGGCAAGATTTGGTGTGCCGGCGGAAGAGGGTCAGCATGGCTTCATCTCCGAATCTGAGGCCGAAGCACACGTATCGCCCACACGGACGATTTGCCCGATTTTCCCGAATTGCTAAACCTTTGTGAAATTGGGGTTTAGGTTGGCAAAATCGTTGGTCGGGCAGGCGGGATTTGAACCCGC
>VFSW01002339.1_pt1 | contig 28629 bp, 20 predicted proteins | sample 5358111 | NCBI WGS metagenome assembly VFSW01 (sample SAMN11554181, study PRJNA540505) | mine drainage metagenome | isolation source: sediment from site ElyBrook_90M | place: USA: Ely Copper Mine, Vershire, VT | collected 2017 | reverse complement strand
CAGTATACGCCAAAACATTCTATAATGGATATGTTATTTCTAGACAGCTCCTTAGCCGCGGCTTCGCTAGGCGCCGCCGTCGTCGCGCAGGCTGCCGGTGGGCAGCGCCACGCGCAGGGCATTGAGCACCGCCAGGACGTCGATGACCTCCTGCGCGATCGCCCCGGCCACCGGCGGCAGCAGACCGGCCGCGCCCATCCCCATGCCGATCATGCTAAGCGCCATGCCGCCGAGCGCGCTTTCGAGGCCGATGATCCGCATCCTCCGGCCGATGTGAATGAGCTCGTCCACTTTCCCTAGCGAGGCTTCGAGCAGCACGGCGTCAGCGGCTTCCGCGGTGATGTCGCTGTTCGGCCCGAAGGCGACGCCGACGGTCGCGGCCTGCATGGCCGGCGCGTCGTTGATGCCGTCGCCCACGAACAGCGTCGGTCCCTTGGCCGCTTCCTCGCGGACGATGGCCACCTTTTCTTCGGGGCTCATGCCGAACCGAACCTCGGCGATTCCGACCTCCGCGGCGAGATAGCTGACCTCTTCTTCGCGGTCGCCCGACACCAGCATGACCCGCGTCACGCGATGCCGCGGCGCGAGATGGCGGATGAAGGCGCCGCTTTCCTTTCGCGGCGCGTCGTGGAAGCGGAGGGTCGCCGCGTAGGCGCCGTCGACGAGCAGAACGCACTCCATCCCCGCCGCGGCGGGAGGCAGCGCGTCCGCGGCCGGTCCGCCATTCGCGAGGATCGCCTTGCGTCCGGTGATCTCGACGAGCGCGCTCCCGATGGCGCCGCGCAGGCCTTGGCCCGGCCGTTCGCTCACTTGCGTAGGCTGCGCCAGCGCGACGCCCGCCTCGCGCGCCGCATCCAGCACGCCGCCCGCGAGCGGGTGCTTCGAATATTGTTCGAGGCTCGCGGACAGCTCGAGCGCCCGCTCGCGCGTCAGGCCCGGCGCGCACAGAACTTCCGTCAGCGTGGGCTTGCCGTAGGTTAGCGTGCCGGTTTTGTCGAAGATCACCGTGCGGCACGCGTCGATCCGCTCGAGCATCGCGGGATTTTTAACGATGATCGCGCGGCTTGCGGCCATCGAGACGGCGCCGAGGATGGCGACGGGAATCGCGAGCAGCAGAGGACACGGCGTCGCGATGACCAGCACCGCGAGAAAGCGCTTCGGATCGTGCCCCACGATCCAGCCGAGCGTCGCGACGGCGAGCCCGGCCACGGTGTACCAGGCGCCCAGACGGTCCGCGATACGCCGCATCCGAGGGCGTCTCGCCTCGGCATCCTGCATGACGCGCATGATCTTCGCGTAGCGCGAATCCACCGGCAGTGCGGTCACCTCGACCGTGATGGCGGCCTCGCCGTTCACCGCGCCCGACAGAACCGCCGCGCCTGGCGCTTTGGCGATCTGGAACGGCTCGCCGGTGAGATAGGCCTCGTCCATCGTGCCACGGCCTTCGGCGACGATCCCGTCGACCGGGCAGATCTCGTGGGGAAGGACGAGCACGCGGTCGCCAAGCCGCACCTCGCTCAGTCCGATCTCGGCGATCCGCGCTCCTTCGAGCCGGTGCGCCGAGCTCGGCATTCGCCTGGCCAGCGCCGCCAGCACGGACGATGCGCGCCGCGTGGCGTAGTTCTCGAGAGCCGAGCCCCCGCTCAACATTAGTACGACGATCGCGCCGGCCAAGTACTCGCCCATCGCCGCGGCCGCGGCGATTGACATGCCGGCCAGCAGGTCCGAGCCAAACTCGCCGTGCGCGACGCGCCGTGCGAGATCCACCAGCAGCGGTGTTCCTCCGGCGGCCAATACGACGATCAGCGCCCAGTCCGCCTGCCGCGCGGGGACGTGCGCGAGGAACCGGGCGGCGAGATACACGAGGATGCCCAGCAGGGCGAGAACGGCGATGTAAGTTTCTTTCGAGGGCCGGCGCGAAGCTTCCTTCTTGCCGGCCGCCGCATCGACGGGCAGCGTCCCGGTGGGCGAGCCTTCTGGGGCGCTGGTCATCATCTTCCGCCGCCCCCAGTCTACGATGTCGACCTCGGATTCACAATATGCGAAAGCGATAGGCCCTGGGTATTGGCTACTGCGCGGCCCGGCGGATGGGAATCGTCACCGACCCCAGATTCCCTGTCGCCGCGTCGCGCACGATGGCGCGTAATGACGTCGCCCCTGGCTCCGCCCGCAGCGACTGGCGGAAAACCACGCCGGTCCGTAGCGCACTCGCGTATTCCGCGGGCGTGAAGTTCAACCTCACGGCGTGCAATCCATACCCGAGTTCGTCTCCCTCATAGCCACGCGCGGCGAACAGCACTTCGAGGCGCCCCCGCCAACGGCCGTTCACCCGATCGAGACACAGGCCGGCCGGATCGATCGTCAGTTTCAGGCCGATCTCTTCTCCACGCCCATAGGCGCCCGATTCAGCCTCGCCCTGGATGCCGATTCCCGTCGCATCGAGCGGACTCCACGCCGCCTGGCGCAGCACGCCCTCGCGCCGCTCCTCCCAATCGTGCAAATCTTCGCGTCCGAAGTATCCCTCGCCGTAGCGGACCGTGATGTCCGGCCGCGCCACCTTGACGCGAAGGCGGTGAAAATCCGCGTCGTCGCCGGGGCTGGCCGGAGAAGGTGAGAAGGTAAGCTCGTACGTAACGCGCGTTTCGTCGAGCACGCGCCGTATCGCTCCGCGGACGGTACGGCCGCTGAGAAACGCCTGCCCGCCGGTGTCCCGGGACAGCGAGCTCAGCGACGCCTGGACCCAACGGAAGGCCTCCATCTTCGTGTCATAGTCGTCGCGCAGCGCCACGCCCGCCTGCTCCGGGAAATCGAACTCGCTCACCATCGAGTCCGGGATCGCGAACAGGGTATCCACGTCGTCGGGCGCCACGGCTTCGGCATCGATTCCGTAGACGGCGACGCCGGAGCGTAATATGTCGCGAATGGTCCGGGCTCGCTGCTGGCGGTTGCCCGTTAAATCTACGTTTCCCGCCACCAGGATCAGGTTCTTCGCGCCCGGCGCGCCCGCCAGATGGCGAGCCACGATGGCGGCCATGGCCAACAATTCCGGCCCGACATGGAACGCGCGTTGCTCAAATGCCGGTGGGGTGAAAAGCGCGGGCCGGAGAGCGCCATCGGCAACCTTCGCGTCCCGGCTGGCGAGCCGCCCGGCGAAGTCGCTCCAGACGCCTTCGCCGGTGGCGGGGCCGCCATCCCAGTCCGCAAGGCGCTTTACGAGATTGGCGCAATTTTGGCCATCGTCCTGCAACGTCCAGAATCCGATGTCCGTCGCCATGTAGATCCCCAACTCGTCGTTGGGCCGGATTTGGCGAAGGAACTTCACGAGATGGTCCCGCGCGACGGCCAGATCTCGCGGCTCCATCCCTGGCCCGTAGGCGCCGGCAATGTCCAACAGGATCGCGGTCGCGGCGTTGGGTCTGGCGGGATCGAACGCCACGCGGTTCGAGTACACGCCAGCGTGCGATCCATGCGCCGCGGCCCCGGTCCCCGAGGCCGGATATCGCTCCAGGCGAACGGAGCGGATGGTTTGCCGCGCCCCGTTATCGAAAACTTCGAAGTCGCTTTGCTTGAGATCCGTGACCGGCGTATGGTGTTTGTCTTGAACCACCACGTCGATCCGCACCATCCGCGTTGACGCCCGGCGCTGTGGGTGCTGCGCCACAACGATCTGGCCGAACGCGATCGCGGCGGCGGCCCCGATCAAAAAAACCCAGCGGCGGTTCCCACAAACCTCCGCCGCTGAGGTGAGCGCCGGTAGCCGGCGCGGCTCCCGCGAGGGAGCACGCCATCTATCGGAGGAGTAGTTTGGGTAGCGCCGGCCCGGAACACTCGCCAGAAAGCTCACTACGAAAAGTGACGAATGACGCCAAAACGTCACACAAATTTCAATATTTTTTTATGGGCGCCGCGGTGCAGGACCGTAGCGGCAGCGGATAGACAGCCTCGCGCGCCGGAGGGCCGGCCGCCGCGATGTGAATTTGGTGGTCGCCGGAAGGGATGAGCGCGGCCGGGAAGGCAACTTCGGCCACGCGGGTATCCTCAACCAACGCAATGAGCGCCGGACCTAGCACGTGCCAGGGCTGGCCGGAACGATCGAGCACGGAGACTTCGACCGGCGACTTCATCGCCGGATCGGCGATCACCAGACGCACCCAGATCAACCGAGCCGCCGGAACCGCTACCGCCGGCGCCGTTCCGCCCCGCACGAGTCCGGGCTCGAGTACAAACGAAAACACGGGCGAGGGGCCCGCGGCGAGCAGGCGCGAGGCGGCCAGCGCCGCGGACGGGATCCAAAGACGCAGCCGCGATGACCAGGGCGCCGGTTGGGCAGCGGCTCGTGCGAGCGTGCGGCGTTCGCGCAACTCCAAACCACGCGCCAGCCGTAGAGCATCCACGGCGCCCCGGCCAGCGACGAACCGGGTCTCGAACGACTGCCGCTCGACCGGCCTCAGGCCGCCGCGGACATAAGCGTCCCTGAGGTCGATTTCGGCGTCGAGAAGATCGTCGAAGAACTCCGGTTCCATGAACAGGCGCTCCTCGACTTCCTCGCGTTGCGTGTCACTCAGGAGGTCCAGCAAGTAGTCCCGCATAATTCCGCGCCCCTGAAGCGCGCGGCTGCGCATGCCGCCGGCCGGCCCGCGGTAATAGGCGAGAATGATTTCGCGTGACTCGATCTCCAGCGTGTCGAGACACTCCTCCAGCCGTTGCAGCAGCGCCTCGGTCTCCGCGCCGCCCGGCGCGCGTGGTTCCGGGACTGTGGCGGGCGCCACCGAGGCTTCGCGGGCATCGTCGCGAGCCGATTCGAGCGGCACGAACTGGGCCATGGCGTGCGCGTAGCCGTTGGCGTTGCCGATGTCGACGCCTTCGGCGATTGGCCGCGCCATCCCATCCAGCGTGCGTTACGGCGCCAGCGCCTTGAGCAGCCGTTCGAATTCTTCGGAGTTGGGGCCCGGGTCCGGAGTGGCTCTCAACTTTATCTGTGTATCGCTGGCGCGCGGCCCGAGTACATGCGCGGCGAGTCATATAATATGCCCTATGCCGCGCAAATTCTCGTTTTGGATTTTCGTCGCGTTCGGGATGGGCCTGCTCGCCGCCGGCTTCGCCGCCGCGCAGGACCGGCCCGACCTGACGGTCGTCAACCGCATCCGCACCGAGGAGTTCGACCACTCGCAAGTTATGGACACCCTGTCGTATCTGACGGACCGCTACGGTCCGCGCCTCACCGCCTCGCCCGAGTTCCTGGAAGCGATGAGCTGGGCCGAGGGCCGGCTGAAGCAATACGGCCTCGAGAACGTCCACCGCGAAAAATGGGCGTTCGGACGAAGCTGGTCGTTAAAACAATCTTCGGTTGAAATGATTGAGCCGCGCTACGCGTCGCTCACCGCCGCGCCGCTCGCCTGGAGCGATAGCACGCACGGCGCGGTGACCGGCGAGGCCCTGCTCGCGCCCGCCGGCCGCGGCCGCCTGCGCCTGAACCTCAAGGCCAATCAGGAGGAGATCGACAAGTACGAGGCGAAGTGGAAGGGCAAGCTGCGCGGCAAGGTGGTGCTGGCGACCCAGATGAACGAGCCGAAGCCGTGGACGGCCGCGCCGTTCACCCGGTATGGCGACCACGAGCTGTCGGGCATCGGCATCGCGCCCGAGCCCTCGCCCAAGGTCGCCGTCGATCCGAACAATCTCAACTTCCCCGACGATCCCGAGCAGGCGCGCGAGTACATGCGCAGCCTCCCGCCGGGCGTGGTCGACGATCTCTACGACAAGGTCCAGGAGCAGCGCGCGCGGTTCTCGGCGTTTCTCAAGGGCGAGGGCGTGGCGGGCGTGATCCAAAGCGACATGCGCGCGCATGCTGGCATGGTCTTCGCCGAAGCGGCCGGATCTTACAAGGCCAAATTTCCCGCCGCGCCCCCAACCTTCATCGTCACCGCCGAGCAGTACAACCGTATGGCGCGGCTTCTTGAAAAGAACGTGCCGGTGAAGCTGCGGCTGAGCCTCGAGGCCGACTCGCCGGCCGCCGAAGCCGACTCCTACAATCTCAGCGGCGAGATCCCGGGCGGGGCGAAGAAGGACGAGATCGTGATGATCGGCGCGCATTTCGACTCCTGGCACAGCGGCACCGGCGCCACCGACAACGGCGCCGGCAGCGCGGTCATGATCGAAGCGATGCGCATCCTGAAGGCGCTCGACCTCAAGATGGATCGCACCGTCCGCATCGCGCTGTGGAGCGGCGAAGAGCAGGGGCTGCTTGGGTCGAAGGCCTACGTCAAACAACACTTTGGAGATCCGGTCACCATGAAGCTCACCGCCGAGCACGCGCGTCTTGCCGGCTACTTCAACCTCGACAACGGCACTGGTAAGATCCGCGGCGTGTACCTGCAGGGCAACGACGCGATGCGGCCCATCTTCGCGCAGTGGCTCGCGCCGTTCCGCGACCTGGGCGTCACCGAAATCAGCATCCGCAACACCGGCGGCACCGATCATCTGTCGTTCGACGCCGTGGGGCTGCCGGGTTTCCAGTTCATCCAGGACCCGATGGATTACGGCACGATAACGCATCACTCCGACATGGACACGTACGATCACATTCAGCCCGGCGATGTAATGCAGGCGGCGGCGGTGATCGCCTCGGTGGTGTATGACGCGGCGACGCGCCCGGAGATGCTGCCGCGTAAGGAGCTGCCCAAGCCGCGGCCGGAGCTGCCGAAAACCGCACCCGAGTCGAGCGCTTCGGCGCGCGCGGCCGCGTCCGGGCGATAATCGCGAGGGGAGAACATACACTTCACATGAGAGTCGGAGTATTCACCGCCCTGATGGGCCAACTGCCGCTGGATCAGGTCCTGGCGAAGCTTAAGGCGATCGGCATTTCGACGGTCGAGCTTGGCACGGGAAACTATCCGGGCGATCCGCACCTTCCGCTGTCGCTGCTCGAGCGGCCGCGCGAGCTGAAGGAGTTCAAGAGCAAGCTGGATGGTGAAGGTTTTTCGATCAGCGCGCTGAGCTGCCACGGCAACGCGCTGCATCCGAATCCGGCGATCGGAAAGGCCCACGCCGAGACGGCGAAGAAGACCGTCCGCCTTGCCGAGAAGCTGGACGTTCCGGTGGTCATCGATTTCTCCGGCTGCCCCGGCGACAGCGACAAGGCGAAGTATCCGAACTGGGTCACCTGTCCGTGGCCGCCGGATTTTCTCGATCTGCTCGACTGGCAGTGGGATAAGAAGGTCATCCCCTACTGGACGCGCCACGCGAAATTCGCCGCCGATCACGGCGTGAAGATCGCCATCGAGATGCATCCCGGCTTCGTTGCCTACAGTCCGGAGACGATGTTGAAGCTGCGCTCGGCGGCGGGCAAGACGGTGGGCGTCAATTACGATCCGAGCCATATGTTCTGGCAGGCGATCGACCCCATCGCCGCGATCCGCGTATTGGGCGACGCCATCTTCCATGTGCATGCCAAGGACACGCAGATCTACGAGAGGAACCTGCCGAAGACCGGCGTGCTCGATACGAAGAAGTACACCGACGAGCGTAACCGAGGCTGGATCTTCCGCACGGTGGGTTACGGCCACGCCTTCGGCTGGTGGAAGGAGTTCATCTCGACGCTGCGTATGTACGGATACGACTACGTGCTGTCGATCGAGCACGAGGACTCGCTGATGTCGGCCGATGAAGGCCTGGCCAAGGCGGCGGCGTTTCTCAATTCGATTGTCATCCGCGACCCGGCCGGCGCCGCGTGGTGGGTCTGAGGCGCGCTTTCAGCGTCCCGCCAGCGCGTGTACGGCGAGCAGAATCGCGAGCCCGAGAGCGCCCATCAGCAGCTTCATCGTGGTCCAGCTTCGCAGCGTCTCGGCGACGGTGAGGCCGAGGTACTCTTTCACGATCCAGAAGCCGGCGTCGTTGACGTGCGACACCGACGTGCCGCCGCAGCAGACGGCGAGCACGAGGATCTCCTGGCTGTAGCCGGCCACGTGCCCCATCACCGGGGCGAGGATTCCGGCCGCGGTGACAATCGCCACCGTCGCCGACCCTTGCGCGGCGCGCAGCAGCGCCGAAGTGAGGAAGGCGACAAGCAGCGGCGACACCGGGGCGGATGCGAGTAACGCGCCCGCGTAGTTGCCCACGCCGCAGTCGACGATGATCTGCTTCAAGCCGCCGCCGGCGCCGATGATGAGCAGCAGCGTCGCGAGCGGCGAGAGCGATTCGGTGGCCAGCCGCGTGACGCGGTCGAGCGAAAGCCCGCGCCGGATGCCGAGCAGGTACATCGTCGCGAACGCGCTCACCAGCAGCGCCGTGAATGGGTGGCCCACGAACTGCCAGAAGCCGGCGCCGGGCAAGCGCAGGGAGGAAGCGGCGGTGGCCGAAAAGATCAGCGCGACCGGCAGCACCAGCAGCAGGACGACGACGGCGGTGGAAGGCGGCGCGGCCTGGGCCGCTTCAGCCGTCGAGGCCGGCGGCACGACGCCCGCTTGCGGCAGCCGGCGCGCGATCCAGCCGCCAAAGAAGATGCCGCCGGCGACGATCAGCGGTACCGACAAGACCGTACCCCAAAGGATGATTCGGCCCGCGTCGGCGCCGAGGAGTTGCGCGGCCACCACCGGCGCCGGATGCGGCGGCACCAGGGAATGCGTCACGGTGAGCGCCGCGGCGAGCGGCATGCCGAACAGCAGCACCGGACGCCGGCTCTCGCGCGCGAGCACCAGCGCCATCGGCGCAAGAATGATGAAGCCGACCTCGAAGAACACCGGCAGCCCAACCAGGAACGCAGCCGCCAGCACGGCCCACGCCGCGCGCTCCTGGCCCAGTTTCTCGAGCAGCGAGTCCGACAGCGCCGCGCCTCCGCCCGAGTGCTCGATAAATTTCCCGATCATCGCTCCAAGCGCCACGACCACGGCGATGAAGCTCAGTGCATCGCCGAAGCCGTTCTGGACCGATTGCAGGACTTTGAGCGGACGCATGCCGGCCGCGAGGCCAAGCGCGATGCTGGCCGCGAACATCGCGAGGAACGCGTGCATGCGCGCCCAAAGAATGAGCGCGAGCAGCATGGCGATGGCGGCGACGGTGAGGACGAGCAGGTAGGGGCCGTGGGACACGCCAGAGAGTATATCGGGCTTCGCTGCAACGCCGTTAGCCGCACTGGGGTACAGGGTGCGGAGATGCCGGCGGACTTTTTCGCTGAAAAGACGACGGTTCGGCGCATCTACCTGCGCATTCTCGCGCATTCTCGCGCAGACTCGCGCACTTGCATGAGTATCCCGGCCAGTCGATCGCTTACGCGCGGATGAACGGAGCCGTTCCGCCGTGGTCGCGGCCGGCCCAATAAAAATAGCGCGGGAGCGGATCCGAAGCGACAAAGCTATGTTCACGCATGAGATAGGGCTTCGCGTCGCGGCGGTGGTTGCGTGGCGCGCGGCTACCGCGCCGTGCAGCCGAAGTCGTCGCGGCGCAGGCCTCCGGCATGGCAGGCGAAGTGCAGGTTCCCGGAGTGAGTTCGAGTCGCGGGTTCGAGTTGCGCGTGCATTGAAGGGCGCGCGGGTGTAGAATCGCGACCGGGAGGTATAACGATGAGGGGCCATGTAGCACTCGGCTTGCTAGCAGGGTTGCTGGCAACGGCCTTATGGGCGTATCAGGCTTCGCCCATGATCACGACGGTGGATCCCGACACGGGGAAAGCCGGCGATGTGGTCAGCGCGAAAGGGACCAACCTCGACAAGACCAAGGTTTGCGAGGTGTATCTTACCGACGAAAAGACAGACACGAAAGTCGTAGTTACCGCTCAGACGGACGGCGAACTGAAGTTCACGGTTCCGAAGGTTCCGGCGGGCCGGTACCATGTCATGGTGCTGACGGCCAAGCGCGACTCGATGATCGAGCAGCCAGTCGTGCTGACGATCGAGTAGCGGGCCGCGGCGGATGGCTTGAATTCGGGTGGGGCATGATGGACAATCAAGAAACCGGATTATGCCCACTACCAACGCGGTAATCGATCTTTCGCATTTCAATTCCAACGTTGACTTCGCCCAGGTCAAGGCGGCGGGCATCCTGGGCGTCTTTCACAAGGCGACGCAGGGCGTGTCGTTCGTCGATCCGGCCTACGTGGCGCATCGCGAGCAGGCGCTCGCGAACGGCCTGTTGTGGGGCGCTTATCATTTCGGCGGCGGCGGGGATGGCGTCGATCAGGCCGGTTTCTTTCTAGATACGGTCAAGCCGGACCTCGCGACGCTGCTGGTGCTCGACCTCGAGTCCAACCCGCAAGGGCCGAGCATGGGGCTTGAAGATGCGCGGGCCTTCGTGACGCACGTCCAGAGCGTCACGGGGCGCTGGCCGGGCCTGTACGCGGGCTACTTCTTAAAGCAACTGCTCGGCGTTGCCTCGGACCCGGTTCTGGGCCAGTGCTGGTTCTGGCTGTCGCAGTACGGCCCCACGGCGGTGGTGCCTCCGGCGTGGGCGCAGTGGACCATGTGGCAGTACACGGACGGCGCCGCGGGTCTGGGACCGTACGAAGTGCCGGGAGTCGGCCGCTGCGACCGCGATTATTTCAACGGCACGACGGAAGAGCTGGTGGCGTTCTGGAATCCGCCCATACCTCAGTCGGGCGCGCCCCCGGCGACCGGCGCCTGAGGCGTGGCCGCGCCGGCCGCCGGAGGGCTAAGCACGATCCGGCAAACGCGTGGGTCAACGGGTGGCGGCAACGCACGCCCTTCGTCGCGCTCCACCACCGCCAGATATCGCAGAATCCGATGAACGTCGCCATCGCGCGGCGCGGCGAAGTCGAAATTGGCTGTGCGCAGCCGCACGCGCGCCCCGCGCTCGTTCAAACGCCAACTGAGGAAGGCGCAGCAGGCTACCGCCCATTCGAACCACGCCGCGCGTTCGCGTGGCACATCGAGATCGAGCGCGAGTTCCACCGCTACGTCCTCGTCCCGAGCGAACTCACGAACCTGCAGGCCGCCGGTGTGTGCCGTGGCCTTCCAGTCGACATGGCGGGCGCTTTCGAAGGCCTGGTACGGCCGGATGTGGTGAAAGTCGCTGCCGATACCGCGTACGCGCGCTTCGAGGCCCTCGCTCGCCTCGGCCAATAGCGCGTCGAACCCCGGTTGCGGATCGAGCGGCGGATAGACCACGAACTCGCGGCGGAGATGGATCGGCACGCGGCGCTCGGCGAACCCGAAAGGAAAGCCCGTCGACAAAACGAACCGCCCGCCTTTGTACGACCCGCGATGAGGGAACAGCATCGCGACCGGGGCTTCCGCCCTCTGGCCGCCGGCAATTACCGGGAAATAGAGCGGTGCCGGGAGGCTGCCGTCTCCAGTGGCCGACAGGCTGACCGAAAACGACGGCATCCAGCGCTTGGCGTTCACGACAAACGCGCGGCCCAACAATTTCCTGCCCGCGACGACCGCATCCGGCAGTTCGAACTCGAGTTCGAGCCCGGCCAACGTCAAGCGGCTCACGAAGCCGGAAATCAACAGCGCGCCGAGCATCGCCGCCAGCACCAGGAACAACAGGTTGTTGGCCGATGCGAACGCGGCGAACCCAACCAGCGTGCAGGCAAGGGAAAAAACGAGACCGGTGCGGGTGATCTGCTGGCGCGAGCCGGCCTCGATCAGATCCCGCAACGCGCGCCAGGCTCGCGACAGGCGGGCGCGCAGGCCGCGTGAGGCCAGCAGCGGCGATATAGAGTCCGGTTCCGTCAGAGCGCCTCGCGATCTACTTCCGAGCATCGCACAGCGTGGCGACGGGTAGGCCGGCGCTCGCGAGGCTCGTGTGGCGCCGCGGCTTTTCCGTTCGTTTACTAAGCTTTACCAAGTTCGCCAAAACGAAAGGCGAGCGAGCCGCGTTCTTAGACATAGGAAGGCGCAAGCGGTTACGCCGAGCGTTTGGATTCGGTGAGCGGCAATGGCGCCACAGGGACAAGGAGAACCGAAAAACCATGCATAAGCTTTCGCGACTGATTCCGATGGCCGGCGCCGCAGGCTTGCTCGGCGCCACGATGCTGCTCGCGCAAGGGCCGGGCGGCCGCAGCTTTGGCCCCGGCTTTGGCCCCGGTTTCGGAGGGCCGCGCGGCCTCACGTTTCTGACCACCGTGCTCGATCTCACCAGCACCCAGGTCACCCAGGCGCAAGCCATCTTCAGCAGCGAGCGCACGGCAAGCCAGCCCATCCTGCAACAGTTGCGCACAGAGCGGCAGGCGGTCGAGGAGGCGATCCAGGCCGGCCAGAGCGCCGCGCAGCTCACCACGCTGACGGCGGCCGAAGGTCCGCTCGACGCGCAACTGGCCGCCAATCGCGCCATCGCCCAGGCGCAGTTCTGGGCGCTGCTCAACCCGGCCCAGCAACAGAAGCTCGTCGCGATGCAGCAGGCTCACCAGCCGCCCGCGAACGCGCCGGGTTCCCCGTCCCCGTCCACCACGCCTCAGTAGCCCGCGCCTGGCCGGGACGCAGCGCGACGCCGCGTCCCGGCCCCTTTCGGAACGTCCCCCGGCGCGCAGAAAATCTCTTCCGCAAATTTCCTCCGCAAGTTTCCTCTTTACAATCGGCCCTCCGTTTGCTAGGCTAAAAAAAGCGTCTTACGCTACAACCCATCCTAATGGGAGGCGGTCCTGGTTACCCGGCCCGCCGTCTGCACCAGTGAGGATTCATGGCCACCGGAAAGAAATTTGAAGCCGCCGCGAAGCAGGTCGAAAAACGTCCCTACGCACTCGCCGAAGCGGTAACGCTCGTTCAGAAGATTAAATTCGCCAAGTTCGACGAAACCGTCGAGGTGCATATGCGGCTCGGCGTCGACCCGAAGCATGCCGACCAGATGGTCCGCGGCACCGTGGTGCTGCCCAATGGTCTCGGCAAGTCGAAGCGCGTGCTGGTGATCGCCTCGGGCGACAAGCAGCGCGAGGCAACCGAGGCCGGCGCCGATTTCGTCGGCGGCGACGACATGGTCACCAGGATTCAGACCGAAAACTGGATCGACTTCGACGCCGTCATCGCCACGCCGGACATGATGCGGTCGGTCGGCAAGCTCGGCAAGGTGCTCGGCCCGCGCGGCCTGATGCCCAACCCAAAGACCGGAACCGTCACCACCGGCGTCGCCCAGGCGGTGAAGGAAATCAAGGCCGGCAAGGTCGAGTTTCGCGTCGACAAGACCGGTGTCATTCACGCTCCGGTGGGAAAGGTGAGCTTCACGAATGAAAAGCTGCTGGCCAACGCCGATAGCCTGATTCGCGCGGTCATCAAGGCCAAGCCGCCGGCCGCGAAGGGCAAGTATGTGAGGAGCGTCATCATCTGTTCGACGATGGGTCCCGCCGTGCCGCTGGACGTAGCGGCGTTCAACGCCAAGCAGGAATAGCGGACCCGGACCCGGAACTGAGGATCATTCATGAAGAAGAAATCGGATAAAGAGAAGGACCTTGCGGCGCTGCGCAAGGAGTTCGAAAAGGCGCAGCACATGTTCCTGACCGGCTACGAGAAGATGACCGTGCAGCAGGACTTCGACTTGCGCAAGGCGGTGCGCGCGGCGGGCGGGAAGTATCGCATTGTCAAGAACAATCTGGCCGAGAAGGCTTCCCAGGGCACGCCGGCCGAGGGCCTGACCAAAGGCATCGCGGGCATGTCGTCGATGGCCTGGACCGAAAGCGATCCGGTGGCGCTTGCCAAGGCGCTGACCGCTTACGCCAAGGTCAACCCGGTTTTCACATTTAAGGCCGGCCTGGTCGAGGGCCGGGTGGTGGAAGTGAAATCGATCCAGGATCTGGCGACGATGCCGTCCCGCGAGGAGATCCTGGCAAAGGTGTTGTACCTGATCCAGGCTCCGGCGCAGCGGCTGGTGGCGGCGCTGAGCGGCGTGGGCAGGAATCTGGCCGTGGTCGTCGACCAGGGCGTGAAAGAAAACAGGTTTTCCGAATAATAGGGAGCGAAAGAAATCATGGCGGATATCAACGCAATTGCGGAACAGATTCAAGGACTGACGCTGCTCGAAGCGGCGCAGTTGGTGAAGGTGCTCGAGGAGAAGCTTGGCGTTTCGGCGGCCGCGGCGGTTGCCGTGGCGGCGCCGGCGGCAGGCGGAGCGGCCGCGGCGCCAGCGGTTGAGGAGAAGACCGAGTTCAGCGTGGTTCTTATTGGCGCTGGCGCCAATAAGATCAACGTCATCAAGGCGGTGCGTGAAGTCACCAGCCTCGGCCTGAAGGAAGCCAAGGACCTGGTCGATGGAGCGCCGAAGACCGTCAAGGAAGGCGTCAATAAGGAAGAAGCCGAAGCCATCCGGAAGAAATTCACCGACGCCGGCGCCACGGTTGAGGTGAAGTAGCGAAACGATTTGCGCCAACCAGCGTGTGGCGCATGAGAGTTAAGGGTTTCCGGTCCGGCGGTAGAAGCTGCCCTGCATTTTTCGTGCCGTCGGGCCGGCCCGGTTTGACCTGTCACGCCGGGTTTGTTATGCTTGTGTCATATAGGCGCGGATTTCTTCTTCTGTGAATTTTGCATCCTGCGTTTTTCCAAGCCGCCCCGTCGCAGCGGTATTGGGTTTCGCTGAATGTCCAGCCGCACCGCCATTCGTCTACCCGGCCGGCCCAGCCGCGCCCGGAACCCGTTACCCGCGTTTTCAAGCGTTTTTCGTTCTTCCGTCTCTGGCCCCCGCGCACGGGCTGGCGGCGGCAGGCGCTGGACGTTGAGACGCCTTGCCCGCAGCGGCCGCGAAACGGCCGCCGTTGCCGTCCGCGAACAACCCACGTTCGCCGCGGACCTTTTTGATGTACTGGCTGCCGGTCATTCCGTGAGGAGCGCATGATGGAAAACCTGGTTCAAGATGCCCCGCGCGAGCGGGTGGATTTTTCGCACATCAAGACGTCGATCCCGATCCCCAATCTGATCGAGGTGCAGAAGAACTCCTACGAGCGATTCCTGCAGATGGACCTGTTGCCCAACGAGCGGGAGGACACGGGTTTGCAGAGCGTGTTCAGCTCGGTATTCCCGATCTCGGATTTCCGCGGCCTGAGCCAGCTCGAGTTCGTCGACTACGCGATCGGCAATTGGGAGTGCAAGTGCGGCAACCTGAAGGGCTTGCATCATCTTCGTTCAACCTGCCGCAATCCCGCCTGCGGCGCCACGATCAAGACGGATCCATTCCACGTGGGCGACGTGCTGTGCCACAAGTGCGGCACGTTTAACCGGAACATCGTCACCTTCTGCAACCGCTGCGGCGACCCGGTCGGCCTGCAGTTGAAGTACGACGTCGCCGAGTGCGAGGAGCGCGGCATGACTTACGCCGCGCCGCTCAAGGTCACGATCCGGCTCACGGTGTACGACAAGGATCCGGAGACCGGCGTCAAGACCGTTCGCGACATCAAGGAGCAGGAGGTCTTCTTCGGCGAGATCCCGTTGATGACCGACAACGGCACCTTCATCATCAACGGCACCGAGCGGGTCATCGTCAGCCAGCTTCACCGCTCTCCCGGCGTATTCTTCGAACGCATCGCCGTGCAGAGCTATTTCCTCGGCAAGATCATCCCGTACCGCGGCAGTTGGGTCGAGTTCGAATACGACGCGAAGAACCTGCTGCACGTGCGGATCGACCGCAAACGCAAGTTCTACGGTTCCGTGTTCCTGCGCGCGCTTGGCCTGAAGAGCGACTCCGAGATCCTGCGCTCGTTTTACAAGGTCAGCGACATCGTATTCAAGGACAAGAAGCTGTTCTGGAAAGTGTCGGACGGGCTCATCGGCTTAAAACTGTCGCACGCGGTCGCCAGCCGCTCGGGCGAAACCGTGGTCCCGCAGGGCCGCAAGATCACCAAGAGCGTCTTCGACGCCATCCAGAAGGCCAAGATCGACATGGTGGAAGTGGCGTCGAACGATCTTGAAGGCGCGTATGTGGCCGCCGACGTGATCGACATGTCCACCGGCGAAGTGATGGCCGAGGCGAATCACGAGCTGACCCAGACGGCCATCGGGCGGCTGATCGAGAACGAGCTTCCGGGCGTGTCGATCTTCTTCCCCGAGCGCGACGAAGTAGGCAACGTCGTTTCGGCGACGATCCGGAAGGATCCGGTCAAGACACAGAAGGAAGCGCTGCTCGAGATCTACCGTAAGCTGCGCCCCGGCGACCCGCCCACCGAAGACACGGCGACGCAGTTGTTCGCCGGCATGTTCTTCGACCCGCGCAAGTACGACTTCTCGCGCGTCGGCCGCATGAAGTTCAATATCAAGATCCACGACAACGCCGAGTACGCGCCCGTCGAGTGGAAGAGCAGCCCGGAGAACCAGGCGCGTAATCCGCTCGACCGCCGCACGCTCGATAAGGCCGACTTCATCGACACGATCCAGTACCTGCTGAAGCTGCGCCGCGGCATCGGCGTGGTGGATGACATCGACCACCTGGGCAACCGCCGCGTGCGCGCGGTCGGCGAGCTGCTCGAGAACCAGTTCCGCATCGGCCTCGTCCGCATGGAGCGGGCGATCAAGGAAAAGATGTCGGTGTACCAGGAAATGTCGACCGCGATGCCGCACGACCTGGTGAATGCGAAGCCCGTGATGGCGGCGATCCGCGAGTTCTTCGGATCGAGCCAGCTTTCGCAGTTCATGGATCAGACGAATCCGCTGAGCGAGATCACTCACAAGCGCCGTCTGTCGGCGCTCGGACCGGGCGGGTTGTCGCGCGAGCGCGCGGGCTTCGAGGTCCGCGACGTGCATCCGACGCATTACGGCCGCATCTGCCCGATCGAGACGCCGGAAGGCCCGAACATCGGCCTCATCTCGTCGCTGTCCTGTTTCGCGCGGATCAACGATTACGGCTTCATCGAGAGCCCGTACCGGCGGGTGCTCAACGGGTCGGTGGTCGACGAAGTGCGCATCACGAACCCCGGCGATCTGTCATACCGGGTTGGCGATGTGATGGCGCGGAACACGGTCACGCAGGCCAATGGCGCGCAGAGCGCGAAGAAGCAGCCGGCCGAGTTCGAGGCGCACTGCGACTATCTCTCGGCGTGGGAGGAAGACAAGTACATCGTCGCGCAGGCCAATGTTGCGCTCGACAAGGACGGGCGCATTATCAACGATCTGGTGAACGCGCGCCAGGCGGGCGATTTCGTGCTGAAGCATCGCGACGAGGTCGAGTACATGGACGTGAGTCCCAAGCAGCTCGTCTCGGTGGCGGCCAGCCTGATTCCGTTCCTCGAGAACGACGACGCCAACCGCGCCCTGATGGGTTCGAACATGCAGCGCCAGGCCGTGCCGCTGCTGCGCGCCGAGGCGCCTTACGTGGGCACGGGCATGGAAGGCGTGACGGCCCGGGATTCGGGCGCGGTGGTGAGCTGCAAGCGCGCCGGCATCGTGGATAGCGTCGACAGCGAGCGCATCATCGTTCGCGTCGACGGCGGCTCGGCGCACGAAGCGCAGCTTTCCCGCGAGGTGGGCGCCGATATTTACACGCTTACGAAGTTCAAGCGTTCCAATCAGAACACCTGCATCAACCAGAAGCCGATCGTACACCAGGGGCAGCGCGTCAAGAAGGGCGATGTGCTCGCCGACGGTCCTTGCACGGACAAGGGCGAACTGGCGCTCGGCCGCAACGTGCTGGTGGCCTTCATTCCGTGGCGCGGCTACAATTTCGAGGACGCGATCATCGTCAGCGAAAAGCTGGTCAAGGAAGACTACTACACCTCGATTCACATCGAGGAGTTCGAGATCGAGGCCCGCGACACCAAGCTCGGCCCCGAGGAAATCACCCGCGACATTCCCAACATCGCCGAGAACTTCCTGCGCAATCTGGACGAGAGCGGCATCATCCGGATTGGCGCCACGGTAAAGCCGGGCGACATTCTCGTCGGCAAGGTCACGCCGAAAGGCGAGACGCAGTTGACGCCGGAAGAGAAACTTCTGCGGGCGATCTTCGGCGAAAAGGCCGGTGACGTAAAGGACGCCTCGCTCTACTGCCCGCCCGGCATCGAGGGCACCATCGTCGACTGCAAGGTTTTCTCCCGCAAGGGCGCGGACCTCGACGAGCGGAGCAAATGGATTCTCGATCAGCAGATCGAGCGCCTGCACCGCAACCTCGACGACGAGAAGCGCATTCTCAACGACGAGCGCTCGAAGCGCCTCGCCAACCTGCTCGAAGGCAAGCAACTGCTGGCCGACCTGCACGACGAAAAGACCAACAAGAAGCTGCTCAGCAAGGGCGTCGACCTGACGCGCGACCTGATCGAAAAGATCCGCGCCCGCGACCTGAAGCGCATGCGCCTGGCCAACAAGGACGTGCGGCTCAACGAGCAGATCGACGAGATCGAGGAGATGACCTCGCGCCAGATCGCCGTGCTCGAAAAAATCACCGAGGAGAAGATCGCCAAGCTGCGCAAGGGCGACGAACTGCCTCCGGGCGTCATCAAGCTGGTCAAGGTTTACATCGCGATGAAGCGCAAGCTGTCGGTCGGCGACAAGATGGCCGGCCGCCACGGGAACAAGGGCGTGATCGCGCGCATCGTTCCCGAAGAGGACATGCCGTATCTTCCGGACGGCACTCCGGTCGAGATCATGCTGAACCCGCTGGGCGTTCCCTCGCGTATGAACGTCGGCCAGATTCTCGAAACGCACCTCGGCTGGGCCGCGAGAGCGCTCGGCCTCCAATTCGCCACGCCGGTCTTCGACGGGGCCACGGAGAAAGACATCAAGGCGCAACTCACCAAGAGCAACCTGCCGACCTCGGGGAAGGTGCAGTTGTTCGACGGCATCTCGGGCCAGCCTTTCGAGCAGCCGGTGACCGTCGGCTACATTTACATGCTGAAGCTTTCGCACCTGGTCGACGACAAGATCCATGCGCGGTCGATCGGGCCGTATTCGCTGATCACGCAACAGCCGCTCGGCGGCAAGGCGCAGTTCGGCGGGCAGCGCTTCGGCGAAATGGAAGTCTGGGCGCTCGAGGCCTACGGCGCGGCTTACGTGCTGCAAGAGCTGCTCACGGCGAAATCGGACGACGTCTACGGCCGCGCCAAGATCTACGAGGCGATCGTCAAGGGCGAGGCGGCGGCCGAGCCGGGCGTGCCCGAGTCGTTCAACGTGTTGATCCGCGAGCTGCAGTCGCTGTGTCTCGACGTCGAGCTGATGAAGCGGCCGGCCGAGATCCCCGACATGGCGCTGGCGGCGGACTGAGGCCGTGCATCGCGGCGCGCGGGCAGGCAAAGACATTTGGGCAGGCGGACGAGCGCACGGGCCGCGGCCGAAGGCGGGCGCGGCGGGTTGTGCGCGGTTAAGGGAAGACAGGAGAAATCATGTACCGTTCCTCTCCGTACGATAGAGCGAATCTGATCGCCGACTTCGATTCCATCCGGATCTCGCTGGCATCTCCGGAAAAAATCCGGAGCTGGTCCCACGGCGAAGTCACCAAGCCGGAAACGATCAACTACCGCACGTTCAAGCCCGAGCGCGACGGCTTGTTTTGCGCCCGCATCTTCGGCCCGATCGCCGACTGGGAATGTCTCTGCGGCAAATACAAACGGATGAAGCACCGCGGCGTGATCTGCGATAAGTGCGGCGTCGAGGTGACGCTCAGCCGCGTGCGGCGCGAGCGGCTCGGCCACATCGAACTGGCCAGCCCCTGCTCGCACGTCTGGTTCTTCAAGGGTCTGCCCAGCCGCATCGGCTACCTGCTCGACATCACGCTGCGCGAACTCGAGCGCGTCCTCTACTTCGAGGCCTTCGTGGTCGTCGATCCCGGCGACGTTCCCGATCTGAAGCGCGGCGAAGTGATCGGCGACGACCGCAAGCGCGCGCTGGACCAGGAGTTCGCGGGCCGCTTCGTGGCCATGATGGGCGCCGAAGGCATCAAGGAACTGCTCAAGAAAGTCGACGCCGAGGCGTTGAGCCTCGAGATTCGCGAGAAGATGCGCACCGAGGCTTCGACGCAGAAGAAGCTGAAGTACGCCAAGCGCCTGCGCGTCACCGAGAGCTTCCGCAAGAGCGGCAACAAGCCCGAGTGGATGATTCTCGACGTGATTCCGGTGATCCCGCCGGAGCTGCGCCCGCTGGTGCCGCTCGACGGCGGACGCTTCGCCACCAGCGATCTCAACGATCTGTACCGCCGCGTCATCAACCGCAACAATCGTCTGAAGAAGCTGATCGAGCTGCATGCGCCGGACGTGATCGTCCGCAACGAGAAGCGCATGCTGCAGGAGGCCGTCGACGCGTTGTTCGACAATGGCCGCCGCGGACGCGTGCTGCGCGGCGCCAACAACCGCCCTCTCAAGTCGCTCTCCGACACGCTCAAGGGCAAGCAGGGCCGCTTCCGCCAGAATCTGCTCGGCAAGCGCGTCGATTACTCGGGCCGTTCGGTCATTGTGGTCGGCCCCGAGCTCAAGCTGCACCAGTGCGGCCTGCCGAAGAAAATGGCGCTCGAACTCTTTAAGCCGTTCATCTACCACCGGCTCGAGCAGCGCGGGCACTGCACCACGATCAAGCAGGCCAAGGAGCTGGTCGAGCAGCAGGACCCAGTGGTTTGGGACATCCTCGAAGAGGTGATCAAGGACCATCCGATTCTGCTGAACCGCGCTCCGACGCTGCACCGTCTCGGCATCCAGGCCTTCGAGCCCGTGCTGGTCGAGGGCAAGGCGATCAAGCTGCACCCGCTGACCTGCACGGCGTTCAACGCCGACTTCGACGGCGATCAGATGGCCGTTCACATCCCGCTGTCGCCCGAAGCGCAGATCGAAGCCGCGACGCTGATGCTTGCCTCGAACAACATTCTTTCGCCGGCGCACGGCGGCCCGATCGCCGTCCCCACCCAGGACATGGTGCTCGGCTGCTACTACCTGACCAAGGCCCGGCTCGGCACCAAGGGCGAGGGCCGCACCTTCGCCTCGACCGACGACGTGCTGATCGCGCTCGAGATGGGCGAAGTCGAGACGCTGACGCCGATCAAGCTGCGCTACACGGGCCGCGTCATTGACCTCGTGAAGGCCTTCGACAATCAGAACATCCTGCACACCGAGCCGATCGAGTTCGCCAAGCAGTACATGGACACGACCGTCGGCCGCGTGATCTTCAACGATGCGCTGCCCGAGGACATGCCGTTCATCAACGGGCTGCTCAAGAAGAAAGGCCTCGCGCAGCTTGTCCAGTATTGCTATCTGCACTTCGGCCTGCCGATTACCGTGCAGATGCTCGACGAGGTCAAGAAGCTCGGTTTCCTATACGCGACGCGCGCCGGAATTTCGATCGGCATCGACGATATGGTGGTGCCGGTCTCGAAGCCGACCCTGGTTCGAGAGGCCGAAAAACAGGTCATCGAGGTCCAGCAGCAGTATCAGGAAGGCGCCATTACCCAGGGCGAGCGTTATAACAAGACCGTCGAGATCTGGTCCAAGGTCACCGAGCGCGTCTCGGAAGAGATGTTCAAATCGATGGAAGAGGACGACCGCACGGGCCGCTACCTCAATCCGATCTACATCATGGCGGACTCCGGCGCGCGCGGCTCGAAGCAGCAGATCCGCCAGCTTTCGGGCATGCGCGGATTGATGGCCCGTCCGTCGGGTGAAATCATCGAGACGCCCATCACGGCCAACTTCCGTGAAGGCCTCGATGTGCTGCAGTACTTCATCTCGACCCACGGCGCGCGCAAGGGACTGGCCGACACCGCGCTGAAGACGGCCGATTCGGGCTACCTCACGCGCCGCCTCTGCGACGTCGCGCAGGACGTCATCGTCACCGAACTCGACTGCGGCACCAGCGATGGCATCTACGTCGAGCCGATCGTCGAAAGCGGCGAGATCATCGAGCCGCTGCGCGACCGTATCGTCGGCCGCGTCGCGCTCGAGGACCAGCGCGATTACGAAGGCAACATCATCGTTCACGTCAACGAGGAGATCACCGAAGAACTCGCCGCCGCGATCCAGGCCGCGGGCATCGAGCGCGTCAAGATCCGCTCTGTGCTCACCTGCGAGTCGAGGCGCGGCGTCTGCATTCTCTGTTACGGGCGCAACCTGGCCACGGGACGCATGGTCGAGCGCGGCGAAGCGGTCGGCATCATTTCCGCCCAGTCGATCGGCGAACCCGGCACGCAGTTAACCATGCGCACGTTCCACGTCGGCGGCACGGCGACCGGCTCGGCCGAGCAGTCCAAGCAGGACTCGAAGTCCGGCGGCTTCGCCCGGTTCATCAACGTCGTGACGGTCAAGAACGCCAAAGGCGAGCTGATCGCCATGAACCGCAACGGCATCCTCGCCGTGGTCGACGAGAAGAACCGCGAGCGCGAGCGCTACCAGGTCGTCTACGGCGCCAAGATATTGTACGCCGACGGCGAACCCGTGAAGGCTAACGCCATTCTGCTCGAGTGGGATCCGTACACGTTCTCGATCCTCACCGAGGTCAGCGGGACGGTGCATTTCAAGGATCTGCACGACGGCGTGACGCTGCAGGAGCAGGTCGACGAAATCACCGGCATGTCGCAATGGGTCGTCACCGACTCACCCGACGAGAAGCGCATCCCGATGATCATGGTGCGGCCGCATTCGGGCACGAAGGCCGATGAGCGGCGCTATCTGATGCCGACGCACGCCCACCTGATGGTGACCGACGGCGAGGAAGTGCATGCCGGCGACGTGCTGGCGAAAATCCCGCGTGCGACGACGAAGACGAAGGATATCACCGGCGGACTGCCGCGCGTCGTCGAGTTGTTCGAGGCGCGCAAGCCCCGCGAAACGGCCGTTATCGCCGAGATCAACGGCACGATCAAGTACGGCGAGGTCAGCAAGGGCATGCGCAAGCTGTACATCATTGGCGACGATGGCGAGCAGAAGGAGTACCAGATTCCGCGCGGCGTCCATATCAACGTGCAGGAAGGCGAGCGCGTGCGCGCCGGAGACCCGTTGATGGACGGGCCGCGGAACCCGCACGATATTCTGGCGGTGCTCGGCGAAAAGGAACTGCAGAAGTACCTGGTGAACGAGATCCAGGAGGTCTACCGCCTGCAGGGCGTCAACATCAACGACAAACACCTCGAGGTCATCTCGCGGCAGATGATGCGCTGGGTGAAGATCGACGACATCGGCGATACGGAGTTCCTGCCCGAAGAAGTGGTCGATAAGTTCAAATTCCGCGAGGAAAACGACCGCGTCGCCCAGGCCGGCGGCCGCCCGGCGTCGGGCAAGCCGGTGTTGCTCGGCATCACCAAGGCGTCGCTGTCGACCGATTCGTTCATCTCCGCCGCCTCCTTCCAGGAAACCACGCGTGTACTCACCGAAGCCGCGATCAACGGCAAGGTGGACTACCTGCGCGGGCTGAAGGAGAACGTCATCATGGGCCGGCTGATTCCGGCCGGCACCGGCATGCACTACTACCGCGGCGTCAAGATCGCGGGCGAGGACATTGTCGAGGAAGAGGCGCTGCAGGAAGCCGAGGCGGCGCTCGAGGGCATCCCGGGCTACGACGAGGAGGCCCGCAACATTTACGCCGGCGGTCTTTCGGAAGACACCACCGACAGCTTCGCCGAATAAGCTCGCAGTCCGCGCTCCCGCAACCCGGCCCGCCCCATCCATCCGGACGTGGCGGGCCGCGCTCTTTTCCGGCCGGCCCAGGGGCATGATAGTTGTCGCACACATCCCAACCGCAGGGATGTATGCGCCAGCCGGGAGAAATCAGGCACGGAGATCCCCGGCACGCGGGCGGGTTCTCTCCGGAGGACACTGGCTGAGCGTCCGCCGCCGTAGCCGTTTGCCGTAGACCGCAACGACAATCCCGGCCACAATCCACAACGTGACGGCATAGACTCCGTACCACAGCGCCTCCTGCCCGGGGCTTGCCCCTGTGGGGCTAAAGGCGACGAGGGACCCGGTGGAGACGGCGTGCAGCAGTTGGGTCAACAGCACGCTCCCGGTGTTGACCCAGACCCACGCGATCAGCACCCTCATCGCGGTCATGGCCGCCGCAAACGCGAAAAAGAAGTGAAGCCAGTACGCGCCGTGGGGGGTGGCGGCCCCCAGATAGTTGATGACGGGCACGTGCCATGCGCTCCAAAGCAGCCCGAGCCCGATGGCAGGACCGAACACATTCCCCGGCGACTGCATCCTCGGAAGGGCATAGCCCGTCCAGCCGATTTCTTCCAGAAACCCAGCCGCGATCCCAAACGAGATTCCGATCGGAAAAGTATTCGGCGCATAGACCGGGGAAAGGAATGTCTTCAAACCCCAGAGAACAGTCACGACGAGACTGGGTGGAATCAGAAGCGCGGCATACCAGCACGCTGGAATGCGCGCTCGATGCATGCGCGAGAGAAGGTCGCGGAGTCCGCTTCCGCCGTCCACGACTCTTGTCAGTACGATGCCGGCAACGCTTGGCCCGAGAAGCATGACCGGGAACATCACGAGGCCATCCATCTTGGAAAGGGTCTCGCCGCGGACGACCTTGGGCGCTGCCACGGCAAGTGCGCCCAACCAGGAGATTGCGTAGGTGAGCGCAAAGTATGCGCCGACTGGATGGCGCCTTATCAAAGCTTCCGGTTTGCCGTACGCCGAGGCTCGGTCGGGCATTTGTCACTCCAGCGCTAAGCGAAAACACTACGCGGAGCAAAGTGCCGCTCCTCGCGACGTGGCGTAAGTGAAAACATCCTACTTGCGCACAGTTGAAACAGAGTACCACGAGCTCGCGATGGTTGACACTCCGGCGGCTCGCCGCTACCGTGAAGATTGGCGGTGCGCGCTCCCGAACTCGACATCCTGGTGGCGGGCGACGTCAACGTGGACCTGCTCATCACCGGGCCCGCGCGCTTCGAGGATGGCAAGGAGTCGCTCGTTCGCGACGCCACACTCACGCTCGGCGGATCGAGCGGCATCACCGCGTTCAACCTAGCCCGGCTCGGCATGCGCACCGGCTTCGTGGGCTGGACCGGCGCCGACACCTTCGGCCGCTTCGTGCGCGAGCGCCTCGAAGCGGCCGGCGTCGACGTGGCGGGCCTGCGCGAGGCGCGCGGCGTGAAGTCCGGCATCACCATCTGGGCCACATCCGGCGCTCGCAAAGCGGGCCTCACGTATCCGGGCACGATCGCCCGCCTGCGCTCGGCCGACGTTACGACCGCCGCATTGCGCCGCGCCCGCCATCTGCACATCGGCGCCTACTTTCTTCAGGCGGCGCTGCATCGCGGCGCGCCAGCCCTGTTTCGCCGCGCGCGCCGTCTCGGCCTGACTACGTCGCTCGATTGCAATTGGGACCCGAGCGGCCGGTGGGACTCGGGCATCCGCGCCGCGCTCGCTCACACCGATCTGTTCTTTCCGAACGAGGACGAAGCGCTGCGGCTCACGCGCAAGCGCAGCGTGGAGGCCGCGGCGGAAGCGCTCGCCACGCTTGCCCGCGTGGTGATCGTGAAGCGTGGCCGCAAAGGCGCTTACGTGCAAAGCCCACTGGGCTGGCTCGCCGTCAAGCCGCCTCGCGTGCGGGCCGTGGACACCACGGGCGCCGGCGACAGCTTCAACGCCGGTTTTCTGGCGGCCTACGTAAGCGGCGCGGATCTCGCATCGTGCGCGGAGTGCGGCGTGGCCGCGGGCGCCCGCGCCGTCACGCGCGCTGGCGGCACGACGGCGTTCGAGTAACCTGGTCTTCGAGCAACGCGCGCATCCTCCGCCTCGCCCGGCTCAGCCGCGACATCACGGTGCCGGCCGGGATGCCAAGCCGCGCGGCGATTTCCTTGTAGGCGAACTCATGGACATCGGCGAGTAGCAGCACGGCGCGAAAGGGCGCGGGCAGCTCGGCCAGAGCCCGCGCAAGCGCCGGCGAGAGAAGTCCATCGTGATGCGTGCGAGGCGCTTCCAGCCGCTCGATCGCCGCTTCCGCGCGCTCGCCGAACACCAGGCGCGCGGCGCGCCGGCGGTGATGCAGCAGGCGATGAAACAGGATGCCGCGCAGCCATGCCCGGCAGTTGGTCCCCTCCGCGAAACGGTCGAACGACCGCCAAGCCTGGAAGAACACGTCCTGGGTCAGTTCTTCGGCTTCGTCGCGGTTGCGCAGCGCCGCCAGCGCCGCGCGGTAGATTTCGCCGCGCCAGGGCAGCGCCTCGGCCTCGAACCGTCTCTCGCGCAAGCGCGTCCACGATGGACGCACCAGCATGGGGCGAAGCAGCGCGCCCGGCGCGGGCCGCGGCATGGGGCAGGGAAGTGTCATTCTCGTTCCTCTTGCGGGCGCCGGCTTGCCGCCCGTCCATCCCCTAGTTCGCCTTCCTGGACTTAAAAGTTACGCGCGCCCCCACCAGCGCGCTACATTGGGGACTGCGCCATGCGCCGTGCCGTTTTACCGCTTCTCGCCGCCAGCCTGCTTCTGGCTCAGACCTCCTCCGTATCGAGCGCCCGCATCCGCGCCCATGTCCGGTTCCTGTCTTCCGACCTGCTCGAAGGGCGCGGAGTCGGCTCGCGCGGCGGCGACCTGGCCACCGAGTACATCGCCACCCAGTTCGAGCTGTCGGGCCTCGAGCCGGCCGGCGACCACGGAACGTATTTCGAACGCGTCCCGCTGGTGGGCGCCGCCACGGACCCCCGCGCCACGCTTAGCGCCTCGCGCGACGGGCTCGAGACATCCTTCCAATGGCTCGACGACTTCGTCGGCGTGAGCGAGCTCCAGCAGGCCGAGGCCTCGATCGACGGGGAAGCCCTCTTTGTCGGCCACGGCATCGACGCGCCCGAGTTTCACTGGGACGACTACGCGGGCGCGGATGTCCACGGCAAGGTGCTCGTGATGTTCACCAACGAGCCTCCCTCGAGCGACCCGAAATTTTTCGCCGGGCCCGCGCTGACTTACTACGGCCGATGGACGTACAAATACGAAGAGGCCGCCCGCCGAGGCGCGAGCGCCGTTTTTCTCCTGTACACGCCCGGAACGGCCGGCTATGGCTACGGCGTCGTGCGCAGCTCATGGGGCAAGGAAGATCCGCAGATCCGGCTCGCGGCCGGCCAGCCCGCGCTCGCCTTCGCCGGTTGGCTCAGCCAGGGTTCGGCCGAGAAGCTCGCGGTGATGGCGGGCACGACGCTGGACGCGCTGCTGCGCGCCGCCGACACGCCGGGCTTCCGGCCCATGCCGCTCGACGTGCGGCTGCACGGCTCATTTCCCACGCGCATCCGCACCATCGAATCGCGCAACGTCGCCGCCATCGTGACAGGCAGCGACCCGAAGCTGAAGGAGCAGGCCGTTGTCTTCAGCGCCCACTGGGATCATCTCGGCATTGGTGACCCGGTCGATGGCGACTCGATCTACAACGGCGCCGTCGACAACGCGACCGGCTGCGGAGTGCTGCTCGAGATCGCCCGCGCCTGGGCCGCCCAGCCGGTGAAGCCCAAACGCTCGGCGCTGTTCCTCGCGCTCACCGCCGAAGAGGCCGGCTTGCGCGGCTCGGAGTACTTCGGCCGTCATCCGTTGATCCCGGCTTCGAAGCTCGCGCTCGATCTCAACTACGACGCGCTGTATCCGTTCGGCCGCACCGCGGACGTCTCGGTGACCGGCGCCGAGCGCACCACCGTGTGGCCGCTGGTCCAGACCATCGCGCGCGGCATGCACCTCGAGATCGCCCCCGATCCCCAGCCCGGCCAGGGCCACTATTACCGCTCCGATCATTTTTCGTTCGCGCGCTTCGGAGTCCCGGCGTTTTCCATCGGGATGGGCACGCGATTCATCGGCAAATCGCCCGATTTCGGCTCGAAAGTCTTCAACGAATACGTCTCGCGGCACTACCACCAGCCCTCGGATCAGTTCGACGAGAGCTGGGATTTCGCCGGCATGGAGCAGATGGCGCGGTTCGGAATGGAAATTGGCATCGCGGTGGCGAATCAGCCCACGCTGCCAGGCTGGAGGCCAGGCGATGAGTTTTTTCCCGCGCGTGAGCACAGCCTCGCGGCGGCGGCCCGGTAGCTCGATCTACAACGTGGCGTCGAGTCCGTCGACAAAGCGGATGAGGGTCTCGATCGCCGTCAGGTACGAGCCGAACAGTGTGAGAGCGTCGACCGACGTGGGTTTCGTCTTGCCTTCGCGAATATCGAGCAGTGTATGGAAAGCATTGGCATCGACGCCGAAGCCGCGAAGCAAGTCCGCGGTTTCCCGCTTTGCATGCCCGACCTCGAAGCCCGCGACAATCAGACCGTGCCGCCCGAGCAGACAGAAGGTCGAGACCGAATCGAGCATCAGCTCGAGCAGACCCTTCCTCGCGGCGAGGAGCGGTCCAGCCTTGCGGCGAAGGCGGAACAGGCCAGAGCGGAGTTCCCGTTCGATCTGCGCGCGGTAGTTCGTCGTCGGGACCCGGAGGCCGGCGATGGCGTCGACGCCGTAAAGCGTCTTTCGCCGGTCCATTATGTCGTGAAATTCGATCGGGAAGGAATCGGTCGACGACTTCACTTCATCGAGGGTCATGAGCAGGGGCGCGGGATTCCCGAGCGAGCGCCACCAGTGGAAAGCGGGTTCGACCGCGGCCAGTTCAATCGGCCCAACACGGTTCATGACGCAAAGGATGTTGATGTCGCTGAACTTGCCGTGATGATCGCCCGATGCCGCCGAACCGTACAGCATGACCGACAGCAGACGGTCGCCGAAGGCGGCATTTAGTTTCGTGGTGAGATCCTTGAGAAGTTGTTCCATGGCCCGATGAACCGATTACCAGTCGCTCGAAGCGCCTCCGCCGCCGGAGTCGCCACCCCCGAAT
>VFSW01002338.1_pt1 | contig 28663 bp, 24 predicted proteins | sample 5358111 | NCBI WGS metagenome assembly VFSW01 (sample SAMN11554181, study PRJNA540505) | mine drainage metagenome | isolation source: sediment from site ElyBrook_90M | place: USA: Ely Copper Mine, Vershire, VT | collected 2017 | reverse complement strand
ACTAAATCTCAGTAGCAAACCTACTTACTGACCGAGTTTTTCCGTACCCTGCTAAGCCGATACTCCAGGGCGCCGGTCATGCGATCGAAGGTCGCGTCGTCCTTGATCGAACCCTTTTTCTCTTCTGGCAGTTGATCATCGTCGATCGTCATCAATTTGAAGAGATCGGCTAGATCTGTCAGTCGCGACTTAAATTCCTCGGGCGTTGAGCATGGAAGCGCCAAACCAATCGTGGACTCGACGCTTTTCATCACGAGCAAGCGCTTTCCGGAAAATGCCCGTCTCCAAACCTCGTTCAGAAAGTCCAAAGCCACTGGAAGATCGCGAGGCGAGTAAGGAACGGCAGGCGTTGCTGTTTTTTTCGTCGTGACTACCCGCTCCCAGCAGGCGTTTTTTCCTGGATAGCATCCGGCGCCCTTCGAAAGATCTGGGCTATCCAAATCGCAGACAGCTCCGTATAAACTCCTTTTGAAACGGCCGCTGACGAGGTCTTCGCCAACGACTTTCGGATGATGAAGATACGAGCAAAGGTAGTCAGAGTCTGGCAAATCGCACTTCAAGCACAATGCCAGGGACGTCGGAGCGACGGCTCGAAGCGCTTCAAAAGATTCAACTGTCGTGTTCCTCCGTTTCCCGGCGGCGGAGCAAAGTAAGTCTCTGCCCTCCGAAATCTGATAATCACAATCCTTCTCTGCCATCAGTTCTCGCAGCAGGGGTATATCCGTTTCTTGGACGATAAGGTTCTTTGCCTCAGACTGCTCGATTGGCGGATCGCCGCGCATTAGAGACTCGATCCGTCGGACTGCCCACCGAGAGCATGCTTGCTCAAGCCGCTGCTTCTCATCCGGTTTCAGCAGTGCGACCCAGCAGGCCACGTCATGGTCCAGACGTACCTGATACGCGGCCACACGATGGCGGTTGGAGTTTCTTATCTCGAAACCAAGGTTCGTCCATAGAACCAGTGGTGCATCGGAAATTTTTTTCCATGTGACGTGCAGATTTGAAGAGCCGCTCGGTCTGAGAGTCACGATATCCCCCTATGGACCTCTCTGGGACGCTATCCGACCGCTTAAAATACTAGCCGCGATAGCGTAGAGACTGAAGCTGAAATACGCCTGTGACCTTGGTCCCGCATCGAACGCCGGTGATTCCGTAACCGCCCCTGTTTCCGCTAGAGTTTGGCGGGCGTCGCGATTGGGCGCCCGCCAATTCTTTTTCGACGGGACGCGGACGGGATAGTTTATGGCGCTGGGGCCGTTTTACGTGGCGGAAATACTCGACAAGGGAGCGGGCGCGCGCGGCACCGCGATGCTCATGAGACATGGCGAGACCGCGTGGAATCGCCAGGGGCGCGTGATGGGGCGCAGCGCGATCGATCTCGACCAAGGCGGCCGCGCGCAAGTCGCAGCCACGGCCGAGTTTATCCGCACTATCGCGCCCGACCTGATCGTCACGAGCCCGCTCGTACGCGCGCGCCAATCGGCCGATATCGTCGCCGAGGCATTAGGCGGCGGCATCGCGGTTATCGACGAGCCGAAAATCGCCGAAGTACTCTACGGCCGATGGGAGGGCATGACCTACCACGAGCTGATCCAGGACCCCGAATATGTCCGCTACCGCGACGAGCCGGTCACCAGCGCGACGCCCGGCGGCGAGACTATCATCCAGGTGCAGGCGCGCGGAGTGGAAGCTGTTATGCGCCGCCTCGAAGAGAACCGCGGCCGGCGCATCCTGTTCGTCTCGCACGGCGATATCATCCGCACCGTGCTGTGCCATTTCATGGGCCTCGAACTGCATCATTTCCGCCGCGTCCGCGTCGACAATGCCGCGCTGTCGGCGGTGCAGGTATCGGGCGATTTCGCCGAACTCAAGTTTCTGAATCTGATCCCGGATATCGGCCGCGCGTTCGCCTCGCCCTTTCCGATCAAAAAACCGGCCGCCTGATTCCGCCGCAACCGGTTTCGCGCCAGACATTGCGGACGTTCCCGCGCTCGGCGCAATGTCCACCGGCCGCGCGGGATTGCATATTGCATTGACTATTGGACGCACTATGATGACGAATCGGCCGCCGCCGTGCGTGACGGGATAACTCAGGGCATCGCCGGGTTGCTCGTGGGCCCGGCGTATTCGGTGCCTGGGCCGCCGACCGTTACGCCCTTGCGCACGCGCACCACCGCCTCGGGATGGTTCGGGACCTCCACGCGGAGACTGCGATAGCCGGTCCGCGACGGATCGGGCGCGACAAATCCCACGGTATATTGCTCACGCAATTCGGTGCTGATCTGCTCGCAGGCGGCTCTGATCTTCTCGCCGTCGCCGACCTCGCGCATCAGGTAGAATCGCGCGCCGGTCTCGGTCGCGAGTTCGCTAAGCGTCTGTGAATCGACCTGGTCGATATCGCCGCCGAACATGAACGGCCCAATCGCGATACCGGGCATCGAGCCCGAATTCGGATCGCCGATTCCGATCGTGTAGATCAGGACACCCATCCGCCGCGCCTGCCCGATAACCTCCGGCAGCGTGGCCTGGCTCGTGTTGTCCATGCCGTCGGTCACGACCAGCAGGGCCTTTTTGTCGTAGCGCCCGTGCTGCACCATGATCAGGCCGTCGAGCACGGTGTCGAAAAGTGCGGTCTGTCCGTAAGCGTGCAACAGCGCAAGGCGGCTCATCACCAGCGAATGGTTGGTGGTGAAGGGCTGGAGCAGAAAGGGCCGATTCGAAAAGGCGAACAGGAATATGTCGTCCTGTGCGTTGAGGTTTTCAATCAGGTCCGAGATCGCGGCGCGGGCCTGGGGAATCTTGGGTTCCATGCTGCCGGATGTATCGACCACGATTCCGATCGAAACCGGCGTGTTGGTGTCCTGGCGCAGGAACTCGACCGGCCGCTGCACGCCATCGATGTATAAGTCGAAGTCGCCCTTTTGCAGTCCGGTAAGATAGCGGCCGTTCTTATCGGTGACGGTAACGGTGACCTGCTCGTAGCCCGATTGGGTGCGAAGCTGGCGCGGCGGAATCTCAAGCTCCTGCCCGTGCTGGCCGTTGAATTGCGGGTTGAGCCCGGGATTGTATTGCGGGTTCAGCTCCGGATTCACCTGCGGAAGGTTGAGCGATCCGCCATTCTGAGCGCCCGGCGTGGTTGGCAGCTCGAGCACCGCGCCGCCGTTATTCTGCTTGCTCTGGCCATTTTGCGAGTTCGGCGCCGGAATGAACACGCCCTGTTGCGCCGACGCCCGAGGGGCGCCGACCAGCAGCGCGATCAACATTACAATCGCAGCCGCTCGAATATCGCGAATCAGGCTACGCCCGTCGGGATTATGCATTTGAAATCAATCCTTGGCCAAGCGTGGAGACACCACTTACGATCTTCCTACTTGAATGCGTCTTGAGCAAGCGGCCATTTCGCAAGGCGCTGGCCGGCACGAAATCGATCGTTGGGCGCGCTTTCATCCATTCGATTAGACGAACGCGTTCGCAGTTCGTTTCATTCACCGATACCCCCTTGTCTGCCGCCAACTCCGCGTCGTAAGGTTTGCAATGCCACCCGGCGCCCTGTGACGGCCGGATCGGCGGGGAGACATGATGAAATTCGGCATCTTCATGGCGCCATTCCATCGCGCCGGCGAAAACCCGACGCTCTGCTTTGAACGCGATCTCGAACTGATCGAATGGCTCGACCGCCTCGGCTTCGACGAAGCGTTTATCGGCGAGCATCATTCCTCGGGATGGGAGATTATCCCTTCGCCGGAAATCTTCATGGCGGTCGCCGCCACCCGCACCCAGCGTATCATGCTCGGCTCGGGCGTGGTCAGCGTGCCGTACCATCATCCGTTCAATGTCGCCAACCGCTTCGCCTTTCTCGACCATCTGACGCACGGGCGGGTGATGCTCGGATGCGGTCCGGGCGCGCTCTCGGCCGACGCCTATATGCTCGGAATCGACACGGTAACGCAGCGCAACCGGATGGTCGAAGGCGTCAAGGCGATCATACGGCTGTTCACCGAAGACGGCGGCATCACGGTCGATGGGTCATACTTCAAGCTCAACGACGCGCATCTGCAGGTGAAGCCGTATCAAAAGCCGCATCTGCCGATCTTCGTCGCGAGCACAATTTCGCCCTCGGGGATGGTCGCGGCGGGACAGCTCGGATGCGGCGTGCTCTCAGTGGCGGCGTTCGCGCATGGCGGCCTCGACGGGCTGCTCAAGCGATGGGAAGTGGCCGAAGAGACGGCGGCCGAAAATGGCAAGACCGTCAGCCGCGACGACTGGCGGATAGTGTTGCCGATGCATCTGGCCGAATCGAAAAAAGAGGCTCTCGACGATGTCCGGACCGGCGCCAATCTCTGGATCCAGGACTATTTCATCAAGACCCTCGGCGCGAAAATTCAGTTCGAGGAATATCCCGGACAGCCCGAAGCGGAGATGACGCTTGATCGGATGGTCGAGCGCGGCGGCGCGATCGTCGGCACGCCCGACGAGGCGATCGCGCGCATCCGCGAAATCGCGCAGGCGAGCGGCGGCTTCGGCGGCATCCTCGGACTCGCGCACGAATGGGCGCCGCGCGAAAAGACGCTGCGCTCCTACGAGCTGTTCGCGCGCTACGTCGCGCCACAGTTCCAGGGCAGCGTGGTGCCGATCGAGAATTCGCAGCGATGGGCCGCGGCTAACAAGGAGATGCTGTTCGGCAAGTCAGTCGCGGGAATCCTGACCGCGATGAACGACTACAAGGAGCATCGCAAGGCCGAAGGCCACAAGCCGTCCGAGATCGCCGATCAGCCGCTCACGCGAATCCGCCCGTAAGCGATTCGCCGCGAGGTAATCGCATCGCGCGCGCCGGCCGATACTTCGCCGATATCCGGGCCGGAAACCAGCGGCCCGGCAATATCACCGGGCTTGCGGTGCCCAACGCACCCACGCGATGGATCGGCGTTGATTCTGCTCGGCGCGGAAGTTAGCGTGTCAGTTCTCGGAGCGCGATTCCTTCTGTGACGCGTTCGCGCTTTCCTTTCCGCGGAGTGTTGGCTTGTCTCATCTGAGCGAACATCAGATCCTGCGCTTCCTTGTCCAGATCACGCTGATGCTCGTGGCGAGCCGCGGCCTCGGCGATCTGGTCAAGCGCTTCGGCCAGGCCGCGGTTATCGGCGAACTGATCTCCGGAGTCGTGCTGGGACCCTCGATCTTCGGCAGGATCGCTCCATCCGCATATCAGGCCGTCTTCGCCGGCGATCCGATACCGGGGCATCTGCTCGAGGCCTTCGGATGGATCGGCGCCATCCTGCTGCTGCTCTTTATCGGCCTTGAGACTGACCTTAAAATTCTGCGCGGCCAGGGTAAACCGGCCGCCTTCGTTTCGACCTTCGGAATGGCGATTCCGCTCGCGGCAGGACTCTGGCTTGGCCTGATGCTGCCGGCGAACTACCTTACGGCGCCCGGCACCCGGCTGATCTTTGCGCTCTTCATGGCGGTTGCGATGTCGGTCTCGGCGGTTCCGGTGATCGCGAAAATCCTGGTCGAGCTGGGCCTGATGCAGCGCGAGCTCGGACTGGTGATCCTCGGCGCCGGAATTATCGACGACAGCGTCGGATGGCTGATGCTGTCGCTGGTCGCGGGACTGGCGGCGAGCGGTTCGCTCAAAGGCTCAAGCGTCGCGATTCTGCTCGGCGAGACCGCCGCCTTCGTCACGTTCTGCTACTTCATCGGCGCGCGGATGGTCGCGTGGGCGCTCCGATGGGTCGACGATAATGTCGCCGCCGAGCACGGACGCTTCAGCTCGCTGGTGGTGCTGGCGCTGGCATGCGCGATTGTCACCCAGGCAATCGGCCTGCACGCTGTATTTGGCGGATTCGTGGCGGGCCTGATGTTGAGCCGCTCACCGCGCCTGCGCAAAGAGGAGCGCGCGCAGCTCGAAGCTGTGACGATGGGCTTTCTCGCGCCGCTCTTTTTCGCCTACTCCGGGATGCAGGCCAATCTGTCCTCGTTGAGTTCACCCGGCATCCCAATGTTCATCCTCGCCGTGGCATGCGTCGCCAAGCTGCTGGGATGCAGTATCGGCGGTCTCCTGGGCGGACTCTCATGGCGCGAGACCATGGCCGTCGCCGTCGGGATGAACGCGCGCGGCGGCATGGGCATCATCGTCGCGCTGCTGGGTTTAAGCCTCGGCATCCTGACGCCGACGATCTACACCACGCTGGTGATGATCGCGGTGCTGACTTCGCTCGCCACGCCGCCGCTTTTGACCTGGGCCCTGGGCGGCGTCAAGGAGCGCCCCGCCGACGTCGAACGCGCGGAGCGCGGGCGCCTGATGGCGCAACTGCCGTTTCGTATCGAGGGCGCCAAGCTGCTGGTGCTGAGCGGCGGCGGTCCGCATTCCGACCTGGCAACGCATCTTGCGGCTGCGCTCGGCAGTGCGCCCGAATCCAGCGTCACGATGTTTCATGCGAATCCTAAAAAGGCCGGCGGCGAGAGCACGCCCGCCAATGGCGCCGCGCCAGCCCCTGTCAACGGACGGCAGGACGCGGCTCGTCCGCCAACCGCATCGCCCGCCATGACCGCGTCGTCTGCCACGACCGCATCGCCTGCCACGACCGCGTCGCCTGCCACGACCGCATCGTCAGCATCGGCCCCAGCCGCCGCGACTGCCGCTCCCGATGCAGCCGCTAACGACTCCGACGCCTTTCATGCACAGTTCGCGCGGATGAGAACGATCGCCGAAACCGCCGGCGCCGCCAATCTCCAGCAGCGCACCGGCACGGGCGAATCTGCTGCCGAAGCGATTATTCAGGAGACCCAGCGCGGCTACGACGCCATCTTTGCCGGCGCCTCGATGGAGCAGCGGCGCGACACGCTGGGCGGCTCGATCCTGCGCGACCTGGTGGCCACCGCCCGCGTGCCGGTGGTCGTGGCACGCGGGGCCGGCACCGCGATGCCGTTTACGAAAGTGCTGGTACCGATTTCGGGTGCGCGCTTCTCACGGCTGGGCGCGGCAATTGCGATGCTCTATGCGCATCGGGTCGGCGCCACCGTCACGCTCATCCATGTGCGCAAGCGTCCGCTGTTCGAGCTGCCGCTCATGTCACGCGCTGCTCCGCCGCCCGAAGGCGACGAGATTGTTCGCGAGATCAAAACGCTCGGCGATTATCTCGGACTCGAAATCGGCACCCGGATCGGAAGCGGCCGGAACGCCGAGAGCGTCATCCTGCGCGAACTCCAGGAAGGCGGCTTCGACCTGCTCGTGATGGGTGCGCTGTTCCATTCCGCCGAGCAGCGGCTTTACTTCGGACCCAAGGTCGAGAATATCCTGCACCGCGCGCGATGCGCCGTCGCGATTGTCGCTGCGCCTGCCGGCCCCGGCCAGGGCTGAGCAATCATTCAGCGGGCGGATACGCGGTGAGCCGAACCGGGATTGGCGGGCCTAGCCGAACATCTCTTTGAGCTTGTCGACGAAGCCCTTGGACATTGGATGGTTGATCGAGTCGCCGTCTATTTTGGCGAACTCCTCGAGCAGCTCGCGCTGGCGCGTGGATAGTTTGCGCGGAGTCTCGACCACCACGCGCACGAGCTGATCGCCGCGGCCGTAGCCGTGCAGATCGGTGAAGCCCTTGCCCTTGAGCCGCACGAGCTTGCCCGACTGGGTGCCGGCCGGAATCTTTACTTTGATCTTGCCCTCGAGCGTCGGAACATCGATCTCGGTGCCGAGCGTGGCCTGCGGAAAGCTCACCGGCACTTCGATTATGACGTCGTTCTCCTGGCGCACGAAGAGCGGATGCTCCTTGACGTGCACCACCACGTACAGGTCGCCCGACGGCCCGCCGCCGTAACCGGCTTCGCCCTCGCCGCGCAGCTTCAGGCGCGAACCATTGTCGACGCCGGGCGGAATCCTGCCCGAGAGCGATTCCTGTCTGCGCAACCGTCCCTGTCCCTGACCCCTGGGGCACGGGTCCGCGATGATCATCCCCTCGCCGCGGCATTGCCCGCATGTGGTCGCGATCGAGAAGAAGCCCTGCTGGGTGCGCACCTGGCCGGCGCCGCGGCAGTTCGGACAGGTCTTGACCCCCTCGGCGCCGCCGCGCGCCCGCGCTCCGTTGCAGGCGTCGCAGGTCGCAAGCCGCTGGAACTTGACGCTCCGCTCGCCGCCCTTGGCCGCCTCCTCGAATTCGACTTCGAGGTCGTAGCGCAAATCGTCGCCGCGGCGCGATCGCGCGCGGTTGCGGCCGCGTCCGGTGCCGAAGAAATCGCCAAAGATGTCCGAGAATACCTCTTCGAACCCCTGGGTGAATTCGAAGCCGAAGCCGCCACTTTGCGGGTTCTGAAAGGCCGCGTGACCGTAACGATCATACTGCGCCCGGCGCTCGGCGTCGGAGAGCACCTGGTAGGCTTCGTTGACTTCTTTGAAGCTTTCCTCGGCCTCCTTGTTGCCTGGGTTGCGGTCGGGATGGAACTGGATCGCCAGCTTGCGATACGCCTTCTTGATATCTTCTTCTCTGGCGCAACGCGCTACGCTTTGGACATCGTTCTAGTCAGGTTGGCGGTCGGTGGGCATGTCGGGATTCTAACCGAATACGGCAGTAAATTTAAGCGGACCACGGCCGGCGTCAGCAAACGCCCGGCCGCGGCCCTTATTCCGGCAGCCCCGCATCGCGTGGCCTACTTTACTTCCTTGAAATCGGCGTCGACCACATCTTCCTTCTTCTCCTCGGAAGGACCGGTCCCGCCGCCGTTGCCTGCCTCCGCCGAAGCCTCCGGACCCGCCTGATCGCCCGCGCGGGTCTTGCTGTACATCACTTCGGCCAGCTTGTGCGATGCGTTGACCAGCGCTTCGGCCGCGCGATTCAACTCGTCGAGGTCCTTCGACTCGAGCTTGGTCCGAGCCTCCGTGAGCGCCGCCTCGATCGAGCTGCGCGAGGCTTCGTCAAGCTGCGCGCCATACTCCTTCAGCGTCTTCTCGGTCGTATAGGTCAGGTTGTCGAGCTTGTTGTGAGCCTCGGCAAGCTGGCGGCGCTGATGGTCGTCGGCGGCATGCTGCTCCGCCTCGCGCACCATCCGCTTGATCTCGTCCTCGTTGAGTCCCGACGAAGCGGTGATCTTGATCGACTGTTCCTTGTTAGTGCCAAGGTCCTTCGCATGGACGTTGACGATACCGTTGGCGTCGATATCGAAGGTAACTTCGACCTGCGGCAGTCCGCGAGGCGCGGCCGGTATTCCGATCAGGTCGAACTGCCCTAGCAGTTTGTTGTCGGACGCCATTTCGCGTTCGCCCTGGAAGACCCGGATCGTGACCGCCGTCTGATTGTCCTGCGCGGTCGAGAAAATCTGGCTCTTGCGCGTCGGGATAGTGGTGTTCTTCTCGATAAGCTTGGTGAACACGCCGCCCAGCGTCTCGATTCCGAGCGACAGCGGAGTCACGTCGAGCAACAGGACGTCCTTGACTTCACCCTTGAGCACGCCCGCCTGAATCGCGGCGCCGATCGCGACCACTTCATCCGGATTGACGCCCTTGTGGCCTTCCTTGCCGAAGAGCTTGCGCACCCGCTCCTGCACCGCCGGCATCCGGGTCATCCCGCCCACCAGCCCGACTTCATTGATATCGCTGGCGCGCAGCCCCGCATCCTTGAGCGCCGTCATACAGGGCGCTTCCAGCCGATCGAGCAGGTCGCCGCACAGCGCTTCGAGCTTGGCGCGGGTCAGCTTGATGTTGAGATGCTTAGGTCCGGACTGATCGGCAGTGATGAACGGCAGGTTGATATCGGTCTCCATCACGGTCGAGAGCTCGCACTTGGCCTTCTCGGCGGCCTCCTTGAGGCGCTGCAGAGCCATCCGATCCTTGCGCAGGTCGATACCCTGATCCTTGCGGAACTCGTCGGCCAGATAGTCGATCACGCGCTGGTCGAAGTCCTCGCCGCCCAGGAAGGTGTCGCCGTTGGTCGCCTTGACCTCGAACACGCCGTCGCCGATTTCGAGAATCGAGACGTCGAAGGTGCCGCCGCCCAGGTCGAACACCGCGATCTTCTCGTCCTTTTTCTTGTCGAGCCCGTAGGCGAGCGAGGCGGCCGTCGGCTCGTTGATGATCCGCAGCACGTTGAGGCCCGCGATTCGGCCCGCGTCCTTGGTCGCCTGCCGCTGGCCGTCGTTGAAGTAGGCCGGGACGGTAATTACCGCCTCGGTCACCTTCTCGCCCAGGTAGTCCTCGGCGGTCTGCTTCATCTTTTGCAGAACGAAGGCCGAAATCTCTGGCGGGCTGTGCTTCTTGCCACGCACTTCCACGGCCGCTGCCCCGTCGTCCCCCTTGACCACTGCGTAGGGCAGAACCTTAAGGGCCTTCTGCACCTCGGGATCGTCGAAGCGCCGCCCCATCAGCCGCTTGATCGCGGAAATTGTGTTGGTGGGATTGGTAATCGCCTGGCGCCGAGCGATCTGGCCGACCAGCCGTTCGCCCGAGTCGGTGAAGGCCACGACCGAAGGGGTCGTGCGCGCGCCTTCGGAGTTTGCGATTACGACAGGATCGCCGCCCTCCATCACCGCCACGCAGCTATTGGTCGTGCCCAGGTCAATTCCGATTACTTTTGCCATCTTCTTAAGCTTCCTCTCCAAGCGAAATTAACCACGCTTGGGCGATTTTCAATGCCAGTGCGGCCTGATTCCGCCGTCCTATTCGTCGCCGTCACGATCCTTTGGCGCCTTGGCCACCGCTACCCGCGCCGGCCGCAACACCCGGTCGCCCATCTGGTACCCCCGATGGAACTCGTTGATCACCGTGTTGGGCTCGTGCGCCGCGCTTTCAACATGGTCGACCGCTTCGTGCAAGTTCGGATCGAACTGGCGCCCGACCGAGTCGCTCGACGTAACGCCGTGGCCGCGCATGAAGTCCATTAGCGAGCGTAAGACCATCTCGACGCCCTCGACGATCGAACCGCCGCTTCCGCTGCCGCGCGCCGCCTCGACCGCGCGCTCGAGGTTGTCGACGATTGGCAGCAGGTCGCGGAGCAGCCCCTCGCGCTGGATACGCAGGCTGTCGTCGCCTTGCTGGCGCATCCGCTTGCGCACATTCTCGCTGTCCGCAAGCACGCGCAGGTACTTGTCCTTGAGCTCGGCTATCTCCCGATCCTTGGCGGCCAATTCGGCTTCGGCCGGGACCGTCTGCTGCTCTGCTTGCGCCGAATCCGGCTCGGCGCCGCTGTTCGCGCCAAGCCGACCGTCGGCATCTTCCACCGGGGCGCGATCGGCGTGCGGATGGGCGTGCCTATGATGGTCATGCTTATCGGTCATCCGTAACCTCAATCCTCCAAGTCACTGCTCATAAAGATAAGCATCCTGCGGGATTTCGCCAGCCAGGATCGGCGCCGGATGTTCACAAAAATCGACCCGCGGTGCGAGCGATTTTCGCTTGACTCAGTAATTGCCTGAGTCTAGCATACTGTCAATTTCGTCTAGATGGCGCTCGGTTGGACGTGACAAGGTTCTTTATTGGGTATCGCCCAGCAATAGGGGTATAAAACTTCTATTAGCTCGCTTTAGAATGACAGCCGTAAGATAAATCGCCCGGTAAGAGCTGGGGAGAAAAAAATGAAGACACGCCACTTGGGAGCTATACTTGCCGCGCTAGCCGCGATTGTATTCGTCGGCTCGACGGCCAGTTTCGCGGCAACCTTCAACATCACGGCTAACGCGAAGGGTACCAGCGCGACTGTCGCCCTTGACCTCGTTCAACCCGGATACGCGAATCTCCTGAGCTATACCGGCACTGACAGTACGGGTCACGCTTTTTGGGGCCAGGCCGCCGTCCAATACAACAATGGTGTGAGCATCTGCACGTTTACGGCTATTGGCGGCGTAAGCGAAAGCGGGACAGTCCTGACTCTGGTCGCCGCAACAGCAATCACGATCGAGCCGGGCGTCGGCAAGCTCTTCACTCAGGCGAGCGCCGGCACCGGATGTTTCAATTCAACCACCGGAGACTTCTCGATATCCCAGACTGATACCATCGTTGGTGGCGGCGGCACATATGCGAACGCTACTGGCACCGAGACGGACACTTTTCTGGGGCACGATGTAGGCAACCCGACATCAGGCAGCTTCAGTTTCGAGAAATTCAGTTCGTCGGCGTCAATCACTACCCCTTAACGGCGCAAACGAGAAATTCTTCGCGTCACGCGGCATCAGCCTAGAAGACCTCATGAGACGGGGAGAGCACACGATGAACTCACGAGTCGCCGGGATGGCCGGCGTTGTAATCGCAATGCTTATAGCGTGCTCGGGTCCGGCCAGCGCCGGAACCAGCACGATAACCTTCAGCCAGAAGGGCCTCGTGACGGTGAGCAAAGTTTTCTTCAACGCCGCGGTGTCTAGTCCCGCCGCGCTCTATACGTTCACGGGCATCGACAGCACTGGCCATTCTTTCAGCGGTCAGATGCTGTTCAACGGACTGGAGAACAGATCTGCCACATGCACTTTCACCGGGCCCGGCGGAGTAACTGAAAGCGGGCACGTCGAGAACCTGGTGGGAGGAGCGGGAATCACAATCATCCCGGGAGTCGGCCGCCTCTATTCCGTGGCTGTGCCAGCGACGGGTGCTGGATGCTCCAACCATAGCGCCGTCTCACTGACCGAGAATGAAACTATCGAAGGCGGTGCAGGCATCTACAAGGGCGCCACCGGCACCAGAACGTTGCAGTTGATCGGTCAGCCAAACGGAGACACCGCATTCCTCAAGGTCACGGGCAGCGCGACGATCACCGTGCCGTAATCGCTGACGCTCCGGGACTCGTCCGCCAGCCACTCGACGACCCGCGCGCCGCTTCGCTTTCGATAGGCGGGGTGGCGCGCGTTTGTATGGGCGGCCGATTTTTTTGTAATGTTCGGCTATCCGGCCAGGCACGCTCGCGCGGCCGACACCCGGCGGAGGTCTCTTTCGATATGTCGAACAAGCCACGAATGCTCGAGGGCTATCGCGTCCTGGACTTCACTCAATTTGTCGCGGGGCCAACCTGCACGCGCGTGATGGGCGAGATGGGGGCCGAAGTGATTAAGGTCGAGCTTGCGCCGGGCGGCGACCGCGTGCGCGGCGGCGGCCTCAAGCCGATGGGCGCCGAGTTCAAGGACTCGAGCCACAGCACCTATTACCTGCAGCACAATCACAGCAAGAAGAGCCTCGCGCTCGATATCCGCAAGCCCGGCGCGAAGGAACTCCTCCTCAAGATGATTCCGAAGATCGACGTCGTGGTGGAAAATTACGCGCCCGGCGTGATCAAGAAGATGGGCTTTGGTTACGAGGAGCTGCGCAAAATCAATCCGTCGATAATCATGTGCTCGATCTCGGCGCTGGGCCAGACCGGGCCGCTTTCGCACAAGGTCGGCTACGACTACATGGGGCAGGCCTACTCGGGGGTGACCGACGGGCTGGGCGACGCCGACCGCCCGCCGGCATGCATCACGATGGCGATTGGCGACGTCTCGACCGGGATGTCGGCCGCGATGGCGGTCGGCTTCGCGCTGATCCATCGCGAACGCACCGGCGAGGGACAGTACCTCGACGCCTCGATCCTCGACACTTACTTCCATATGCACGAGGCGAACGTCCCGATGGTCTCGCTGCGCGGCGACCGCTTCAAGCCGACCCGCGCCGGCTCGCAGCATCCGATGGGCGGGCCGACCGGAGTCTTCCGCTATCGCGGCGACGAATACGTCTACATGGCCGTGATGCCGCATCAGTGGCCGCAACTGGTGCGCGCGATGGGGATGCCGGAGTTGGCGCAGGACCCGCGCTTCAAAGGCGGACGCGGGCGGCGCGACAACAATGCCGAGCTTCAGGAGATAATCGAGAAGTGGCTCGGAAGCTTCCCGACCCGAGACGAGGCGCTGTTGGCGCTCGACAAGGAACGCGTCGCATGCGCGCCCGTGCTGACGCTGAACCAGGCGATGGCGCATCCGCATCTGCGCGAACGCAAAACGGTGCGCAGGGTCACGGACCGGATGCTCGGCGAAGTGGATATCCCGGCGGTGCCGGTTAAGTTTTCGGCTTGGCCGGACAAGATCGACGTAAAGGCCTCGCTGCTTGGCGAGGACAACGAGCGGCTGCTCAACGAGGTGCTCGGGATGTCGGATGAGCAGATCAAAGCGCTCTACAAAGAGGGCGTGCTGGTGCACGATCCGTTGATCGACAAGGGCACGGTGCCACCGCACGCGGCGGCCAAGAAAGCATCCTGAGCTTCGCGGATGGCTGCGCGCGCGACGGATGCGCGTCACATCCCGGCGCTGCGAGTCAAAAAAACGTGGAGCACCCCGGCCGGGGGGCGCTCCACGTTTTCGTTTACGAACTCGATCCCGGGTTCACCGCCTGCTTGCGAGCCGCAAAGGAATCGGCGGCCCGAAGCAGGGGTGAACAGTCCGTTCGTCCTACTGCATAACCTGCATCAGACCGCTGGGCGAGCTGAACTTCGACCAGTTGTGATACTCACCCGGCGCTCCGCCGTTGAAGTATGGTCCAACGCCGTTGGGATCATAGGTGGACAGATAGGTCGCATGATCATTCTGTACATCCCAGACCGCCAGCGTCACCGAGTTGGTATTTACGTGCCCGAGGCCTTGCACATCCTCGGCGCGCGAAGCCCAGAACTGAATCTTCCAATGCTTCAAGTTTGCATCGAAGATGTCCAGCCACGACGCGTAATGATAAACGGAGTCGACGTACATGATGCGGCTGCCATAACAGTAACCGGCATTTTCAGACGGTATCCGCCGCACGTCGATAATATCGAAGTCGCGCAGCTGCCATTTGCCCCACGACGGCTTCGGGAACCCGAGCGGCATGTCCCAGTCGCCCGGTATGTGTCCGGTATCGTGAGTGAAATCGCCCTCGAGAATCAGCAGTTTGCGATGGCCGAGATAGGTCGCATCGAACATTGCGAGACCGCCGTTGAACCCAGGTGTGAAGTAATCGTCGAGCACGAGGTCGCTTCCTCCCGCCGGCGCGCAACGCGCAGTGACCGCCAGGCGCAGCGACCGCCGCAGCGAAGGAACGAACACATAGTCGTCCTGTTCCTTTTCGGGATTCTTGTGGAAGACCGTCAGATTGGTGGTGTACTTCGATTGTTCCGGCGTAACCACGGTGAACCATTGGGTAAACCAGGCGTCCCCGGCCTGCGGGTAATTCCTCGGCACACCCGGATCGGTGTTCCATCCAACCTGCGTGTAGATCCAGACCAGAGTCGTGCAGTTCATGCTGCCATAGCGGTCCTGAACGCAGCTCACACCCGGATGGTCGAACGGCTGCGCATAGAGGTCCGGCACCCACGATAGGTAGTCGTCGGCGAGAATCTTGTAGCCTTTGGCCGGATCGTTCTTCGAGCTGAACGCATCGGGAAAGGGCATGCCGCCGTGGTAATTCCTGACATAGCGATGGCCATCGGGCATGACGCCGATCGAGGTCTGCGAGCCATATTTCTCGCTCGCTTCCAGGTAGGGCTTGGGCTGGGGCAGGATTATTGTCGGTCCGAGCGTTATGCTCGCGTCACTTGGCATTTTCCAGAAATATTTGCCGGAAAAGAGCGTTTGAAGCCCGTAACTCATTCCCGTTTTGTACTGCTGCCAGTTTGAGGTCGTTATTGTAGTGCCTATCGGAATCGCAGTTTGCTGCTGAGTGTCCGCAAGCCACTGTTTCATGTCATCCGGGGGCGCATAGTTTGGCGGTACATATTCCTGCGCCCGCGCGAGAGCAGAGACGAGCAACACGATAAGCCCAAACCCAAGCGACCGCACAATCGTGCGAAATGTGTGGGGTAACATCTTCAGTTCCTCCTCTGCCAACTTCTCTACAACCGAAGCCTTTTCCGGATAATGGATCGAAATTCGATCCGGCTGCGCGCATTGGGTTCCGCGCGGCATCAGTGCAGCCGACAAGCAAAGCGGCCGTGCCTTAGTGTTATCGACCTCCCATCTTATTTTTGAAGGTCAGAAAATCGTCGTCGACTTGCGGTTTGGCACCTCGAATAGCATGCGTTTGTCATTTCAGCTTTAGCTGGCTGATAACTACATCCGGTGTTCGATGCCGTCAAATGAAAATCGACAAATTGATGGGCCGCGGCCTGCGAATAGCAGCTAGGAAGCAACTCCAAGAGCACGCCATTCGAGCCGCGAGTAAGTGGCTATTGCACCTTGCCTCTTGCAAGCCTCGCGAAGGTGAACGCGCTATCGAGTGCGACTCACCATTTTATTAGTGAGAGAGAGGTCAGTCAGCTTTTGCCAGTGGCGTATCAAGCTATAGCTTCACATCTGTCTCTAAGGACCACAATGGCGAAGCCAGCCACGCGTGCAAGCGCATCTGTATCGTAATCCGCACCAGCGCGATGAATCGCTACATTCCTATCAGATCCGCGCGCTGGATTATGTGGCGGATGCCGCGAACCGACGCGACATCGATCATCTGCCCTTCGTACGTTACCGCGCCGAGCCCGTCGGCTTCGGCCTTGGCGTATACGGCCTCCATCTTGCGCGCGCGCTCGACCTCCTGGGGCGTAGGCGAGAAGGCCTCGTTGCCGAGATCGATCTGGCTTGGATGGATCGCCCACTTGCCGACGAAGCCGAGGATTCCGGCCCAGGTGGCCTCGCGCTTATAGCCCTCGGGATCGTTGAAGTTGGCGAAAGGTCCATCGATCGCCTCGATACCGGCGGCGCGCGCGGCGACTACTATCTTGTTGCGCGCGTAATGCCACATGTCGGGCGGATAGTCGATTGCGCCGGCGGGCGGAAAGTGGATTCCCTGCGAGGCGGAGAAATCGCCGGGGCCGAAGATGACCGCTTCGAGGCGCGGAGCCGACTTCGCGATCGCCTCGACGTTGATGAGCGCCTCGACCTCCTCGATCAGGACTTCGAGGCCGATCCGCTTTTTGCGCTTGCGGCGGAGCTCGATCTGGGCGAGCAGCATATCGACGAACCAGACGTCGCGCGGCGACTTGACCTTGGGAATAATGATGATGTCGAGGTTGTCGCCGGCCTTTTCGGCAAGCTCGATTACCTCGTGGTAGCAGTATTCGGTTTCGGTATTGTTGATCCGGACGCCGCGGTTTTTTTTGCCCCAGTTGAGAGTATTGAGCGCCTCGATAGCCTTGGCGAGCGCGCTCTCCTTCTGATTGGGGGCGACGGAATCTTCGAGGTCGAGAAAGACCAGGTCGGCCTTGCTGGCGGCGGACTTTTCGATCATGCGCTCGTTGCTGGCCGGGGTGGAAAGTTCCGATCTTCGTAGCCGCATCGTGATGCCTCTTTGGTTTTTTCTTTGATTTCCGCGGATGTCTAGCGCCGCGGCTTGCGTGCGGCGGGCTTTTTCACGGCGCGCGCCCGTGCCGCGACCTTTGCCGCGCGCGGCGCAGGCGCCTCCTTGGGCGCGGGCTTGCGCGCCGCCACCGGCCGCGCCGCCTTGCCGCCGGCGGTGGCCGGCGTCTTGAACGCGCGGCGCTTGATCAACACGCGCCGCTCGCCCTCGAAAACCGTCTCGTCCCGCTGGTTGAGGCCCCAATGACGGAACCTGACCTCGCCCACGTCGCGCCAATGCGCGAGATCGGGACGGCCCGCCGCCCGCGCGTCGAAGTCGCCCTTATCGAGCACTTCGCTGAAGGCGTAGAGCGTGTCGCCGTGGAGCACGGGCGTGCGAAAGCGGATTTTGTCGAGCGCGAGTTCCGCGACCGCGTTCTCGCCGGTATCTTCCATCGCAAGGCCGATTACCAGCGCGGTGGTGACGCCGCCGAAGGTTATCCGATGGCCCAGCTCGGTCGCGGCCATCTGATGTTCGTTGAAATGGCCCTGCGCGGTATTCATCACCAGGTTGGTGATCAGGACGTTGTCTATTTCGCCGACGGTTTTGCCGCGCGCGTGTTCGTAGACCTCGCCGATCTGGAAATCCTCGAAGAAGTTATCGTTCCCGGTAAGACCGGAGATGTCGCTTGCCACGCCGCCGTTGGACTCCATCGTTAGTAACCATGCCTCTTTGTGAGCGTCATTCGAGCGGGCCGAGCAGCCGGTCCGAGATGACGCGAAGCTGAATTTGCGAGGTGCCCTCGAAAATCTTGGTGAGCCGGGCGTCGCGCCAGTAGCGCTCGATCGGGAAGTCCTTGGTGTAGCCGTAGCCGCCGTGAATCTGGAGCGCATCGCTGGTCACGCGCTCGGCCATCTCGGAGGCGAACCACTTGACCATCGAGGCCTCCTTGTCGCATCGCCGCTTGCTGTCGATCTCGTTGGCGCAGAAGTACATGAGCTGGCGCGCGGCTTCGATATTCGAGGCCATCTCAGCGAGCTTGAAGCGAAGCACCTGGAATTCGCCGATCGGATGGCCGAACTGGGCGCGGCGCTTGACGTAATCGAGCGAATCTTCGAGCGCGCCGCGCGCAAGTCCGATCGCGCGGGCGGCGGTATGGACGCGGGCGGTCTCGAGCCCGTTCATCATTGCGTAGAAGCCGCGCCCCTCCTCACCCAGAAGCGCATGGGCGGGCAGGCGGAAATTGTCGAAATGGAGCTCGAAGGTTTTCCATCCGAAGTAGCCAATCTTGCGGATTGGCGAGCCGGTGATCCCCTCGGGAAATTTGCCGCGCTCTTTCTGAATCAGGAACTGGCTGATCCCGACGTGGCGGCGCTTGGGATCCTTGGGCGGCGAGGTGCGGGCGAAGAGCACGATATAGTCGGCGCCGTCGGCAAACGTGCACCAGGTCTTGCTGCCATTGATCATCCAGCTATCGCCGTCGCGCGTGGCCTTGCATTGGACGTTGGCCAGATCGGAGCCGGCGTCGGCCTCTGAGAGTGAGAAGGCGCCGAGCCATTCGCCGCGCGCGATCTTGGGAAAGTAGCGGCGCTTGTGCTCTTCCGTCACGCCGCCCCAGAGCGAGTTGCCGCGCGCGATTATGCTCGCGACGCTCATCCATGCGCGCGCCAGCTCTTCGGTAACCAGCGCATATTCGGAGACACCGAGACCCAGTCCGTCGTACTCTTCGGGAATGAGGATTCCGAAGTAGCCCAACTCGGCCATCTTGTCGCGCAGCGACATCGGGATTTCACCCTGGACGGGGTCGAGCTCGTTCGCGATCGGCATGACCTCTTTCATCGCGAACTCGCGCGCGGTGTCCTGGATAAGTTTGCGTTCCTCGGTAATGAAGTTCATCGCTCGGTGCTCCTTCTGGTCACCAGGTTACTGCGGCGGAAATCGATCACCCTCTCGCCCCGGCTGTCGAAGCCTTCGGTATGCCAGGTGACGATTCCGTGGTTGGGACGGCTGGTCGATTCGCGCTTGTCGACCACGGTGCTGCGCGCGGTCACGGTCTCGCCCGGGTAGAGGGTGCGATGGAATTTAAGCTCGTCAACGCCGAGAAAGAATCCGCCCGCCTCGCTCAGGTCCTCGACCGAGAGGCCAAAGACGGTGAGAAAGACCAGCATCGGATTGAGCACCGGGCCGCCGTGCCCGTGCGCCCGCGCGTAGTCGGCGTTGAAATAGAGCGGGTTGTAGCTCAGCGTCAGGCTCGAAAAGAGGCTGTTGTCACCATCATTGAGGGTGCGGCCCCAGTGATGATTGTAGACGTGGCCGAGCTCGAAGTCCTCGAAATGGTTTCCCTTGGGCCATTTTTTGGCCCGCGATCGCAGTTCTTCGTTCATCCGTCAGCTCCGAATTTATTCGATTCCGATGCGCGTCCCGGCCGATTAAGGCGCCGACGCGCACGGAATAGCGGAGAGCATAGACAATGGCGGCGGATTTGCGAATCCCCACGGGACGCACCGCTCAGTCCCACACCAGGCCCCCGTCGACATTGAATGATTGGCCGGTGATATTGGCGGCCTCGGCGGAGGCGAGGAAGGCGGCCATGTTGGCGATATCGTCGGGCGAGTTGGCGCGGCCGAGCGGGATCGACTTTTCGAGGCGGCGGGTCAGTTCCTCCTCCGAGATGCCGTGCTTGGCGACAATCTGCTTGTTGATCGCCTCGACCATCGGAGTGAGGGTCGCGCCGGGGCAGATCGCGTTCACATTGATGTTGTAGCGGGCGAGCTGCGAGGCGCCGATCCGCGTCATCGCGATAACGGCGCCCTTGGTGCCGGCGTAGGCGATATTCGAGGTGCCGCGATAGCCCTTGCCCGCGATCGACGCGATATTGATTATCCGGCCGGAACGCCGCTTGACCATCTCGCGCGCGGCGCGCTGCATGCAGAAGAAAAGCCCGCGCGCGTTGACCGAATACATCAGGTCGAAGTCGGGCTCGGTGACATCGAAGAATCCGAGCGACTTGGTGACGCCGGCGCAGGTGACGATAATATCGATTTGGCCGAAGGCGTCGATCGCCCGTTCGACCATCCGATCGATCGCGCCGAGCTGGCGCACGTCGGTTGGAACGGCGATTCCGCGCCCGTCGATCTCGGCGAGGACTTTGTCAGCCGCGGCGGCGTCGAGTTCCGCGATAACGACGTGCGCGCCCTCGCGCGCGAACCGCATCGCCATCGCGCGGCCCATCCCGCTCCCCGCGCCGGTTATGATTGCTACTTTGTCTTCGAGCATCATGCGAGCACCTGTGCCAGTTGGGCGAGGTTATCGAGGCGTTCGATTTCCCAGAGCATCGCGAGCGCCGCGGGCGCGCCGCCGTCGCCGCGGCGGTCGGGCGCGAACTCCCAGCAATCGAGGAACTTGGCCTCGATCTCGGCCTCGCGCATCGGCTTTCCTGCGGCGCCGCGCGGCTCGGGCGCCGCTTCGACCAGGCGGCTGCCGTCCTCGAGTTCGATCGTAAGGCGCACGAAAGTTGCCGCGACGCCTTGCGCCCTGGTGTTGTTCACCTTCGACCCGACCCGCTCGATAAGCGTGCGCACCTCGGGGCGATTGACCATCGCGTCAGTGAAGCTCGCGAGCGCGACGCGCGAATCGAGAATCGCGGCCGCGACCGTGTACTCGATACTGAACTTGCCTTCGAGCCCGGTCGTTGGCCGATGATGGATGAGCGGTGCGATGTAGAACGGCGAAAGCTCGGCGGTGACCGATCGCACGGCGTGCGGATCGATCTTGAAGCGCTCCTTGAGCGCAAGCACGGCGTCGATACTGCCGTGAGTGCAATAGCAACAGGGATACTTCTTCACGCTAAGGCCCGGCGTCGTGATCGCCCACTTGTCGAGGTCGGCGGTTGCGCGCTCGACGCGATACGGTCCAGCCGAGAGGACCGGAAAGTAGCCGAACTTCGCGTCGAGGATGGCCGCGTCGGCGGTGAATCCCATCCTGGCGAGGCGCGCCGCGTTGAGTCCCGCCCACGAGGCGTGCCCCGGATGATAGGGTTTGGTCATGGTGCCGAAATTCTGGCGAAGCCCGCTCGCCTGCGACGCGGCGATTCCGAAGGCGATCGCCGTCTTCTTCGCATCGAGGCCGTAGATTTTCGCGGCGGCGGCCGCGGCGCCAAGCACGCCGATAGTCGCGGTCGAATGCCATCCGAGCGAGTAGTGGCTATCGGTGAAGGCGCGATTGACCTTGGTCTCGAGTTCGACGCCGGCGACGTAAGCGGCAAGCATCGCGCGGCCCGAAGCGCCCGCATCCTCGGCCGCGGCCATCGCCGTGAAGGCGACCGGGACGCTCGGATGGCCCATCGCGTTCACGTCATCGTAATCGAGCGCATGGCCGGCCGTCGCATTGATCAGCGCCGCGGATGGGGGCGGAAGCTTGAGCGAATTGGGATGGCGTCCGCCGCCGAGGACGGTCGCCCGAGGCGCGCCGGCGTCCGTGCGGCCGAGCGCCGTGGTGATTCGCGCGGCGTCCTCGCCGATACCGGCTATGGCGCATCCGAAGGTATCGACTAACGCGCGGCGCGCATTGTGGCGCGCGTCCTTGGGAATGCGCTCGTAGGTCAACTCGGCGACGTAATTTGCCAGCGCTTGCGTGGGTTCGATCATGTGAGTCATCCCAAGGGCATGCGCCGCCGCGGGGACGGCGCGGATTTGCCGATCACGCGACCGGTGCGGTATCGTCGCGCTATAAATCGAATCGTGCAAGAGAGGAGGCGGGCTTATGCGGATATCAGGGCGGACGCGGGTTTGGTTGATAACCGCGGCGCTGATCGCTGTCGGTTCGGTGTGGGCGTTTCGCTCGCACGCGGCCGATTCGAGCCTGAGTGGCAAGCTCGAATCCCTGTTGGCGAATCGCGACCAGGGCGCGGACCGCTTTAATCTGATCCACGTCAACGATCTCGCGGCGCTGATGGCCAAGGGCACAGTGACGGTCTACGACGCGAACCATCCGGACACCCGCGCGCAGTACGGCGTTATCGAGGGAGCCAAGCTGCTCTCATCTTCCGACACCTACGACGTCGCGAAGGAATTGCCGGCCAACAAGAACGCGCACCTCGTCTTCTATTGCGCCAACACGCATTGAATGGCCTCGCACGACGCCGCCCGTCGGGCGGTCAAAGCCGGCTACACCAATGTCAGCGTGATGGTCGACGGAATAATGGGATGGGATGCGGCGGGCAAGCCGACGGAACATCCGGACGGCACCGCCTCGATGTAGCCTCGGCCGGGGTTCGGCGATCGGGGAGCGCGAGTGGGTAGAATTCCGGTGAGGCTCGCGGTCCGCCGATGGCTGTAACGCCGGACGCGCGCACATCCACTGATACCCGCGTCCGCGAACTGACGCCGCGCGGCATCGCGCTGGGTGCGATACTCGCGCTGGTGCTGGGCGCGGCCAACGCATACCTGGGGCTCTACGCCGGGATGACGGTGTCGGCGAGCATCCCGGCGGCGGTCATCTCGATGGCGATGCTGCGGGCGCTCGGGCGGGCGACGATCCTCGAGAACAACGTAGTGCAGACCATCGCGTCGGCGGGCGAGGCGGTCGCGGCGGGCGCGATCTTCACCTTTCCAGCGCTGGTGATCCTGGGCGATCGCGGACCGCTGCCGTATCGCGACGTGACCCTGCTATGCGTCGCGGGCGCGACGATGGGAGGCCTGCTCGTGGTCTTTCTGCGCCGTGCCTATATCGTCGAGGAGCGGCTGCCGTTTCCCGAGGGCCTCGCATGTGCGCAAGTGCTTCGCGCCGGAGAGGCGGGCGACACGAGCGCGCGTCCGCTGGTCTGGGGCGGAATAATCGCGGCGATTCTGAAAGCGTCGCAGGACGTCTTCGGGTTGATTCCGGGAGCGCTGAGCGGTGCGCGATGGGTCGGCCGCGCGCCGGTCGCCGGGTCGATCGATCTGTCGGCGGCGCTGCTCGGCGTGGGCTACATAATCGGCATCCGAACTGGAATCCTGGTGTTCGCGGGCGGCGCGATCGCGTGGCTCGCCGCGATCCCGATTCTCGCGTGGATACATCCGACAGCCAACGTGATCGATGCGGGAGCGGCGGCGCAGGCGCTATGGAGCGGCGAGGTCCGGTACATGGGCGTCGGTGCGATGCTGGTCGGCGGCGTCGCGACGCTCTGGCGGCTGCGAGCCGCGATGGGTCGGGCGATCGGCGAGAGTATCCGAGCGGCGCGCGGGGTGCGGAAGGAAGCCTCGGCGCGCGAGGACACCGACCTTTCGGCGCGCGCGGTGCTGGTCGCGGTCGGCGGATGCGTCCCGGTGATCTTCGCGATCTGCCTGATAATTTCGGGAAACATTTGGCTTAGCGCGGCGCTTGCGATCGCGCTGGCCGTAATCGGATTTTTCGCGACGGCGGTGGCCGGATACCTGACCGGAATCGTCGGCGCGTCAAACAATCCGGTCTCGGGCGTGACGGTGATCGTGCTGCTGGGCGTCGCCGCGATGCTCCGTGCGTGGGGCGTTCCGGCCGATATCGGGCCGCGGCTTGCGATCACGGCGGGCGCGGTGGTCTGCACGGCGGCCGCGATGGCCGGCGACTCGCTGCACGATCTGGCGACCGGGTTTCACGTCGGGGCGACGCCGCGGTCGCTCGAAATCGCAGTCCTGATTGGCGCACTGGTAGCGTCGCTCGCGATGGCGCCCGTCCTCAATCTCCTGATCAGCGGCTACGGAATCGCGGGCACCGCGACGGCCAAGGCGGGCGCGCTCGCAGCGCCGCAGGCGTTCCTGATGGCCAAAGTGGCGCAGGGCGTCTTCACGGGCGGATTGCCGTGGGGCGCGGTCGGCGCAGGAATCATACTGGCGCTCGCGCTTCTGGCATTCGACTTCGCGCTCGAACGGAGCGGCTCGCGATGGCGCACGCCGGTGATGCCGGTTGCGATCGGACTCTACCTGCCATTCGGGCTGAGCGTCGCGATTCTGATCGGCGCGGTCGCGCGCGCGCTCGGACCCCGGGACAATTCGGGCGAAGGCACGAGTGGCGTGCTGTTTGCGGCCGGGATGATTGCGGGCGAGGCGCTGATGGGTGTCGCGAGCGGCGCGATGGTCACCGGTGGCCTCCGGCTGCCGATCCGCTAGTGACGCCGCTCGAATGGCGGGGCGGCGACCACGCAGAACACGTCTCGTCCGCGGCGAGCCGGAGCGCACCTGCGGATCACTGTTCGAGCTGAAAGGCGATGTTGAGTTCGCCAACCGAATCGGCGAATGAATTTATTGGCGCCAAATCCCGCGAGTCGCCTCGATAAATCGCCGCGAGCGCCCCATTCGCCTTGACCAGAGAAAGGCCGGCGTCGCGCTGCTCCGGCTGGTAGCGTTCGAGGTAGTCGCGATTTCCCGCCACCAGGCCATAGGCCGCAATCGTCTGGTAACGTTCGCAGTAGCTGGCGCTCGGACTCGGGGGTCCCGACTCCTTCAAGGCTCGCGAGAGAGCTTCCACCTCCGAAGAATATTGCGCCATTACCGAGCCGGGACGTGAAACGTCGAGTTCCTCGACAAGGATCTGGACGCCGCGCGAAACTTCGGGCGCGTCGGCCGCGAGCATCCGTTCGATCGTCTTGCGCCTGAACCTTTCTTCGGCCGGAACGGTTACCAACGTCAGCGTCGAGCCAGGCGTCGGCACGGAGGCGAACGCCTTCGATGCGACCCACAGGCCGCGCCCTGTCCTGGAGAGATAATCCGATTCAAGGTCGGCGCTCCTGGCCTCAGCGACCCGGCTCAACGCGTCACCGTATTGCTGGAGCGCGGCCGCGAGTCGCAGGAGGTCACCCAACTGTTGGGCATTCTGAGTCTGGAACCGCGTTTCGCCCGCCGTGCCGAGATCCTGCGCAGCGGCAGGCGTCAGCGACTGGTCCGCTTCTCTCATCTGATTGATCTGATGGGAAACCCGCAGCAGGCTCTGAGTATAGAGCGTCGCATACAATGAGGTTGCCCGTCCAAAGCGCGAGGTCGCGTCGCGTTGAGCCATACTCATCCCGCATGAGGATGTGGATATGGATAGGGCGGCAGTCCCGAGCGCGAAAGCCAGCAACAAAGATCCTGCCCGAACGGTCATTCCTTATGTTGGCCGTTTGTTCACTTTCGCTCTACCCCGATCGCAGGACAATGAATCCGCGCCGCGAAGGTTCCGCCGCTGATGCCCGAGCATCAGGATCGCCGACCGATCGCAGGGCGTTGATTCGAGGGGCGCCACGGATGATAATCATTACCAAATGGCGACAGTCAAATTTGTAGGCGCCGGCTGGCGCGGCGAGTATGCGGAAGACCGCCTGGAGGCGTTCGTCCATCATTGCCGGAGCAAGCGGATGGCGGTGACGCCGCAGCGGCTCGCGGTGATGCGCGCGCTGCTCGAATCGGGCGACCATCCGCGGGCCGAAGTGGTCTACGCCAAGGTCCGCGCGGATCATCCGCATATTTCGCTGGCGACGGTGCATCGCACGCTCGAGACGCTGTGCGATATCGGCGAGGCGCACAAGGTCACGCCGCTCCATGAGACGGCGCGGTACGACGGCAACACCCGTCCGCATCATCATGTGGTCTGCGTGCGATGCAAGCGGATCGAGGATATCGAGGCGCCCGAGTTCGACGCGCTGCTGAAGGGCCGGATGCGCCTTGGCGAGTTCGAGCTTATCGGATGCTCGGTCGAGGTGCGGGCGCTCTGCAAGAGCTGCCGCGCGGGCTGAACGCCAGTCGGAGCGCGCTTCCTCTCACGCTCCGGGCAACTTTCACAGGAGAAACCAATCATGCATAAAACCAAGAACGATCTCCCGGAACCGACGCGCAAGCTCATTGCCGACCTGCTCAACGCGCGCCTGGCAGATTCAATCGACCTGATGATGCAGGCCAAGCAGGCCCATTGGAACATCAAGGGCCCGAACTTCATCGCGCTGCACGAGCTGTTCGACAAGATCGTCGACGACGCCGAGGAGTACATGGACCTGGTGGCGGAGCGCGCGGTACAGCTCGGGGCGACCGCCGAGGGCACGATCGCGGTGGCCGTGCGCCGATCGCATCTCGAGGCCTATCCGATCGAGATCACCGACTCGGCGGCGCATGTCGAGGCGCTATCGTCGGCGCTGGCGCGTTACGGAGCGGCGGCGCGCAAGGCGATCGACGAAGCCGACAAGCATGGCGACAAGGACACCGCCGATCTGTTCACGGAGATTTCGCGCGGGGTCGACAAGTGGCTCTGGTTCGTCGAGGCGCATCAGCAGCACTAAATCACTTGGTGCATCGCAATTTCACGTACTTAACTGGTCGAGCAGGGCTTTGGCGTCGATGAGGTCGGCGGTGTCGAAGCCCTCGGTGAACCAGTTGTAGATTTCGGCGAGCATCGCGCGCGCTTCGTCGCGACGGCCTTGCGACGCGAGCAAGCGCGCAAGGCTCGTCGTCGCGCGCAATTCCGGTGACCTCGCGCTCTGCTTGCGCGCAACCTCAATTGCCCGCTCGAAGCAACTCTGAGCTTCGGCAACGGTTGAGCCATCCCGCTTCAGCAACAGTTCGCCGCGAAGCCGAAGTATCTCCGCCTCCCACCATCTTTCACCTTTCGCCTGCACGACATCCAGAGCTTCCGCGATTACCTCGAGAGCCTCGTCGATGCGGCCCGCTTTGCCGCATGCTTCCGCGAGTTGTGCGAGATTGTATGTGCGCCACACTTCCCCGCTGGTCGTGGATGCCATCGCGAGGCCCTCACGGATCTGAGCAACTCCTTGTTCCGCCTGCCCCAGATGGGCCAGAGCCCAGCCCCTCACGACTCGCGCCCAGGATTCTAAAAGGGAAACGCCCTCTTTCTCCGCCATCGTTATAGCAGCCTCGGCCGCGTCCAGAGCTGGCGTGACCTCTCTGGCAATTTGGTAAATGTTTGCTTTATCGCTCAATGCGAATGTGACCGAAGGTGAATGTCCAACTTCATGCGCCATTGAGACTGCCCGGTCCGCATGCCATCGCGCTTTCTCCGGATACCCGCGCAGCCAGAAGATGATGGCGCCCCACGAGTGTCCGCATACGGCGGGATGATGAGCGCTGTAGGGCGTGACGGGGACCGAACCAGGGTGCGCCTGGTAAAACGCTAAGCCATCTTCGACGTGACGTTGCGCTGCCTTCAGTTCCCCGGTCGATAAGGCAATCGACCAGTCGTGATGGTAGAGCTCAAGGAGGAACTCCGGCTCCGGCTGCTGGCTGGCAAAGGTCCGACTTTGTTCGAGGCGATCCCGTGCCTCCTTCAGTCTACCGCCGACGTAGGCGCTTCCAAACAAGCCCACCAACAGCGAGAAGCGTTGGGCGGCAGTCCCGCCGGTTTCCGCCAGCTCCTGCGCGCGAATATAAGCCCGCTCCGTTTCAGGCGCGGCCCATCCCTTGGTGATCATCAGCACCGGGCCGAGCGTAGTCTGTAAGCCAAGCTCTCGCCGGTTACGCTCAGGACTCTCCGGCAGCCGCATCAGCAACTCCAGTGCGGCGGTCAAAACCCTCGTTGCATCCGTGTACGCCGAGCGCTGCGCCGCCTGCTCGCCCGCGCGCCCCAGATACTCGACAGCCTTCTCGCGATTGTCGCTGCGGCTGTAGTGATGCGCCAACTCTTCCAGATGGGCCTCCAGCTGCCCGGTGAACAGCGACTCCAGCGCCTGTCCGGCGCGCTCGTGCAGGAGCTTGCGCCGTTCGGTCAGTAGCGAGTTGTAAGAGACTTCCTGCGTCAGCGCATGCTTAAAGACGTATTCGGTATCGCCCACGGCAGGCTGTTCGTAGATGAACTCGCCGAGTTGCAGGTCATTGAGCAGGCGGTTGAGTTCGTCATCGGATTGGGCGACCACCGCGCGAATCAATGACAGCGGGAATTCACGGCCGATGACGGCCAGAGTCTGCAGCAAATCTTTGGCGTCTTGCGGTAGGCGGTCGATGCGCGCGGCGAGAATCCCCTGCACCGTCGGCGGAATCTTCAGCGCATCGAGCGGCTTCGTTAGTTTCACCGCGCTGCCGTCGCGCACCAACGCACCCTCGTCGATCAGCACCTGCACCGTCTCTTCCATGAAGAACGGGTTGCCTTCAGTCTTCTCGATGATTAGCCGCTTGAGCGATACGAGGTCAGCACCCTCACCCGCGCGCGGCTCATCGCCGCCGCGCTTGCCCTCTCCCGTAACGGAACGGGCAAGGGGCATTGAAAGCAACGCCGAAAGCATCTCGTCGGCGCTCTCGCGTCCCAGTGGGTCGAGTCTCAGTTGCGTATAGTAGGTCTTGCTGTTCCACTGATGTGAGTATTCGGGACGGTAGTTAACCAGCAGTAGTATCTTCGCGGTCCCAATCGAATCCGCCAACAGGTTCAGCAAGTCCTGGGTCGCCTCGTCGATCCAGTGCAAGTCCTCGAAGATCACCATCAGCGGTTGATTGAGCG
>VFSW01002337.1_pt1 | contig 28663 bp, 31 predicted proteins | sample 5358111 | NCBI WGS metagenome assembly VFSW01 (sample SAMN11554181, study PRJNA540505) | mine drainage metagenome | isolation source: sediment from site ElyBrook_90M | place: USA: Ely Copper Mine, Vershire, VT | collected 2017 | reverse complement strand
TTGCGGCATGAGGTTCCATGCTATTATATCACCATCCTCGAAGTCCTTCACGGTCAGGTACTTCACCATCGAGTATGTTATCGGCCTCTCGAAGAGGATGACCGAGAAGGAGCCAAGCGCCACCACTGCCATCAGGACGATGCCAGGTAGCCTGGTTCCCACAACAATCGCCAGGAAGCCCATGAATACAATATATACCACCCCAACCAGCATAGCCCTTAGCATGTCGGATCTGCCTACCGCGCTGCTCAAGGGCTTCGCCGTCGCCCTCTTGGCACGCGGTATGTAATATAGCGGCACCGCCACCAGCGCCGCCATCCCGCTGCCTATGAACAGCGATATTATGAAAGGCAGCCCGAGCTGCGGCACGTTTGCAACTATGGGAACAGACTGGAACGGCAGTATGAGAGAGAGAACGGCAAACTCAAAGACGTCGCCGGCTCCCAGCATCCCGGCCCTGTAGGTGAGATAGCCGACACCAAGAACCACCGCCGTTATCGCAATGCTCAGCGCGATAGATGCGAGGTTAATGTAAAGAACGGTGAGTAATAGCCCGTATGCGAGGCTCGCGTATACGAACACGCCCGGTATATTCCTCTTGTTGAGGAGGTCGAAGAGCATATAAACAAGCGATATCACGACAAGGCTGACTATCCTAACAAGAACTAGCTCCATTGCATCAACTCTTATCTAAAAACAAAATATATATCTTTGCGTTCCTAAGACAATATCTGTATCACAAGCTAATAGGTAATCTGATGATTGATTATAACGCTATAGAGAAGAAGTGGCAGGCCGCGTGGGCCGACGCAAAGGTCTACGAGTCAGAGCCCAACGAAAAGGACGAGATACTCATAACCTTCGCTTTCTCGTATGTCAACTCGCCCCTGCATGCTGGCCACATGAAGACATACAGCCTGACGGACGCATACGCAAGATACATGCGCATGAAGGGCTACAACGTGCTCTTTCCTACAGGATTCCATATGACTGGCACTCCGATACTCGCAATGGCGAAGCGGTTGGCGAGCAATGATACGGAGCTTATCGACGACTTCAAGAGGGTGTACCTGGTGCCGGAGCCGGAGATCGCAAAGATGTCAGACCCTCTATATCTGGCAAGGTATTTCGCTGCGGACGCAGAGGCGGGCATCAAAGAGGCAGGTCTGGGGATAGACTGGAGGAGAAAGTTCACAAGCATAGATCCGATGTTCAGCAAGTTCGTGGAGTGGCAGTTCTTCAGGCTGAACGATAAAGGCCTCCTCACCAAGGGCACGCACCCTGTAGGGTGGTGCACCAACGACAACAGCGCAGTAGGAGGCCACGACACCAGGGGCGACGTCCAGCCCAAGATAGAGGAGATAACCATAATAAAATTCAAGGACACGTCGTCAGATGTCTTCTTCCCATGCGCGACATACAGACCAGAGACGATATACGGGGTCACGAATGTATTCGTAAAGGAGGATGCCGTCTACGCGATAGCCGAACTAAACGGCCAAAGACACTACATGTCTAAAGAGGCGGCGTTGTCGCTAAGCCTTCAGGCGAACATCGCAGTAAAAGGCGAGATATCTGGCAAGGAGCTTCTCCAGAAGAAGGCGGTTAACCCTATGACAAAGGAAGAGGTGCCCGTGCTGCCCGGCTTCTTCATAAAGCTGGATGTGGGCACAGGTGTTGTAATGGGCGTGCCCTCCCACGCACCATTCGACTACGCTGCGTTGGAGAGACTGAAGGTAACAGGCTACCCTGTCAAACCCCTGGATTACAAAAAGGTCATAGAGACTGAAAAGGCGGGTGGCGCAAGCGAGATCAACCAGCAGATACCCGCCCTTGGATATCTGGAGCTATTGGGTTCTAGCCCAGATGCCACCGATGATATTCTTGAAAAGGCCACGAAGGCGATATACAAAGAAGAATCTCACCGTGGTATAATGCTTCTTGGAAACTATGCTGGAAAGCCGGAATCGGAGGCAAGGAACCTGATAGAGAAGGACATGATAAAAAGCGGCTACGCGTTCAAGTTCTACACCATAGCAAACGAAGAACCTGTGATATGCAGGTGCGGCACAAGGGCCCTAGTCAAGATAGTCTCAGATCAATGGTTCATAAATTACGGTGATAAAAAATGGAAAGAGGAGGTAAAGGCGGCCCTCCCAAAAATAAAGATAATGCCCGAAAAGCTTAGATCTACTTTTGAATACTTGGTTGACTGGCTTGACTTGAGGGCTGCAGAGCGCGCGCAGGGACTCGGAACGCCTTTTCCATTCAATAAATCTCACATAATAGAATCCTTGTCGGATTCAACAATCTACATGATCTTCTACACGTTCGTCAACATCCTAAACGATAACAAGGTAACCCTGGAGCAGCTAAAACCGGAGTTCTTCGATTTTGTAATAAGCTCAAAGGGCAACCTAGACGACGTGTCCAAGTCTACCGGTATTGACAAGCTGGTGATCCAGAAGTGCAAGGACTCTTTTGAATACTGGTACAGGAATACGTCAAACCATTCTGGGTCGGACCTGAACAACAACCACTTCATAATGTACATATTCAACCACGTGGCCATGCTTGAACAGAAATATTATCCCAAACAGATCGTGCCCAACGGTCTCCTGCTCTACGAAGGGCAGAAGATGAGCAAGAGCATAGGGAATACAATGCCTGTCAGGGCTGTCATTGCAAAGTACGGTGCGGATCCCGTGCGATTCTCCAGCATAGCTACCGCAGACCTGGACAGCGAAACCAACTTTGAGGAGTCAACGATATCCAGTGTCAAGCAGAAGAACGAGTTCCTGCTCAACGCGATAGAGAGGCTTGACGAGATGTCGGCCGTGGAGCTCAGCCACATAGATTATTGGCTCTACTCGAGGCTCAATTCAAAGATCATGGGCGCCACCACGTCTATGGACCTTATATCTTTCAGGAGCGCCTACAACGAGGCGTTCTACAATTCAGTGTCCGATCTAAAGTGGTATTTTGAAAGGGGAGGCCACAACGAGCTGGTAGTACGGGAGTTTCTCGAGAAGGTAACCCTTATGCTGGGCCCGATAATGCCGCACGTATCAGAGGAGTTCTGGCAAGCGCTCGGCAAAAAGAGCATGGTTGCAAAGGAGAGATGGCCCACGTTCGACAAGAGCATGGTCAGCGCAGAGGTAGAGGTGACAGAGCAGACTATAATGAACACTATGGAAGATATAAACAAGGTCATGGAACTTACCTCAAAGATGCCGTCAAACGGCGGCAAGAAGGTCAAGTCGATAAGGATAATCATAGCGGACGACTGGAAAACCGATGCGTACAACTCACTTGCAGAGAAGAAGAGCATATCAGAGGTAATCTCTAACATGTCAAACCCAGCGGAAAAAGAAAGGGCATCAAAATTCATATCCCAGTTCGCAAGCAAGCTGAAGACGCTTGAGAAGATCCCACAGATAAAAGCGGAGACAATGCTGGCTGCATTCAGCCAGGCTGCGGGTTACCTGTCGAAAAGGTTCAACGCAGAGATGATCGTGGAGTTGGAATCCGCATCAAAGTCCCAACGCGCCTCAAGGGCATTGCCCGGCAGGCCGAGCATAGAGGTCGCTTGGTCATGAGCAGACAAGGCCTCCTGAAAAGGTATGACACCTTCATATTTGACTGGGATGGCACCCTTACCACAGTCAAGGTAATCATGAAGCTCAATGAGATGATTAACCCCCGCTGGCACTACAGGAAAAAGAGGAGTGTAGGGCTAATAGACAAGTACTCTGTGAGCATGCCCAGTAAGCTTGACAAGCTAAACTACAAGGAGGTCAGGCGCCACATAAAGGCAAAAGGAATAGAGAATGACTTTCTCGCCCCGCTTGCAGATATCTCTCTCTATCTAATGCGGCCAAAGCTGCATAACAATTCCAGGGAGGTGCTGGCAAAGCTCAAAAACAGAGGCGCTTCGGTAGCGCTCTTCACCAACGGCGCGGCATACCGCATCCTCAGGGAGATAGAATACCTGGGGCTTGAGGGTTATTTCTCTGCGATAGAGAGCGCCCAGGCCCTGAATGCGCTTAAGCCGAACCCGCTTGGAATAGAGGTTATAGTCCGGTCCCTAAAGAGCAAAAGAAAAAGAACGATCTATATAGGCGACATGGTTTCCGATGTCGAGGCTGCAAAATACGCAGGCATCGGATCGTGCGCCATAGCCAGCGGCTTCGATAGCTTCGAGAGGCTTGAAGGCGCAAGTCCCGACTACATATTTGGCAGCATGGAAGCCTTCGAAAAAGCCCTGTAAATCGACGTATAAATATAGAAAAGCTTTTAAAACCAGATTCCGATAATCGCACATATGCGGAGCAAGGCGTAAAGCCAACTCTACGCATGAGACAGATATAATGGAAGACGAATTTGGGGGCGAAGGAGGAAACAGGGGAGACGAAAGGAGAGGCGGAGGAAGAAGAGAAGGCGGGATGAACATAAAGCCCAACTACTTCTTGCCAAAACCCGTAAAGGTGGGCGACGAAGTGGAAGTGATGGTAGAGGCCGTTGCGTCGAAGGGCGATGGAATCGCCAAAAAGGACGGGTTCGTAATCTTTATCAAGGGCGCAAAGGAGGGCGACAAGATAAAGGTCAAGATCACGGACGTCAAGGCAAGGTTCGCGATCGGGGAAATAATGGCTTAAACCAGCCGGTTTTCGCATTTTCATTTTCCTTTTATACCTGCTGTTGTAAAATCTACTTATAAACAGAGGTACGTTTATGTATGATGCACAGGAAATAGAGCCAAAATGGATTAGCTACTGGAAGGAGAAGAAAATCTTCGCCTTCGATAGGAAAGACGCTAAGAAAAGACTATTTGTTATGGATACTCCGCCCCCCAATACAACCGGGGGTTTACACATGGGCCACGTCTTCTGGACATGCTACGCGGACTCGATAGCGCGGTACAGCCACATGAAGGGCTACAATGTCATCTACCCGGTCGGTTGGGACGAACACGGCTTCCCTACGGAGATAGCAACTGAGAAAGAGTTCGGAAGAAAGCTCGGCAGGGAGGAATTCTACAAAAAATGCATCATCGTTTCGGAACGGAGCATGAAGTCAATGAAGGACTGGATGCTCAAACTCGGCGCCACGTTCGACGAGACGCTAGAATACCGGACTACTGATAAGGAGTACATAAGAAAGGTGCAGCTCTCCCTCCTCATGATGTACGAGAAGGGCATGCTATATCGCGGGGACCACCCGATAGAATGGTGCACCCGCTGCGGCAGCGGGATATCCCGTGAGCAGACGGAGGAGAAAGAAGAAGACACGTATCTCAACCATGTGAGCTTTAGAATTGTTGGAGATGAGGGTAAGGGATCAGAGATAACTATAGCCACGACAAGGCCAGAGCTTCTACACGCAGCCGTTGCGCTCGCTGTTAACCCGAAAGACAAAAGGTACTCGAAATTGATAGGCAAGACAGCAAAGGTGCCAGTTTTCGGGACAACGGTTAACGTGATCGGAGATGAGATCGTCGATATGGAATATGGGACGGGTGCGGAGATGATCTGCACCTTCGGCGACAAACGTGACATAAGCCTATTCTATAAGTACAAACTCAAGCTTGTCCAGGCAATCGATACTAACGGCCTGCTGATAAATGCAAAGCAATTCGATGGCGTCCACGTTTCAAAAGCCAGGGGCGCCGTGCTGGAAGAGCTCAAGAGCTCAGGCGCTTTGAAGAAGCAGGAAAAAATAAAGCACGTTCTGAAAGTGCACGACAGGTGCCTTACACCTATAGAGCTTATCTCCACCACGCAATGGTTCCTAAAAATAAAAGACAGCTCGGACAAGATAAAGCGCGCGGCGAAAGAGATAAAGTGGGTGCCGCAGGCAGCGGAACAGAGACTCGAGGACTGGGCAGATTTCATAGAATGGGACTGGGCCATTACAAGGAACAGGGTCTTCGGCACGCCTATGCCATTCTGGTACTGCGAGAAATGCAACTATATTGTACCGCCAAAGAAAGAGGACCTCCCGCTGGACCCAAACACAACGAAGCCCTATCAAGCTACGTGCCCAAAATGCGGAGGCCAGGTGGTCGGCACAAAAGAGACGCTTGACGGATGGGTCGACACGTCCATAACTCCCATGATAATCGCCGGATGGCCGGACGATGTCAAGCTATTCAGGCGTGCCTTCCCGAGCACGATGAGGATACAGGGTACCGACATAATCAGGACGTGGGCTTTCTACACTATATTCAGGACGCTGGCGCTCACGGGCGACAAACCATGGGAAAACATACTTGTCCATGGGATGGTGCTCGGCGTCGACGGGAGTGAGATGCACAAAAGCAAGGGCAACGGGGTATACCCTGAGGATCTAATACCGAAATACCCTGCCGACGCGATAAGGCTCTGGGTCGCGCTAAGCGGCGGGCTCGGAAAGGATAGCCCATTCTCCTATCCTGAGATGGATTTTGCAAGGAGTTTTGTGATAAAGCTGTACAACACGGCGAACTTCATGAAGCTCTCGCTTGAAAAAGCAGAGACCCCGAAGGAAGCGCCCCACAAATACCTCAATGTGTTTGACATATGGATACTAAACAGGTTGAACCAGGTTGTTAAGGAGGTCACTGAAGGGTACGATAGCTTTGTCATATACGGCGCGCTCTCCAAAGCAATCAACTTCTACTGGCACGAGTTCGCCGACTACTACATAGAAAACGTAAAGCACAGGATCTACTCGGAAGGCAAGGAGATGGCGCATAGCAGGGAGGCCGCCCTCTTCACGTTGAAGTATGTGCTTGATACCTCGCTTAGGATGCTTGCGCCGGTCATGCCCTTCATATGCGAAGAGATAAATCAGATGTTCAACAAGGGAAGCATATTCGCCGACGCGTTCCCGGCGTATGTCGAAAAACAACAGGGCAGCAACTACGTGATAAACGGCCTCGTGCAGAAGAGCGCTGTTGAAATAAACCACGAAGATGTGGGTGTGCTGCTCAACATGATAATAAGCGCTGTAAGGAAGGAGAAGGCGAAGGCCAGGATAGCCCTCAATCACGAGATAACATCAATAAATATAAATGTTCCTGAAGAATACTACTCTGCAGTGGCCGCATCACAGGATGAGCTAAAGCTTATACTAAAAGCGCACGGCATAAAAGTGGACAAAGGGAAGGAGCTCTCCACCTCCATAAAGGTCTAGGCACCTGAAATCGAGTGTATCAATGGCAAGAATGCATACCAAGAAGAAGGGCAAGTCGGCGTCCAGGAAGCCGCTCATGGAGAGCGCGAGCAACGACAGCGGGCTCACAAAGGAGCAGATCGAGGACCTGATTGCGTCGTACGCCAGGCAGGGCGTGGATCCCGCGCTCATAGGCGAAAAACTGAAGCGGGAGCACAAGGTGCTTTACATAAGGCACGCGACAGGAAAGCGCATGCTCCAGATACTGCAGGAGAAGAACCTCGCAGGGAAGATCCCGTCCGACATGCTGCAACTGATGAGGAGCGCGGTAGGAATGAGGGCGCACCTGGTGACCAACCACAAGGACATCCACAGCAGGACAAGGCTCGGGCGCACCGAGTCAAAGATATGGAGGCTTACAAAGTACTACATACGCGAGGGCAAGCTGCCGAAGGACTGGAGGTACGACCCGCAGACCGCGGAGCTGCTAATAAGAGGCAAGGGATGATATGGCACTGCAAAGAACCGTTGACAAGTGGAAGATGAAGCGCTGGTTTACTGTCCACGCTCCGAAGAGCTTCAACGAGGAGAAGATATGCGAGATGCCAGCCAACGACGAGAAGCAGGTCGTCAACAGGAAGCTGAAGGTGAGCCTCGAGCAGCTGACCCATAACCCTCAGAACTCGTTCACCAACATCGTCGTCAAGGTCATCGATGTGAACGGCGACGCGGTGCACACCAAGCTTGTCATGATAGAGCAGCCCAACAGTTACATACGATCGCTTGTAAGGAGGTACAGGAGCGTTGCGACCATCGTTGTGCCTGTCACGGCCAAGGATGGCGTAAAGGTCGTCCTGAAGCTAGTGGCGATCACAAGGGAACGGGCAACGCACACGAGACTGAGGGCGATAAGGAAAGAGCTGACCGACTTCATAGGCTCCTATTCAAAAGAAAATGGGTCCGATGCGATAGCGGCCGCGGTCATAGAGGGCAGGCTCCAGGGCGAGATGGCTGCCAAAGCATCGCACATAACGCCGATGAGCAAGGTCGAGGTCAAGAAACTAGAGATTGCTTCTTGAATCCTTTCAAAAAGGGCGCTATGTCTCTATATTTATTCAAATCTCTGGCGTCAACCCATCTAAGTTCCGAATGATCCTCTTTATCAAGCACAAAGTTCTCCGAGGCTGCATTTATAACAAATGGTAGAACTATCCACCTTCCTTCCTGGTCACGTATGGTAAATGGATTACCAGAATTAACTATCTTACCTTTCAGGCAAGTTTCTTCCTGGAGCTCTCTCAATATAATCTCTTCTGCGCTTCCTACTTCGTCTACAAAACCAGAGATAAACTCCCATTGACCTGGTGCAAACTTCTTACTTCTAGATCTTTTACCTATCAAGTAATGGTTCCTGTACTTTACAAGTGCGGTTGTTATTACGTATGTATCCACGAAATCAACTCGTTCCTATAAGCACTACTCCTATAGTTATCACTACCACGCCGAGCCATCTCAACGGCGGCACGTTTTCCGCAAGGACGAAGTATGCAAGGAATGTGGCGAATATATAGCTAAGGCCTCCTATCCCGTAGGTCCACGAGAGGTGAGCCCTGCTCAGGACGTAGAAGTACACGAGCGTAGCCGCCCCATAGACCGCTATGCCGAAGAAGAGCCACTCGATGAGCGAGCTGCTCACGAACGCGTACTTGAAGAGGAGCTGCCCCACGGCGCCGAGCGCGGTGGAGCCGCCAAGAAGCATCAGGTTCCTCAGTTTCTCTTCGTCCATTCGACCACTACAATGACATGGCGATTATCAGTATGCCGAAAAATATTATCCCCATGCCAGCAACCCTCTTCGGGTTGAGCTTCTCCTTCAGCACAAGCACAGACAGTATCGTTATGAATATGAAGGTGCTCGCGAAGGTCGGATACACCACCGACAAGGGAGCCTCAGACAGCGCATAAAGGTAGACTATAAGGCTCACCCCGTACCCGGAAAGCCCGATCAATATCGGCTTCTTGGTGAACGTCTTGAGTACGTCGCGCAGGCCGTTGAGCCTGCTCTTCATGCTCTTCTTGTACAGGGTCTGCGAGAAAGAGGCTATGAGCGCCGCAATAAGGGTTATAAATATGACTAAATAGATATTCATTGAACTACCGGATGGTGTTGCATGTTTGTCGACAAACGAGAAGCCTTTGCATTCCTGCTCTCGGGCCTTACCGTCATACTCTTTATAATTGCGATAATTGTATTTATAAAGTATGGGGCACATTCGACTTTCTATGGCATTATGATTGTCGCCCTTGCAGCCGGCGTTGCCAACGCATGGATGATAACAAGGATAGGCGTACCCTCAAGGACACCTTCTCAGCCTGCATCGGTGAGACCGACGACCCGCAGACCATCCGCGAAAAAGAGACGCAGAAAGCAGTGATTGGATGGACACCCTCATAATAGCAGAGAAGCCTAGCGTTGCGCTTCGGCTAGCAATGGCGTTGGGCGGCGGCAAGCAGGAGCAGAAGCACACGGATGAGAGAGTAAGCTATTTCGAGATAAAGTCCGGCAAAGATACCACCTTCGTCGCGGCTGCTGTCGGCCACCTTTTCACGATAAGGCAAAGGGACAAGACAAGGGGATATCCTGTCCTTGACATAGAATGGGCGCCATCCCATTCGGTGAGCAGCTTCTCCGAGTACACGAAGAAGTACCTTGACACGCTTGTCTCTATCTCAAAGAAGTGCGACAAGTTCATAAACGCGTGCGACTATGATACCGAGGGCACCGTGATAGGCACAAACATAATAAAGTTCCTGGGCAGAGGCTCGTTGGAGGACAAGGCAAAGAGGATGAAGTTCTCCACGACAACCACCGAAGACCTTGTCGATGCCTACAAGCACATGACCCCTCTCGACATGGACAACTTCTATGCTGGGGAGGTTCGCCACATGCTCGACTGGCTCTGGGGCATAAACCTCAGCAGGGCGCTGACGCACGCCCTTGCAGGCAGAAGCTTCGGCGGCAAGTCGCTAAGCATAGGCAGGGTGCAGGGACCAACGCTGGCCCTCCTGGCAAGGCACGAGATCAGCATCGAGAAGTTCGTCCCCAAGCCCTTCTGGCGGCTCAACGTCGTGATACAGGACACCGAGTTCTTCAATTCGAGGGGCGACATAACCGACAGGAATGTTGCTTCGGCCGCCTACGAAAAGACGAAGCAGTTCTCGCAAAAGGGCCTGATAGAAAGCATAGACGCTACCGAGAGGAAGGTAAATCCATACCCGCCGTTCGACCTCACGTCGCTGCAGATGGAGAGCAGCCGGGCACTCCGAATAGATCCATCGAGGACGCTCGCGATCGCGCAATCCCTTTATGAGCGGTCTTACATATCATATCCAAGGACCTCGTCGCAGAAGCTACCGGCCACGCTAGGCCTCCAGAGGATAATATCGGACATATCAAAGAATCCCAATTACGAAGCGCTCGCCAAGATGCTCATAAAGGCGAGAAAGTTCACGCCGAAGGAGGGCGCCAAGACCGATGAGGCCCACCCTGCGATATTCCCAACTGGCGTGACACCGCAGGGTGTTACAGAAGAAGAGGCGAGGCTCTACGACCTCATAACTAAGAGGTTCCTCGGGTGCTTTGCCGATGCCGCCACTGTGGCGAGGCTCCGCGTAGTCGCGGACTTCAACGGAGAGAAGTACGTCGCAAATGGCGCCAGAGTCACCGACAAGGGGTGGCTTGAGTTCTACGATTACACAAAGCTTGAGGAAAGGGAGCTGCCGACCTTCACCAAAGGCGCGCGCGTTTCGGCCATGAAGGTTGACATGAACGAGATGAAGACGCAGCCTCCGAAGAGGTACTCGAAGGCCACGCTCATATCCGAACTTGAGAAAAGAAACCTAGGCACGAAGGCGACGAGGGCATCGATCCTGGACACGCTCTTCAAAAGGAACTACATAGAGGGAACGAGCCTGAAGGCCACGAAATTCGGGATGAGCGTCTACGAGGCGCTCGAGAAGAACTGCAAGATGATAGTCGACGAGAAGACGACGAGGACGCTAGAGGACGACATGGAGAGCATAGCCAAGCACCAGAAAACAGAGCAGGAGGTGCTGCAGGAGGGCAAGGATATGCTGCTCGAGGCACTCAAGACGTTCGACGAGCATAAGGAGCAGATCGCCGAGGAGATGCGCAAGGCGCAGTACGAGAGCGAGGTCCTGGGAAAATGCCCGAAGGACGGCGGCAGCCTTGTTGTAAGGAAGTCCCGCGCGGGAAAGACCTTCGCAGCCTGCGCCAACTACCCGAAATGCATGAATACATACTCATTGCCTCAGAACGCGCTCATCCAGCCAACGGGCAAAACGTGCGAACACTGCCACACCCCTATAATAAAGGTCATAAGGAGGGCAAAAAGGCTGTTCGAGATGGACCTGGACCCGAAATGCGTGACAAAGAAGGACTGGTCGCCTTTCGGCGAACAGATACAAAAGGTAGAGGTGGTCAAACAGATCGAAGAAACAAAGCCTATAAAAGAGAAAAGGGTTACAAAACCTAAAGCAGTCAAGAAGATAGAGAAGAAAAGAGTAAGGAAAAAGGTGCCCAAAGATGAAGGAACCGAATGATGTCCTAGTGCCGCAGCATTACAAGAGGCTCAAGAGGGGGCCGCAGGTAATACTGCCAAAGGACATAGGCATGATCATCGCCTACACCGGGGTGAACAAGAACAGCCTTTGCGTAGATGCAGGGACCGGGAGCGGCTGGCTCGCAGTCTCGCTGGCAAAGGTGGCAAAAGAGGTGACCAGCTACGACACACGGGAAGACTTCATAAAAATAGCCGAGAAGAACAAGGAGATGGAGGGGCTCGGCAACCTAACCATAAAAAAAGGCGACGTTACGAAGAAGATCGACGAGAAAGACGTGGATATTGTCACGCTCGACATGCCAAACTCTGACAAAGCTCTCAAGAATGCGTACAAGTGCCTGAAGGAAGGAGGGCACGTAGTGGGCTACCTGCCGCATTTCGAACAGGTCAAAAAGTTTGTAGAGACGCTGAACAAGCTGGGGTTCAAGGATGCGCTGGCCCTCGAAGCGATAGTGCGCGACCTCCTCGTAAGGGAGCAGGGCGTAAGGCCATCTACGAAGGGCGTATGGCACACGGCATATCTCGTATTCGCGCAAAAATAATCTCATGAAAAACGGATGCATGCTGGCAGTGCTCTTTCTCGGACTACTGGCCCTGCAGTGTGCGTCGCGCAGGCGCCATGACCTGTGCATGAAGATACCGCTATTGACTATAAGGCGGGGCTTCTTGGTCTATAATATAGAATTTCTCTATGCTTAACTGGTCGCGTTTTCCTGTTGTAACTATGGTATAATCAACCGCACAGTCAACTCCAGACGTGTGCAATTTCGCCATAACGTACCTCGGCCCGGCCTTCCCATATGCCGTTTCTGCCATTAGCCACGGCCTGTCGTATTTCTCATGTTTTGGTATCTCCACTTCTGCCCTGGCGCAGGAGGCTATAGTGTCCGGCATTCCGTCCAACAGGTTTACATACTCCGACACATAGCCCTGATATCCCGGCCTGATAATAACCACGGCAAGCGGCGTCCAATACTGTACACTTGTCCGGTCGCCGTACTCCATTTCTATCCGCAGCCCGAAGCCATCTTCAGATGGTGTTATTACCGCGCCGAAAGACTCTCTGATCTCGGCTTCGTCAGGACTCGTCCTGGGCTCCGGCTCTCCTCTCAATAAAAAAGCAATCGCTCCATGCCGATATTCGTTTGGAATCACTCCCCTTTTGTTAGACGGGTGGCTCTCGTTGAAGAATACGTCAAGCCTCGGCCTGTTAACTGGCATTCTCTCACTGCTATTGGTATAAATTTCTAGATATTTAAGCAAGCGGTTTTATGGCAAAATGGCGCTATATGGCTTTCGCTCATGGTCTAAAATCGGGCGTATGCAGTGCATACGCCACGGGTGGATGAGAATAGGGTTGTTGCAGAATACGCATAAAATTTACGTACAGCGAAATGTACATATTCGTTTCAAAAGTTATTTAAAGGCTTCCTTAGTAGCTTTTTACCTAAATATAAGCTATCTTCCCCGCGCTCCGTTCTTGTACCTCTTTATGAGGTCTATCGCGTGGTTGATCGCCTTCCTGACGTCAGCTGGAGTCCTGGCGCCGGTGCAGATTATCTTCCCATTCTTGAAGAGGAGGAGCGCAGCCTTCGGATCCTGCACCTTCAGTATCGCGCCCGGGAACTGCTCGGGCTCATAGTCCACGTCCCTCGATAGCTTGGCAAGCCCGTAGAGGTCGAGGTCTGTATTGAGTGCGGTGTTCGCGACTATGTTGACTATTACATAAGTGGGCTTTAGTACAACATTCTTCTTGGTCCTTGGACCTTTACCTGGCATGAAAACACACAATCAATTAAATCTAAAAGTATAAATAGGTTCATAGCCAAAGTGCTTCTACGTTAGTGATGTTATGACCAAGAGATCGCAGGGACTTCTCGTCGGCAAGACCAGGCACCTAGCCAGGCACCACAAGCCGTCCACGCTTAATACCGGCACCCTGATAAAGGAGTTCGCAATAGGCGAAAAGGTTGTAATTGTGCCGAAAGGCGGCGCCTACAACATACCGCACCCGAGGTACAAAGGCAGAACAGGAACCGTGATCGAGAAAAGGGGATCTGCATACGTAATAAAGGTCAGGATAATGAGCGCCCAGAGGACGCTGATAGTGCCCTCGATACATCTCGACAAGGCGTAAAGGTTATCTCCTTTTGCTTAGCGCGTATATCGCGATGTTCTTTATGTTCTCTGGCATAGCTCCGACGGAGTCAAGTTCGTCCTTGCCGAACCACCGCAGAGCCTTGCTCTCCTTGCTTATCCTGGTCTTTGGGGATTTTACAGATCCCATATAAAGCAGGCAGTAGTGGTTGTGGTCTCCAACGCTGTGTATGTTCACATGGAACGGCACAGCGAGCCTCGCCATTATATCTGGAGAATCCTTGACAGGGCCATAATCGCTTAGCCTAAGATCTAGTCCGGTCTCCTCCTTTATCTCTCTTATTACCGCCTGGTCTGGAGTCTCGTTCTCGTCTATGTGGCCTCCCGGGAAGAGCCATTTGTTGAGCTTGGCGTGCAGGACCAGCAGCGCCTTATTTCTATGTACTATAACCGCGCAGACCGTCGCTTGAGTTTCCCTTTTGTCTCCTTTCACAGAATCAGTACCTCCCCTCTCTCTTGATGTACGGCTTGGTAAACATGTAGAAGCGCTCGGTTCCCTGCAGCTCCCTCATTATTCTCTCGGTGATCAGCTTCGTCGGCTCCTGCAGCAGCGACACCCGGCTGTTTATGTCCCCGAAATTCTCGAACTTCTTCTCCTGCCTCGCCTTGAGTATCGCCTCGAGGTGCTTCTTTCCTACGCCAGGCAGCAGTTCGAGCGAGTGCTGCCTTATGTTCAACGGCCCGGCGTTGTTGAACACATCGACGAACCTCTGCTCGTTCGCCTTTATTATCTGGATTATCGTCTTCTGCAGCTCGTTCTTCGCGGTCTGGGTGAGCTCGTTGTAGCTGACCCTCGACTTTATGAGCGACACTTTGTCGCGCTCCTCCTTGCCTATGTAGACCCGCTCGCCGAGATTCATGGTCACCCCCGGCTTTGGTGTAACCTCGAGAAGCGTGAACCATTCCTCCCCTATCAGCTGCGCAACGGGTTCCGACTTGTTAGAAAAAGACTTGCCGGCGTGCATGAAGTCAAGGACGTATGCGTACTCCTCGCGTCTCTCTTCCGTTTGCATGTTAACACTATCGGTACCATCAGAACTACTTCTGGTTTACTATTGAAAGCACCTTTTTGACTTCCTCGTCCGTAAAGGCCTTCCTCTCGCCCGCGAGTATCTGCTTCAGCAGGGTCTCGCCCTTCGGCATTATATTCAATATTGCAATGATCGTCTGCTGAGAGAGCGTCCCCAGCTCTTCGAGCGCCTTCCTGGTCTTCTGTTCCACGCTCTTGCTGCCCACGAACTTGGTAACATGCTCAAGCGCTATCTGCTGCTCGTACGTGAGCTCGCGCTCCTTCTTCCTCGCCTCTAGTATCTCGAGGACCTCGTTCATGGAAGCGTATCCATTATGCTTCGAGTCTTTTCCTATCATCCCAACCACAGTGCGTGCTTACTTAAGTATTTAGTATTTAACACCTATAGTTAAACAGATTAATATTCTGTTAATCGAGTATATAAAGGTTTTGTGATGGATCCAAAGGAAGCGTACCAGGCGGTCCTTGGAGAGGCTAAGAAGTACATAGCCGGCAAGGAAGAGACAATAAAGCTAATATTCATAGCGCTGGTAGCGAACGGCCACGTGCTCCTCGAGGGCGTCCCAGGAGTAGCTAAGACCACCATAACAAAGACGATAGCCGATACCATAGACGCCAGTTTCGGAAGGATACAGGGAATGCCCGACCTGGACATACGCGACATAATCGGGTACACCTACGTGGATGATTCCAACACCATACAGCTCAAGAAGGGCCCGATATTCAAGAACATACTGCTTATAGACGAGCTCAACAGGGCGCCGCCGAAGACCACAACCGCGCTGCTCGAGGCCCTCGAGGAGCGGCAGGTCACGATAGCAAACTCGACCATGCCGCTCGAGAAGCCTTTCATGGCGCTTGCCACCCAGAACCCGCTTAACATAGAGGGCACGACCGCACTGCCCAAGGTCCTGACCGACAGGTTCCTCATGAGGATAGAGGTATCATACCCATCGATGCAAGAGGAAGAGGAGATGCTCCGCATGAAGGAAAAGAACGAGAAAATAGAGGTCAAGAAAGTCCTCGGAAAGGATGATGTGCTGGCCCTCCAGGAGCAGATCGGTTCCATAAAAATGTCCGATGAGGTAGACGCTTACATAACCAAGCTTGTCGAGGCGACAAGGGCGGATATCCATGCTGTCATGGGCGGCAGCCCTAGGGCAGAGATTGCATTCATGAAGTGTGCAAAGGCAAAGGCGCTGATAGAGGGCAGGGATTCGATAACAATAGATGACATCAAGTACCTCGCCAGACCGGTGCTGAGCCACAGGATGGTGGCCAGAGCGACCGGCGGCATCGGAGTAAACGGGATAATAGACGGCATAGTGGCGACGTTGCGCTAAAACTTTTATAAATTGAAGAAGGGCTGTAATCCATGGAAATCAGACACCCGGATGGCAGGCGCGCAAAATCGCAGTCCGCAATAGAGTATCTAATTACACACGCCTGGATGCTACTGATAATAGCGGTAGTCCTGGCCGTGCTCATCTCGCTCGGCGTCTTCAATCCCAACAGTATTGCTACAAGCTCGTGCTCGCTTCCCGCCCAGTTCGGCTGCAGCGTGTCGACTTTCTCCGAGAACGGGGTTGCACAGCTAAGCGTAGGACAATATATGCCGGGGCAGATAACGATAGTTTCGGTAGGGTGCAGCAGCAACCAGAGCACCAACTACCAGAACGTAGAACAGCAGAGTCTAAACACTGGAAACAACGCAAGCTTCACCATCCAATGCTATTCCGGTTCATCAAAATTCAACGGTACGATCGGCAGCGTATACCGCGGATATTTGATAGTAAACTACACAGATCAGGCGTCTGGGTTTACCCATACGATATCTGGGCCGATAACGGCCAAGGTAAGCACCACAAGCTGAGTAGTCAGTCAAGCCTGAACCTGCTCAATGTCCTCTTTCTGCTGCTCTTGAATGGCCTGAATGGAATTCCGTTGCCCACGAAGAATTTCGAGAAGAACTCCACATAGATGAGCCTTGCGCCTTGTATGCCCGATTCAAAGAGCGCTATTACTAGGTTGAATATCTGCCCTACGATGAGTATCACAACACCGACTATTGCCAGTACTATCGAATGGTGTATCCCGTGCAGGAATATCAGGTCTATTATGCTTGCCAGTATAACAGAGGTGAGAAGTATGCCGACAAGCCTTACATACGACAATATATGGCTGACTATCGACGGCAACTCCATGAGGGAGCCGAAGCCCTCTCCCCAAAGAACCGTTCCGACACCGCCGATGAGCATCGCGTACGCCGCTATGACGAGCGGGTTGGATATGCCAAGAGGCGCCTTGTGCAGCACCGATAGCCCGAATATCACCACTCCAAGGGCCGCGAAGAACCAGCCCAGCTTGGCAATCGCGTGCTTCTTCTCATGATGAGCCAGCTTGTTGTAGAAGCCCAGCAGGAATCCGAACTCTACCATGAATACCCCCATATATCCTGCGATCAGCAGGAGCGTAGGCAGCCCTGTAAGCACGTTGAACGGCGTTGTGTAAGGAAGCTGGAAGCCCATATACTCGTTGAAGATTACCCCGAGCGCCATTGCGATCACCGCGCCTGGTATTATAGCCTTCGCTATCGTCTTCAGGCCGCTCGGCCCGACAATCATGGTGACGAACCTTGTCAACGGCTTTGGCAGCCTGCTCTTTTTGACCGGGTGGTTGAGTCTGTGTATCAGCCACAACGACCCGAGAAACATTATCAGTCCGTATCCGAAGTCGCCGACCATGAATCCGAAGAATATCGGGAAGACAACCACAAATATCATCGTCGGGTCTATCTCGTCGCTCCTAGGCAGCGAGTAGAAGCGTATGAAGAACTCGAAGAACCTCGTTCTCATCGGGTTGTCCAGTTTTGTCGGGGGCAGTTCCTTGGTCCTCAGGGTCTCGAGCACAAAGTGACCGCCCGATACCTTCTCTACTACGCGCTTTATCTTTTCCATTTCGTAATGGGGAACCCATCCCTCCATTATCATAATTGATTTGCCTATACCTATCTTGTTGGTTATCTCGAGCTTCTCCACCTCTATGTCGAGCTGCTCCCTTATCGCGCTCACAAGCGTGTACCATCTGCCCGATATGACGGAAAGCTCGTCCTCATGCGCCTTCTTCCTGGTCTTGAGGTGCGCCACCTGCTTCTCCATGTTCGCGGAAAGCTCCTCGGGCGTGCCGTGCATCGCAGGGATTACCTCGAGGGTTACCTTGTGGCGTTCCGCGACCGCGCCGAACTCCTTCTCCAGGTCGTTGTTTATGCTCACCACCGCGGATTTCTCCAGTTCGACTATGAAAGAGTCATTCACGCTCTTCCTTACGTCTTCAACGAACCGCGCGAGCTCCTTCCCGTACGCTATAAAGGGCTTCCTGCCGCGGGAAGCGAGCACATCTAGGTTCTTGTGGAAGCCCTTCAGCCTGGCGAGCAGCGCGAGTTTCTGTTCGTTGTCCTTTGTCTGCGCAGCTATGCTGTCGAGCTCCTTCTTTATTGCGGAAACCCTCTCATCTATCCTCACAGAAGCGCACTCCTTGAGGAGCTGCCCGATGCTGTCGAAGGTAAACATTTTGTCGTCAGAAATCGGATAAAGCAGGCTCTCGAGTCCTCTGAATCTCTGTGCCAGGTCGGATACCTCCTTGTAGTCGGCGGTCTCGCCACCCTTCAGGAACTTCAGCACTTCCTCTCCGGTTGCATCAACCTGCATGACGCCGAGGTCGTGCAGCGCGGAGAGCACCTCGCTGTAGTAATCCTTTGAGACGACAATCCTTATCTTTGTCATCTTCGCGGCCTTTAGCATCACTTCACCCCTATGCTCTTCGCGATTATCTTCCTGAATATCTCGTCAACCTTTTTCCTATCAGCCTTCTTTATGCCTTTCACCTTTGTTTTGGCCTCATCCAGTATCCGGTCGCGCTCCTCCTTCGCCGCCATGTCCGTCCTTTCCAGCTCCTCCTGATAATTACTCTGCGCTACACCTACAGCGTCTTCGAGCAGGCGCGCGGCCTCGGCATTCGCCTTCTCGGCCAATGAGCTGGCCTCCCTTTCGGCGTGCTCCACCTTCCTCGCCGCGCTCTCCTCAGCCTTCTTTATCTTCTCGAGTGCCTCAAGGTCGCTCTTCATGCGAACACCACCAGTATCAACGCTATGAGCGCAAGCGCAAGCACGAGGTTGACCGCCACGAAGAGCAGCCGTATCCTCTTGAACTCCTTGAGCTTCTTGTTTTCAGGCATTCATCTTCCTCTTTATGAACTTTAGCGAGACGGTCTGGTCCCTCTCCAGGTCCTCGAGCCTCTGCCTTATGTAGGTTATCTTCTCCAGCATGTTCGGTATGACTACATTCTCTATGGCGTTTGCGCGCCTGTTGAGCTTCTCTATCTCGTAGAGCAGCTTCCTGAGCGAGTTCTCCTTCTCCGCTATCTCGATGAGCAGGCTGAAGAGCGACCTGTAGCTCTTCCTCGCATCCTCGACCGCAGTCGGCACTGATATCAGCTCGTATCCCAGGTCGAACTGCCCCCTTGACTCTATGTTCAGGTTGGGTATCCTGACGCCCATCACATTCCTTGCGTCGACTCCTACAAGCATGGTGCCCTGTTCGGCCGCGATGCGCTCAACGTTTATCCTACCGGCCTGTATGTCTGCTATCTTGGTGCTGTCCATTGCGGTCTGCACCCCGGAGCCAAGGTTCTCCCTGAGCAACTGTATCTGGCGGGCGAGGTTGAAGAACTCGAGCACAAGGCTCGATCTCTTCATCTTGAGGAGCGAGAGCCCTTTCGACGCTATCTTTGCGCGAGCTTTCGTCCTTATCATCTCGATCCTTGTGGTCTTTATGTTTACTGCAGGCATTCAATCCTTCCATTTTCCATACTTGGCTATGAATTCGTCCTTGACCCTTTTCATCTCGTTCTTGTCTAGGTCGCTGAAGAGCTCCCATCCTAAGTCCAATGTCTTATCGATGTCGCGGTCCTCGTAATAATCCTGGTTGACAAACTTCTGTTCAAACTGGTCCGCGAACTTGAGGTACTTCTTGTCGTTCTCGCTTAGTGCTTCTTCCCCAACTATCTCGGTAAGGCTCCTCAGATCCTTGCCTGTAGCGTACGAAGAATAAAGCTGGTCTGATACTCCTCTATGGTCTTCTCTTGTCCTGCCCTTTCCTATTCCCTGGTTCATCAGCCTCGAAAGCGAAAGAAGCACGTCGACGTTCGGGTATATCCCCTTTCTCTGCAGGTCACGGCTCAGGACTATCTGGCCCTCAGTTATGTAACCGGTAAGGTCTGGTATGGGATGGGTGATATCGTCTCCAGGCATCGTCAGTATCGGTATCTGTGTTATCGACCCCTTCCTTCCTATTATCTTGCCCGCGCGCTCGTATATCGTCGACAGGTCTGTGTACATGTAGCCTGGATAACCCCTTCTTCCAGGAACCTCCTCCCTTGCCGCGGATACCTCTCTGAGCGCCTCGCAATAGTTTGTCATGTCCGTAAGTATGACAAGCACGTGCATGTCCTCTTCATACGCTAGGTACTCGGCGGTTGTAAGCGCAAGCCTCGGAAGTATTATCCTTTCCATAGACGGGTCGGACGACAGGTTCAGGAATACGACCGACCTTCCAAGAGCTCCGGTCTCCTCCAGCTCCCTTCTGAAGAAGTTGGCCTCCTCGCTGTTTATTCCTATGCCCCCGAACACCACTGAGAATTCCTCTCCCTTTCCTAGGATCTTGGCCTGCCTTGCTATCTGCGCGGCTATCTTGTTGTGCGGCAGTCCGGACCCCGAGAATATCGGCAGCTTCTGTCCTCTTACAAGCGTATTCATGCAGTCAATGGTGGATATGCCAGTCTGGATGAACTCCGCGGGCTCCTCCCTCGCCGTCGGGTTTATCGCATCGCCAGTTATGCCAACCTTGTTATCGCTGTATATAGGCGCGCCCTTGTCTCTGGGTCTCCCCAACCCGTCGAATATCCTCCCGAGCATGTCAGTGCTTACGGCGAGCTTCGCCTCCTCTCCATGGAACCTTGCCTTTGTGTTCTCAAGGTTCATGCCGCGGGTCTCTCCGAACGACTGGACGATCGCAAGGCCGTCCCTGCTGTCGAGCACCTGCCCGGTGACTACGGTGCCGTCCTCCTTGACTATGTCAACAAGGTCATTGTATGCCGCGTCCCTTACGCCCTCGACAAAAAGGAGTACGCTGGTTATCTGCTTTACTGTTTTATAGTATACGTCGCTCATTCAATCACTTCGCTTTCGTTTCCATCTTCGACACAACGTCGATGGCCTTCTTCAGGTCCTCGTAGTACGTGTCAATGTCATCTTCCTTTGTGAACTTCATCCTTGCAAGCTTCTGCTTTGCATCGACTTTCCTGAGCTGTTCTACTATCACACCCTTGTCTATCGCGTGCCTCTCTGCGTCGTCGAGCGCGAGTATCGACTTGAGCATAAGGTACTGTTTGTGCGACGATGTGTACGTGTCTACGTCATCGTACGCGCTCTGCTGCAGGTAGTCCTCCCGTATGCTCTTCGCAATGTCGAGCACCTCCTTCTCCTTCTCTGGCAGCGCGTCATATCCTACTAGTTGGACAACCTCGTTTATCTCCGCCTCTTTCTGCAGTATACCCATCGCCCTGCCCCTAAACTCGTTCCATTCCTTATCTACATTCTCGGAGTACCATTTTGCCAGGTCGTCTAGATAGAGAGAATAGCTGTTAAGCCAGTTTATCGACGGGAAGTGCCTTCTGTTCGCCAACGACGCATCGAGCGCCCAGAAGACCCTTGTCACCCTAAGTGTGTTCTGCGATACAGGTTCCGATGTGTCCCCTCCAGGTGGGGAAACGGCGCCTATCGCAGTAACGGATCCGACAGATCCATTGAGTACGTTCACCCTCCCGGCGCGCTCGTAGAACTCCGCGACCTTTCTTCCAAGGTACGCTGGGTATCCCTCCTCTCCGGGCATCTCCTCAAGCCTTCCTGATATCTCTCTCAAGGCTTCTGCCCATCTTGAGGTGCTGTCCGCCATAAGCGCAACGCTATATCCCATGTCTCGGTAGTACTCCGCCAATGTTATCCCGGTATAGATGCTAGCCTCCCTCGCCGCTACCGGCATGTTCGAGGTGTTGGCTATGAGTATCGTACGGTCCATAATCGGCTTTCCTGTTTTCGGGTCTGTAAGCTTTGGGAATGTGGTGAGTATCTCTGTCATCTCGTTGCCACGTTCGCCGCACCCCACATACACAACAATATCGCTGTCGCTCCACTTTGCAAGCTGTTGTTGTATGACGGTATTGTGCAGGATAAGGCCTCCCACACCACCTACGAAATTGCTTCCGAAGTCAGGTACGGAGACATCATAAACATCAAAGTTTCCTTCAGTCTCTTCAATCGAGACGATCCTATCGCAGTATATATACTCAAGAGCCTGTGCAAGCATGCCAAGGTGCGTAAGTTGCATCATGTTGCCAGCATTTACGCTTACGGTTCCTGCAAACTTCTTAAATATAGACGCACCCATGCGCTCTCCATTGCCTATGTAATTATGTATCTCTATACCCAATTGAAGCAGTTGCTTGTATGAAAGGTGTTTTCTGTAAATATCACTTATGTAAGATGGTGAAAGTGGTACAACATCAATAGAGTCGTATGTAGTGCTTTTCGACTTTATGTACTCTGATATCGCTAAGACCTTTTTATGGGTTGGTGCGAGTGCCGAAGCCATTATCTTAAGGTTTGATATCCCTCTTATGAATACTCTGTAATAAGGTACACCGTCGATTATTCTGTCAGCAAGCGTATGGATAGCTCCAAATCTGGCCAGAGCGTATGAAAGTTGTATCTGCAACTCTTTGCTAGCGGTGGTTAGCTCTATATCACCTCCGCTTATTCCACCATCACCTATATAATAAGAGGTTAGGAACGCCCCAAGCGAGGCATCGCTAGATTGCATTATACAGTCCGGTATTCTCTTGGATTTGGAGTTTTTTCCTACTTCAAGATAACGCAAGAATCTTACGATTACCGTACTAAATAGCAAGACTCCTGGGGTTTTTCCCGCTTGCCTCTCAATCTTCCCTTCTATTCCAAAGAGCTTTTTGGAAAGCCATAGGAATCTTTCCAAGAGCGGCTCTTCAGAGTTTGTAAACACAACAGTGTTATTACCTCTTATATTCCCCTCAGAGATGTAATAGCCGAGAAACTCCGCCAGCTCTTTACTTACTTCTATAGGTAACAATACGGGTGTGCTATATGTATCACCAACAAAATATAGTGGTGTAGGGAGTTCTGCGTTTAATGAGTTGCATACCTCCTTTATCCATTTAAGTTTCGGTCTTACTGCCCCTTCTTTTCTAGATAAGTTATCTAGGGTGGTTTTAGAGATTGATATATTTATCTTTTGTTGCCTTACCCTTCTGGAAAGAACAGCAATCAAAGACCTAATTTCTGGATCTATGGTTCTGAGTTCATCCAGTCCATAAATATCTATTTTTGCATCTTTACGTTTCGCGTCTATCTTTCTCGCAGAAGCGATGTAGTCCCCTATCTTCAAGTCCTTTGCCATCGTTTCTATTATCTCTCCAGTCTCTGTTATCTTGAAAAGCTTATGGATTGGTGTTACCTTGGCAATCTTTCCTGTTCTTGTTCTAACCTTAACTATCGAAGAACTGCTACCCTTATACATCATCTGGGAGTTACTCTCCATTATCTTCTGCTTATTAAAGGAAAACAGGCCCACACCTTCATCTATGTCTATAAATTCTTCTCCGGTCCCTTTCCTTACCTCCCTATCGGTTGCGCTTTTCTTGTAGAGGTTCTCTATGCTTGTCACGACACCGTCCGATAGCATTATGGGGGTATCACCTGTTACACACTTTCCCGACCCGAAAGGTCCCGGGACTGCCGCCGTTCCGCCCTTTGCTACAGGGAAAAATGTGTCTATTATGCGCTGTCCAGTTATGAGAGGTACGTCTGGCGGCAGTTTTTCCAGCACGGGTCTTGCCACCCTGACCGGCCACTTCTGCATCAGCGATAGTTTGAACTCCTTGCTACCGTTTGTCACTGTTGCAACCGTATCTGCAAGCTTGAAGCTTCCTTCGGATATGTCTGATATCGTGCCGTCCATTCCCCAGGGAACCATGACCTTGTGCTTTACCAGGCTGGTCTCGTCAACCTCCCCTATTATGTCACCGGCCTTCACCTTATCTCCCTTCTTTGCCGTTGGCACAAACTTCCACTTCTTCTTCATGTCTATGGCGTCGACGTCCACGCCCCTAGCTATAAAGTCGCCGCTCTTCTCCTTTATCTTGTCGAGCGGCCTCTGTATTCCGTCGAATATCGATCCGATAAGTCCCGGCCCCAGCGTCACAGACAGCTGGGTTCCCGTGCTGGTCACAGGGTCTCCGGGCTTCAGCCCTCCTGTGTTCTCATAAACCTGTATGGTCGCCTTGCCAGCGTTGAGCTTGATTATCTCGCCTATCAGGCCCTCTTCCCCGACCTTTACCACGTCGTACATCTTTGGGTCGACCAGCCCGTCCGCTATGACCACAGGCCCTGATATCCTGTATATTATTCCTTTGCCATCTGCCATTATGATCCCTTCAATGAAGAAATGTCAACCCCGAGTATCCTCTTCGCAAGCCTTTCCACCGATTCCTGCTTTGCGCCGCTCCCCGGCACCGGTACAAATATAACAATGGGCTTTAATGATGTGCTGGCCAGCCTAAGAAGGTTGCTGTCCATGTCGCCTCTCAGGCTTTCGGACAGCATTATAAGATTGTACTGCTTCGCGTTGAGGAGCTCTGCGAACTTCGTTATCGCTTCCCTTCCCGAGTTGATGTAAACGTCCTGTATGCCGATGAGCTTGAATCCCAGCACAAGTTCGCGTTCACCAATTACAGCAATCTTGTCGAACTCCATTACACCACGTATTTCAGTATCTTCATGTGATCAGTCCTTGCCTTGCTGACCTTATAGTACTTGCCGAGCCACGCGCCCCTGAGCTCGTCCCTCTCTATCTCGCTCCTCAGCATGAATCCTATTATCTGCGCCGCTGATATACCAGACTCGTTGAAGAGTTTCAGGTATTTCTTGTAGAGCTCCCGCTTGAGCGCCGCCTCGAAGTAGCTTGCGAACGGGTCGGTCTTGTAGAGCTCGAACGCATCGTCTATCTTGAACGGCATGTAGCCCGCGAGCCCAGCCACCTGCTTCTGCGACATCTCCACCAGTTTTGATTCCGGGATGTCTCCGCCCTTTATCATGAAGCTCCTGGTGTCCTTGCTGCCGAGCTCGATGCCCTTTATGACCGTCATGACGTTCTTTATGTCTATCAGGCCCTTGATGAATTCGAGGACGATGCCCTCGTTGCCCACGTAGAACTTGAAGGCCTCTATAAGCCTTGTGTAATAGTAAACGTCGAGCGCCATCAGCATCTTCGTTATGTCTCCCTTCCTGGCCTCGTCCAGGTACTTCAACAGCGTGGTTCCGTACCCGAACTTGACTATGTAGTTGACCACGCCCTCTATGTCCTTCTGCGCCAGCATGTTGGTGTAATCCTCGCGGCTTATCAGGCCGGCGAATATGCCCACCGGTATATTCCTCTGTACAACCAGGAATGTCTCGGTCTGCTCCACATTATAGCCGAGCTTCTTCGACGACAGAATCGTCTTTATATTCTCTATATCGTACCTGCCCATGAAGGCCGATACGAGGTTGCGCGCGAGCGGCGGTATTGCAAAGGCCGAGTTCCTGCTCATCCTCATCATGTGGGCGTTTATCACCACCTCCAGCAGGTCCGGCTCCTTGTAGAGCGCAGACAGCTCGTCGATCTCCTTCCTGTAGCCGGTGTTGCTCAGCGCCTTGACAAATTCGTCTGTGTCCTTTGCCTCGAGCTGCTCTACGAAGTCCGCTGTGAGGAACTCCGACCTAAGGCCCTTGAGCCTTCCATAAGCACCGGTATATGTCGAATCCATAAGTCATTTCACCAGTTTCAATACTTCCACGGCGACCCTGTCCTTGATGCCAGACAGCAGCGCCTCGAGCGTATAGTCGACATACCTGTCGCCGTCCTTGGAGACCGCCTCGAGCCCTCCCGCAAAGCTTTTCTGCGATTCGGATACTCCGAACCCCTGGCCCGGCTTTATCTTTTCAGCATCGGCCTTCTGGACGTAGACCACGCATCCGTCTCCCAGCTCCGTCGATGCCTTGAGCGCGAGCTTCTGGAGAAGTTTCCTGTAGTCTTCGCTTTTTGCGTATTCGGGAAGGTCCAATCTTATCGAATCCATCGCCTTTCCGACCTCGTCGTTCAACCTCTCCTGGTACATCTGCGAGGCCTCGACGCTCGCCTTGCTGCTCTCCCTCGCTATTATCATCTTGGACTCGTTGGCGGCCTTAGCTCCTGCCTTCGCCACCTTCTCATCCGCCTTGGCCTTGGCGTCCTTGATGATTTTGTCGGCCTCAGCCTTGGCGTTGTCCATTATCTGCCTTACCCTAGTCTCGGCATCGTTCTCTATCTTGTCAATAATCTCGTCAAGTCCCATGCTTACCGGCCTGCTTTGATGTCAAAGTATCTGCAATAGCAGTATAAGTCCTAGGACGAATCCGATTATCCACAGTGTCTCTGGTATGACGAAGAAGAACAGCACCTGGCCGAACTTCTCCGGCCTCTCCGCTATTATTCCCATTCCTGCTGCGCCTATGCCCTGCTGCGCCATTCCGGTTCCAATAAGTCCGCCTGCTATCGCAATCGCCGCGGCGATTGCGTATTGTGGATCTGCTACTACCATTCGGTTCACCAATTAACTAGAATAAAAACCTGCATAGATGTTTAGGTGCGAATATATAAAAATATCGCTGAAAATTGGCGTCATCCCTTCGTGACTCCTAGCGGGGCCATCCTGGCCACGATATTGGATATCTTCGCGCCCTCCACGGTCGATACAACGTCGTCTACGTTCTTGTACGCCCACTCGGCCTCCTCGCTTACAAGCTTCTTGCTCCTCACCCGTATCTCGATGTTCTTCCTCTTCATCTCGTTCAGGGTCTTCGAGGACGATATCTCCCTCAGCGCCTGGTGTCTCGACATTACACGTCCTGCTCCATGGCACGACGACCCGAAGGTCTCCAGCATGCTCTCCTTCCTTCCGGCAAGCACGTAGCTAGCTGTTCCCATGCTTCCGGGGATCAGCACGGGCTGGCCGTGCGACCTGTATATCTGGTTGACCTCCTCCCTTCCGGGCCCAAAGGCGCGCGTCGCACCCTTGCGGTGCACATAAAGCTTCATCCTCTTTCCATCTACATCGTGCTCCTCGAGCTTTGCGGTATTGTGGCACAGGTCATAGACAAGCTTCATGTCGAGCTCGTCGGCGCTCCTCTTGAATGTGTCGGCGAAGCTCTTCCTTATGAAGTGGGTCATTACCTGCCTGTTTACGAACGCAAAGTTTATCGCCGAGCACATCGCCGCCCAATAGCTCTCCGCCTCCTTGCTGCCTATGTGTGCATAGCTGAGCTCCGGGTCCGGGAATATTATATTGTTCTTCTTCTGGTAGTCGATAAGTATCCTTATGTAGTCACTGCAGATCTGGTGGCCGTATCCGCGCGAGCCGCTGTGGAGCATTATGACGACCATGCCTTCCTCAAGCCCGTACGCCTTTGCAACCTTCTCGTCGAATACCTTGTCGACCTTCTGCACCTCGGCGAAGTGGTTGCCTGCGCCAAGAGTACCAAGTTGCGGCAACCCTCTCTTCTTCGCCATGTCACTTACTATAGAGAAGTCGGCACCCTTCATATGAGTTCCTTCTTCTGTTGTTTCTGGGTCGTCAGGGAATCCGTATCCCTGTTCGACAATGTAGCCGACCCCTTCGGTGGTTATCCTTTCGAGCTGTTTGGGCGTGAAACCAAGCTGCATCTTGCTTCCGACCCCACTTGGAACATTTCGAAACATGGCATCCATCAGGGCTCCAAGTTTGGGTCTCAGTTCTCTCTCTGTTAAATTAGTTTTGATTAACCTGACCCCACATCCTATGTCAAATCCTATAGCGCCAGGAGATATTATCCCCTCATTCGCGTCAAATGCAGCTACACCGCCTATCGGAAAAGAGTAACCCTCATGCGCATCAGGCATCAGGAGCATATGCTTCACTATTGAAGGAAGTCTTGAAGCATTAGCTGCTTGGTCCAATGTTCTATCTTTTCCGATTGCATTTCTTAGGGCATCGTTTGCATACAAGTGTATAGGCACATTCATCCCGGAGTTTCTATCCCTATCTACTTCCCATAGAAAGTCATTTATTTTCTTAATTTCAACCATTTTTTCTCCTCGGTCTTATTCAATAGATTATGTCCTACAACCTTTTTAACCTCCGCTTTCTTATTCACACTTAGTTGATAATAACGTGTTCCGATACCGTTGATCCTTTCATTTATCCTAGATTCTATTGCAAAAAAGAGTTCTAAATTTGTCTTAAGGGTTATAAGGTTCTCTTTCTAATAGATACAATTCTTACTACTCCATTATCATGTCTTATTTTTGCCTTCTGTTGCATAAGAGTTCTTACAAATCCCTTCAGTCCGGCGCTATCTTTCGGAAAATCCCAGTCATAAATCACATAATCGTCTAATGCCTGTTGCAATTTTATGCTTTTTTCAGGATGGTAAAAACAAATATTCGTCTTAAACTTGATTAGATTATCTTTACCA
>VFSW01002336.1_pt1 | contig 28665 bp, 26 predicted proteins | sample 5358111 | NCBI WGS metagenome assembly VFSW01 (sample SAMN11554181, study PRJNA540505) | mine drainage metagenome | isolation source: sediment from site ElyBrook_90M | place: USA: Ely Copper Mine, Vershire, VT | collected 2017 | reverse complement strand
ACCCCAAGATTAAAACGAATCAGCGTATCCCATAGCTGGATCAAGCCATTGGGATGGAACAAATAGGGTATTACAAATGCCAGTATCGGCACGATCGAGCCGGCAAGATAAAGAACAACAGGGCCAAAGCGCTTCTCGTCCATCCAGAGAAGGAGGAGGAACGAAATAGCAAATAAAATATAGGTTGGGCGCATGAGAAACGCCGCGCCGCACAGCATCCCCATCGAAAAAAGGCGCATTCTCACGTGTTCTGCCACACCTCGAGAGCGGGAAATATAGAGGGAAGTAGCGCCAAGCAACAGGAACCCGGCGTAGGTGTCGCGTTGGCCGGCGAGGCCCCATTGGCCGCTCGCATAATATAGCGCATAGAGGAGCACACCGAAGGCACTCGCGCGAGGCGAGAGCCAGTGGCGAAGGAAGCGGTAGAAGACCGCCGCCATCGCGATATGGACCAAATAATCGAAGAGCCGGAACCCAAAATCGCTCGCGCCAAAAAGCGCAATGCTCGCCCAGTGAATGAAGACGATGCCCGGAAAATTATGGTCCCAGGAACCAATATACGGAAGCCGGTGATACGCATAGAGAGCCCAGCCCATCGATTCATACAGATCGTTATCAAATCCGAGCGGAAGCAGCAGCGTGACGAGCAGGATGATCGCAGCACCCATCACGGCCAAAAGGAATGGGAACGCTTCTCGCGATCGGTAGTAGCTTCGCTCGTTCATGGGAGGCTATCGACCTGATACAGAGTGAGCGTATCGAGTTCGCTGCCCGTATCGTGAAAATAGTTCAGCGTGCGGTCGAGGAGTGGACCCGATCGGGAAAAAACAGGCTTCCATTTCCGAACGGCACGTTCGTACTCGGGTGTCATCGGCTTATCGTAATCGAGAATATAGTTTACGTCCGCGCGTGCGATTACCGAATCGGGGGATTCCGGACGAAGTGGAAAAAAGAGGAACGCCTCACTCATTATGCGAATAGTGGTATCGCGCAGCAGTTCGTGGATAGCCGGACCTTGCGCAAGGATAAGCGGGTGCTCTGCGCCGGGTTCCCAATTGCGGCTTGCCTGCTCGATCGCCGCCTGGACGGCCGCAATATTCGCGTCGTCGATACGTTTGCCCATCCTGCCGGCATTGCCAAGTTCCGGAAGCCAGAATGCGAAAATCTCCACCGTCACTGCAATACTGGCTACCGCGATCAAAGGGTGCAGCCAGGCTTCTTTCGTCCACTCGTGCGCATGTGCGGCGAGCGTGAGCGCGGCAAGAGGAAGGAAATAACTGGCATAATACGGAAGGGTGCTTTGGAGGATAGCGCCGCTCAGAAGAACCCATCCCAGGCATATCGTCAGGAACAGCGTGGGCCTATGAGGATTCCTTCGCAGAAGAAGACCAACTTCTGAAAGCGCGATCAGCGGCAGCGCGATCGAAAATGCCGGAGCCTCATGCCAGAGATAGTACAACTTCGCGCCAAGTTGGTGTCGCTCCGCGGACCAAGAGAAAAGACGCAGAATTGGCAGATGTTGTAGATATGAATTTGCTTGGTTATCACCCGATACAATGCCAGTTAGCACCAAGTGATGGTTGGCCGCGAGATAAACCACTGCGAGCGCCGCAAAAGCAATAGCCATACCCGCAACGAGCGCAATCGCATTTCGCACCGTTCGAAACGCGCCAAAATACCAGGCAATAAACATGGTCGGCAAAAACAAGAGCGCCCCCGTGTGCGGGCTGATGGTCAGCCATGCCAGAAGCGCAACCAATCCCAGCCAAAACGCGAAGCGCGGAGAACATTGCAGTCGGTGCTCTTGGGAATCATCACTGGAATTCGAATCCAGAAGTACCGCGAAAAAGGCAATAAAGGCCGTTACCGAAAATCCTGTTATCATGTCATAGCGGGCACTGTGCGAAGCGAAGGTAAATGCGCGCGTCGCCACAAGCAACACCATCGCGAACGTGGTGATCGAGGCCGACAACTTGAGGCGGTAGCCCGCCAGTCCAATGATTGCCAGCGTTGCAATTGCGAAGCAAAAGCTTACCGTCCGCCCAGTAGTGACCGGATCGACACTGGGAGGAGCTAAAAGTTGTGGTAATCCATACCAGAGCGCCGTGAACCATGTCGATCCAAGCAAAAGGCCGGGAGGATACTGCAGCCTGGATTCCAAGGCAAACGGTATGATAAGCCGGCCATGCAGAAGAAGATTTTTCCAGCCGAGCAGCATCCAAGTCTGCGTTTCATCCCCATACCAGCGGTAGGTATCGGGGACCGGGAATTGAAAAAGGGTGTGCGCACTCATGCCGAGACACATAAGCGCCGCTATCGCGAGCACCACAACCGCAAGTCCTTCCAGCCGCTGCGGAACCGAAAGCATAAGAGTCTTCTTCTTATGCATCGTATCGGATCCGTCACGGCGGAAGGAATGTTGAATGTTGAGTGAGGACGTTTCGGAACTCTTCCGTGGAGAGTTCCGAGGTTCCTGAGAAGGAGTTTCGCTTCCCTTCAAAGAGTCTCGATCAACAGCCTTATTTTCATCCTTCATCATTCATCCTTGCCCGATTAGTGGTATTCGACCTTTCCACTTTCGGTGATGATCGGGACGTGCCGCATCCAAAGCAGCTTTTCCCACCAGGCGCGGTGCTTCTGATACCACGCGATGGTTTCCGCAAGGCCATCTTCGAAGGGGCGTCCCGGTTCGATTCCCAACCGCTCACTCGCTTTTGCGGTCGAAGAAATATGCCGGTCGACCTGCCCGGGCCGGTTGCCGATATGAGAAATGAGGTCGCTCGGTTTATGCAGCATTTCGAGAACGAGGCCGGCGATACCCATTATATCGAGTTCAAAACCGGAACCTAAATTAAACACTTCACCCTGAATCGCTTCAATGGGGGCATGCAGCACGCGGTCGATTCGCTCGCAGGTATCCTGCACGAAGAGCCAATCGCGCACCGCGCCGCCCGTCCCATGGACCGTGAGCGGTTCATCGAGCAATGCGCTCGTGATAAAGCGCGGGATCACTTTTTCCAGATGTTGCTTCGGCCCATATTGATTGAAGGGCCGCAAAATGCACGCAGGAATTCCATAGCTGGCGATATAAGAATAGACGAGCCGGTCCGCTCCGGCCTTCGCGCTCGCATACGGCGAAAGCGGATTGAGCGGATGGTCCTCCGTCATCGGCGCGGTGAGCGCGGTGCCATACACTTCGCTCGTCGAGATATGGATGAAGCGATCCAAGTCTTTTTTACGGGAGACGGCATTGGCAACCGCCTGCGTACCGAGCACATCCGTTTCGTAAAATATTTTGTTATCAAAAATCGAGCGCGCCACGTGGCTCTCGGCAGCGAAATGGACCACAATATCCGAGCGGCTCACGAGCTGGCTGACGAGATCCGCGTTCGTCACGTTGCCATACCAAAATTCGAACCGCTTCGAGGACTTAATATCATCCGGGATATTATCGGGCGAGCCGGCGTAAGTCAGCGCATCGAGCACGATGAGATGATACTCGGGATACTTTCGAAAAAGATACTCGAGGAAATTACTCCCGATAAATCCGGCACCGCCAGTAATTAAAATAGTTCTCAATTTCAGATTTCTAAACTACGAATTCGTCCAATGCAGGGTCGCAGCACTTTCGAGCAGGTCGCCTCCTAAGTGCAGCCACGAGTTGATAACACGGTAGGTCGAAGATTGAGTTTTGGTCAAAAGGCCCGCGGCATCGTGGCTGCGGGCATACTCCAGCGCAGCAAGTACCAGTGCGCGATATACGCCACGCCCGCGCGCCTCTGGCGCAACGGCATTGAGCGAATCCTTCCACCATTGCTCTTCGCTAAATTTCGCCATTGGTTCCAGTGCGATATAGCCCGCCACGCCTCCATCCAGTTCCGCCGTCAATATCAGGGATTCCGTTGTATGCTTCGCCGCAAGATTCAGTAACCATTGGCGAAACACTTCCTGTGCGCGCTCGTGCGGAATCATGGGTTCCAGAAAAAAGCGATCCTGAATAATAGAGGTATCGCCATACGAAATATGCGAGATATGGGCGAGCGCGGCTACGTCGGATTCGCGCATTGGCCGGATGCGAAGCCCACCGCCAAAATCCAGCTCCTTTTCATACCGTTCGAAGCTGCGGCCAGCAAGTAAGCGATCGAATTTCTCCCGCGCGGCGCCCAGCGTAACCAAAAGATCGGCAGCGTGAAATCCTTCGCTCTCGAACGCACGCGTTAAAAATAAATCTTCGTTCGAAACCCGCACATCGAGCAACCGGATCCGTTTCTCGCGAGCAAATTCGGTTGCCGCTTTCACAACACTCCTCATCGCATCGATTCGGCGTGGGTCGAGAACTTCTCCAAAGGCATTCGCATAAAGGATCCGTCCCGTCAGTAGTCCCAGCACGCGAGTATCCCAATCCAATTCGGTCAACAAACAGACTGCCTCGATACCTTCGGCGTTCTTCTGAAGAAAAACAAAAGGATCGGCATTCTCCCATGTAGCAAAATGATACTGCGCCAACGCCCCGGAATCTCGCGAAGCAAAAACGCGCGCCAATGGAAGATGTTCATCCCTTCCAATCGCCAGCACTACTTCGTTCCGTTCCGATTGGGAAAGCGACGCCATCCTTCGCCCTTCCGGCGCCCCGAACCTGGTACCCGATGCCCGATAACCCAAAACCGGCCCCGGCAATTACCGCCGCAAATAAAGCGGCCGCCCCTGCACTTCGCGATAAATGCGGCTGACGTACTCGCCCATCAGCCCGATGACGATAAGCTGCAGCGCCGCGAAGAAAAAAATCGCCACCATCACCGAGGCGTAACCCGGCACCGGATACGCGCCGAGAACTTTTCGAATGAGAATATATATCACGGCGAGGACGGCGAGCACCGCCATCCCCATGCCGCTAACTGTTGCAAATTGCAGCGGCGCGGCGCTGAAGCTCGTCGCCGTTGCGAGCGCAAGCTTGATGAGCCGCCACAGCGAATATTTCGTCGTTCCGGCGAAGCGCTTCCCATGCACGACGGGCACGCTCGTCTGCTTATATCCCGTCCAGCGGACGAGGCCGGGAAGATAGCGCGCTTTTTCGCGCATTTGGCGAAGGTCATCGGCTACTTCGCGCCGCATCGCACGGAAGATGCTCGAATCGAGCACCACTTCCGAGCGCACCACGCTATTCATCAACCACAGGAACAGCTTGCTCGAAAAATTCTTATACCACTTGAACTGCCGCGCCTCGCGTTCACCCCAAACGACATCATAGCCTTCATCCATCTTCGCGAGCAGCTTCGGAATTTCCTCCGGCTGATCCTGCAAATCCGCGTCCATCATTACGATGACGCTGCCCTCCGCCTGATCGAGTCCCGCCGTCAATGCGATGTGATGCCCAAAATTTCTGGTGAAGCTCAGGACGCGAATATGCTCCGGATCGCGGTCACGAAGGCCGAGCAAAATCGGAAGGGAGCGGTCGCGCGAGCCATCATCGACGAGGATAATTTCGTAGGACCGCCCCATCGCCCGGAGCGCGGCCGTCAGCCGCCGTTCGAGCTCGGCGAGAACCTCCTCTTCGTTAAAGACGGCGATGACGATCGATAATTCCATGGAACAGGCGGTGGCAAAATTCGCTCATGCGTTCTGCAAAGATACGAAATGCCGAGCGCCCTCGCTCAAAAATCGGCTAAATTCGGTATTGTTTCTTTTGGCAAATGAGGCTAAAAATCTTAAGCAATGCTGAAAAGCGCTGAAAACTATTTTTATATTGCACACCGCATTTGTGCTTCATTAACTATGGCGTTTTCACTCCGTTTTCGCCACCTTTCAAAGTGTGGTAACTTTTTTACTCACTTTGTTAAGGGGTGATTGTACAATCACAAGAAAAGGCTTTTAAGATGAATATCAACTTCAATTTTCATTTAAGCGAATGATGAGCGTCGCAATAGGCATAAAGCGCGTTTCCGAAAATTTTAAAATTTCTTGATACTTTCAGAAGGGAGCGCTAATTCTTTTGTATCTTTGTTGCAAACTTTCGCTTATGCATAAAAAGCGTGAATCTCTCACCGTGCTTGCTACAATCCTTTTTATGGTCGCAGCCTCGATCGCTAATGCTCAAGGCGGATACTGGCAGCAATTGAATGGGCCGTTTGGAGGAAATTTTCAAGGGATGACCGTTGGTCCGGATAGTGCTGTTTATTTAGTAACGTACCAGGAGCTTTTTAAACGTTCACCTTCTGGTGCAGGATGGAGTCGAGTCGAAGTTTTGCCTTTTTCACCCGATTTTTCTTACGAATCATCCATCGTGCCGGGTTCCCCAAGATTTATCTCGGCCTTCCATAGATTGTTCATAGTTGGCGATACCCTGCCTTCAGGGTCGGGGCCCATTCCGCCGTTTAATGAGGGTATCATAATATCTTCTGACGACGGTAAAACATGGTCCCACACTGCGATGAAAATTGGCGTGTGCAATGGTATCATGACTGCCGAGGGCGCCTTGTACGCATTAGGTTTTGATGCTAATCGTTCTGCTATCTATAAATCTAGCGATTCCGGGTCCACATGGAGAATCATTTTTGAAGATACCATAACTTTTAATTACATTACCGGATGCCCGATGGGAAACAAACTTTACTTGAGTACTAACGTCGGAATATTCACAAATACAATGGGGGATTCAGCCTGGACCCGCGTGTTATCAATCCAAAATGGGAACCGGGGAGACCAAATTTTCGCAGTTGATAGTGCTATCTGTATTGTATCGGAAACCACGGTCCTCGGTATTTCTCATACTCCATTGTTTCGCACGACAAACGGCGGAATAACTTGGGATAGTACTACGTATCTTGGCACGATAGGCCCAATAACAAAAGACTCCAGTGGAATACTTTGGGTAGCGAGCAGCGAGAGCGGAATCGTAATGTCGGCCGATAGCGGAAAGACCTGGACGGACGGACATTTTAGCAGATACAACGCAGCTCTCTCGCCTACTCTCTGCGTCACACCAACGAACATCCTTCTTCTGGGGACTTCGCAGCATATTTATCAATTCTCTCGCAACACCGGAGAATGGTTACCCTGGGATGATTCGCTTAAGATTGAGAACGTTACCGCGTTATTACCCATTAACGACGATTCAATTCTCGCATGGTGTAGGGACGCATACTATCGTACATCGGATGGTGGAAAAACTTGGACTAAGGACTCGATTGATGGGTATATTCAGCACTTAAACAGTCCGTTGATCCGAGATCAAAGCGGCTATCTATACAGCAATTCGTTGCGATATGATCCTTCAGTGAAGCGGTGGAGCGAGCTTGTTACCGGCAACCAAATAAATCCCGTCGTGATGGCGGTTGACTCGTCCGGCTACTTATACGCTCTCTCGAACACCGACGTGCTCCGCTCACAAGATCACGGCGATGGCTGGAGCAGTATTGTCAGTAATCCGTATCGTTGGGATTTTATGACTGTCGATTCTAGAGGAAGGATTCTTGCAGCCGTTGATAGGCTTATCTTACGATCACCAGACCACGGAGCGACATGGGATACTCTTCTTCGCAGGGATGATGTTTACTCTCACGAAGACCCTGGAAGCATTTGTGTCACGCAAAGCGGCAGAATCTTAGTTTACTGTCCTGGTTATGACTCAATGTCGAATTATTTTGCAATGATTCAATCGACAGACGATGGTGCGTCCTGGCAAATCGCGGAAAGAAGCATCACTCCCTTATCGTTTGCATTAGAAGGTGATTCGACGGTATACATGTCGTGTGTTCAGAATCGCGTTAATGGGAGTGGCGTGATGAAATCCTCTGATGCAGGCGGTGAATTTCATTGGGTTTCATTTTCTGATGACACCCTTATTACATTCATTGTGATTAACCCCAATCATGTGCTTTATGCAGGAACTTCGGAAGACGGCCTCTTCCGCTATATTCCAGCCGCTTCCAGCGTTGAAAAAACTGCGGTATCTTCCCCAGAGAATTTCACCATAATCCCTAATCCCGCGACAAGCGAAATTCAAATTACATCGACTGAAAGAAATTTTTCGATCCTCGATCCACTTGGCAGAACTTATGAAGTAAGGCAAAGTGGCAACACACTCGATGTTTCCGCGCTCCCATCCGGCGTGTATTTTGTAAGCGATGGTCATTCGCGAGTGAAGTTCGTGAAGGAATAATCTACTTCGGCACAAACACGAACTCCGGCCGGGAGAAGCTCGCGCTTCTGCGGGAATAGCGTTTTATCGTTTTACTTTGGCCTTCGGCTTCATCCGCGCGGAAGGGAGCGAACGTGCGTTCGAATGCCGGGTTTGTTTGGCTTTTTGAGCTTTCAAATATTCGCTGAGCGCCTTCCGCTCTTCTGGTGTCCATGGCTCATCAATTACCTCGATGTCCATCCGGTCTAATTTCGCGAAGTCTGGCATTATCGAAATCCTTAAAATATCGTGTGACTAAAATGAAGGCTGCTGGCGTCTCCAGTAACATTCTATTGCCCGCAAATCGTTTTGCGCCGAGCGTGGATTCATAATGCTCGATGAGAGCTGTTTTCGCGATGAACGCAAGTGCGCCGCCGTATTCCTTTTCAAAGGATTTCTTGCAAGCGAATGCCACCAGATTCGGAGCGACTCCCGCATAAAGCTTCGTGTGTCCTTTATTGAACGACGCATTCTCGATTAAGTGCAAAAAGAAGTGATCGTCCATATCTTCGATACTCATGATGCCATGTGGGATGGAAAGGTTTTCTTTGGTTACGAGCGCATAAACTTCACGTCCTTCACTTTTTAATTCCGTTCGCCAATTAAATCGCCACTTCGAGTGCTTCAAAAGTCGAATGTCTTCGGAGTGAAGCCGCACGATCTCCGTTTCGAAAATTTCCCCGGTCAGGGTATTCTCGATAGAATTCGTGAGCTTATCGACTTCAAAATTCAATCGTCTCATGCTGTTTTTTTTTCGAAAAATTTATCCCAGAAAAATCAGGGGCGATACTCTTACTTCGGCACAAATACGAACTCCGGCCGCGTGGCACCATCGGCTACGCGGGTGAGGCCGACGTTCGGCTCGGCGAGCATTCTGCCCGCATAGGTGTAGTGCGCGATCGAATCGGTTCGGAAGGCATCGCTCTCTTCCATAATGATGGCGCTGAACCGGTGCTGCGAGTAGGCACTGTCGAATTCAGCTTGCAAACGCGCGGCGGTGGTGTCATGCATGTGGAGCACATCGAGCGCGGCGAGGATTTGCGCGTGGGTGGCTTTGCCCGCCTGCCGCGATATATATCCGTGATAAGGGATATAGACATCGCCGGGCATAGCCGCGAGCTTGCGGATAAATTCCTCCGCACCTCTGCGCTGGTGCGCGCTCGCAATCAGCATTTTTTCCGAGAGCGGATTGAAATACAGCGCGACGAACTGAAAGAGAATCGGAAGATAAACATAACGCGCGAATTCCGGGCGCTTAATTTTTATTTCGTTCAGCACAATCGGCAAGAGCGGCAGCACGAAGGCAACGAAGGGTATCATGACATTTCTGTAGCCGCCCTCGTTGCCTAAGCTGAATGCCCCGGCCACGAGCGCGGCGAGGGCCATCATCGCGAGAAGCCCCACGCTGCTCGCCCAAAACCATAACCACCCCCCGGCCCCCTCCTTCTTTAGGAGGGGGAGTGCAATCAATGCCAGGAAGGAGGCTGCGAATGGGCCAAGCGCGTAATCGGGGAATACATCGAGCATTCGAATCGCCGAAAAATCCACTTCCTTCGCATGCGGAATCGCGAACATATAGTAATTCGACCAGCCATGCGTCGCGGCGTTAAGCACAAGGATGGAAAGGACACCAAGGACTAAATCGCTCAGTAGAAATTCCAAGCCTGACTTTCGATTTCGTAACCAAAAGAAAATTGCCAGCGGCGGAAGAAAGAAGATCGCTTGCTGCTTGGTGAAAAATGCGAGCGCGAGGATCAGCCCGCTTAGATAGGGCGCGCTGCGATTGCTAAAAAATGCCGGGAGCGCGGACGCAACAATGAGGAACGTAAAGAACGCATCGTTGCGGACGATGTCGAAATAAAAGCCCGTCGCATGATACGTTGCAAAGTACAGCGCGACTGTAAGGAACGCGAAAATGCGGTTTGCGGTGAGTCGCTTCACCATCCAGCCAAGCGAGAGGGCGGTGAAAAGCGTCGAAAGAAACGAGATGATGCGCCCCGCGAAAAAACCGATGCCGGTGAGCTTCATCACCGCCGCGACCGCATAATAATAAAGCGGCGGATAGAGCCATGCGACGAAATCGAGCGAGGGCGCAGTGTAAATCGGCTTGCCGGCAAGCACGCGAATGGCGTGGTCCACCATGGCACCTTCCATCCATTCGATCTCGTATGGATACATGAGGCGCAGAATAGAAAGCGCGAGCACCAATGCGATAAAGGCCGCGCCTATCGCGATCGCCAGCCATTTGGTAGTCCGTTCGAGCGTCATCGTTTTTTTAGCACGCAAAACAGGGAGGAACCAAACGGCGGATGGAACCATGTTGCTTTGCTCGGGGCAACGAAAAGATCGAGCAATAGTTTATTCGCTCGCGGGGAAGGTATTCGGTCTTCGATCCGCGATTCGAGCCGCATCATGCGAGAAAATTTCCGGAATGTGAAAATCGGCAGGAACGCAAGGGAACTGGAATAATCGTAATGAAGTACCTCAAACTCCATTCGATTCGGCACGAGAACATCGTGGAGCATGGCCTTCGAATACCGCCGGAAGTGGCCGAGGGAAACGTCCCACGCGCTCCACAGACTCATAAACGCTGGGACATTGATAATGATAATGCCGCCCGGCGCCGTGATGCGAAGCATTTCCGCGAAGGCAAGCCGGTCATCTTCCACATGTTCGAGCACATCGAGCGCGATCGTTACTTTGCTCGTTGCATCGTTGAGTGGAAGATCGAGAATTGAGCCGGCGAGCAAAGCGGTGCCCTTGCGTTCGAGCGCAAGGCGGCGCGCTTCTGCCGAATATTCGATCCCGAGTACCGCAATGCCCCGATGCTCGAACATGCCGCGAAGCTCACGAACGAGTTCCCCGGTTCCCGCGCCGCAATCGACGATGCGGTCGCCCGCCATGAGGTTCGCGGCGCGCTCGATCCAATACCGCACGAGCACGCGCTTGCCTTTGTAAAACCAATGCTCGCGCTCCACTCTTTCGAGCGCGTCGTATTCTTCAATCTGCATGAGCAATAGCAGATAGGGTGGCGGAGTTTGGCGCTCGGATGATTTTATTGATCACATAGTGCGGGCGCTGTTTTACCTCATCGTAAATGCGGCCGAGATATTCGCCTAAAATGCCGATCGAAATAAGCTGCACGCCGCCGAGCAAAAGAATAGCGACCGTCGGTGTGGTAAATCCGGCGACGACATTGATATGGAGAACTCGCATCAGAATCAAATAAAGAGCATAGAAAAAAGAAAAGAAGCTGACGATAAATCCGAGCGTCCAGATCGCGCGCAGCGGCTTAAAGCTAAAACTAAAGATCGCGTCGAAACCGTAGCGGACAAGCCGCGTGAAGCTCTGCTTCGGCTTGCCGGCCGCGCGCTCCTCGCGATCGTACAAGACGTGTGCTTGCTCATAGCCCACCCATGTTCGCAAACCCGGCAGAAATCGGGTGCGCTCATGCAACTGCAGGAGATCGTTCACCGCGCGCCGGTCAAGAAGGCCAAAGACTCCGCTGCCGGTCTCCATTTTGAGATCGCTCATGCGCGCGAGCATCGCATGGAAGAGCGCGAACATCATTCCCTTCACGCCCCGCTCGGCCCGCGACCGGCGCTGCGCGACCACCACTCGATTCCCTTCGAGCCACGAGCGGATAAGATCGGGAATTAATTCTGGCGGATCCTGCAAATCGCCATCCATGATAATGACGGCATCGCCCGTAGCATATTCTAATCCCGCCTGAATTGCCGGCTGATGTCCAAAGTTGCGGGAAAGATCGAGGATCGCCAGTCGTGCGTCAGACGCAGCATAATCCGAGAGCATTTCAAGCGAGCCGTCCCGCGAGCCATCGTTCACCAGCACCCATTCGCAGGAGAGCGCAAACTCCTTCTCAACTAGATCGAAAACGCGCGTCATCCGCTCGAAGAGCTCTCGCAGGAGAGCCTCCTCGTTGTAAATCGGCATGACGACGGAGATGCTTCGCATAGTTATGAGTTCGGCATTAGGGAAGCCCTGATTGAGTCCTTCCAGAAGTCAGTGTGAGGAACCTTTGACGACCGAAGGGAGTCAAAGGTGGTTGCGAGGCACGAAGCAAAGCAATCCCACCGCCCAGAGCGGAGATTGCTTCGTCGAATCGAACCCCCGTCGGTCGTTCGATTCTCCTCGCAATGACGGTAAAAGAAACTTAATCTGAGATTCCTTAATTCTTAATTACCTTGTATAAAGTAAAAGCCCCGATCTTCGTTTCAGGATAATAATTTGAATCGAGCCAGCGGCCAAGCTCCTTAAAGTCTTCCCGCAGAATTTCGTGCCCCAGCCGTCCGCCATAATATTGCCGAAACGCGGGCGGAGCATCGCACACGATGAAATAACGGGGCTTCGAACGCCGCATATCGCGCATATATTCCGCTCGCCAGTCGTATTGAAAAGGCTGCAAGGTATCGCCCGCGCCCCGCATCGTGATTGCATGGAGTGTTTGAAACCGGCTGGCCGTAAGCAGCCCCGCCCGATATTGGGGATAACTATATGGCCCGAACATTTGGACCGTGTCGTTCGGATGTGTGTGCGCTTTCAAATAATCGCCGACTTCCGTTTGCACACGCACTCCGAAATCCGGCGAGGGTTCGTAGCGGTCATACGATTCCTGGAGTGAATGAATGTTCCCATTCGCAATATCCATCAAAACATGTTGAATCGTATTTCCTCGAAACGTCGCAAAGACAAAATAGAGAAAAACTATTGCCGGGATTGCCATGCGAGCAATGCGCCATTTGGAAGCAATGAGATCCGCAATGCGCATCCAGCCAATCGCGGAGAGTAGAATAAACAGCGTCATCGCCGGATGATAGTGATATACGCTGTGGCGATAAAGCACGAGGAGCGATAGAACACTTGCCGCGAAAAGCGCAGTCCATAAATAAACCGCAGGGCGCTCCCTCTTCCATAAATAAGCCACTGCAAACACCACTGCAATAACGGAACCGGCGTAAAAACGTACCGGCTCCCACAGGCTGAATGCCGCGCCTTCCCCACCATAGACTTTTAGATTAAAGAGGATCGCTGCATCCCAAAACTCTTTCAAGCCGCCAATTGCCAAATAAAAAATGACGAAAAGAACGAGAGGAACGGAAGCTCCTATGAAAAACCGCAGCCATGCTTTCCGAGAATTTTCACCCGTTATAGAGTTCCGGGGAAGATACCAAATAAGAAATATCAACGCATAGGACGCATAGGTTGGCCGAAAAAGAAACGCGAGTCCGGACAGCAATCCAACAAGAACCGGCTTCTTTCGGTCGAGCGCGACCCAGAATGCGACCAGCAGCATGATCGAAACAGACGTATCGCGTTCGCCTGACATCCAGAGGCCCTGCTGCACATAATAGAGGCTCGCGAGAATGGCGGCAAGCATTCCCGCGCGCACATCGTAGAGGCGTTTCCCAAGATTGATAAGCAGCACGCTCCCAATGAGTTGCAAGACCATATCGAAGATATGGAAAGCAAGCTGTGACTGTCCGCTCACCAGAATTTGCAGCGCGTGGATGAGAATAATTCCCGGAAAATTCTGGTCCCACGAACCGACGTAGGGCAGATGGCCTTTGAGCGCCAGATCCGCCATATACGCATACAGCGCATTATCGTTATTGAACGGATAGGTTAGCGTGCAGGAAAAAATCAGCGCGCAAATAGCGAGCGTTAGGATGAACCAGGTCCAATAGGTCCGATTTGTCATCATGGTTCTATGGAGCCATTTTAGCCTTCGGCTTCTTCATAGTCACGGAAAGAACAATAGCGATAGCCAGCACCGCAATCACCACGGCCAGCGCCACGGTATTACTGATAATCGCCGTGGGCCAAAAGGCAGGCAGGATCATCTTCGCTCCGATGAACCATAAAATGAGCCCTACGCCTTGCTTCACAAACCGGAAGGCATCGTGCGCACGTTCGAGCAGAAAATAGAGCGAACGAAGGCCAAGCACCGCAAGAATATTCGAAGAATAAATAATAAAGGGATTGCGAGTCACGGCAAAAATAGCCGGAATGCTATCGACCGCGAAAATTACATCCATCACTTCGATTATGCACAGCACAAGGAAAAGCGGCGTTGCGATTTTCCGCCCAGCCTCGCGAATAAAGAACCGGCTACCATGATACGTGTCGGAGACTCGAATAAATCTCGACACAAATCTTACCGTCCCGCTCTTCCTCGGATCGAATGTTTTCTCGCCGCCCATGGCCATTACAAAACCCGTATATATCACGACCGCGCCGAGTGCGTACATGATCCATTCGAACCGCCGAACGAGCGCGATGCCGGCAAAGATGAGAATTCCGCGCAGGATGAGTACGCCAATCAGTCCGTAATTGAGCGACCGCCGCTGGGCCTCGCGCTTCACGCCAAAGAAAGTGAAAAGCATGAGGAACACGAACAGGTTGTCGACCGAGAGCGCCTTTTCGAGTGCATAGCCCGTCAGGAACGCTTCCGCCGGCACGGCGCCCCACTCGGCATAAATTCCGAGTGCGACGAGCATCGAAAGACCGATCCAAAAGATGCTCCAGGCGAGCGCGCGTTGAAAACTCATGAAAAAAGAACCGCGATTACGCGGATTAAGACGGATGATTACAGGAAACTCAACAATCTTGCGAAATCAAGGTTCAGACTTACTTACTGTTCCGAAGTAGGAACTCCCGTTCCTCTTTCGAAAGGCTTTGCATTCCGGTGCTCGCGATTTTATCGAGAATAGCATCAATGCGGACTTCGATGGATTTTGGGCTGCGCTCGTCGATCGCGGGTCTTCGTTTGCGGATGAAGATCTCTTCCGATTTATTAAGAAAGCCCCGGCCAAAACTATATTGCCGATAGGCGATGTGGAAATACGCGATCGCAGCGAGCGCGCCAAAGGTCGGGCCAAAAAGATTTGCCGCGCTCGTATCGATTTGCATGCCGCTCATCGGTATAATGGAAAGAATATAGACGGCCAGCGCGATCACCCACGACTTCACCCAAAATAGCCCGAGGATCGAAATCTCGCGCTTCGGCCACATATAGGCGAAGCCGGCAAGCATGAACATGCTGATAATTCCCGGACCGGCAAGTACCCCGCCGGAGCTCAGGAACGAAAAAAGAATCCCGCCAGCGATAACCGAGACGCCAAGAGCAATTGCGAGGCGATTCGTATGAATGATCGTTTCGAGTTCGCCGCCGAACATTGCTATAATGATCCCAACCCACAAAAGCGATAAGATGCTGCCGATCAGGCTGTGCATCGAGGCGAGCATGAAAAAAGGATAGGTAACAAGCCGCCAAACCTGCCCGCGAAGCAGTAGCTGCGGAAACAGCGGCAGCACTGGAACCTTAATAACAGACGGTAGGATAAGCGAAAGCACCATCGAAGCCGCAAGCGCGACGATAATGCCTTTGCATAGAGGAGGTAAATTCCTGAACATTCCGGCTACCGTACCTTAAAACTATTTTCTTTTAAATATTCCACGACTCGTGCAACATGATCGCCCTGCAATTCAATCGTATCTTGCTCGGCCGTCCCGCCCGCGCTAAATTTTTGCCGCAGCGTTTTCGCAAGCTCGTCCCGCATCTCCGTCGAAAGCCGCAGCCCTTCGATAACGGTCACCGCCTTCCCGCGCCGTGCTTTTTTATCGAGGAATACGCGAACTTCCTGTCCCTCGCCGAGCTTGCGCTTGGCCTGCTTCGTGGCGTGCTCTTTAGCGAGCGATACCGTCTCTTCTTTCGAGAGAAGGGTGGAAAGATGGGAGAGATCGGTCAGTTTCATTATTCTTTCAAAAATTCCCACACCACTCGGTTAAACTCCTCCGGCTGATCGAGATTCGAGAGATGGCTGGCATTCTCGATTTGGTGGTAGTGCGCTTGGGGTATGAGTCCCACGATTTCGAGGCCGAGCGCTGGCGGGGTAATTTTGTCCAACGAGCCGGTGATAACGAGCACATTCTTTCCTTTCTCTTTGTCGAGAAGCGGCAGTTCCGTGCGATAATCCTGGCTCCAGGTCTCGCGCCAGGAGAGGAGATACGTTTCTACATCCTTCGCGGCCATGGCGCGAATGCTGGCTTCTAAAATTTCGGGGGCAATGTCAGGGCGGTGCGTGAGCGGAATTCTTTCCGCGGCGAATTGGGCGAGCGATTTTGTTTTCAGCGCCTGCGCGGGACGGGGAAGAAGGAGGTGCGAGTCGGGATGTTTTGCGAAAGTGTTGGCAAGGACTACTTTATCGATCGTTCCAAGAGAGCCTTGACCACCCCCCAGCCCCCTCCTATTCCGCTTCGCTTCATAGGAGGGGGAGTTTTGTAAGGATGGTGAGTTCGTAAGAGCTTCCATAATAATGACGCCACCCATCGAGTTGCCTACCCAATGAGCGCGCTCGAAGCCGAGGTCGAGAATGAGCTCGTGAACATCGGCGGCAAAATCGGCGATGGTAATTGGGAGCGCGATGCCATTCTCATCGCGCGCTTGGGACATACCGGTGCCGCGCATGTCGATGGCAGCAACGGAATATCCAAGCTGGCTGAAATATTTTAGTTGCGGTTCCCATGCTATCCGGTCAGCGCCGACGCCATGAAGAAAAACGATAAGTTCGCCGCCATTATCGATCCATTCGAAGGCGAGCGAGATTCCACGGATGGTTCGGCGTTCTAACATAGACCTGGATTACGCGGATTGGATGGATTACGCGGATTTTTTAACATCAATTCTAAAACTTCAGTAGTGAAAAGCTATTCGCGATTAGTGAAGTAGTACGGAAGTTTGAGTAGTGGTTGCGTGACCGATACTAATCCTGCAAATCCATCCAATCCGCGTAATCCAGGTTCTGGGTTAGTCCGATTCGCCGGTGATCGTCATCTCGACCCTCCGGTTTTGCGCGCGCGCCTCCTCGGACGTACCACTTACCAGTGGTTTTGATTTTCCATAGCCGACGGCTTTCAGCCTCGTCGCCGCGATCCCATGCCCGACGAGATAATTCCGCACGGCGTTCGCGCGCTCTTCCGAAAGCTTTTGATTGAAGGCGATGGAACCAACATCATCCGTATGTCCGCCAATTTCAAGCGTGATATTTTGCGATACTTTCAGGAACTGCACGACACGATCGAGTTCGAGTTTACTATCCGGCAGCAAGTCCGCTTTGTCGAAATCGAAATACACATTCTTAAGCTCCATCTGAGCGCCGAGCGTAACGGGTTCCAGCGCGAGATCGAGCTTCGTCCGGTCGAATGGCTCATTGGCGGGAACCGTAAACCGCTCGGAGTTCGGCATGTGCCCGGGCGCGATCGCTTGAATGCCAAATCGGTGTCCGCGCTCGGCGGCAAGAACGTAATCGCCGGAAAGGCTGTCGCTATATACACTGAACTCGTTTTCGTTCGCAGTCAGATCATCGACAAAAATTTCGGCGGCGAGTGGCTTATGCGTATTGGCGTCGGTCACTTCGCCTTGCAGAATCACGACGGGTTTTGGAGCGATCGCGGAATCCTGAGGTCGAAGGTTCACCTGATACAGTCGCGATTTACCGTCACGATTGCTTAGAAAGTAGGCCGTCTTCCCATCCGGGCCAATGGAAAAGCCGTAATCATCTGCGGTAGAATTGAATGGGGGTCCGAGCGGAACCGGGTCGGTCCAATGCTGGCCGTTAAATTCCGTGCGGTAAATATCCTGTCCACCGCTGGCCCCTGACGCGCAGGTCGGGCAGGGACGATTGGAAGTGAAATACAGTGTGCGGCCATCGGCGGCGATGAACGGATACGTCTCATCATAGGGAGAATTGACGTTGCCATTGAAAAATTTCACGCTGTCCCACGCGCCGCTCGGATCGATCTGGACGATCCACAAATCCTCGCCGCCATCGCCGGCAATGCCATATTTGCCCTGCTTTCCAAAGTCCTCGCTGAAAACGGCATTTTTTCCATCGGGGAAAATCGAAGACTCACAGCGGATCATCATCATATAAAAATCCGCTTCCATTTGGGTTTTAAGATGATTGACAAGGTGCTCGCGGAAATGGAGATCCCAGGCATCGGGGGCGCGCAGTTTCAAATCGGAATCTGGGAGCATCTCCCGATTGACGAGATTCCAAATCGAGTCGTGGAACATCGCCATGACCTGCTGGCGGCGGTTATAAATATTATTGAGCAATCCGGGGACGGGCTGCGGTTGCTCAAATTTCCCGTTGACCAGATGGGCGCGCCATAGCACCGGCCCGGAACCGACGTAGTATAATTCATCCCCGCGCGGTGAGATCGTTGGATTAAGCTGGCCGCCGGAATTATTGATCGGCGGCCCGAGATTGATGGGCGATGACCATCCGCTATCGGTCAGGATGCGTTCCCACAAATCGCTATCCCATTTCCAATTCGGATTCGGGTCGGGCACGCGCCACTTGTCTTTCGATGGCCGGCGGGAGCCGAAATACATCGTCCGGCCATCGAGCGTGAAGCACGGCCGGTCGTCCGCCGAATCCTGGTCAGGGAGCTGGGCAGGAATAGCGACAAGCGGTTCGGAAGCAACCGGAGCAGGAGCAGCCACGGTACGCCGATCGCTTTTCGGTTTCGGGTGCTTAGGGTGCTTCGGATGCGCCTGAGCTGCACTGGAAATCCCAAGGCAAAGGAGAAAAAGAAGCCAAGAATGAGTAGTATACTTCAAAACGAAAAAAGAGGAAATCGAGTAAGAGGCAATAGAAACCAATTATTTTTGTGTGAGTTCATTCATTCATTTCGTGTTCTCCGGCTATGAAACGAATCATCATCCAGTTCCTTCTCCTCGTAAGCTTCACTAGTATCATAGGCGGTGCGTGTTATGCGCAATCGCCAAGCATTCTCGCCGGCCTTCATCCGCGGCCAAAGGTTTCGTATTTCCACTCGGCTTCCTCCAAAGTGATTTCTTCGAGCACTATAATTATCCTCCCTGAAAATCCTTCGGGCGGAACGTCCGAAGCGCTTGACTACCTTCAACGCGTCATCTTTAAAGCCACCGGCTACACCCTGGCGCCGTTTCGCGGCCTTAAAACCACGAACGATTCGAACGCCATTTATTTAGGCGAGCGGGGTAGTTCGCCGGGGGTTGACTCCCTGCTTTCCGCCGCGCTCGCAGCCGGTGAAACGATGGCGCCTGCCGAAGGTTACGTGATGGACGTTTCCGCGAACGGTATTTTGCTTGCCGGCAGCGATTCGAACGGCACATTCAATAGCATCTCCACGTTCGCGCAACTACTGAAAGGGGATTCGCTCCCGTTTGTCCATATCAATGATTGGCCCGATTACCCCATCCGCTGGGTCTTCTCGACGCATAACCTTATCGTACCGAGTCAAATATCCGATCTCGAAACGATCGAGGACTCCATGGCCGCGCATAAGTTGAACGGGCTGCAGCAAAACGATTTCAAGAACAATGTTTACTCTATTTTCGAAAATTCCTATCCGCAATATTTTTATAACGTCGATTCGCTGCAGGCCTACTCCGCGAAATCGAATGTAGAAATAATTCCCGGCTTGTTTCCGTTCGGCTGGTCGGAAGGCATTTTGTTTCACGATCCCGATTTGGCGGAAGGCATTCCAACCACAACGTCGTATCTCATTCAAGATGATACCGGCACGCTCATCACCGATCCGCGAATGATTTTGCCCAATGGCGGATTCGAAAACGTCTCGAACGGGCAATTCACCGGCTGGAGTTTTTACGATGGGCCGAAGGTAAGTGCCTTCGTCGATTCCACGAAGGTTCACTCCGGAAAATACAGCGCGCGCTGCACGAATTTCGCCGCAGGCAATGCCGGCGGCAATTGCCGCTTCGAGCGCTCGGTACTCTGCCAGCCATTTCATGGCTATCACATGTCCGTCTGGATCAAGACGCAGAATTTCGCGGGCGAGGAAGTGCAATTGCTTGCCATCGGGCACAACGGCGGGCAAAGTTCTTCGCTGACCTTCACGCAATTTTCCGTTCCCTCGACTTCCAGCGGATGGAGCCAGTATAATGTCGTCTTCAATACGCTGACGTATGATTCGCTCTATGTCTATGCCGGCGTCTGGGGCGGGACGGCGTGAACGATATGGTTCGACGATTTTAATATCGAGGATGCGGGAATGACGAATCTCTTGCGTCGCGCAGACAATATGCCGACGGTCACCGAGGCTGTCAAGTCCACAAATTATATCGAAGGCCACGATTATGCCATTCTCGTCGATAGTGCGATGGAGAAAAATCAAGGCTCCTATCCATGGCATTCATCACCGGGATTCAAAGTCTTGCCGGGCAGTAAGATTCAAAATGGCGACACGGTGCAGGTCCATTTCATTCGCCCAAATCCTGTTGTGAACGATGCCACCGGAGATGGCTCGACGATGGTCTGCGTTTCGGAGGATACACTTTATCCCATTTTGCACGACCAAATGGCACTTGTCGATGCGCAGTATCATTCCAATAAATATTTCATGAGTCACGATGAAATTCGCGAGATGAATTGGGATTCCGCCTGCCAAAGCCGAAAGCTAACGCCCGGCCAGCTTCTCGCCGATAATGTACGGAAGTGCGACTCCATCATGCATGAAGTGCATCCCGGCACGGAGGTCTTCGATTGGAGCGACATGTTCGATTCGCTCCACAATGCGCACAATAATTATTATCTCGTGAATGGGGATCTTTCCGGCAATTGGAATTTAATTCCCAAAGATATAACCATCGTCAATTGGAACGGCGGCAATATGTCGCGGAGCCTTAATTTTTTCTCTAAGCTTGGATTTTCGCAGATTACAAGCCCCTATTACGATGTGCAGAACACGAATAATATTCGAGCGTGGCGCCTTGCGATGGACACCATCCCCAACATGCGCGGTATGATGTACACCACCTGGGCGAACGATTATTCGTTTCTCACCCCCTTCGCCGATTACGCTTGGAGCGCGGGGCCGATGATTGTGCATCGACCGCTTGTGACCGATACGGTACCATGGGACACGATTTCCGCAGATGTATTTTCCGATCCATACTCCAACTCGGACTCCATTACTTCAGTGACGGCAGCGCTCGATTTCCCTGCTTATGCTGATGACCAAACCTACACTGAACTCGATACGGTCGTTCATTTGGGCTGGATAGGCATGAATCTCTTCGTTGGCAGCGTCCCTCATATTGCGGATTGGGGTGCTCGTCCATGGAAATATTCGATTTTAGCAACGGACGCCGAGGGGCTTCATCGTACTACTCCAATATACAATGGACCTTGGATTCCTTGGGCAGGCGTGAATCTTATATCAGCCAAGCAACAGCTATCTCTTTATCCGAATCCCGCAACGAAGACCCTCACTATCCGCCGGAATAGCGAGGCACGGACCACGATCCTGATCGAAGATTTCCTTGGCCGCGTGACCGCACGGTTCGAAACATCATCGGAATCATCTATTCTCAATGTTCAAAATATCCCCGCGGGAATTTATGAGTGTATTATCACGAATGCTTCGGGCACGCGGGAGGCGCTGCCGTTTGTAAAGCAATAACGAATGAGCCAAAGTTACACGATCAAAGTCCTGCGGGAGAATTACCGCGCCGAGCGTGAAGCGGCCGAGCAATACCGCGCGCTCGCCGAACGGGAGCGCGATGAAAAGAAGAAGTCCGTGCTCTATAAACTTGTCGCGCAGGAGGAGAAGCATGCCGCGCGGTGGAAGCAGCGCCTCGAAGAAATGGGATCGAAAGCCGATGAGCCTTCGCGCATTTTGCTGCAGTATAAACGGATGCTTGTGAAATCGCTCGACACCGAAAGCGTGCTCCGCCGAATGGAAGCCGATGAGGATGCCGCCGAGCGCGGGTATGCGAAAATGATAGCCGGTGTCACGGATGAAGAGCTTATCCGCGAGATCGAAGAAGTAAGAAAAGAGGAGGAGGTGCACGGGAAAGTTATTCGCTCGATGTATGGTCCATCGTCGGGTGAGACGCATCATCCCGATCGCGAGACGCGCTCGAAATTGGAGGGCCTGTTTCGCCGCGAGCGATGGCATGTTCGCGGGGGCTCGTGGCTGGCGGACGCGATCTATGGCGTAAACGATGGCTTGGGCGCAGTCTTCGGCATCGTGAGCGGCGTCGCCGCCGCAACGGATGTGGCCGGTGGCGCGTCCACCCAATTTGTGCTTCTTTCCGGATTTGCCGGCATGATCGCAAGCTCCGTTTCGATGGGATCGAGCGCGTATCTCGCCGCGAAATCAGAACGGGAAGTTTACGAAGGCGAAATGCACCGCGAGCGGCAGGAGATGGAGGAAAATCCGGACGAAGAACGCGAGGAACTTTCCCTCATCTATCAACTTCGTGGCTTGAGCGTTGAGGAGGCGGATGCACTGGCGCGAAAGCTTTCCGAGCGCCCGGAAGAATTCTTGGAAGTTATGGGCGCGGAAGAACTCGGGCTTTCCGAAAAATCCTTCCCAAGCCCCGTGCGCTCGCTGGCTTCGGGCGGACTTTCGACGCTCGTGGGCGCCTTCATCCCGCTCATCCCATTCTTTTTCTTAACCGGAATCACGGCGGTTATTGCGAGCTTTGCCCTATCGCTTATCGCGCATTTCGTGGTCGGCGCGGCGAAGAGCATCGTCACCGTCCGCGCATGGTGGCGCTCCGGACTGGAGATGACGATCGTCGGCATCATCGTCGCCATTGCGACCTACGGCCTGGGCGTGCTGTTTCAAGTGAAGGTGGGATAAGCGGCGAACGAGCGTGGCCTCCATGCCTGTTATCTCTTCGTGCCAAAGCACGCCTTGTTAGCCACCAATTATCGCGCGATACCACTGTTTTCGGAACTCGATGCTTCCGAATTGGACGAGATTCTTTCCTTCTCGATTCTCAAGGAGGTGGAGCGTGGCGCGCGCATTTTCAGTGAAGGCGATCCCTATAGCGGATTCTTTGTCGTCCTCGGCGGAGCGGTAAAAGTCTTCAAAGAAACTCGCGACGGTAAAGAACTCATTCTTCACCTGCTGCGGCCATTATCGCTACTGGCCGAGGTCCCGCTTTTCGAAGGGGGAAACTATCCCGCGAATGCCGAAGCGATGGAAAAAACCGAGTTGCTTTATATCGACAAGAATCGCTTTATCGAATGTCTGGATGCCTCGCCCAAGCTCATGCGGAAAATGCTCGTTGGTTTAGCCAAAAAAGTGCGGGTGCTTTCCGAACAGCTTGAAAACCTGACGTTACACGATGTAACCAGCAGACTCGCGCGATTTTTAGTTTCGGAAATCGCGAAAGCGCATCGCGAAGAGTTGGCCGAGCCATTTCTCAGTTTGAAATTGCAATGGTCCGTTATCGCAGCACAACTCGGCACGGCCCGCGAAACGCTGTCTCGTTCACTCAAGCGGCTGCAGTCGTCCAAAATCATCAAGCTCAACGGGCACAGCCTTACCGTGCTCGATTACCAGAAGCTGCGGGAGTTGGCGCAGCAATAGATCGAGCAATTGACATGCGAAAAAGAAATCGGACTAAAATCGTCCGGTTTGTGACTTTGGTCACGCGCGAGCGCGCACGCAACCGCCGCGTCCGGTGCTTTATACATCATGCAAATTCAAGAACTCGCATCGCTTGGCCGGTTCGACCCCAAGAAACACGTACATGTGCCGGTCTTTCTCGGCAAACGGACGAAAGTCCTCCTCCTCTGCCTCGCCGCAGGCCAGGAAGTGCCTCCGCACCGGCATCCCGGATTTGAAATCACGCTCCAGCCACTTCGTGGAAAGGCCGAGTTGCCGCTGCCCGATGGATCGAAAGCGCTCCTCGAACCCGGCATGTTCATCACGGTCGAGGACGGCGATTTCCCGTTCAATCCATCGAACCCGTTCGAAGAAAATTTTGAAATGTTGATCCATCTCATCGAGATCAAAAAAGATTAGCGAACTAACCAACCAACGAACTACTCACAATTTATGACTACAACATTAACCGTTACCGAACTCGATATTCGCCCAGTGCCGCCGCGCGAAAAACATCCGACTATTTTCCGTACCTTCGACGCGCTGGCCGTGGGCGGAACGCTCTTGCTCATCAACGACCACGATCCCAAGCCGCTCTATTACCAATTCAACGCGGAGCGGCCAGACCGATTCGAATGGGAGTACGTCGAATCCGGCCCATCAGTTTGGAAAGTGCATATTAAGAAGACATCATAAGCGTGCTGCCTATTTGCGCGGGCTGGCCGCCATTTGTAAGAACGTATACCGCACGATGAACGACACATCCATCCAATCCACGACAAAAATCTCCGCGTTGCTCGCCGCGTATCCGGCGGCGATAGACGTTCTCGTGGCGGCCAGCCCGGCCTTTCAAAAGCTAAAGAATCCGGCGCTTCGTAAGTTGTTTGCGTCGCGGGTGACGATCGAGCAGGCCGCGAAGATTGGCGGTGTTCCGAGCGAATCGCTTCTGACAGCGATCCGCGAGGCGTGCGGCGCCAGCGTAATCGAAGTGGGCGCTGCTTCACACAAAGAAGCTCAATCCGAAGGACGCGATGCCCGTCCCGCGATGCTTATTGCCGCGACGGAGAAGGACTTCACCCTCCTCGATGTTAGCGAGGACCTCGAAAACAATCGCGATCCGTTTAAAAAAGTTATGAAAGCGGTGAAGCATCTTCGGGCGAACCAGATTCTTCATCTCGTGAATAGTTTTGAGCCGGCTCCGCTGTATAGCGTGCTTGGCGGACGTGGTTTCGATCACTGGGCTGAACAAACGGGCGAGGAGTGGCACGTATACTTTTTCAAATCGGTTGAAAGCGGGCGTTCCCAAGCTCCGCTCCAAGGGCAACCCACAACTACCGCAAATAGCATCATAGAGCTCGATGTCTCCGGCCTGGAGCCGCCGGAACCGATGCAACGCATTCTCGCCGCGCTTACGACGCTTGGAGAAGGCTCTTCGCTGCTTATTCATCATCATCGCGAGCCACTGCTTTTGTACGACCAACTCACGCGGCGCGGCTTCCAATGGAAGACCGAGAAGATTACCGAGGGCCAATACAAAATTCTCATCTCACGAGAAGAAGCGTAATGGAACTCACCGCGACTAAAATGGCGCCGCCGTTTCGCCTTGTTGCGAAATATTTTTTTGCTGCGGTCTGCTTCTTCGTTCTCCTCTGCTCGGTCTTTGCCCTTAGCTGGCAGGACATTCACGGCTTTTATTTTCAGCCCAAGCTACTTGCCATCACCCATCTGGCTACGCTCGGCTGGATTACGATGACGATTTTTGGCGCGCTGTTCCAATTAGTACCAGTGGTACTCGAAGTCCCGCTTTGGAGCGCGCGTTTAGCCGAGTGGCAATTCTGGATTTATCTCACCGGCGTGCTCGGCCTCGTGATCGGCTTCTGGAAGTTCCTGGCGGGCTCGCACATGGATGGCTCCGCCGCGCTACTTCTCATCGCCGGATATGCTTTTATTTGGAACATGATCCAAACTATGAGGAGCGTGAAAAAGTGGGAGTTGACCGGATATTTCCTTGCTGCGGGATTATTTTATTTCTTCTTTACCATCTCACTCGGCGCGACGCTGGCTGTGAATCTCGGCCATCCATTCCTTTTGCGCTCGCATTTGGATTATCTGAAAATCCATGCGCACCTGGGGTTAATCGGCTGGGTACTTATGATTATCATGGGCGTAGGACTCAAGCTGATACCCATGTTTACGATTTCGCATGGGTACACCAACCGCTTTGCGTGGACCGCCTTCGTCTTAATCAATATTGGGCTACTCGGCATCATTGTGGATAACGTTTTTTTCGCGGACGAGACGTTTGTGCCGCTCTTCATCACCCTGCTTGCGCTGGGAATCCTCGCTTATCTTTTGCAGATCGCGATCGTGCTTCGGCGCCGCATTCGTAAGGCGCTGGACGTTGCGATGAAGCATGCCGTCCTTTCTTTCTCCTCGCTGTTCCTTGTTCTCGTCGTCGGAATCGTGATAGCAGTGGTTCCGCTTGGGCCGGAGATGCACGATCGGATGACGTTGCTTTACGGATTTCTCGCGCTCTTCGGCGTTATTTCTTCGCTTATCATCGGGCAAATGTACAAGATCGTGCCGTTCCTCGTATGGCTCGAACGCTATGCGCCACTCGCCGGTACTACCACCGTGCCTACGATGAAGGATTTGGTGAACGTGCCGATGGCGCGTGTTGAATTAGCGCTTTTGAGCCTCAGTATCGCTTCTATTGCCGCAGGAATTATCAGTTCGGTGCAGCCGCTCGTTGGAGTGGGAAGCTTCCTCCTCTTTGCCGCCTCATTACTCTTTGGTTATAACGTCATTCACGCATTTCGAAGATGAATATTTTCAATAAAAACGACCTCGATCAGGCAACTTCGCCTCCCAAAGAACAAGGATGCGAAATATGTGCACCTCCCGAAGAAATCGATCGGCAGGCCCGCATGACCGATCATGCGCGGGTGCTCGAAATACTGAAACAAATCATCGATCCCGAATTGGGAATTAACGTCGTGGATTTAGGTCTTGTTTATAAAGTCGAATCGTTCGAAAATGCGATCCATGTCGAAATGACGATGACGACACCCGGCTGCCCGATGCATGAAAGCATCATCGGCGCCGCCGAGCGGGCACTCCGAACATACTTCCCGACACGGATCGTCGATCTGCAACTTGTTTGGGAACCGCGATGGACAACCGCGCGGCTCTCGCCCGAAGCACAAGCGCAATTGGGGCGTTATTAATCGCGGATGACCGATCATCCGCTACGCAGCCCGCCGTGGCGGGCTTCACATTATACGCTATGATAACAGGTAGTCAATGACATCGGACGCTGTGTAAGTCAGCGAACCATTTTTGAGATAGTGCTTCAATCGCGCGAGCGAATTACCCGCCGTTAAAAGCGGTTTTTCGATGTATCCCGAAGATTGCTCCTGCGCAAGGCCAGCATTGGCCATGAGAGCATTGCACAAACACTTGCGCCCGGCGGTATCCTCCAGCGTTCCACCCTTTCGGAGGTAGTTCGTCATGGGTTCGCCTGGACATCGATAGCCGATTCGTCCGTTCTTCTTCTGGGATGATCGGTCATCCCGGTAGGCCTGTCGTAAAAATCCGAACTGACACAACCTTGGCCGATCCTCATAAACGGCTTGCTCGGAAAGGGTGCCTGGCAACTGCACCACCTTGAACGGAAATCCGGTTGGCGAAGCGCGTGGGTCGGTAAAGACTGGAACCTCGCCTGCCGATAGTTCATCGAGAGTCTCATCACGGAGATTCTTATCCAGTCCAGACTCTTCGCAAAAGGCAAAGTCTGTTCCGACTTGAATGCCGGTAGCGCCAAGTGCCAATGCGGCACTCAATTGCTCCGGACTGGCGAAATCACCGGCCAGCCAAAATGGAAGCCCCAAGGCCCTGACCTTCTCGATATTTGCGCTATCTCGATGTCCATAGATCGGCTCACCGGATTGCGTAAGCTGCATCGTTCCTCGGGGTGGGGCATTATGACCGCCCGCGAGGTCATTCTCGATGACTACGCCATCAATGCGACCGGAAGCCTTCTGGACCAGAACTTGCGCCAGCACATCCGAGGAAACAATGGCAAGGAATTTCGGACGGCGCAACGGTTGATCGGTCACCCGCAATTCCGCATGACCGATCATGCCCGGGAGCTGCTCTCCAAAAAGATGCTTAGGATCGAAGACAATACGAGGGTCTTCCTCGGAAGCAGGTTGATCGCCCACGATCAGATGATCGTTCATCCCTCCTTCCACATAAAGTTTGAGTGTAGCAGTCTCATGACGGGCAAGCTTATCTAGCACTCCGGGGATTTCTCGCGGTATGCCTGCTCCCATGAGGACGTAGTCCACGTCAGCGAGCATCGCTCCGTAAAGCGATGCAAGGTTCGGCAATTGGACTTTTTCGAGAAGATTGATACCAACGACCCCATCGTGGCCTTCCTTGGCCAAAAAGATTTCGCAGAAATTTGCCGCGACCGTCAATTTGAGAAGATCGTCACTTGCCTCCAGCGTGAACATCGGTACCCCACGTACGGCGGAGCGGCCGCTGGCCCGGTGCGCATTCAAATGCTTTTGCAAAATGTCTTCCGCAATGGATGGGACGGGGAAGTGCTCCATTGCTCGACGAAGATGTCCGCCCACATCGCCGTTCTGCAACCGCTGGGCAAAAACAGCATTCATGCACGTACCCGATACGACGCCCAGTTGGCCCCGCCGCGAAACAGCTCGGGCCAATTGCCAGCCCGAGATCGCTACGCCCATTCCGCCTTGAATGATTCGCGGATGATCGGTCATCCGCGGCGGCCAGTAGGACCCATCCTGCGCGTGTTCTTGCTCCTTGTTCACCGTTCCTAATATAAAAATATAATATTACGGAATCTCTGATTAAGTCTCTTTTACCGCCATTGCGAGGAGAATCGAACGACCGAAGGTGCATCGTCGACGATGCTTGTTCGATTCGACGAAGCAATCTCCGCTCCGGACGTGGGGATTGCTTCGTCACCATTGACTCGCAATGACACCCTAACGGGCTTAATCAGAGTTTCCTTACCTAATATG
>VFSW01002335.1_pt1 | contig 28685 bp, 22 predicted proteins | sample 5358111 | NCBI WGS metagenome assembly VFSW01 (sample SAMN11554181, study PRJNA540505) | mine drainage metagenome | isolation source: sediment from site ElyBrook_90M | place: USA: Ely Copper Mine, Vershire, VT | collected 2017 | reverse complement strand
TCATCAAGCGCGGTCACATCGCAAGGGTATCGAATATGCCGAACAGCGCCGTTTCAGGTAATCAGGATGCGCCGTTCCTGCTGCTTGACGAGACCAGCATCGCAGCGGCCGAATTGCGCCGCGATCCCTACGACTTTGCCTTCGTCGATCATGCGATCAACCCAAGCCTCAAGGAGGAGATTCTAGCGGATGCGCCGCGCATTCCCGATCGCGGCAGTTACGGACTGCCGAGTCTGCGCTATGGACCGCGGTTCGGCGCCGCCATCAATGATCTGCTGAGCATACGATTCCGCCGCCTCGTTGAACAAAAGTTCGATACTGATCTCGGCGCATATCCACCTGTTATCGTCATGATGGGCAACACAACCGGGCACTACAATGAAGGGTATGCCCATACCGACTCGAAACACAAAATCATCACCGTTCTACTCGGCTTCAGCCGCGAGTGGCCCTATGAACGAGGCCGTCTCAGGGTATTGCGCAGTTCGGATCGCGAAGATGTGGCGTTCGAGTTTCCGCCGGAATTCGGCCGGATGCTCATGTTCCGGGTCTGTGATCACTCCTGGCACGGCTTCTTGCCGCAAAAGGGGCAACGTATGAGCCTGCAGCTGTGCTACGTCGATTCGGAATCCTACGTTAGGCGCGAATACTGGCGACACAGCGTGAGCGCCTTTGCCAAATCCGTACCCATCTTGAAGAAGATTATCGAATGGGCGCCACGCTAGGTGCCAGCACGCCTGCTTCGACACGGGAAGATGCCGACATGACATTTCCCCGTGTCCCTGCAGCGTCGGAGGTCGCGAGTCACTTCGGGCGGGCGTTGCGTGAAGCGCATGTCAGTGAGTTCCCGTACCGACACTGGCTGTTGAACAACGTACTTCCGGAAAGTCTTGCCGCCGCCGTATTGATGCTGCCGATTGCCCCTCCTTCTATAACCGATTGTCACGGAGTCCGCGACGTCGACAACAGCAAACGATGCTTCTTTACGCCGCGACTGCGGGAGCGTTTCCCGACCTGCGCGGTCTTCGCGGACGCACTGCAACACCCGGAGATCGCCCGGCTGTTCGCAGAGACTTGCACGATCGACGTTTCAGGCAGTTTTCTACGCATGGAATATATTCAGGACACTGATGGCGCCTGGCTCGAGCCGCACCATGACATCCCGGAAAAGCTTTTCTCTATGGTCATCTATCTATGCACCGGGCCGGATGCCAAGGACTGGGGTACCGACATCTACGATGCGGATCGGCGTTGGGTCGGCCGTAGCTCGGCTGAATTCAACTCGGCGGTGATATTTGTTCCCGGGTCTGACACTTGGCACGGCTTCGATCCAAGACCTATCGAGGGCGTGCGCCGCCTGCTCGAGATCAACTACGTTCGTCCGGCCTGGCGCGACCGCGATCAGCTCACTTTCCCGGATCAGCCGATAAGTGCCTATTAACCCTCCAGGAGCCCAGAGTAACGTAGCTGTATGTCCGGATGTTGATCCGGGCATTCATAGTGCCGATGGTATAGCGATCCAGAGCTTCCGCGGCGCCAACGCGGGAAACGAGCATTTCATAGTCGTGGAATCGCCCGCCAATCTTGCGCTTGGCGAGCAGATTGAACTGATCAGTACGCGCTATGCTGAAGCGACACGATCGCTGGGGATAACGCCGGATACCGCAGTATTCCGCCGTATATTTCTCAGCGACGTGCTCAATCAAGCCGCCATGGTGCGCGACAGCAATCTGGTTCGGGAAACGCCGGATAATCCGGTAGCCGTTTCGATAGTGCAGCAACCACCATTATCCGGGGCGAAGATCGCGCTATTTGCCTACCATATCGAAAGTCATGACAAACTTATCAAACGGCGCATTGCGCCCAAGCACATGCTGGTCGAGCGCAATGGGCTGCGTCACCTGTGGAGCACCAGGCTCTGCGCCGGCGCCTGCGATTCGTCGCCCTCGGCCGTGACCGTACAAACCCGTAAGGTCTTTTCGGATCTGATAGATACGCTTGCGGGCCTTGGCGGCATACTGCGTGACAATTGCGTCAGGACGTGGATCTATCTCAAGGACGTCGATATCTTTTATCAGGGCATGGTGGACAGCCGTACCGAGCTATTCTCCCAGCAGGGATTGACTCGAGACACGCATTACATCTCAAGCACCGGCATAGAGGGCGCTTGCGCACACCGCTCCGACTTGGTCGCTATGGATGCCTACTCCGTGCTGGGACTCATGCCGGAACAAATGTCCTTTCTCAATGACCTCGAGCATTTGTGCGCAACCAAGGACTACAATGTAACCTTTGAACGTGGGACACGCATCGCCTATGCCGATCGCGCGCAGCATTTCATTTCAGGAACGGCGAGTATCGATGTCGCTGGCCGCGTCGTGTATCCGGGCAACGTCCTCAACCAGCTTGATCTTGCGCTCACCAACGTTGACGCGCTGTTGCGCTCTGGGTCGGCAAGCCTTGCCGATATCATGCATCTGCTTGTATACCTCCGCGATCCGACGGATTACTCCAGCGTGAAGGAATATCTCACAAGGCGCTTTCCAGACCAGCCTATCCTCATTGTTCAAGGCGCCGTCTGCCGGCCGGAATGGCTGGTTGAAGTGGAATGCATTGCCGTCGTTGCCAACGAGGATAAGACCCTTCCAGCATTCTGATGAGCGGCGTCTTGGCCTAGCAGGGGTCACGGCCCGTCTCGCCCGCGAGTTGACCCAGACTTTGTGAGAACACCACGCAACGTGATAATATTACGGGCATCTTCAGCCATGCATCATTCCCGCCCACGCGGAACTGATGACAATTTTAATTTCCAGAGGCGCCCTCATGAGAATCGGCAATACCCTCCTGATAATCGGCAGCACGCTGGTATTGCTGCTGGTACTGGCCAATATCGGTCTTGTCACTGTCAATCGAACGCTGCAGGACCAGGTGATGACGCGCAATCAGTTCATCGAACAGAGCTTGCAACTGGAAAAGATCTATCAACCGCTGGTGCGCACGCTGGCGGAGCTTGCCACCACGCGCAAGGATGGCCAGATCAAGGCGCTGCTGACCGAACAAGGCATCCGTTTCAATGCCGCACCCGCAGCTAATGCCGCGCCGGAGGCGAAAGTCAAATAACGAGGCGCACGCCCCATGTCAACCAACACCGCACCCGCTACCGGGCAGACATCATGCGCCGGCACTTTTCTGCTGCTCATCGCCATGCTGCTCTGGTTCGGTTTTCAGACCCTGCAGCTGCTGAACGAACGCGACGCATTGAAAGCACAACGCAACAGCCAGGAACAGATCATCGTCAACAGTCAAAAGATGCGCACCCAGTTGGATGCCATCGCCACCGGAATCAAGCGGCTTGCCGATCAGGGCAACGCCAACGCCAAGGACGTGGTGCAACTGCTGGCGAAAAACGGCATCGGTATCAAACCGCCGACGCCGACAGCCGTGAAATGAGACGCTTTACCAGTCGTAAAGCACGGCTTGTTGCCTAACCCCGCTATCGACCCGTAGCGCGGGTTTTATTCAGATACAGTGGTTCCAGCACGGTTGCTTGTTGCTGGTGATCGTGTTGATCCGATCGCCGCAGGTAGGCAGTGAAGCTTTGCTGCAATCGCTCCGCCCGCCAGCCTGAGTCATTGGCCTCATAAAGGATCCGATCCAGACGCGCGATCTCCGCTCCGAAGCATTCGTCCTCCACACGGGCCGCCAACGCGCCGAGCGAGAGCGGTACGGCGTCGGGCCAGCGCAGGCGCGCCCAGGTCAGCAACGCATCCTTCAATGCCCGCGGATCATGCTGCTGCTGGGCGCGCTTCAGCGCGACCAGCGGTGTGCTATCGCCAGCGCCGGAACGGCTGACGATTGGCGCCCCGCGTGGCCGTTTGAAGTACCACCACAGCAGCAGCGTGATCAGCCACGCCATTGCAAAAAACACCGTCAGTCCTATCCACATGCTCAGGTACGGACCGCCGCCTTGGCTGCTGGAGGGGGCGATTGATTTGGATTCCGGAACTAGCGCCTGAAGCGGCGGCGAGCTTGCTTGCGGAGCTGCGTTGGACGGGAATGGCGCGGGCATTGCGGCCATGCCGGAACGGGGGGTGGCCAAGGCCGGCAAAACATGGATGGTCCGGGCCGGCAGTTCCGCGCTGCGCTGACGCTTGGCCGCGGTATCCCACCAGTCCAGACGTATGGCCGGCAAGGTCAGATCGCCGGCCTGCGTGGGGATCATCGCGATTTTCTGCTCACGCTCCGACACCAGCGTATCGCCCAATGCGCTGCTGTGCGTCTGCGCCTGATCGGGATACAGCTTGAGTCCCGTCTGATCCGGCATCGGCAGGTCCGGCAATTGCGAGGCCGACAGCCCCTTGGCGCGGACGATGACAGTGCGCGTGACCGGATCACCGACGCGGAAACGCGGAGTTTCGGGCGACCACTTTTCTGCCAGGCTGAGGCCCTGCGCAGGCAGCCAGCTCGCACCCTGATAGGCCGCCGGTTGCGCGGTCACTGTTATGTCAAGCTGACGCGAGCGCAACCGCACATGACGCGTGACAGGGTTCAGGCTGTCAAAAAACGGGTCGCCGCTTTGGGTCGACGGATCCCTGACATCGCCGTCAAATACTATCGCCGGTATTTCCAGGGTTCCGCTCTTTTGAGGAAAAATCGCATAGCGGCGTTCTATCACCTGATAGTCGCGCCCGCCACGCTGCGTTGCGAATTTGCTGTCATCGCCCAGCTTCTGCACGATGGCATTGTCCAGCGTTGGTTCCGACAAACTGCCCTGACGCAGCGGTACGGCGTAATACAGCCGCACGGTGTACAGCAACTGTGCCTGCACATACAGCGTGTCCGGCTCGGCGTTGACCTCGATAAACACATCGCCCTGATCCGTACCCTTGGAACTGGACGCGGCGGCCGGCAGCACCGTGACCGCGAGCGCGGCGCTGCTGTCGTTGCCGACCGTGAGCGGCGGTATGACCAGTTTCCCGGTAAGACGCGGCGACAGTGTGATAGTCCAGGAGCGGTGCGCCTCGACACTGCCGTTGATGATCTGAACTTCATTTCTTTGTCCGGTACCGAGCACTTCGAAATCTTTCCGCAAGGGCGACACGTCCGGTTGCCCACCGTCATTGCCTGTCACATTCAGGTTCAGTGTAAATGTCTCACCCTCGTTGATGGTATCGCGGTCAAGCTGTGCCGTGACACCGGCCTGCACGGCAGCCGGAGCCAGAATGGCCATCAATACCAGTAGGCAGGCAAAGCCGATGAATCCCCCGCTTAAGAACCTTAGTTGCCGCATCTTGAAACTTGCAGGTGTGTTCATATCGTATGCCCATTGGTCATGCGTCAGCTTCCATCCTCTCCCGCCGCTTGGATACGCTGCTGATGCTGCAGCAGAAATTTACGGCGCAACAACCCCCCCGGATCATCCGGAATGCGGCGCAGCCATTGTTCCAGTGCCTGCGCGGATTCTGTCTTGGCGGGCGGACTCGCGGTGCCGGCCATGCCGCTGCTCAGTTGCTGCGCCTGTTCCTGTCCCCGTGCGGTGGCGGGAGCGGTCTGCTGATCCTTGTCCCGACCGCCCTGCCGAGAGCCGGCTGATTGTGCCTGCGCGGAAGATGCCGGCTCTTGGGGCCGACTCTCCTGCTCCTGCCGCGTGCCGCCCGACTTACTCGCCTGGGTACCCTGACCTTGCTGCGCCTGGGTCTGCTGCTGATGGTCTTTTTGTTCCTTACCCTGCCCCTGCCCTTGTTTCTGATCTTGATCCGCTTGCTTGCTCTGGTTCTTTGCCTGTTGTTGCTGAGACTGCCCCTGCTGCTTGCCTGATTGCTGTTGCTGATCCTGTGATTGACTCCGACCGGATTGTCCCTTCGCCCGCCGGGACTTCTGACCCTCGTCACCACCCTTGCTCTGCGCTGACTGCTTATCCTGCTGTTGACGCTTGAGCATATCCTCCACGATTTTAAGATTATGGCGCGCATCTTCGTCGGTGGGTTGCTGTTGCAGCACCTGACGGTAGGCCTGCGCCGCCTCATTCAGCTTACCCTCGTGCGCCAGCGCATTGCCTTGGTTGTACAAGGCCCCCGGTTGGCGCCCGCTGCCGAATCCCGCCGCGGCAGCGACATAGTCGCCGGCGCGATAGCGCGCCACATTCCGCCAGCGTGGATCCTTGAACAGGAGTGCCGCAGTCTTGGCGTCACCGTGCCGCAGCACCTGATAGGCCTGCTGATCGGGACGCGCCCACAGATCCTGCCACGTGAATGCCTGCGCCGGATGCGGTTGCACCAACAACACAACGATCAGCAGCCAACCGCGCCGCCCTATCAGAGCAACCAGCGGCAACGCCAGGAGCAGCAACCACGGCCCTTCTTCGCGCCATATATCGGCGCTGTGATTCTCGTCCTTGTGTTGCGGATTGAGCAGTGCGGCCTGTTGCGCGGGCCACAAGTGGTTGAGGTCGGCATCGTTGGTCGTGAGCGTCACGAAGCGCCCCTGCCCCGCCGCAGCGAGCTGTTCGAGCGCGACGGGATTCAGCCGCGCGATCGTAATCGCGCCACTGCTGTCCTTGACGAAGCCGCCGTCGCCGGCGGCGACCGGCGCGCCCTGCTGTGTTCCGACAGCCAATACGGACAGCACGCGATCTTTGCCGCGCAGTGCCTCGGCACGCTGAAGTGCGGCGCTGTCACCGGCGCTGTCCGTGATCAGCAGTACCTGTCCGCCCTTGAAAACGCCATCCTGATCAAGCAGTTCATCGGCCTGGCGCAGCGCATCGCTCAGTCGATCACCGGGTACTGGCATAAGGCCGGGTTTCAAGGGGGTTACCAGAGCCGCGACGGTCGCGGCATCATCAGTCAATGGCGAGACCACGTAGGCTTCGCCGGCGTAGACCACCAGTGCGGTCTGACCCTCGCGCTGCCGGTGCAGGAAATCCAGCAGCTTGAGCTTGGCGCGTTCCAGCCGCGTCGGATTGATATCGGTTGCATTCATGGTCTCGGAAAGGCTCAGTACCACCACCGTGGCGGCACTGTTGCGATACACCGGTTGCGTCAGTTTCGACCAGACCGGACCCGCCAGTGCGATGCTGATGAGGAGGCCCGCGGTACCCAGCAGCAAGGACGGCAGACGCGCGACGCGCCGGCCCGTGCCAATCAGCAGATGCGGCAGCAGATGCGCGTCACACACGGCTTGCCACGCGCCGCCCCGCTGTTGCCGGTGCCAGTGCCGCCACAACAGCCATGCCAGCGGCAGTATCATCAACAGCCAGAGTGGACGAAGAAAATGCAGGTGCTCGATCATGGTCGCAACCGTTGCGCATCGAGACCGGGTTCGGTTGAGATCGCGGTGACTTGGCGCGCCGGTAGCTGACGCCAGGCGGTCAGCAGACTCAGCAACAGTGCCAAGCCCAAAGGCCAGGGATACAGCTCCGTGAAGGGCCTGAATGTCGCGCTGCTCGTAACCGTCGGCTCCAACCTGTCGAGCCGGGCATAGATATCGCGCAGTTCTTCGGTATTTTTGGCGCGGAAGAATTTCCCGCCGGTTGCCTTGGCAATTGCCATCAGGGAGTCGGTATCGAGATCCTGCGAAGGATTCACGACCTGATTACCGAAAAAACCCGGAATCACCAGACGCTCCGCGCCGACACCGATGGTGTAGATGCGGATCTGCTCCGCGGCGGCCAGTTTTGCCGCCTGCAGCGGTGAGACTTCACCGGCGTCATTGCCCCCATCGGTGAGCAGGATCAGCGCGCGACTCTGCCCCGGCTGCTCGCGTAGTCGCTTGACGGCCAAGCCGATGGCGTCGCCGATGGCGGTCGCATTACCGGCCATGCCGATCGCCGCTTCCTGCAGCATGCTGCGGACCGTGGCATGGTCATACGTCAGCGGTGTCTGCAGATAGGCATGGGTACCGAACAGGATCAGACCCAGACGATCACCTTTGCGTTGATCGATGAATTGACCGGCGACGGACTTTATCATCGTGAGTCGATCGACCTGTCGGCCATGCAATGTCATGTCGGGAGTTTGCATGCTGCCGGACAGATCGACGGCCAACATCAGGTCGCGTCCGCTCAGTGGAATCTCCACCGCCTGCCCCAACCATTGCGGTCGCGCGGCGGCGCACACCAGTAACAGCCACACCAGGTAAAACAGCCAGCGCGGGCCTGTGGCGTGTTGCATGCCCTGCGGAACAAGCCGTTCGAGCCGCGCATAGAACGGCACCCGCAAGGCGCTCGTCTCGGCGGCCGTGGCGTGCGGCAGCAGTCGGCGCAGCAACCACGGCAACGGCAGCAGCAGCCACACCCAGAGCCAGGCGAAGTGCATCATGTCTGCACCTGCAACCAATGTTGCGCCAAATTCAGCAGCGGCTCGACCTGTTCCGTTACATCGCGCCGAAACGGCGCATCCAGCAATGCTCGACCTTGGGTACTGAATTGCGTCGTGCGCCCGGTACGGTCCAGAAATTCGAGCCAGTCCGCTCCCCGCAATTCGGCGACCTGTTGACGGCCGTAACGACTGATAGCCGCGCGGCGCAGCAAAATGGACAATTCGGCGATGATCGGCGCCGCCGTTTGTCCTTGCGCCAAGGCCTGGTGAAGGTTTTGCAATTCTAGGAGCGCGGCGCGCCGGTAGGCGGTACGCCGATGACGTTTCCAGAGCCACACCGCTGCACTCAGCAGCAGCATAACCAGTAAAGCCAATAGCCACCAGCCCGGCGCTGGTGGCCAAAACGGCACCGGCTCGGGGAGATGGATGTCACGTAATTGTTGCAGTGCTTCGCTATTGTTCATCGTCATAACATGATGGGATGGTTGCTGCGCTCTTCAAGTAATCTCATACTCAGGGGACCGCCGAACACGTTGCTCTACCCTTTAACTTCATCTCCCCGAAGGAGAGTGGACTCGGTCTGTCAGGCGGTATAACCCACGAACCTCGATAAATCACAACGCCGCGGCATCCACTGCCCGTCTCGACGAGTAACTGCGGTGCCGCACATGCGGGAAATGGCGCTGCAGTTCCACGGCAGGGTCCTGCGCTGTACTTAGCGATAACCAACGTATGCCGTGTTCACGGCATACCGTGACCAGATGTTCACTGCGCGCCTGAAATTCATTTCGATAACGATCACGCAGCGCTCTGTCCGCTGTCCACAGGCTCTGAATACGCAGGCCATCGCTGAAGGCATATTGATCGGGTGGCGGCAGCTCCGCTTCCAGTGGATCGAAGACCCGGATTGCCAGCATGTCGTTATGCCGCGCCAGCGCGGCGAGTTGCTGTTCCGCCGCGACGTCAAGACCGAGAAAGTCGCTGATCAGGATCACCAGGCAACCATGCCGTGTTACATGACGCAGACGCAATAGAGTCTCTGATAGAGATGCCTGCCGCTCCGGCGCCGGAGCGGATGTGCTCGCCGCGACCAGCAGTTGCAGACAGTATAGCAGCGCGCGCTTGCCACCGGCGGGACGCGATTCCAGCGCGGACGCACCAGAAAATATCAATGTGCCGATGCGGTCATGATTCTCCAGCGCCGCCCAGCCGAGTAACGCGGCCGCGCGCGCCGCCTGCACCGACTTGAAGGCGATGCGCGTACCGAAGCGCATGCTCGCGCCGCTATCGACGCACAGTAGTACCGGGCGCTCCCGTTCTTCGCGAAACAGTTTGGTGTGGGGACGGTTGCTGCGCGCAGTGACACGCCAATCCATGCGGCGTATGTCATCGCCGGGCTGATAGGCACGCACCTCTTCAAAGTCCATGCCTCGACCGCGGAACACGGAACGATACATGCCTGACATCAGACTGGCGCTGCCGCGACCCACCGCCAATGACAAGCCGATGCCTTGGGCGCGCAATTCAATCAGCTCGTCCAGGCTGACAGTGATGCCGTTGCGTGGCGACGCCGTCATATTGTGTTACTCAGGGAACGGCGACATGGCGCAGGATGGTGCTGATGAACTGATCGGGCGTCACCCCCTCGGCTTCGGCCTGATATGACAGCAGCACGCGATGGCGCAATACATCGGGAGCGATGGCGTGAATGTCCTCGGGTGAAACGTAGTCACGCCCATGCAACCAGGCATGGGCGCGGGCGCAGCGGTCCAGAGCCAGCGTGGCGCGCGGGCTGGCGCCGTATTGCACCCAGCGCGCAAGCTGCGGGTCGTAGCGGGAGGGATCGCGCGTGCAGGTAACGATCTCGATGAGATAGTCTTCCAATGCCGGCGACATATGTAGATCGAGAATCTCGCGGCGCGCCGTAAACAGTGTTTCCTGGCTGACCTTCTGCGGCGGCGCCGTTGCCCGACCGCTGTGTTCGTCGCGTGCCTGTTCACGGACCAGATGCAGGATCTTCTGCTCGCCCGCGGCGCCGGGATAGTCGACGCGCACGTGCATAAGAAAGCGGTCCAACTGCGCCTCGGGCAGCGGGTAAGTACCCTCCTGTTCGATCGGATTCTGCGTTGCCATGACTAGGAACAGGCGCGGCAATGGATAAGTCTGCCGACCGATGCTGACCTGCCGCTCGGCCATGGCCTCGAGCAATGCCGACTGCACTTTGGCCGGCGCGCGATTGATCTCGTCGGCCAACACCAGATTATGAAAGATCGGGCCGCGCTGAAAATGGAAAGAGCCGTCCTGTGGTCGATAGATCTCTGTGCCGGTCAGGTCGGCGGGCAGCAGGTCGGGCGTGAACTGGATGCGATGGAATTCACCTTCCACCCCCTGGGCCAGGGTTTTGATGGCTGTGGTCTTGGCCAGACCGGGCGCACCTTCGACCAGCAGATGGCCGTCGGCTAACAGTGCGATGAGCAGGCGCAGAGTAAGCGCCTCCTGATCGATAATGCGCTGATCGATAAAAATTTTGAGTTGCGTGATTCGGTCTCTGACGGACGCGCCGATATTGGGAGATAATGCGGTCACTTCGGTCATTCGTTGCTCCTTTGGCTAGGCGCGCTATCAGCGCCGGATGGCCGGTAAACCCACTCCCGGACCGGCTGATCCGGGGGTGTAACGGCTATGACAGGATCGGTTGTCTCAAGTTCAGTTCATGAGATAGCGCAAGTTCACTCATCTACGGATTCTTCATTTTCCATTCCATAGCCCACCCAATTCGCGAGCATGCGCACCAAGTTGTATGCGATCAGGGACAGAATTTTTTTCGGCCACGCACGCCTGTTCCAATCAACATGGGTAATGTGCCGGGCCTCGTTCCCGATCGCATTTTTCAAACGCGCCGCAAGTACCTGCGCGAACACCGTGTCGACAATCACTATATTGGCCTCGCGCGACAGCATCAAGCTCAGCGGGTCGATATTGGAGGAGCCCACGGTGGCCCAATGCTCATCGATGACCGCCGCCTTAGCGTGCATCTCGCCGGAGTGATATTCATGAATGCCGATTCCGGCGGCAAGCAGGCGCGCATAAAGACCGTGGGTGGCGTAGCGTACCCATGGATGGTCGCCACAGCCTTGCAGCAGCAAGCGCACCGTCACGCCACGTGCCGCGGCGGTGATCAGTGCCTTGCGAAAACGGTACCCGGGCAGGAAGTAGGCATTGGCAAGTATGATCTCATGACGGGCCACCGCGATGGCTTGCAAGTATGCCCGCTCGATGTCGTGCCGATGGCGCAGGCTGGAGCGCAGCAGGAAGGCGGCGCGCGTGTCACCGGCGGCGTCTGGCGCCGTCAATGATTGCAGACTCGGGCGCAACGTATGCAATTGCGCGCGGGCCACGCGGTTATGCAGGTTACGCATCTCCCGCACGATGGGCGCGACCAGCGGCCCTTCGATCCGTACCGCAAAATCAAAGCGCGGTCGCATGTTGCGCTTATCGGTATCGTCGACGATATTGATACCGCCAACGAAGGCGACCTGCTGGTCGATCACCGCCAGCTTGCGGTGCAGGCGCCGCAGGCGTTGACGCTGAAAGCGGAATGGCGAGATATCCGGGCGGTAAATCAACGCCTCTATACCGGCTTCGCGCAGCGCCTGGAATGATATCGACGGGCAGGCCTGCGCGCCGTAGCCGTCGACCAGCAGATGCACGACGACATCGCGCTGCGCGGCGCGCACCAGTGCCGCTGCGATGCGTCGTCCCGTGGCGTCGTTGGCAAATATATAGGTATCAAGAAATACCCAATCCGTAGCGTGATCGATGGCCGCTTCGAGCGCCGGAAAATAATCGCTGCCGTTTTGCAGCAGCGTAATTTTATTGTCGTCAATGAACTTTATCATGGCGCTCCACACTAGATGTCCCGGATGCGGCGCTGCGTCCTGACCGGACTTTAGCATATCCCAACCGGTACAGCGGGGGTGACACGGCACAATGGTTCGTCGTCCTGGACGGACGCAAACTGCTGGCGACAGAGCACCAAGGGCGTGTTAATCGCGATGGAATTCGATGATGTTTTGTCGGAATCCGCGCGGCAGCGCGGGTGAGGTACGACAAAAGACAGCCGCTCCGACCGTCCGTCGGCGTGGGAGCTATGGCGTGGCGCGCCGCGCAAACCGCAACAGATGCGGCACATCGCGGAACCACGCCCTTGCGTGACGATTGCGGATGCTAGTCACAGACCGCTTGACTGTCACTTTTTGCGTTTGCGCGAAATGCCCATCGCAATCGCACCGATACCGAGCAATGCCAGCGTGGCGGGTTCCGGAATGGTACTGGGCTGGTCAGCCACATGAAGGGCAGCCATACCAAGCGGCGCCACGCTCAAAAGAAATAACCCCAATATTATTTTCTTCACCATTGTGTATTCCCAATTCGTTATAGTGCAGCGGGTACCGTGTTTCATGCATTGGCCTGCATTTTCCAGGTCGTAGGTCAAACTACCATGACCCTGATCGACTGTCATCCTGTACCAATGGCCAATACCCAGACGATACACTCCGCGCGTTTACCCCGCGCGCTCCGTTGCTATTCGTAGATTGGACACCGGTCGGTTGCATGAGATTCTCTAGAAATCCCGATGATGACCGCAGCGAAAAAATTCAGAGTCAGGTGCCATCATTCGCGGAACCGGCACCGGCCATGGGGCCGGCGATCAGACCCGCACCGGCCGTGGATTGGGCCGGACCTGGCTGGCCGTGTTCCATAAATCCACCGACCACCGCGCCCAGCGCCGCCCCGTCACCAAAAACATATCAGCGTGCTGATGCGCTCTTGATGGAACTTAAAATCGGCGGAAAACCCACGCCAATGCTTGGTTTTATATGTTCCCACTAGCACGCTTCACTGCATCGATACTCATTGGCCCGGCGCGCCCGAAGGCGAAGCCGGTACCATTCGCCATCCCGCCGGACAGGAAGGCACATAGGGGTAATAGGCCCCGGCTGCATCACAGTAATACCAGTATTGCGACGGCGGTGGGACATTGGGCATCGGTGCCGGCGGGGCCGGTTGCGTGATCACGACGGGGGGCGGTGTGTATGGATCGGGATAGCCGACGACCCGTTGCGGATAGAAGTACCACAGACCGGCGACGATCCACCACCAGCCCAGACGGCCGTCATGGTAGCCATGGTTCCAATGGCCGCCACGCCAGCGCGCAAGATCGCGACCGTTAAAGTGCCGGATATCGCCATGCCATCTACCGCGATTGCCATGCCAATCACCACGATCGCCGCGGTCGGCGCTGGCTGGCAGCGGCATCACAGCCGCCAACGTGGAGAAGGTAAGTGCCACGCTTATCGTTTTGGCCATCTTCATTTGCGGATCCTCTATTGATCATCAATTCGAAACCGTTTATAGGATGTCTGCGCAGACCCGGCCAATTCTTGCTTACCGGGTGCATTCCATAATGTCTACCACTGCAATTTTAAATGATTTCGCTGCCCGCTTGCCAACCCGACGCGTGTAAATGATTGCAATAATCTGTAAAGACAGATCCCCACTGCTGTGTTCCGGGACGGCATAATGTGTCGAGGGAACGAATTCCCATGATTTCGATGTGAATGGTTCCTGAAGCTTATAGAAACTTGTCCATGTAGAGTCCGCGACGAATGTTATCATGGCTGCCGCGACCCGGAAAATGGGTGCTGGTTTTCAGAGAAAATGCTCTTTATACTTGCTGCCCCCCTCAGGTTAACCGCTGTAGCATGATCCAAAACGTGAGTTCCATTGCGCGCACGCGCTTCATCAGCGGATCATTGCTAGCTTGCGCAATGCTGGCAGGGTGCATTGTCGGACCTGATTTCCGGCATCCGGAGGCGCCAAAAACAAATTCATACACCGCAACGGCACTGCCGGAAAAAACCGCTTCCGCACCGGAAATCGGCGGCGCGGCGCAACGATTCAATTCCGCGCAAGATATTCCGGCTCAGTGGTGGACCCTGTTCCACTCCCAAGCGCTGGACCAGTTGATCCGCCAAGCACTGCAGGATAGCCCAACCCTGGCCGCCGCCCAGGCGACACTGCGCACGGCGCAGGAAAATCTGCGTGCCGATTACGGCGTGGCGCTTTCCCCGAGCGTGGACGCAAACCTGTCCAAGACGCGCGAACGTTTTTCAGGCGCCGCATTCGGCTCTAGCACGCAATCGAGCGTGTTCAATCTGTACAACGCCTCGGTCACTGTGTCTTACGGGCTGGACCTGTTCGGCGGCGCGCGCCGCGAGCTGGAAGCGTCACGCTCCCAGGTGGAGTATCAGCAATTCCAGCTCGAGGCTGCCTACCTGACGCTGACCGCCAACATCGTCACGACGGCCGTGAAAGAGGCGTCGTTGCGCGCGCAGATCAAGGCAACGCAAGATATCGTAGCGCTACAGTCAAAGCAGTTGGCGGTGGTCGAAAACCAGTTCCAGCTCGGTGCCGTATCGCGAGCCGACGTACTGGCGCAGCAGACACAGGTCGCCCAGACGCGCGCGGCCCTGCCGCCACTGGCGCAGGTGCTTGCCATGACGCGCCACCAGTTGGCGGTGCTGGCCGGTAAATTGCCGGGCGCGGCGCAGTTACCCGGATTCGACCTCGATACACTGCGGCTTCCGCGGGAACTTCCCGTCAGTCTCCCGTCGGCACTGGTGCGGCAGCGGCCCGATATCCGCGCCTCCGAGTCTCTGTTGCACCAGGCCAGCGCTCAGGTCGGCGTGGCCACGGCGAACATGTACCCGCAGCTTACGCTCACCGGCAGTTATGGTGGGCTAGCGAACCAGTCGTCGAATATTTTCAGTAGCGGGGCATCCACCTGGAGCCTGGGCGCGGGATTACTGCAGCCGATATTTCACGGCGGCGAACTCAGCGCCAAACGCCGTGCCGCGGTTGCCGTCTATGACCAGGCAATGGCGCAGTACCGTCAAACAGTGCTGCTGGCGTTTCAAAACGTGGCCGACGTGCTGCGCGCCCTCGACACGGATGCCGCGGCGCTCAAGACCCAGGCCGAGGCCGAAACCGCCGCTCGCGACGCGCTTGATCTGACGCTACAACAGTTCCAACTCGGTGCCGTCAACTACCTTGTGCTGCTCAATGCCGAGCGGCAGCATCAGCAGGCGCGCATCGGACTGGTACAGACTCAGGCAGCGCGCTACGCCGACACGGCGGCGCTGTTCCAGGCACTCGGCGGCGGATGGTGGCACCGCACCCAGCAATCAGACGCGGCGCAACAGTCCGTGAATTGAAATCGCCGCGCGACCACGCGAGGCATTAGAACGGAGCAATGCAGATGGCCAAACGAATGTTGATCATGCTGGCGATAGTCGTGCTTGTGTTCGGCGGCATCTTCGCTTTCCAGGTCTTCAAGGCCTACAAGATCAAGGAATTTTTCGCGTCCAACAAGGCACCGCCGGTCACCGTAACGGCACTGCAAGCCGAGGTTCAGCCATGGCAGCCGCAGATTGACGCCGTGGGCGATCTTCGCGCCGTGCGAGGCGTCGACGTCACGAGTGAAGTCACCGGCTTGGTGCGTGAAATGCACTTTAAATCCGGAGTCGAGGTCAAGGCCGGACAGGTGTTGGTGCAACTGAACGCGGATGCGGACATCGCCCAACTGCATGCACTCGAAGCGACTGCCGATCTCGCAAGCACAATCTATGATCGCGACAAGGCGCAATTCGCTGTACGCGCCATCAGCAAGGCAATACTGGACGCCGACGCGGCCGATCTTAAAGGCAAACGTGCGCAAGTGGCGCAGCAAGCCGCGAACGTGGATAAAAAAACCATCCGGGCGCCTTTTGCGGGGCGCCTCGGCATCAGCACCGTCAACCCAGGACAATATATCAACCCGGGCGACAAGATCGTCACGCTCCAATCGCTCGATCCGATCTATGTTGATTTTTATCTGCCGCAGCAGCAGATCTCGATGATCGGCATCGGCCAGACTATCGTCGTGAGCACCGACGCGTACCCCGGCGAAACCTTCCGGGGAAAAATCACCGCGATCAGCTCCAAGGTGGATTCGACAAGCCGCAACATCCAAGTCGAGGCCACGATCATCAATGCCAAGAACGCGCTCCTGCCCGGCATGTACGCCGCCATCCACGTTGACGCCGGCGCTGTCCAGCACTGGCTGACCGTGCCGCTGACGGCGGTTACTTTCAATCCCTACGGAGAAAGCGTCTACATCGTCGATCAAGGCGCAAAGGGCACGGCTGGAAAACCGACAGCAATCGCCAGGCAAAGCTTTGTAACCGTAGGCGAAAAACGCGGCGACCAGGTCGCTATTCTCACGGGCATCAAGGCCGGCGACACGATTGTCACCAGCGGGCAGATAAAGCTCAAGAATGGCAGCCAGGTGATCATCGACAACAAGGTGCAGCCCAGCAATGACGCCGCTCCGAAACCGGTGGATGAATAGAGGGATCAACGCCGATGCGCTTCACCGATCTCTTCATCCATCGCCCGGTGCTCGCCACCGTGGTGAGTCTGTTCATCCTGGTGCTGGGCCTGCGTTCACTCGGACTGTTGCCGGTGCGCGAGTTCCCGGAAACCGAGAATGCCGTGGTCACGGTAACGACGGCCTACACCGGCGCCGACCCGGCGCTGATCGCGGGCTTTATCACCACGCCGCTGGAAAATTCCATCGCACAGGCGAATGGCATCGACTACCTCACCTCATCGAGCTCGCAGAGTGTCAGCACGATTCAGGCGAACCTGCGGCTGAACTACGACCCGAACAAGGCGGTTACCGAGATCAACACCCGGGTCAACGCGGTTCTTAACCAATTGCCGCAAGGCTCTCAGCAACCCATCATTACCATGTCCATCGGCGAAACCATCGATTCGATGTACATAGGCTTCTACAGCAAGTTTCTGCCGACCAACAAGATCACCGACTACCTGATACGAGTGGTGCAGCCCAAACTGCAGACGGTGGAAGGCGTGCAGACCGCCGAAATTATCGGCATGCGTCAGTTCGCGCTGCGCGCTTGGCTGGACCCGCAAAAACTGGCGGCCTACAGCCTGACGGCCACCGATGTTAACAACGCCCTCGCGGCCAACGACTTCATCTCCGCGATTGGACGCACCCAGGGCCAGATGGTGACGGCCAATCTCACCGCGGACACCGGGCTGCATTCATTAGCGGAGTTCCGCAACCTCGTCATCAAGTCAGTAAACGGAGTGATCGTGCGCCTGGGCGACGTCGCCCAGGTGACCCTGGGCGCGGAAAACTACGACACGTCGGTCGCCTTCGACGGGCAACAGGCGGTTTACATCGGCATCAAGGTGGCGCCGAGCGCTAACATCCTGACGGTCATCGACAGGGTGCGCAAAGCGTTCCCGACGATACAACAGCAACTGCCCGAAGGCCTCGGTGGGAAAATCGTCTATGACGCCACCAAGTACGTGAACAGCTCGATCGACGAGGTGGTCCAAACGCTCACCGAATCGCTGCTGATCGTCACGGTGGTTATTTTCCTGTTCCTGGGGTCGGCGCGCTCGGTGATCATTCCGGTTATCGCCATGCCGTTGTCGTTGATCGGCACATTCGTCATCATGTTGTCGTTAGGTTACACCATCAATTTGCTGACCTTGCTGTCCCTGGTTCTCGCCATCGGTCTGGTGGTTGACGACGCCATCATTGTGGTGGAAAACGTGCATCGCCATATTGAGGAAGGGATAGCCCCGATGCAGGCGGCTATCAACGGCGCGCGCGAACTGGGCGGCCCGATCATCGCCATGACCGTGGTACTCGTGGCTGTGTACCTGCCGATCGGTTTCATGGGCGGTCTTACCGGCGCGTTGTTCACGGAATTCGCCTTTACCCTCGTCGGCGCGGTAACCGTTTCCGCGGTCGTGGCGTTGACGCTTTCGCCCATGATGTGCTCGCGATTTCTGTCGCCCCACGACAGCGACGCCCAGCACCGTTTCGTGAAGTTCGTCGATCGGCAGTTCGATCGGGTACGCAACGGCTACTCCAGGCTGTTGCACGGATCGCTTGATTATCTTCCCGTCGCGGGCGTTTTTGCCAGCATCGTCCTGGTCAGCATCTACTTTCTCTATGCCACGGCGAAAAGCGAGCTTGCGCCGCAGGAGGACCAGGGCATCATCATTTCATTGGTCACCACCGCACCGGACGCCACACTCGAGCAAACGCAGCTCAGCACTCGCCAAGTGTACAAACTGTTTTCCTCCTACCCAGAGGACGACCACGTATTTCAACTCGACGGTATCAACGGACTCAATTCCGGCATCGCCGGCATGGTGTTCAAGCCCTGGAACGAGCGTAAGCGGACCACGATGGATCTGCTCCCAATAATACAGCGGCAGCTCGGTGGGATCGCCGGCGCCCAGGCGGTGGCGTTCCTGCGGCCGCCGCTTCCCGGCGGTGGCAGCGGTCTGCCGGTGCAGTTCGTCATCGGCACCACCGACTCCTATCAACAGTTGAACACGGTATCGCAAACGCTGCTCGACAAAGCGCGCGCCAGCGGCATGTTCGCGTTCGTGGACACCGACCTCAAGTACGACAAACCGCAAACCATCGTGGAATTCGAACGTGACAAGATCGCGCAGATGGGATTGACGATGCGGGACGTGGGCGACGCGCTCGGTTCGATGCTGGGCGGCGGTTATGTCAACTACTTCAGCCTGGCCGGACGGTCATACAAAGTCATTCCGCAGGTCATGCAGCGCGACCGGCTCAACGCGGAACAGTTGCGGAATTACTATATCAATACCGCGAGCGGCGCGCCGATCCCGCTGTCGACTGTCACGCGCCTAAAAACAATCGTCGTGCCGGAATCGCTCAACCACTTTCAGCAGCTCAATTCCTCGATGATATCGGCGGTGCCGATGCCTGGCGTAACGCTGGGCCAGGCGCTGGCAGCGATGAAGAACCTGGCGCAGCAGGTGCTGCCGCAAGGCTACAGTGTCGATTATGCCGGTCAATCCCGTCAATACGTACAGGAAAGCAACGCCTTGCTTGCCACGTTCTTCTTCGCGTTGATCATTATTTTCCTCGCGCTCGCCGCATTATTTGAAAGTTTTCGCGACCCGCTCATCGTGCTGGTAAGCGTACCGATGTCCATCTGCGGAGCCATGATCTTCATCAGCCTGGGTATCGGCGGCGCCACGCTCAATATCTACACCGAGGTCGGTCTGGTGACTCTGATCGGATTGATCAGCAAACACGGCATTCTGATCGTGCAGTTCGCCAATGACCTGCAACGTGAAGGCAGGACAAAGCGCGCGGCGGTGGAGATGGCCGCTGGCATTCGTTTGCGCCCGATCCTGATGACCACGGCGGCGATGGTGCTCGGCGTCACTCCGCTGGTGACCGCCTCGGGCGCCGGCGCGGTCGGCCGTTTCAACCTGGGGTTGGTGATCACGACGGGCATCGCGATCGGCACATTTTTCACACTGTTCGTGGTCCCCGCGATGTACATGTTCCTCGCCACCGATCACACCGCCAGGCGGGCGGTAGAAATACCCGAGACCATGCCAGAATAGAGCGGAGCGGAATCTTAAAAAAACGGACATGGGTACCCCTCCTCACACACCCGCACAGCAACTGGAGGCTTTGATATCCAGACTGCTATCCAGCGGAGCGCTTCAGCAGGCACTGGATACCGCCCGCGACGGTCTGGAAAAATATCCGGACAACGTCGACTTGTGCAATCTTGCCGGCATGTGCGCCGCAAAGCTCGGGGATGCGATCCAGGCGGAACAGTTGTTTGAACACGCCATCGCCATGAATCCGCAGGCCGCGCCGCCCTGCTTCAATTTGGGTCTTTTGCATGCCGGGCTTGGACGCATGGATAAAGCCGAGTGGTATTATCGCCGTGCGGTTGAATTGAACCCTGGCAATGTGGATGCGCTCATCAATCTCGGAGCTCTTTTAACTCTTGGCAAGCATCTGGATGAAGCCGAGCAATGCTGCCGACGCGTCATCGAACTATCTCCCGGGAATGCTGCGGCATATTCCAATCTCGGTCTCATCCTTGAAAAGCAAAAACGTTTTGCTGAGTCCCAGCAATGCCATCGAAATGCTCTTTCTCTGGATGAAAAATCCATCGCATGCCGTTTCAATCTCGCAAATTATTTGGCGGCCTCCGATCAATATAAAGATCTGGAAGAAGCAAAATCGTTATATATCGAGATAATAAGAGCGGAAGCCGGCCATATCGGAGCATTGAACAATCTGGGCTCGCTGCTTTTTAATACCGGATACACCTCCGCCGCGCAGACAGCCTATTCTGAATTACTGGCAAACCATCCCCGTGAAATAACGGCGCATGTCAACATCGGACATATCCATTTGCATCTGAATGACCTTCCGGCGGCAAAACATCACTTTAATATTGCGTTGGAGATAAAGCCCGATCTGGCTGTTGCCCATCAAGGCCTGGCTTCCATTTATCAACGACAGGGTGATGAAAAAAACGCCTGCATCCATCGCAACAGGGGCTTCGGCGCGCAGCCTCTCTCTACCCTGCCCTACCGCGGGAAAAGCCAACCGATCCAATTGCTGATATTGGCCTCCGCGCTTGAAGGCAACATACCTTGGCAACTTCTGGTTGACGGCAATGTATTCGAGACAACAATCATTGCTGTCGAATATTTCGATGTCGCGCTAAACATTCCCGCGCACGATTTAATCTTCAATGCGATTGGTGATGCGGATCTTTGTCATGACGCGCTTATGATCGCCCTGCAAATCGTGCGGCACTCACCTGCCCCAGCCATCAATCACCCGAACGCCGTCTTACAGACTGGCCGACTAACCAATGTAGGACGACTCAATGCGCTGCCCGGAGTAATTGTCCCGCGCATTGCCGTTCTGTCCCAATCGGAAATTGTTTCCGGACAGGCGCTGGTCAATTTGGGTCGGAATGAGCTCAAATTTCCTCTCTTGCTGCGCGCCACCGGCTTCCATGGTGGAAATTATTTTCTGTACGTGGAAGACCCGGACGCATTGCAATCCGCCGCGAAGACACTGCCGGGTGAAAACCTCTTCGCCATCGAGTTCCTCGATTCTCGTTCTCAAGATACCTTGTTCAGAAAATATAGAGTCATGTTCATAAATGGGAATCTGTACCCTGTACACATGGCGATATCCGCCCAGTGGAAAGTTCATTACTTCAGCTCCGACATGGGTGGTAATTCAGGATATCGCAGTGAGGAAGAGTTGTTCTTAAGTGACTTCTCATCTTTTCTTGGCGATGCTGTAATATCTTCGCTCGAGCAAATAAGAAATATTCTCGGTTTGGATTATTGCGGTATTGATTTCGGGGTTATCAGTGCCGGGAAAATATTGCTGTATGAGGCCAATTCGACCATGGTCATACATCCGCCAGGACGCGAAGAGCAATGGAATTACAGACGCACTGCCATTGAACGCGCCCTGACCGCCGCGAAAAATATGTTTCTCGAACGAGCGACTTCCCGCCGCACATGAGTTGCGCCGCTGGTCTGCATCCAGGCACGCCATGGTGCACTCGATCATCAACCGCAACATATTAGAGAAGGGAAGCAACCAGCCGATCATTCAGGATTAGAGGGCCTCCATGACACTGGAGAGACCACACTTCCCCCCCGATTTTACTTGTTGCCGAATACTTTCCGTGATAAAAAGGTTCAAACTATAGCCTAGCTTCTCCGTCAATGAGAAAGGGCTGATTTCCCGATGCTAAACGAATTACTTATAAAAATAATAATTTGGGTTGGCGCCATGACCACGCAAAATCATTTTCTCCATAACCTGCGGTATCGGCGACTGGGCTTGGCTTTCGCATTGGGCTTGGCGACCTTAACCCAGCCGCCCCCCGTCCAAGCCCAAGCGTCCTGGACCAGTACCAGCACCCGCGCACATCCGACGGGGAAAGCCATTTTCCGCGAGTATCTTGCCGATACCGAAACACTGGACGTGGTGGTAACCCTCAAGCTGCGCAACCCTGATGTACTCAACAACCGCCTGCGAGCGCTCACCAGGCCGGGTGATCCTGAATATGGACGATGGCTGAACCACACGCAGATTATGGCCGATTACGCGCCGCTGCCGGCACAGGCGCAGGCCGTGGCGGATTATCTCACCCAAGCGGGTTTCACCAATGTGCGCATCGATTCCAGTCAGATGCTGGTAACGGCCACCGGAACGACAGCCGCAATACGCCAGGCTTTCCACACCAAGCTGGGGCGCTTTGTTCGCAACGGCCGCGAAGGCATTGCCAACGTGGCGGATGTTCAAGTGCCGCCGGCGCTGCGCCAGACGGTGCTGGCGGTGCTTGGATTACAAACGCTGGACCAGATGCGCGTGTTGAACCAGCAAGCACCCGGTGTGCTCCTGACCGGCAGTGTCCACGGACTCAACCCTGTCCTGTTTCCGGTCGCCTACGGTGCCGCGACTCTGCCGGCCGCCTCGACCACGACTGTCGGCATCATCACGGAAGGCAGCATGACACCCGCCATTGCGGATTTGCATCAGTTCGAAAATCAGAACAGCTTGCCGGCCATCAATCCCACCGTGGTTGTGGTGGGCAAAGCCAGCACTGATACCAGCAACACAGCGGAATGGGACATCGACAGCCAGAATATCCAGGCCATGGCCGGAGGGCAAGTGGCGCAGATGGTTTTCTATACGGCGTACTCGCTGTCGAATGCCAACTTAACTAAAACCTTCAATCAGGCGGTTTTGGACAACATCAGCAAGGTGATCAATGTTTCACTCGGCGAGTGCGAAAGCAGCGCATACAGCGACGGGAGCATGGCCAGCGACGATCAGATTTTCCAGTTAGCCATTGCCCAGGGGCAAACCTTCTCGGTCAGTACTGGCGATTCAGGCTCGAAGGAATGCGGCAGCCCCGCGGGAACCTCGGCCGGTGCGTCCTATCCCGCGAGTTCACCCTACGTCATTGCGGTGGGCGGCACCACACTGTACACCGGCACCTCCGGCAACTACGGCGGCGAGGTGGCCTGGAGTGGCGGCGGCGGGAGCCCGAGCTTGATCGAACTCAAGCCCAGTTGGCAGAACAGCGTGGTTTCCGGCGCGTATCGTGGCGTTCCCGATATCGCGTTCGACGCCGATCCTAATTCTGGCGCAATTGTCGTGGTGAACGGCGCGCTAGCGCAGTATGGCGGCACCAGCCTGGCGTCACCACTTTTCGTCGGCAGTTGGGCGCGCATACAAACCGCGAACAACGCCACGCTCGGCTTTCCGGCTGCCTGGATCTATAGTTACGGCGCCCAACATACCCCCGCGTTCCAAGATGTGACTACCGGATCCAACGGCGGATACAGCGCGTCGGCAGGCTGGGACTACACGACCGGGTTTGGCAGCTTCGATGTGGCCGCCACCGCCTTGCTCACGCGCAGCTCGGTAACGGTCAGCGCTTCGCCCACCACTATTTTACAGGGGCAATCGGTCACATTCACTGCAACCGTGACGGGAAATTCACCCACGGGAACCGTACAATTTCAGATGAATGGCCTGAACTTTGGCTCACCGGTAGCACTGGTCAACGGTGTGGCGACACTGACCACGAGCCTATTGACGACGGTGGGCAGCGCAGCAATCACCGCGGTTTATTCCGGCGACGCTAACGATGCCGGGAGCAGTACCGCGAGTACATTCACCGAGACGGTTAAATCGGTGCACGATGGGGATCTCAACGGCGATGGCGTGGTCGATGCCGCCGACGTAGACTTGGCGCAGCAAATTGTGCTGGGGTTGATCACCCCAACGGCCAATCAACTTATCCACGGCGATATCAACGGCGATGGCGTGATCGACGTCTCGGATGTCGAGCACATTCGAAGAAAGGCCCTGGGCATAGAGAGCTTTTAACCAACATAATCCTTAGAAATAATCGCATATCGAGGACAGAACCAATTTTTGTGTTTTTCGGACGTAATGGGGAAATAATTAAAGAAAAAAACTGCAGCCACCGCTAACAGAGACAAGGACATTGCTGAAACTCGGTATCAAACCATTGTGCGCGGAAGGAAAGCAAGGAAATAAGCAAAAACCGACACCCAAGTACGACACGTCACCAAGCCTGGGACCAATCTGTTTACCGAGCTTGGTTTTTTGCCGGGCGATGCCCAACGCTATCAGGCTGAGTCGCGTGAGTGGATTGACAATGCCCTGGCGCTCAAGGAACAACTCATGGGAGAGTTGATGTCCTGGATGGATGGCCATGAGTCGGGCGTGATTGTGTTGGATGACATCGTGCAGCGCCGCGCCCAGCAGTTGAAAACCACCCGCGCTGCCGGCGGTGGAATACCTCAAGACCAGCCAAGCGGACACCTTCGGCCAACCGCCGCCCACAAGGCCACGATCATTACCAGTCAACTCCCGATCGAGCACTGGCATGCCTGGATCGGCGATGCGCCGATCGCCGACGCCATTCTCGATCGCATCATGCAGCGCAACCATCGCCTCGCGCTGACCGGCGACTTATTGCGCCAGCAAAAACAGAATGCCGCCAAAAAGGAGCAATCTATCGACCTATCGTGGCCGATGACATTACAATTTAACCGCGTAACACCACACGCTGCGCAGTGGTCACGTTCAGCCGGAATGGGCGGTCATCTTCGCCGGAATACGCAGATTTTTGCTATGCCAGTACCGATTATTTGCCTACCAACATTTGCCCCTCGCCTGCTTCGCCGTGAATATGTCGGATCTCATACCACGTCCCCTTGTCTGCGGCGGCTACGTCGCCTTCCTGGTTAAGATACCGAACCTGGCCCCATGTGCGCTGATCGGCTCGATGTTGCGATGCGTGCGATTTGGCCCCGGCATGACCGTCAGCTCCTGCGGTCATGCCAGCCGCCAGACCAATGCTCGAAGCACCGAAGAAAGCGCTAAGGATAAAAATAGTACTTTTGAAAACTGATTTTTTCATAGGTATTCCCCTGTAAAGGTAAAAGTTGAGTAATCGCAGCCGGCGGCGACAAGAGCACATGCCGATCACGTTATGTAAGGCGAGCGCCATTGTCTGCCCATGTCTTATGTCACTTCTGGTATCGGCAGGAATCGCAAATTCTCAAATCCGAACTACCCGGCTGGGGTAACCGGTTGTTATCGTTCAGCTCTCTCGGGAGCTGAGGGTCAGGTCTCACATTCGAATTTTTACTGAAACTCGGGTAGGCTTGCAGTCTCTTCCATCGGGATTCTCCATATTCGTGTGCTTGGCGGCTCACGGTATGGAGTTTCTCCGATGGACTCCCGTATCTGTCAAACTCTTTCTGTCCCCCGGCAAAGCCGGGGGATTTCCTGTATTTGGTTAACATGGCTTCGGAGAGTTGGCGACCGATTCACAGCTCACGCTGATCGAGGCCACAAGCGGGATTTCCTCGCTAGAGGAGGCACAGTCCGCAATGAGTTGTGCCATGGCATGACGCAATTTGACCGCAACAATCTGCGCGCCCTCTTCGGTTGTCGCGGGCAGGATAATCACGAAATCCGCCTCATCGAACCGGCCCGCGATATCCGCCGGGCGTTGCGCGCAATCTTTGAGCACGCCGGCCACGCGTTGCAAGCAGTCACAGGCGCGCGCCTCACCGGCCTGCGCCTGCCAGGTTGAGAAACCGTCCAGCGTCAGCCGCACCAGCGACAACCCGGTCTGTTCGCGCGCACTGCGACGACGCTGGATGTCCAGGTAATCATCCAGCATCCAGGGCGTGGCGATGCCAAGAACACTGTCGAAGGTGACCGTGCGCAGCAACTCCGCATTCGCCGAGCGCAGTTCATTTTGCGTTTCATGAAGAGAGGCCAGGGCCTCGTATTGCTGCCGAATAGTCAAGTTTCGACCGGCCTGATAACGCAGACGGGCGATCAAGTCGCGGCAATCAGGTACTCCGATGAGATAATCGCTCACGCCCGCCTTGAAGGCACGGGCCATTGCTTCTCTATCAGGATTCGCGGTAACGATCACGATGGGGATAAGCGATGTTCGAGGGTCGGCTTGCAGGGTGCGCACCTGATCCAGCCCATCGGGACCTGGGAATTCCAGCGCGAACAGCACCACTGCGGCACCGCTCCGCACCGCCGTTGGGAGCACCTCTTCAAGATCCGCACAATATGCCAGCGCAAGATCGCGCGCGCCAACACAGCACGCGCGCAACGCCCTGGCGCGCGCCTGCAGCGTCTCGACAACCAATATAACGGACTGATCCGTCATCACGACCCCCGGTTTTTTGTTACCGACCCACATCCTTGTGCCGAATCCAGATGAAACCATCCCCCTTCGAGAGCAGGGCCACATCGATGGGTTCGGCGACGGTCTCGTCCTCGCCCGCCGTCATGCGCATGAGGAAGGCGGTCAGATTGACGAGCGCCTCGGCCATTCTGGCTAGGTCCTTGCGCGGCAGCGCGCTCACCGCCGCCATGAACGGTTCCGAGTATTGCGCCAGCACATTCTCGTGAACGTATTTTCCGAGCTTGTCCGCCTTTTTTTCGAGCAGCGCGGGATTCTTCGCCGTCTTGTTCGTGCCGCCATCCGGCAGCCAGCGGACCGCGCTCTCGACGATCCGCTGGCAAACGCGCGGATGGACCCCCGAGATAACCGTATGAATGATGTCATCCTGGGCGAAAGGAATGACAGAAGCATCGGACGTATCACCTGTCCGTGTTTCGTCATCCTTGGTGTAGCGCAGCTTTCCGGCGGCGACTGTGCCGACACGATATTTGAGAAGAACGGGAAAGGGCTCGGTTTCGCCCATGCCCGCGATGATGATGTAGCTCCGGTCCACGGAATGGAACCACTTCTTCTCGTACATGAAACACACCGTCCTGCGCAGAGCGGATTTCAGGGCCGCCGGCAATTTCATGGCCCCGAAGACCTTTTGTTCCACGTCGTCGATGGCGTCCTTATAGGTAGCCGCGATGAGGTCGCCATAGTCCGGCGGCACTGTTTCCAGGTTGTCGTAGGCCATCCAATCGTCATGATTGCTTTGGACGATCTTAGCCAACACTGCCAACCGATTTGCTTTTGAAAGCCCTGGGCGCTCCTTCAATTTCTTTTCCAATTCGTCCCGGTAGAGATTGGTCCAGGCGCCGTGCACAAGGGACTGGACCTGCTGTGCCTGCACGTCGGCGGGGAAAAGCCAGCTCGTTGCTTCGATGAAACCCAGGAAATCGTTGGCGTATTGCTCCAGCGTATCGAATCGCTGACCATCCAGCTTCTGGGCGTAGATCTTGACGACCGTTTCCCATGGCACGCCCATGATGTCGGCGGGGCCGTAGGTCATGATGGCAACGGGTAGCGCGGGCGACAGCGGAAAGAGCTTTTCCGCCGTGTGGTAGATTTTTTTCTTGTTGCCATTTCCATCAGTGACGGTAACGGCGCTATCGGCGGCGAGCGCAATGCCACGCTTGTTCATTACAGCGACTTCGCAGGTCATCGGTGTCTCCAGGCAAGGGAAGGCAAGGTCATGCAATCCTCCGTTAGTCACATGATCGAGGTGTCATCGAACGCGACACACACAACCACCTCCGCCACATCCGTCAGCGAGCTATCCAATAAAGCGGCGGCGAGGAATGCTCCATCGACATCTGGATGGGCGGCAGCCACGATCTCATGCACAGAGGTGCCGAGTGCCTCGAAGTCCATCAAGCGGAAATCATCCGGGGGCGCACCGTAGGCGCAGAACATGCCATGGGCCGACGCGCCGCTGGTTTTGATAAGCAGGTGGTCGGCCACGTCGACGGGGCGTTCCTCGTCCTGCACTGTCTTAAGCGGAATATGCGCCAGACTTGCGTGTACATGGCCGCGTAACACCTGTTTCATATCGGCGAGGTCGACACAGATCAGGTTGACGACCTTCGGCAACAGGGTCGATATCAAGGCAAGCGCGACACGCGTGCCGGGTTCGACATCGGCCGCGTTCCATTTCATCGGTGCGGCAAAGACCAGGCAGTCGACGGCCTGCCGAAGACCGCGCATATCCGGCGATTTCCGGAAACTAGCACGTGTTCCGGGCGTGACAGCCCCCACGCAGACGGCCATGGACAGGTAGACGCCGGCTTCTCTTGCACAGGCACCCGCAATGGTGGCGTCCTTGATCGCCGCAGGTTCGGACTCATCGACGAGCAGGAGCAAATACAGTGGCGGTTTGTGCGCGGACGCCAGGTCGTCGTACATATAGCGTCCGAGGATGGGGGTGCCCACGTCGTCGTCAGGGATGGTCACCACAAAACCAGGGGCTTCCCAGTCGCGCTTCGTGATCCGTTCATGCCCCAGCACCGAAGAGCCCAGTACGCAGCGGATATAGTTGGCGCCATCGATACCGCGTTTTCCGAAGCCAAGACCTATGTAATGATCGTCCACAGAC
>VFSW01002334.1_pt1 | contig 28692 bp, 28 predicted proteins | sample 5358111 | NCBI WGS metagenome assembly VFSW01 (sample SAMN11554181, study PRJNA540505) | mine drainage metagenome | isolation source: sediment from site ElyBrook_90M | place: USA: Ely Copper Mine, Vershire, VT | collected 2017 | reverse complement strand
GCATGGTTCAAACACTGCCTCGAAGGTCTACAGCATTAGGGAAAACGCTCTAGCCGGGTTGTCCCCATCCCCTCGACCGTCAGCCCCCAGGCCCGGCGTTTCCTGCGCCGCGCCGAGCCGGACCAGGCCCCGCCGGAGCCGCTGGCCCAGCGTCGCAGCCGTACGGACGCCTGGGCGCTCACGGCCGCCGTGGCCTGGAGCAAGATCTGCCCCGGTACGCTCGTCAATACCACCATTGCCGGCGTTCCGGTCCGCATCGTCACGCCCGACGGCATGCCCGCGGCCAACCGCGACAAGGTGCTGCTCAACCTGCACGGCGGCGGCTTCAACTCCGACTCCGGCTCCTACACCGAGACCATCCCCATCGCCGGCTACAGCAAGATCAAGGTGGTGTCCCCCCTCTATCGCCTGGCCCCCGAGCATCCCTTCCCGGCGGCAGTGGACGACTCCGTGGCCGTCTACAAAGAGCTGCTGAAAACCTACAAACCCAGCCACATCGTCATCTACGGCACCTCGGCCGGGGCCATCCTCACCGGCGAGGTCGCCGTCCGGTTGAAGCAACTCGGCCTGCCCGAGCCGGCTGCGCTGGGCATCTTCAGCGGTTTTGGCGATTTTGCCCGCGATGGCGATTCCGTCTCCCTGTTCGCTCTGCGCGGGTTTGCCGGTCCTCTCGATCCACCCTCCTCCAGCCGCCCACACGACGCGGAATATGTAGGTTCGACCAACCGCGAAGACCAGGTCCTTTCGCCTATCTACGCCGACCTGCGCGGCCTGCCGCCCACGCTGTTCGTCTCCAGCACCCGCGATATGCTGCTCAGCGGCACCTCCAACCTGGACCGCGCCTTCCTGCGCGACGGCGTCGACTGCCGCATGGTGGTCTTCGACGCCCTGCCTCATGCCTTCTGGTACGACCCGCAGTTGCCTGAGTCCATTGAGGCCAACCACCTCATGGCCGCGTTCTTCGTCAAGCAGTTGGGCAAATAAGCGCGGTTAGAGCGGTTCTCCAACAGGTGTACGCAGTAGTCCGTGCCCTGAACGCGTGGCCATCACAGGGATTGCCCGTGAAACTCTTCGCGCCCGGCAGCCATCCGCCCCGGCCTGAGAGGCCAGCACTGCGGGAATCGTGATGGTAATTTCCATGGTCAAACTGTACCAAGCCTTCGATTTTAGTAGAATAGCCGTTGGCAATCTGCACCAAGAGGACGAACCCAATGGCAATCTCGATCATGGCCGGAATTCCGGCGCTCAAGGAACTCAATGCCGACCTCCGCCGGCGCATGGACGGCACGGTGGCCACCTTCCAGGCCAACCTGGCATCCACCCGCACCGGCCGGGCCAGCGTGCATATGCTCGACCAGATCAAGGTGGACTACTACGGCGCGCCCACCCCCATCAGCCAACTGGCGCAGGTCTCCTCGCCAGAGGCGCAGTTGATTCTGATTGCGCCCTGGGACCCGACCGTGCTCAAGGAGATCGAAAAGGCCGTGCGCACCTCGGACCTGGGCTTCAATCCGATCTCCGACGGCAAGGTGATCCGAGTGCCCGTTCCGCCCATGACCGAGGAGCGCCGTCGCGAGGTCTGCAAGCACCTCGGCAAGGTTCTGGAAGAACACCGCACGGCGGTCAGGAACGTCCGCCGCGACGGCAACGACATTCTCAAGAAACTCGCCAAGGAGAAGAAGATCAGCGAGGACGAGGAGAAGCGCTCGCTCGAAGAGATCCAGAAGATGACCGACGAGGAGATCCGGCGCATGGAAGAGCTATCGCACAAGAAGGAAGTGGAAGTGATGCAGGTGTGAACATTGTCAGCGGGGGTTCTCGCGGTCAACCTGCGTAAAATCTCCTCGATTCATGCTGACGCCTGCATGCCACGCTGCTCTCCGGTTGGCGCATTGATGAGGGTCCGGGTCCGTGACCGGCTGAAGATGTTCTATTGAATGAGCGAACGTGGGCCAGGAGGCCCACGTTCGGGAGCAATGCCTTTTTCCCCTCAGGCAACGCCACGAATGCCTATTCCGCTGTGGCCAGCCGCTTGGACCAGTAAAGCCGCAGATAGATATAGACCAGCAACTCCAGCGTGATCGCTCCGCAGCAGTCCAGCAGCACATCCCAGGGAGACCCGGTGCGGTTGGGCACAAAGGTCTGGTGCCACTCGTCGCAACTGGCCACTGCGGCGGTTCCCAAAAGCGCCAGAATCGCATCCAGGAAAAACCCGCAATGCGGCAGCGTCTTCCACCAGGCGCGCAGCCACATCAGCCCCACCGTTCCGTAGCCGAAAAAGTGCCCGGTCTTGCGGATCAGGTAATGAATCACATTCCAGCGGGCGGTGCTGACGGCTCCAAACAGATGCTCCCATATCCAGCGCAGCGGGCCGCTGGTGTGGTCGGCGCCGAAGTATTTGCAAGATTCCAGCGCAATCACGAGAATGCAAATGGCGACGGGAAGCCATGCGTTCAACCAGAATTTAAAGCCTTGGCGGCTATTCGACATGGTAGTTAGGCGCCTCTCTGGTGATGATCACATCGTGTACGTGGCTCTCGCGCAGGCCGGCGCCGCTGATGCGCACAAACTGCGCCTTCTCCTGCAGCTCGGCAATGCTCGCGCAGCCCAGGTAGCCCATGCCGGAGCGCAATCCTCCCACCAGTTGGAAGACCATCGACTCCAACGGTCCGCGGTAGGGCACGCGCCCCTCGATGCCCTCGGGAACAAACTTGGCCAGCCGGTTCTGGCTGGCGCGCTCCCGCTGCACCACGCCTTCCGTGCCCATCTCGGCGCTGGCCAGGTCGGAGGTGCTCTGGAAGTAGCGCTCGCCCGAGCCCTGGCTCATGGCGGTCAGCGAACCCATGCCGCGATAGCTCTTGAAGCTGCGCCCTTGGTAAAGAATGGTCTCGCCGGGACTCTCGTCCACGCCGGCAAAGAGCGATCCGATCATCACCGAGCTGGCTCCTGCGGCGATGGCCTTGGTCAGCTCGCCAGAGTACTTGATGCCGCCGTCGGCGATCACCGGAATCCCGTGTTCGCGTGCCGCCCGCGCCGCCTCGGCGATGGCGGTAATCTGCGGCATTCCCGCCCCGGTCACCATGCGCGTGGTGCAAATGGAGCCTGGCCCGATGCCGACTTTGATGGCGTCCGCGCCGGCGTCGATCAAGGCCATCGCGCCGTCGTAAGTGGCCACGTTGCCGGCCAGCAGACCCACGTGCGGAAAAGCCTTCTTCACCTCGCGCACCGCCTCCAGCACCCGCGAAGAGTGCCCATGCGCCGAGTCGATGGCCAGTACGTCCGCCCGCGCCCGCACTAACTCCGCCGCCCGCTCCAGAAAGTCGCCCGTCGCCCCAATCGCTCCGCCCACCCGCAGCCGGCCCTTTTCGTCCTTGCTGGCGTTGGGGTATTTCAACTTCTTCTGAATGTCCTTGACCGTAATCAGGCCCTTCAGCTCGTACTGATCGTTCACCACCAGCAGCTTTTCCACGCGATGCTCGTGCAGAATCAGCTCGGCCTCTTCCAGCGTGGTGCCCACCGGCACGGTGATCAGGTCCTTCTTGGTCATCACGTCGCCCACCGGCACGTCGGTGCGCGTCTCAAAACGCAGATCGCGGTTGGTCAAGATGCCCACCAGACGCTTGCCTTGCGTCACCGGCACGCCGGAGATCTTGTAGCGCCGCATCACTTCCAGCGCGTCGCCGATCATCTGATCCGGGCCAATGGTCACCGGGTCCACGATCATCCCGCTCTCCGAGCGCTTCACCTTGTCAATCTCGCCCGCCTGGTCGGCAATCGTCAGATTGCGGTGCACAATGCCGATGCCGCCCTGCTGCGCCATGGCAATGGCCATGCGCGATTCGGTTACCGTGTCCATGGCCGAGGACAGCAGCGGCGTGTTCAGCGTAATCGCACGCGTCAACTGGGTTTGCGTGCTCACCTGCACGGGTACCACGTCGCTGTAGGCGGGCACCAGCAACACGTCATCGAAGGTAAGGGCTTCGGGCAAGTTTTTGGTTAGCATAAGCTCCGACGCGCCTGAAGGCCCCGGAAATCCACTCCCGGCGCGACAAGCGCTTCACCTTATTGTAACGGAGGGGCGGGGGCATGCTGCCAAATCAGCCGCGCTTGCCGATCATTCCAATTCTCGAAGGGGAGTTTGGCGTCGACGGCCATTTCTTACCGCATTTCGGTATCGTGCTCATGTTTGCCGGCTTCGCTGGCTTCGCGGTGATCCGGCCGTCTCGCGGCTCTCTGTATTCCTGAGAGTCCGGCCACCGCTCAAGATGAGATCTTCCGCGGATGCTCTTCGTGGAGTTCGCGGTGCAACTCATCGACTTTTATGCTGGCCGTCTCCAAAGCCTTCCTGCCTTTGGACGTGATCCGATAAACCCGTCGCTTACGGCCCCCTGCATTGCTGGAGGCGGACTTCAATAATCCGCCGCTCTCCAAACCATGCAAGAGCGGGTAGAGGGTTCCGGGGCCAATGCGATAACCGTGATGCGTCAGTTCCTCCATCATGGCCGCGCCAAAGATGGGCTCGTGAGAAGCATGCGCAAGCACGTGAATCCGAATAAGTCCCAAAAAGACATCCCGTTGTTGTTTCAGCACAATATTAATATACCGCTCCTTGGCCGCTTCCCGAATTACTAATATCGAATTTCGATATATACTGTTCGGAATGAATTCTATCTCCAAAAGGCGGCTTCATGATCCCTCCCGGAGTGCCGGAAGAGGGCGAAGGATGCATGGCAAATGTTCAATGCCGGCGTTGTTGCTCCTCTTCTTTCTGCTCACCGCGTTAAAACTGCGGGCGCAGGGCCCCCCGTATCAAACCGACGATCCGGTTCCGGTCGACTTGCATCACTATGAGTTCTATATCTTCAGCGGTGCTGATGGCACGCCTGCGGAGATCGACTCGACCGGGCCGGCCTTTGAGTTCAATTGGGGCGCGCTACCCAGGGTGCAACTGCACGCGATCCTGCCTTGGGGAGGCATCTTCCCGTCGAACAATCCCGTTTACCTGCCTGGTGGAACGGGTCCGAGAGCCTTCGGTCGCAATGACATGGCACTGGGCGTGAAGCTCGCCATCAGCAAAGAGCCCAGACATATTCCGCAAATCGGCGGCTTCCCTATGTTTGAAATGCCAACTGGAAATTACGATAAGGGACTCGGCGTGGGAAAGGTCTGGTACAAACTTCCTATCTGGCTGCAAAAGAACTACGGGAAGTGGCTCTTGGATGGCGGCGGCGGCTATCAGGTGGTTCCGCAAACCAGCTATCGCGACTTTCCTTATACCGGATGGCTGGTGAAACGTGAGCTCAACGAAAGGCTTGAGCTGGGGGCCGAGCTTTTTGCGCACGGGCGCGAAGGTTTTGCCGCGGCGCAAACCGAACGCTCGGCGATGATTGACGTCGGCGGCTATTACCACTTCAAACATTACCCCGGCGAGCAGTTCTTGTTCTGCTATGGACACTCGATTGCCGGGCAAACCGAAAACTATGCCTACGTCGGCATGTACTGGACCTGGGGAAAAGACGACAAGAAGACCGCAGCAAGAAACGACTGGATGCTGGGGATGATGAACGGAAGAGCATCTGAATGACCGCGGGACGCGGCCCGGCGTGACGATGACTTCGGGTGCTGCTGAATATGCAAACCCTCCGCTGCTCCGTCAGGTTGAGACCCTGTTTTTCATTGACCGCTCGCAAAGGGCACGCGCAATGAGCGTTCTTTGCTAATCCACCGTCAGCGTGACTGTTGTGGAGTGCGAGAGCGAGCCGGAGATAGCGGTCACCGTGATCGTGTAAGTCTTCGGTGAGCTGCTGGAGCCGCCGCAACCACTCACTCCGGCGATCATGGCGCAGCCGAAGGCGAGCAGCGCCAGAACCGGCAGCTTGCCGCCAAGCCGCTTGCCTGCGTGGCGCAGCCGGATTGCAAAGGGGAGCAACAGAACTCCCCAGAGCACGGGAGGAATGGTCTTGCCTGGACGCTGTTCCGGAAGCAGATTTGCGGTCTGCGGTGCGTGGATGTTCAGTGTGACGGTCGAAGACGGCGAGCCTGCCATCAGAGACGACGGAGTGAAATCAGCCGTCGCTCCCGCCGGCAGGCCGTCGATGGTAAACGAAACTGCCGTGGGGAAGGTTGTGCCGCTGGATGGTCCGACGGTGAACATGAACGTGGCCGTCTGACCAGCAGAGATGGTCTGCGCGTTGCCGCCGGATGCCGAGAGGTTCAACGAGAAGTCTTCGACGATCTGCGTAAGTGTGCCGCTGGTGAGCGCCGTGAAGTTTGCGTCCCCGCCATAAACCGCCGTGATGTTGTGCGAGCCCGCGGCCAGGCTGGAAGTGGTCAGCGTGGCCACGCCGCCGGTGATCGTACCCGAACCGAGCGTTGCGGCACCATCCATGAAGGTCACCGATCCGGTGGGCGTGCCGATCGCCGACAGAACTGTAGCCTGCAACGTGACCGCGTTCTCGGTCAGAACCGGATTGGCGCTGCTCACAATGTCCACAACGGGCGTGGCTTGACTGACGGTGATGCTCTGCTGCACCACCGACGCGGCCGAGTAGTTCGCATTACCCGCCTGGTTCGCCGCCACCACCACCGTGCCCACGCCGGTTACTGTCAGTGTGCTGCCGCTGATCGTTCCCGGCCCCGAGACCACGCTGAAGGTCACCGCATTGCCGGACGCGCCGCCGCTCGCGCTCAATGGGATCGGACCCTGGCCATACAAGACTGGAACCGGCAGCGGAAAGCTGATGGTCTGCGGTCCCTTGCTGACGATGATGATCAGTTGCTGGGAGGCAGGCGCGTAATTCGCATTGCCCGCCTGATCCACCTCCACGACCACCGTGCCCGCGCCAGTGATGATCAGATCGCCGCCGCTGATGGTTGCCGGTCCGGAGATCACGATGAAGGTCACCGGATTTCCCGAAGCGCCGCCGGTCGCGCTCAGCGGAATCGGACCCACGCCGTAAGTGACTGCCGAAGGCAGTGTAGCGCTGATCACCTGCGCGGCCTGCGTCCCGGCGCCGCTCAACGCAATGCTCTGCGTGGCGTAACCCGGCGCAGGCGCATTCAGGTGATTATCCGTCAGCAGCAGCGTACCGCTCAGCGCGCCCACCCCGGCCGGTACAAAGTTGATAGATAACCGGCAGGAGGCTCCCGCTGCCAGCATCCCCGCCGCCGATGCGCCGGCGGCCACCAGCGGACACGCCGATGCGCCGCTGCTGTCCAAAATAAAACTCGTCGCGATGCTCGGATTGCTTCCAGTTGAAGGAACCGGAAAACTCAGTGGCGCATTACCGATATTCTGTACCGTCACCATCTGCGGGCTATCAGTGCTGGTCAAGCCATAGACAGTCGTCGCAAAACTGAGACTGGGCGCATCCGCGAGATCCAGCTTCAATACTGACGTGTCATTGTAGCCAGCGATGTAGACGTTGCCGAGGCCATCCAACGCGACGCCGGCTGGATCCATGCCCTGCAGGTAGTTGGCGATCACAGTGCTCTGGATATAGCTACCCGACGATGGCGTCTCCTCGTAAACCGCGCCAGCGCCGACATCGGCGATATAAACATTGCCAACACCATCAATTGTGAGGCCCTGGGGATATGCCAATCCGCTGCCCAGCGTACTCTGAATGTAACGGCCGCCCACAAGCGTCTCTTTGAGCACCGTGGGCTTGCCATAAAGGGTAATGTACAAATTGCCGCTGTCATCCACTGCGACACCGACGGGTTGACTCAATCCACTGAGAACCGAAGTCTGGGTGTAACCGCCCGCCGACAGCGTCTCTTTGTATATTGTGCCGGCTTCATCGACAACATAAACATTGCCACCGCCGTCCACCGCCACGGCGATAGCGTTCAACAGGCCGCTGGCGATCGTGCTCTGGACATAGCCGCCCGCTGTCAGCGTCTCCTTGTAGACCAGGCCATCGCCGCCGTCGGCAACGTATAGGTTGCCTCTGCCATCCACAGCAATCCCGTCCGGCGAACTCAGGCCAGTCACAATCGCGGACTGGGCATAGCTGCTTCCCGACAGTGTCTCCTTGTAGACGATGCCGTCGCCGGAATCGGCGACATACACATTGCCGCTGCCGTCCAGCGCAACGTCCAGCGGGTTATTCAGACCACTGCCGATTGCGCCTGCCGTCCCAGGCGGAAAGCTGATCTGCGGACCCACGCCCGCACCTTGCAGGTTGGCCGCAGCCATCGTGTTTCCGCTGCCGTCCTTCAGCACCACCGCTCCATAGCGCGCGCCGGCAAACTGCGGCGTGAAAGTGACGTCCACCGTGCAGGAATCGCCGGCGTTGTAGTTGTAGCTGGTTCCGTTTGTTGTGCAGCTTCCAGAACCGGCATCCGTAAAGTCCTTGTTCGCCGCCCCCGCGGTCAGCACCGCCGGAGCACTGATGTTTCCTCCGGTATTGAATCTGAAGAGCAAGGAGATTGCCGGACTTCTGGCTCCAGTATTCTCTGCCCCGAAGTTCACCACCGGCAGGGAGAGCTTCTCCACTGCGTTATGACCGCCATCGGCGACGTAGAGGTTGCCGTTCGCGTCTGTCGCCACGCCTTCGGGCGTACTGAAACCGCTGCCCAGCTCGTTTTGAACTGCGTAGCCGCCCGAAGCCAGCAACTCTTTCACCGCATTGTTGCCGGTATCGCCGACGAAGACATTGCCGCTTGCATCCACGGCCAGGCCCCAGGGAGTGTTGTAGCCGCTGGCCAGGGTGAGAATCGAGGGCGAGGCTGGAATGCTTCCATTGACGGCAACAATCTTGCTCACGGTATTCGCCGTGCTGTCGGCGACGAAGACATTGCCGGCCGCGTCCACCGCCACGCCGGTGGGCTGGCTGAAGCTGCTGCTCAGCGTCACTGCCGTGGCGTAGCCGCCGGCAGCCGGTATCTCATCCACGTTATTCCCATCCGTGACATAGACATTGGCGCTCGCATCCAACGCCAGGCCGATGGGAAAGAAAAAGTAGCCGCCTATTACATTGATGGTGGGCGCGGCCGGAATGCTCCCGTTGACGGCCAGCATCTCCTTTACCTGGTGATGAAAGGAATCCGCGACGAAGACGTTCCCGCTCGCGTCCACCGCGACTGCGAACGGTTGGCGGAAGCCACTGCCCAAAGTGACGGTCGTTGTGTAGCCGCTCGATGCCAGTATCTCCTTCACCGCCCAGTTCTGCGTATCAGCGACGTAGATGTTGCCGCTCGCGTCCACTGCCACATCCGTGGGAAAATTGAAGCCGCTCCCGAGCGTGGTTTGCGCACCGCTGAAATAGGCTGTCTGCGCCGCCAGGGGCGCGGCCCCAAGGGCTGCAAGCAGCGCCAGGCAGGCAATCCAGGATGCGTTACGACGATTCAAACGTCGCGGCTCGGCGCAGATATGGGATGTCCCGAGGGAAAGCGCGGAGAATAAGCGGTGCACAGCACTGACGATTGTGAGTGTCATTGTCTGTTGTCCTGTAAAACAATTTTTCGCATTGACACTGCGATGAACTGAACAAAGCTCGCATGGGGATTTGAAAGAATATCCAGTCCCGGTGCGCTAAGATGTTTAAAAAGCGAGGAAGTGGAAGTTTCAACGGATGTTACCGCTTTTACAGTCCAATACTATCGGCAGGCTAATCCAGCGTCATGCGCCTGTCAAGACTAAAATCGGGGGCGTCATCCGTACAGAATCCCTCCTATGGAGATGGCAGATGGCCGTTATATATTTGACCGATAAAGCGGTTTCATCTGGCATACATCAACCATTGACGAAAACGGGCCAAACTTCATTTTCACGCCACAACCAACCACTTTCGAAACCCGGTTGGCGATCTTGCGGACTCCCATGAACTTGCCGGTCGCGGATACGCCGTTGCTGTGAGAGCAGTTCACGTGAAAGGGTGGGATAGCGCGGACCCCCTGCGAGAGGCTGCTGCATGCCATGCCCGCACCCCAGGCGCCGAAACACCGTAATGCAAGAAAAATTCAGTTGGACCCACTACAATCATCTTGTATGCGTGGCTGGACAATCCCGATGGGCCGTTGGATGGGCGTGGAAGTCCGCGTCCACGCCTTTTTTCCCCTGCTGGCTGTGGTCTGCCTGGCGCTGAGCACCACAGACGGAGCGGGGGACGGAGTGTTGCGCGGGCTGGGCTTGTTCCTGGCCGTGGCAGCCGCGGTGGCGGTGCGCGAGACGGCGCGGCTGCTGGTGGCCGCCTGGCTGGGCTTGCGGCTGCGCGCCATTCTGCTGTTGCCCCTCGGCGGGCTGTTTGCCTACGCCGATCCGGAAAGCCAGGAGAATTCAACCACGGGCAGCGGGCAGTTCAGCCTGACGCTGGCCGGCCCCTTGGCCAACGGGGTTACGGCGCTGGTGCTGGCCGCGGCCTTTCTGGGCGCCAGCGGCGGCATTGACCTGCTCAGCCAGCCGTGGATCTCCGCCCACTGGCTGGTGCGCAGCATGGTCTGGATGCAGGCCGGGCTGGCCATTGTCCATCTGCTGCCGGCCTACCCGCTGGACTGCGGACGGCTGCTCAGGGGCAGCTTTGCCCAGAAGAACGGTTTTGCTCCATCGGCCCGCATGGCCGCCAATCTAAGCCAGGTGCTGGCGCTGGCCGCCGTGGTGTGCGGCATGCTGCTGCACAGCTACTGGCTGAGCATTGCCGGCTTTTTCATCATGATCGGCGCGCAGATCGAAGATCAGGGCGTGTTTTTCCAGTCGGTGGTGGATACGGTGCACATGCACGAGGTGATGCTGACCGACTTTGCCACCCTCTCGCCCTCCGACACCCTGGCCGACGCGCTGGTGCGCTGCGTCCACTCGCTGCAAGAGGATTTCCCGGTAGTGCGCGGCCCGCAACTGGTGGGCATCATCAGCCGCCAGCGCATTGTGGACTCCTTGCGCAGCAGCGGCAACGGCTACGTGCAGGCGGCCATGTCCAAGGCCTTCCAGGTGGCGCGGCCCGAGGATACGCTGGGCACCACCATCCGCCGCATCCAGCCCGGCCGCGGCCTCTCGCTGATTCCGGTCACCGAACGCGGGCGCGTGGTGGGCATTGTGAGCGTGCAGAACCTGATGAGTTCCATGTCGCTCTTAGCCGAGCAACGCCGCCTGCAGCGTGAAGAAGCCGGCTAGCCATGGCCTCAGAAACCCCGCAATCGACCTCTCTAAACACGCTGACGCCCGGACTTTATCTGGTGGCTACGCCGATCGGCAACCTGGGCGACATGACGCTGCGCGCGCTGGAAGTGCTGAAGAGCGTGGACCGCATTGCCTGCGAAGACACGCGGCAGACGCAGAAACTGTTGAATCATTTTGAAATTACGACTCCCACGCTGAGCTGCCACCAGCACAACGAGCATCAGCGCGCGGAGGAATTGATTGCCGCCCTTCAGGCCGGTGAGCGCATCGCCGTGGTCTCTGACGCCGGAATGCCGGGCATCAGCGACCCCGGCAGCCGGCTCACAGCCGCGGCCATCGCCGCCGGCGTCGCGGTGATCCCCATTCCCGGAGCCAATGCGGCACTCAGCGCGCTGGTGGCCTCCGGGCTGCCCACCGAGGAGTTTCACTTCATCGGGTTTTTGCCGGAGAAAGCCGGCGCGCGGCGCACCCGGCTGGAGGCGCTGTCCGCCGAAGTGCACCGCTCCGCGGTTCCACGCACCCTGGTCTTTTACGAATCGCCACACCGGATTCTGGAAACGCTGACAGATTTGGAAAGCGTGTGGGGGCCGGGGCTGCGCGTCGTTGTAGCCCGCGAGCTGACCAAGATTCACGAGGAGTTTCTGCGCGGCACGGTGGCCGAGGCGAGGCAGGAACTGGCCGGGCGCGATCGCATTCGCGGCGAGATCACGCTGCTGGTGGAAGCGCGGCCACACCCCCCTGCCGAAGGGCAGGCTGCCGGGGATGGGCCGCTGAAGATTGCCGAGCGGGTCGCCCGGCTGCAGGCGGAAGCAGGCTCCGCAGCGCCCATCGACGAAAAGGAAGCTCTCAAGCGCCTGGCGCGCGAACTGGGCCTGTCCAAGAGCGAACTCTATCGCGAACTGCAGCGGGAACGGGCGCGGCGGCGCTAGCGCAATTCCGTGCTCTCTATTCCGTCTCTTGCCGTATCTCTTCAATCAACTGCTCGACCTGCTGCCGCTTGCGTTCACTCATGTCCAGGAAGCGGATGCCCACCGTGTGCCGGTCGATGATGGCCTGAATCACGCCACCCAGCCGGAAGGGCAATCCTTCAATGAAAAATTCGGTTTCCACCCGTGTATAAATGCCCACGGGAAAGCGTTCGTCGGTGCGAATGCGGCAGCCGCCCGGACTCAGATCGAGAATGCGCCCCGGCAGCCGGGAGGCGATATTGATGAGATGAATCACCGCCGAGGTGTCGACCTTTTCCCGAGCCTGCTCGCGGCGTTCGCGCTTTGCGGGCTTGGGGGTCTGCGCGGCGATGGCCGGGGCCGGAGCTGGAAGCGGGGCTGTCGTTTGCCGTTGCACCGCTGCTTCGGCCAGGCTGGCTGGCGGGGTTGCAGCGGCCTGTTTTGCGGCCTCGGCAAGCGCATCGAGCAGATCGTCTTTGCGCCGCTCCGGCACATCCACAAAGCGGATGCCGACCTGATGCTGGCCATTGCTCCACTGGGTGACGCCGCTGAAGCGGAAGGAAAGCCCGCGTATCCGGAAAGCGACCTCGACCTGCACCATCGATCCGCCGCGAAACCGCTCTTTGGTGTGGATGAGGCAACCGTTCAGGCTGAAATCGGCAATGCGGCAGGCCAGGTTGACGCCTTGCTTCAAAAGCCGGAGGGTGGCCTCTCCGTCCACGCCATAGCGGGGAGAGGCCCGCCGGTTCTCCTGCGCGGCCGCGGGATCGCCCGTCTTTTCTTTCGGTTCCATGGCAGTTAGAGCGGTTCTCCTGTTTATGCGGCATTTTAAGGCTCGTGCAAGAGGCGTTGTCTTGAGGAGAACTCCCCTTGAGAGACATGCTTTCACCCTATAGCAATAGGAGAACTGCTATAGCGCCCGCCTTCAGGGGAACTCAGTGTCCGTCGGCCAATTCCCAGGGGCGATGCGGGGCAGGTTGCGCGGCTTCCCGGCCCTTCAGACGGTCATATTGATAAAGATCGCTGGTGGTTCCCAGCGACTGGTTGTACAGGTCGATGGTTCCTGTCACCCGCTTCAGCGCTTCGCTGAATTGGTGGATGGCGTGCAACTGGCCGGCCGTGGCCGGAAGCTCGAATTGAGGCGTTTGAAGGAACTTCTGGTAGCCGCGGTCCAGCAGCCGGGCCACATGGCCCGCCACCAGTGCTCCGGGAGCCACGGCAAACGCCGCGCCATTGTCTGGGCCGGGGCCGGCCACCAGAACCGCTCCCGCTCCGTGCTTGCTGACCAGCACGCCGCCGGCGACCTCGGCCGAGGGTGCGGCCTCAAATCCTTCGGCGCGCAAAGTTGTCAGAATCTGTTCAAAGTTTGGATTGCGGGATTTTCGGCTCACGGGCGCCTTCCAGTCTGCGAGGATATTGAAGTGGGCATCGGCAGAATTCTCTTGAAACTGCAACCCTGCATCTCCGATCCCGCTATCTCAATCTCGCATATCAGGAGCGCTCACCGCAATTTTTATGGAAATCGCAAGGCTGCAAACCAAGCTCGGTTCCTCACTTCCGGAACGCATCGGCCGGACGCCGCTGGTCCAACTCGATCACATCGCCCGCGAACTCCAGGGCATCACACTGCTGGGCAAGGCGGAATGGACCAACCCCGGCGGCAGCGTGAAGGACCGGGCGGCCGCCGGCATGGTGCGCGACGCCATTGCGCGCAAGCTGCTGACGCCAGGTAAGACGCTGCTGGACTCCTCCAGCGGCAACCACGGCGTCGCCCTGGCCATGCTGGGCGCGGCGCTGGGCTTTCCCGTGCATCTGGCCATGCCCGCCAATCTATCGCCGGAGCGCAAGCGCATTCTTTCGGCCTTCGGCGCCAGCGTGGACTGGACCGACCCCGAGCAGGGCTCGGACGGAGCCATTCGCCGCGCCCGCGAACTGGCCGGCAACCACCCGGAACGATTCTGCTACCTCGACCAGTACTCGAACGACGCCAACTGGCTGGCGCACTACCAGACCACCGGGCCGGAAATCTGGGAGCAGACCGCCGGTCAGGTCACGCATTTTGTGGCTGGCGTGGGCAGCAGCGGCACCTTCATGGGCGCGGCCCGGCGGCTCAAGGAGCAGAACCCCGCCCTGCAAGCCATCAGCGTTCTGCCGGGCTCGCCCGCACACGGCATCAAAGGGCTGCGGCACATGGGTTCTTCCATCATCCCCGCTATTTATAACCCCCATCTGGCGAATCGCTCGATGGAGATCGAAGCCCCGGCAGCCTGCGCCATGGCCCGGCAACTGGCGCGCGAGGAAGGCCTGCTGGTGGGCCTTTCCGGGGCAGCCGCAGCCGTGGCCAGCCTGCGGATTGCCCGCGAAGAGGCCGCGGCTGGGCGAACAGCCGTTATCGTTGCCGTGCTGCCCGATACAGCGGATTCATCTCTGATGGAACGGTTGCGGGGAGAAGGATGAGCACGCCGCCAGCCAGTTGCATTTGTCCAAAGCGGTTTCCACGGGCTGCCGCGAACATAGGAGCGCCGCGCCAATAACCCATCGTCTACCATAAGTACTGTAGCCTTGCGCCTGAAAACCAGAAGGAGAAAGTAATGATGAACGGAATTCCCCAGCTCACCGTGAAGGAACTCAAGAGCCGCATCGACGCCGGCCAGGATGTGTACATTCTTGATGTGCGCGAGCCTTACGAATACCAGATCGCCAACATCGGCGGAAAGCTGATTCCCATGAACGATGTGCCGCAGCGCCTGGCCGAGATCGACCGCGACCGCGAGGTCATCGTCCATTGCAAGGTGGGCGGCCGCAGCCAGCGCGTCGCCGAGTTTCTCAAGCAGGCCGGCTACCCCAAAGTCGCCAACCTGGCCGGCGGCATTCTGGCCTGGAGCAATGAGATCGATCCAACCGTGCCGAAGTACTGATTTTTTTGATTGCCTGCGGCGACAACAGATACGTTGCGCGCCCATCCCATCTGCGCACGATCAGATGTGATTGATCAGCGAGGCAATTGCCGCCGCGCCGAAGCCGTTGTCGATATTGACCACGGAGACGTTTGGCGAACAGGTGTTCAGCATGCCCAGCAGCGCCGCCACGCCGCCGAACGACGCGCCGTAACCTACGCTGGTGGGCACGGCGATGACCGGCGCGTTCACCAGTCCGCCGACCACCGTGGGCAGCGCGCCCTCCATGCCGGCGCAGACGATCAGCACGCGCGCCGATTGAAGAGCGGACTTCTGCGCCAGCAGCCGATGAATGCCGGCCACGCCCACATCGGCGATCAACTCAACCGCGTTGCCCATCAGCCGCGCGGTCACCGCGGCTTCTTCGGCCACCGGCAGATCGCTCGTGCCGGCGCAGATCACGGCGATGGTTCCCTTGCCGGGTATTGCCGGAGCCTGAGCCAGGGTGACGGCGCGGGCCAGCTCATGGAACTCCGCGCGCGGCTCGATCACACGAACGGCCTCATACATCTCCCGCGTCGTGCGCGTAGCCAGCACATTGCCTCCGGCCCGCGCCATGCCCGCGAATATCTCCGCCACCTGCGGCGTAGTTTTTCCGGCGGCAAAGATGACTTCCGGCATTCCGGTGCGCAGCGAGCGGTGATGGTCGAGCTTGGCGAAACCCATATCTTCGAAGGGCAGATCGCGCAGACGGTCCAGCGCCACGTTGACCGCAGTGCGGCCCTGGTGGACCTCGCTGAGCAGAGCTTCGATTTGCGCGCGATCCATCAGAGCTTCTCCTTTTCGACCGCAGCGTTGACGGCGGCATAGGCCCGCATGGCTTCTTCCATCACCTGCTTGAGAGGAACCGAGTGCGCTGAGGCAAGCTGCCGGCAATCTTCGTACTCCGGCGCGGCATTGGCAATCTGACCGTTGGGCCAGCGGGCAATCTTGATGCGCACTTTGCCCCAGTTCGTTCCGACTTCAACAAACTCCCGCGCCAGGGCGACCTTGTTCTCCAGCCTCCAGCGCAGACCGATGGTGGTGGTCTCGCGCAAAACCAGATCGCGCAGCAAAGGCAAAAGATCAGGCCGGCAGAGAACGGTCATTTGTACGCCGGCGCGCCCTTTTTTCATCTGCACCGGGGCGCGAACTACATCCCACGCACCGGCTGCAAGCAGTAACTCGCTCACATAACTCAATAACTGCGGATTGCAGTCGTCGATCACCGTTTCGATCACCGCGATGGGTTCAGATGCCGCGGTCTGGGCAGCTTCGTCTTCGCCCACCAGCAGGCGCAGCAGGTTGGGCTGGCCCGCGGTCTGGCGTCCGCCCGCGCCGTAGCCCGTTTGGACGATGCGCATCAATGGAAGCGGCGCATACTGCACGTCGAGCATGCGCAAAAGCACCGCGCCTGTTGGAGTTACGCGCTCCATCGGCTCGCCTGCCGCGTAAACCGGCGCATCACCCAGCAGCGCCAGAGTGGCCGGCGCGGGAACCGGCAACATGCCATGCTGGCAGTTCACCGTTCCGCTGCCCACATTGAGCGGAGAGGCCAGCCAGCGCGTGACGCCGAGAGCCTCCGCGCCCGCGGCAGCGCAGACGATATCGACAATCGTGTCCACCGCGCCCACCTCGTGGAAATGCACTTCTTCTATGGGCATGGAATGAATCGCGGCTTCGGCCGCGCCCAGCATCTGGAAGGCGCGGATGGAGCGCTGCTTGACCGTCTCAGTCAGCGGCGCTGCGCGAAGGATGGCGAGAATGGCTGACAACGAACGATGCGGCGCATGCGTGTGCGGCGCGTGATGATGCCCGGAATGCGCATGGCCGGAATGCTCATGGCCAGGAGGATCGTGGTGGGTGTGCTCCGGCTCGCTGGCCGGAGTGTCGGGCGTGATTACGTCCACCTTGGTTGCCGCCAGGCCGCCACGGCTCACCTTGTGCAAGCTGAGCCGCGCATCCACATTCAATGCAGCCGCGGTCTCCTCCAAACAGGCAAAGGGAACGCCCGCGTCTACCAGGGCGCCCAGCAGCATGTCGCCGCTGATACCGGAAAAACATTCGATATAACCAATTCGCATCGCAGTGTGATTTTAAACCGTCGGCTATGCGCCGCGCCGGGTAAGCACATCCACGGACAGGATATTATTCTGCAGGATTTCGCTGCCCAGAATTTCATTCATCGCGCCGGAGCGAAAGCCCGCGCAATCGAGGGTCACGTATTGGAAGCCGATGTTGCGGAGTGCGGCGGTGATGGCGTCCAGCATCTCCATGGTGAGGGCGCGCGGCAACTCGGTGCGGGCCAACTCCACGCGGGCCAGCTCTCCGTGGTGGCGAACGCGCAGCTCACGAAAGCCCAATCCGCGCAAACACTCCTCGGCCCGTTCCACCTGCCCGAGAACTTCGCGGGTCACAGTGCGGCCATACTCGACGCGCGAGGAGAGGCAGGGCGCTGCCGGACGGTCCCACAGCGGATAGCCCGCGGCCTTGGCCAGCGAGCGAATCTCGATTTTTGCAAGCCCGGCCTCGGCCAGGGGCGCAAGGACCGCGTGCTGGGCGGCCGCGCGTTGCCCAGGGCGAAAGTCCCTGGTATCGTCGCTGTTCATGCCGTAGGCGATGTGCTCGAAGCCCAGCCGCGCGCCCAGCGCCTGCATGGCCTCGAAGAGCGTGTCCTTGCAGTGGAAGCAGCGATTGGCGTCGTTGCGCTGGTACTCGGGACGATCCAGCTCTTCAGTGGCGATCACCTGGAGCGGCATCCCCCGCGCGCCGGCAAAGGCGCAGGCCGCGTCGTAGTCGCGGCGGGCCAGGCTGGCCGAGTCAGCCAGCACGGCGATCATGCGGCTGCCCAGAACACGGTGCGCGGTGGCTGCCAGAAATGCGGAGTCCACGCCGCCGGAGTAGGCCACCATCAGGCTGCCCAACTGCTCCAGGCGCGCTTCCAGCACACGCAGTTTTGCCTCGGCGTCGGTTGCGGCCTTCTGGTCTTCCGTCCGCGTCGAATTCTTGAGCGTCTGCACTGCCATGGGGCTGATTATACCCCTGCGCCAACGCATTCTTCAGAGGCGGCTGCGAGTTGCAGGTAGTGGCGGGGTGCGGAATGCAAGCTAGCAACCGGCCCAACCGGCCTATTCCCGGATGACCTTCACGAAGATGCCGTCGGGCAGTTCGCCTTCCAGCAAATGAACGACGCCGTTTTTCACATAGCCTTCCAGAACCTGGCGCGCAGCCCTGGCCGGCGCGGGCTGCGCGGCCTGGCCCGAGCTTCGGACGGGCTCCCTGACTGGCTGACTAACCCTCTGAGTGATCGTTCCGCTCACCGGTCGGCTGGCCGTCTTCCCCATGCCGCGATCCATCGCCTCGTTGGCCAGTTGGTCGGCTTCCTTGTTGCCGGCACGGAGGGTGTGGCGCATCTCGAAGCGGGCAATCTGGCGAGCGAGGCGGCGGGCTTCTTCAAAGAGCGGACGCAAAACCGGGCTCTTCACCGCGTACTTTCCCTGCATCTGCTTGACCATCAGTTCGGAGTCGGAGACCACCGCCAGGCGCTGAACGCCGTTTTCGACCGCCCAGCGCAGCACCGCCAGCAGGCCCGAGTATTCGGCGTAGTTGTTGGTCTGCACGCCCAGAAATTCGCTCAACCGGACCACCACGCGACCGGCGGCGTCTTCCACCACCGCGCCGAAGCCGGCGGGGCCGGGATTGCCGCGTGAGCCGCCGTCGCAGTGCGCGGTGAGGCCCTTGCCGGATGCGGCATTGTCTTGGCCAGGTGTGTCCGTGGCGGAATTGGAAAAGAGATTTTCGTTCATCGCTTTTTAGTGTACCGGGCGAGGCTGATAGGCGAGGCGCGCGGGAGAGGCACGGTTTGCAGGCCAGAGCTTCTGCGAAAAAAACGCAATCCGGAGGGAGCTGGCGGCTTCAGCCCCCTGAATGAGGGAAAATTGCGGGGCCTTCCGGCCGGGACGTTTCCCACATCTCCAGTATGCAAAGGAACTCTGACGATAATCCTGAAAATGCCGATCGGAGACGGCCAAACAGCAGCGTCTGAAATCGATCGCTTACGCGCGGCTCAGGTAAGCGCCTTCGCTGGTGTCCACGCGGATCTTTTCGCCTTCGTTGATGAACGACGGCACCTGCACCACCAGCCCGGTCTCCATCTTGGCCGGCTTGGTGACGCTGGAGGCGGTGGCCGACTTCAGCCCCGGCTCGGTTTCGACCACCGTCAGCTCGACGGCCGAAGGCAGATCGATGCCCACCGCGCGGCCGTCATGATAGCTGACCTTGATCTGCAGATTCGGCGTCAGGTACTCGACGGCATCGCCCAGCGTGGAGCCCTTGAGCACGGTCTGCTCGTAGTCCACCGGGTTCATGAAGTAGTAGTCGTCGCCATCGCTGTAGAGGAACTCCATGGTGATCTCGTCCACCATCACCTTCTCGATGGCGTCGGCGGAGCGGAAGCGTTCTTCGAACATGGCTCCGGTCCGGATATTGCGCAGCTTGGCCTGGATGAAGGCGCGCAGGTTGCCCGGCGTGCGGTGTTCCACCTTGAAGACCAGGTGCAGTTGATCTTTGTGCTTGATGATCATGCCGGGACGCATTTGTGTGGCGGGAATCGACATCTAGGAGCAGCTCCTCGCTGTGGTTGCGCTCATTGCGCAGAAAATTTGGCCTTGGCCCATCTTTTATTGTAGCGTAGCGGCGGATGGGCGGGTTTCTGAACCACAGTTGGAACTACGGTAACAGTTTCGCTGGTGCACCTAAGCCAATTTCAGCAGGAAACAATGGTGAGGGCATTTGCTTGCCGAGCGTCAACTTCCCATGCAGCATCTCATTCAGGAACGGCGGGTCGTTCGATTCGAAATAGATTGAAACGATGTTGCCGTTGGAGATAAACGCCACTGAGGCGATCCAACTGCGCCCCGGCTTACCGCCAGACTTTGCGTCGGACTGTTTTTCCTCCGGATCACTCTGCGCGGCGGCAAAATGAATCCGTGTTTTCCCCAATTCGTACCAGATGGGCTGATCAATGGGCTTGAACCCTTTTTCCTGGATGGACGCTGAAGCCATTACAGACGCAACGTCTTCCATGTGATCTTTATATTTGGCAGGCATACATTCAATACCGACACGCGAAATCACAATTTTCGCAGTGATCGGCGGATCGAGATGAATGACGGTTCCACGCTTGTTACCGTAGATCGCAATTGTACCGACAGCTTGGTCCGGATCGGCCTTCCGTTCGGCGCGTAATGCGGCGTCGGTACACTGGTCGGATTTTTTGTACTCCGGCTTTTCATCGGCGGGTTGATTGCGGGCGGTTTCGGCGTGCTGCTCATCGAGACTGGGAAGCTTCGTCGCAATCAGGCTTCCCGGATAGGTGAAGCTCAGATCGAGCAGATCGCTGTGAAAGGTGACCGGCGCCGCCTCCTTGGGTGGTTGCGGAGGGGTGGACGGGGGCGCAGAGGATACCTGGGTCTGACCCTGCACGAGCGTTGCAAGGCCGAGAACGAATGGAAGCAGAATACGTCGGTCCATCATGCGGCTTGCTCCTGAGGCAGAAATTCTTCGTCAAATCAAGTGAAACAGGATTCTATCTAATGATGCTGGACAAAGGAAACCCCGCAAAGGCAAATTTCTCGGCCGGTCTGCCCAAACCGCGAGATTCGAACTTGAGAGGTTGCCGCATTGACGCCTCCGCGGCCCCTCTGCGAAACTTGCGCATGGAATACACAGGCAAAGTGGAGTACGCCGACGAGCGCAAGATGCGCACACACAACACGCGCATCTATCGCTCGCTGCATTGGCCCATCTGGATTTGGGTGTTTTTTCTGGCGCCGGGGCCACTGACGTTCTCCCTTTTTGCCCATGGGTTCAGCGTGGGCAACTCGGTGTGGCTGGGGCTGGTGCTGCTGGGCACGGGCATTGCCCTGGTGCGCGGCAAGGTGCCGGGTGGAGAGCCGGGGCCCTACATTCTGCGCTTTGACGAGGACCGGCCCAACCCGCTTTACCGCAAGGTCTGCTACAGCTTTGCCTGGAACGCCGTGCTGAGCTATGCGCTGCTGAATCTGGCCGGACTTGCGATTGCCGCGGCGGGGTACGGATGGCGAATGAAGCAGATTTACTACTACGCCTATCTGCCGCTGGCCGCGGTGATTCTGCTTTTCGGCGCGCTGGGCAAGCTGCCGCGCGTGGGCCCCTCCACCCGGAACGAAGGCACCGAGCGGCGCTACTTCTACGGCTCGGTCTGGGCGGTTACCGCGGCGCAGCCACTGCTGCTGGTGTTGTGGAAGCTGTTGCCGCAGACCGAGGCGGCCAACTGGGTCAAACTTGGAGCTTTTGTCGGCGCGCTGCTGCTGATGGGCGGCTTTGCCTGGCGCGGACTGCTGCCCCGCACGCGGCCGATTCTGCCTGGAGAATGCATGGTCGCCGACTAAGCCGCCTGCGGTGGGGGGACTTGCCGTCCAGGCGAAGGGCGCTGGCGCGCCAATGGGGTTCGTGGTATCCCATCTTTGGCAAAGAATGCGCCAGGACGGACCCGCCCGCAGTTCTTCACGCTGTTGCATTTCGCAGTTTCCTCACCGCGCCGGCTGGTATGGCTCCACGCGCAGCATATCGGAGAGAATGCCTCGCTCCTCGGGACTGAAGGCGGCCTGGAAGCCGGCGGAGTCGAGCACCGTCGGGCGCTGCTCCGGCGGCACCGCGCGCAGGTCGCGGAAGGCATTCTTCATCAACGCCTGGCGGTCAACGGGCAAGGTGCCCCAGCGGCGCGCCGAGAGGTTGATCTGCATCTGCTCTTGCGGCGAAAGTTTCTCCAGCATCTCCACGCGCGCCGCGCGCCGCTGCTGCTCCTGCGGCGTCAACTGATCCACCTGTCGCAATTGCTGCACCACCCGCTGCTGCTCACCCGGCGGCAAGCGGCGAAAGCTGGGGTCAGAGCGCAGCATCTGTTCCTGCTGCTGCACGGGAAGATTGCGGTGCTGGTTGAGCCAGTCGCCCAGATGACCTCTGGGCGTCTCAGTCGGCAGCCGGTAGCCACTGTAGGCAGGCCGGGAAGCGCCTGAAGCAAAATACGGCGGGCCCGGATACGGCCGGCCTGGAGATGGCTGGCCGACATTTCCCCGCCGCTGCCTGGTGGACATCGAAACCCTGCGCTGGACGCGCGCTCCGGCCTGGCTTCCACCCGTGTGTTCGCCGCGCGCCCATAGCATCGGGACGCACAATATCACGGCTGCCGCGGCTATCGCCGCACGGCCCAGCCTGTTCGCGCCCATCAAGCCCGCATTGCGTACCCCGGTCAGCAACTTTCCCCCAAACTACTCTCCACTCTTTGCAATGACGCAGCGGCTATATCAGTCCCCATTCTGACTATTGCTGGAGAGCGATTCCAGTTGATCCAAAAGCTGGGCATTGTTGTCCATCGTCTGCAGATCGTGAACGACGGCGGCCTGTCCCGTCACGGCCAGCGCCTGCGGCTGCTCCAGGTCGGTCACATCCAGATAAGCTCCGCCGCCCACCAGCAGCGCCACGGTCAGCGCCCTAGCCGCCAGCGGACGCACATGCATCCCTGCCCCAACCACCAGCCGCGCGCGCAGCCGATCCAATCGCCCGCGCAGCCAGCCAGCCGGCTCGGCGGTGCGCTCTTCGTTGAGCCGCGCCCCCAGCCGGGTCAGGAAATATGGATTTGGTTCCGGAGCCTTCCAATCGTCCAGCAGGGCCATGGTGCCGCGCAGCTCATCGAGCTCCCGGCGGCAGCCTTCGCACGCTGCGACGTGCGCTCGAACTGCGGCAGATGCCGTATTCGATGCGTTCCCCAGCGTGCTCTCCGGCTGGAGCAGCAGCTCGGCCAGCTTCCCGTCCATCCCTCGGCAACTTAACTTCATCGCTTTCATCGCAACACCCCGCTTCCGCCGATCATGCCGTTTTTTCGGCCTGGTTTCATTCGGCCCTGCTTCTTTCGGCCGGCTTGCTTCGGTTCAAACAAAATCCTTCAACGTCTCCCGCAGCGTCTGATAGGCGCGGAAGAGCAGCGATTTGGTCGCCGACTCACTCTGCTTCAGCACCTGGCCGATCTCGCGGTAATCCATCCCCTGGTACTTGTGCATCAAAACCGCCATCCGCTGCCGCTCGGGCAGCGCCATCACCTGCCGGCGAATGGCCTTCATCCGCTCCTCGCGCAACAAGCCCTGCTCGGCCGTGGGAGCTTCGTCGGCCACGTCCGGCGTGACGCCCGACTCCTCGTCCGGAGCATCCAGATAAACGGTCTGCGCCGACCGCTCGTGGCGCGTGTCGCGCGCGTGGTTCCCTGCCAGGTTGGTGGCGATCCGGTACAGCCAGGTGGTGAACTTGGCCTCTGCCCGGTAGCTCGCCCTGGAGCGGTAGACGCGCAGGAACACCTCCTGCGCCAACTCCTCGGCAATCGCCTCATTGTGCACCATCCGGTAAAGAAAATGCAGCATGGGGCGATGATACTTTTCCGCCAGATAGTTGAATCCCGCCTCGTCGCCGGAGGCCACGCGCAGCATGATAGCCGCGTCGCTTTCCGGGTTCAGAAGATCGACTCGACCCGGCAAGTACTCCGCTGACGATCGCCCTGCCGCTCCGGCCGACGCGCCCGCTCCCAGAGACGAACCATCCAGCACCAGCGTCGCCATATCCTCTGAAACCCCATTCGGGTCGCAAGGTTGCGCTGATAAATCATTTTTCTGAGAAGGATTTTCCTCCGCCCGCGGGTCGGGCAGCTCGCCGTGCCCACCATCGCCGGTTCCGGTCGCCCGCAGCGCGAATCCTGCCAAGCCGGTTCCGGGATCGCCGCGGCCGGAACCGGCCATGCCCGCCGCCGGGCACAACGCCGCCCCCTTCTCCGAGGAAAGGCCAACTGCAGCGCGGATTGATTCGGTTTTCCAGAGCATCGCAATTGTTCTGCGGGTCTTGTTCTGCGGGCCAATCGACGGCCCGGCCTGTGAGCTGCGGCTCTCCTGCGGCCCCGCTGGCCGCCCAACCCGTTTGGAGCGAATTGGCGACATTTCGGGCCGCAGGGGTTGGCCGCAAGGCCCCGCTGGTGTTACTCTAACCTACGGGATGCCCCGCTGGCTCGTCCGCGGTCGGCCCTTGCCGAGGGTCTTCAAGGGGCGCTTAACTCAGCGGTAGAGTGCCACCTTCACACGGTGGAAGTCGCAGGTTCGAATCCTGCAGCGCCCACCATAGAATCTATAATTTACAGCCTTAACAGCCGAAATACTTAACCCACATTCCAACCCACAGCTATTGCACCACTGCAGTCGGCATCCGCGAGTCTGTTCCAGCACGGCTTCGACCGTCTCCCTGGCTTCTGGCGTTGCAAGCAGCGGCAGGCGGTGAAAACAACTGAAGGTGATGAAGTGCGGAGACTCCGCTTGCTGAAACCGCTTCAGGCCGCTCGGCATGGCTCCATCCTCCGCCCGGCTCCGCCATCTTGGCGCAACGCCCGCTCATCGCAAAGAACGCGATGAACGGGGCACAGCTTCTCATCGCTCATAGTCATTCTTTAAGGTTGATGACCGGGCCACCTGCCGGAACCCATTCATCGCAATGAGCGCGATGAATGGGTTCCGGTTCTAGCTGGTTTGTTTCGTATCCCGAAACTCCCGGAAGCAGCCTATTCCGCGATAAATAACCACTTTTGCCAGTTATAGCTTTCCTTCATTTGCAATTGCAGTTGCTGTCCGGGTCCTGCGTACTCGTTCAAACCAAGGTAGCTGCCGCCGTTGTTTGCGGTAATGTAGTAGGAGCCGGAGCCATCGCCGACGGCTGTGATCGTATATTCTTGCGCGGTCGAGCTAACATTCGCTCCCAGCACGATAAGCGTGCCGTTGTAGCCCTGGTTGTTTTGATCCATGATCACATTACCGGTATCGCCACCCACAGTACTCTTGAATTGATAGACACCATTGCTGGCTGTCACATTCCAAAGTTGAGAGGCAGCGCCGGTGTATGCGGCTTGCTCTACAGCTGCGCCTGAAGCGCCGCTTGCCGTTATGGAGTAACCGGAATCGTATTCCTCGATGCGATACACTCCGGCCGTGATGGGGCCGCCACTGGGGCTGCCCGGCTGATTGACTGTTACCGTTGCATTGATGCCGCTGCCGGAAACGGTGATCGTTCCCTGGCGTGCCGCTCCAGCATTGGCAGAGACCGTTGCCGTGAAGCTGCCATTATCGGTGCCGCTCGCGGGAGAGACGGTCAACCAAGATTCGTTGGAGGTAACCGTCCAGGCAACATTGGCGGTGACGGTGATTGTTGTGTGGGCTCCAGTGTAGACAGGGGCCCAGGTCGTCGGCGAAACGACGAGACTGCCGCTGCCAGGCTGAGTGATGGTGACGGTTGCTTGCTGGCCGTTCGGCGCCGTCAAGGTGATCACGCCGGTACGGGTAGAGGTGCCGGTGTTGTCGGTCACGGTCGCGTTGAATGAACCGTTGCCCGATCCACTCGATACCGAAGTCGTGAGCCAACTCTGGTTGCTCGCAACAGTCCAGGTCCCATTGGACGTTACAGTGATCGCTTCACTTCCGGATGAGGTTGAGGGGAAAGCGTAGGTTGTGGGCGATACCGAGAGCGTCCCACATTCACCGACTGTGAAGTTACTCGTAAGAACCGGCCAGCCGCCGGCATACGTCAGCTCAAGAATATCGAGATATGTATTCCCACCCTGATTTGAGTCGTAGTAGAAATAAGAAAAGTAATTGCATCCAGTGTTAGCCAGGACGCCGGGACCGCCGGGGCTGAGCTTGTTGCTAACATCTCCCCACATGAGCTGGCCATTGGCGCTGGCCGCGGTCAGATTGGTTCCGGACTCATTCACGAAGGGGCCGGTTGGAGAGGAGGAACGGCCGACGACGATGGTGTAGGTGCTGTTCACGCCGTTGCAGCATTTGCCTCGGTTGGCCCAGATATAGTAATAACCGCCGCTCTGGGTCATATACGAGCCCTCCCAGTCAGCTCCGACGGGATTGCCGCCCGCGATCACTTTCGGGGTAGAGCCACTCTTTACTTTCATTGTAGACGGGTCAATCTGGACAATGGCGATGCCGCCGAAGAAAGAGCCATATGTCAACCAGTAGTTTCCGGTGGAGGAATCGATAAACAAGGCAGGATCAATTGCGTTAATCGCGTTGGACGCTCCTGTGGAGTTAACGACCATTCCTTGATCCGACCAATTCATTGTCTTAAGTGAGGTTGCCTTGGACAGTCCGATTGCAGATGTGGAAGTGCCAAAGCTGGACACCGCGTAGTACATGTAGTAAGTGCTGCCGATTTTCACCACGTCCGGCGCCCAGATGTTGCCGACTGTCCAACTGGGGACATCTGTAGTTATCCAGGTGGGATAGACGCCGCTTGTGCCACTCGGCGATATATAGCCTCCTGCAGTCCAGTCTGTAATGTTTGGCGAGGTGGAGTACCAAACGCCCTGCGTGCCGGTTGTGAACTGATAGAAGGTGCTGCTTCCGTCATAAACCAGAGGTGACGGATCGGCGGAATTCAAAGTTCCCGACATGGCCGGAGTGATTGCGCTCGCGGTTGATGTCGCAAAGAAAACGATTGCTAAGGTCAAGGCGGTCAGCGACAAAACGGCACTTAGACGTTTGGCGACACACAACGAAGTAGCTCTGGCAAGGGTGATAGCACGATTGAGCGGATTTCCCATTGGATTGTCCTTTCGATTAAATGTTCATGGAATGTCTCGATGAGGTAATCAATCCGGGAATCGTTTACTCTATCAAGGAATTCCTGAGTGAGGGTGAACCTACTCCCATTGGATTTGGTTTGTCAACGATATATTTACGATATATTTACAGGCGCAGTATGTGTATTAGAATGAGATAGATAACCGGGAACGCCAGTGACCGCGTACTCGCTAACCTGCTGGCCGCCGGGGCCCAGCACATAACTCGTGGTGGCCGCAAATCCATTCGTCGCAAAGTTGCAACTGAAGCTGGCGAGCGAACCCTTGGCCACGCGCGTGCCGCCGCCGTCGTAGATGTAGCCGGTCAGCGTGCCCACGTAGTTCTTCACCGCGCAGATACGCCCTTCCGCGTCGTAGAGGTGCTGGTTGTTGCCCTCGTAGGTCACATCGCCCGCCGCATCGTAGATCAGCTTCCCTGTGCTCACATCCTACATCACAGGTCCGAAATGCCGGACCTGGGGCGCCCCGCCATCGTAGTCGTATCCCAGGCCTCAGAATCGAGACCTGGGGCACCCGCGTGATGTGGATCAATCAGCATTCTTAAGACTTGGGCCAGGCGAAACCTCTCGCCCAGGAACCTTGCGGATGCTACCCTGTTGATACTGTGTTTTCTTCGTCTTCATTCCGCGGCCTTGCAAAAGCCGGGGGAATAATGCCATTTTTCCCAATGGGTTAAAATGGGTTGAAGGAATCGACAGGCACGCACCAAGCTCAATGTTTTCAACGTGGCCCCGTAGCTCAGGTGGATAGAGCAGCAGTTTCCTAAACTGCTTGTCGCATGTTCGAATCATGCCGGGGTCACCATCTCCCCTATCTGCGCAAAGTCGTCTTTGTCGTGGTATCTGCCGGCACGGGTTCTGCCGGCACTCTCAGTCCATTTACCATCGTTCCATGGCGCTGGTTGAAGTGCATGCGATTGGAAAGAGCTATCCCCGGCGGATAGGGCTGCGCATCGAGCAGCGCGCCGTGGTTCAGAACGTTTCGTTCTCCATCGCATCCGGCCAGACGCTGGGCCTGGTCGGTGAATCCGGCTCCGGCAAAACAACACTGGCGCGGATGATTCTCGGCCTCGTCCAGCCCACCGCAGGCTCTGTCCGCGTGGACGGCCTTGATGTAGCCCGCGCCTCACGCGCTGAGTTGCGCACCCTCCGTCGCCAGATGCAGCCCGTCTTCCAGGACCCCTACGCCAGCCTCAATCCCCGCATGAAAGTGCTGGAGATCGTCACCGAACCCTGGGCCATCCACGGCGCCTCCGGTGCGGCCGACTGCGCGCTGTTCGCTCGCCTGGGAATCGGGGGCAAGCCCAGCGGTTCGAAGCTCAAAGCCGGGAAAAAACGCGCCGAACTCCGGCAACGAGCGGCCGAACTGCTGGCCGAGGTGGGCCTGGACGAATCGGCCCTCGGCCGTTTTCCCCACGAGTTCAGCGGCGGGCAGCGGCAGCGCATCAACATTGCCCGCGCCCTGGCCCTCCGCCCCCGGCTGCTGATTCTCGACGAGCCGGTCTCCGCCCTCGACGTGAGCGTCGGCGCGCAGATCGTCAACCTGCTGCGCGGCCTCCAGCGCGATCACGGCCTGACCTACCTATTCATCTCCCACTCCATGCCGCTGGTGCGCTATCTCGCCACGCATATCGCGGTCATGGAGCAGGGCAGGCTGGTAGAAATCGGCGAGGCCGAAAGCCTCTGCGCCAACCCGCGCCAGGCCTACACGCAGCAGTTGCTCCAGGCCACACCGGAGCTGCCTCCTGCCACCTGCCGTGGGGCCGGCGTTCCTTGATGGACAAATAGAAGATGGACAAATAGAAAATGGACAAATAGAAAAATGGGAAGAGCGAAGGGACCCGGTGATTCTGTGATCGTACCCATTAAATTTGGGCGCCCAGGTCTCACGATCGAGACCTGGGAGCGGCTAACTTAAGTGAGCGCGATGGGAGCCGCTGGCCCCACCGCAGGTAGCGCAGGTGGCTACTTGGAT
>VFSW01002333.1_pt1 | contig 28703 bp, 27 predicted proteins | sample 5358111 | NCBI WGS metagenome assembly VFSW01 (sample SAMN11554181, study PRJNA540505) | mine drainage metagenome | isolation source: sediment from site ElyBrook_90M | place: USA: Ely Copper Mine, Vershire, VT | collected 2017 | reverse complement strand
TCAAAATAATTGGCTAATATTGCACCATAAACGGAGAGCAGCATGATTTACCTAACACGCCGGGAAAGATTCTCTGCAGCGCACAGAATGTTCAGGAAAGACTGGTCCGATGAAGAAAATCTTATAGTATTCGGAAAGTGCTCTAATCCAAACTGGCATGGACACAATTATATATTATGGATTACCGTGAAGGGCGAGCCTTCTCCGGAACTGGGATTCGTAATGAACATTAATAAACTGAAACAGGTTATACTTGAAAATGTTATTAATAAGCTTGATCATAAGAACATCAATCTTGAAGTTGATTTTATGAAAGCCAAAATTGCGACTACCGAGAACCTGGCCGTTGCGATCTGGAATGAGCTTAAATCCCCTGTAGAAAATGAGGGGGCTCAGCTGCATTGTGTAAAAATTGAAGAGACTGAAAATAATTTTATCGAATACTATGGTTAAGCATATAGAAAAGGTCAATGACGGATCTGAAAAAATATCCAACGGATATAATAAGATCGAGACCTGGAACAGTGAAAACATTGAAGAACTTTCAAATATTTACTACAGAGTTCTCCGGCTTATCGGAGAAGATCCTGATCGTGAAGGATTAAAACGTACTCCTGAACGGATTGCCAAAGCGCTGAATTTTCTCACCAACGGCTACAATCAGAACCCATGCAAGATAATTAATTCGGCAAAATTCAGGGAGGATTACAAACAGATGGTACTGGTTAAAGATATTGATATCTATTCAATGTGCGAACATCATATGCTTCCATTTTTCGGGAAAGCTCATATAGCTTACATACCCGACGGGTATATCACCGGACTCAGCAAAATTGCCAGGGTGGTGGAGGCATTCAGCAGGAGGCTACAGGTACAGGAGAGACTTACCGTGCAGATCAGGGATTGCTTACAGGAATGTCTCAATCCCATGGGCGTTGCAGTAGTAATAGAAGCTCAGCACATGTGCATGCAGATCAGAGGAGTACAGAAGCAAAACTCCGTTACAACAACTTCTGCATTTACAGGTATATTTCTTGAAAAACTGAATACGAGGGAAGAGTTTGTCCATCTCATCGGTACCAGGCTGCATTAATCTTTTATCCAATTATTATGAGAGCATATGTATTTCCGGGGCAGGGAGCCCAGTACACAGGTATGGGTAAAGATCTGTATGACAGATCTTCCCTGGCAAGGGAAATGTTCGAGCAGGCCAACTCGATCCTCGGCTTCAGGATAACCGATATTATGTTTTCCGGCTCTGCTGACGACCTGAAACAGACAAAAGTGACGCAACCCGCGATATTCCTTCACTCGACAATTCTTGCGGCCGTCATGGGAAATTCCTTTAATCCCGATATGGTTGCCGGCCATTCTCTCGGAGAGTTATCGTCAATTGTAGCCAATAAGGCGCTCTCATTCAGCGAAGGACTGATACTCGTTTCAAAAAGAGCAATTGCAATGCAGAAAGCGTGTGAGAAGACTCCTTCCACAATGGCGGCAATCATCGGATCGGAAGACAGGGTTATTGAAGAGGTGTGTGCTGCCATAAAAGATATTGTGGTTCCGGCGAATTATAACTGCCCCGGACAGATTGTTATCTCCGGTTCAAATGAAGGAATCGAGAAAGCTATTGAATTACTTAAGGAAAGAGGTGTCAGAAGAGTTATTAAACTCTCTGTCGGAGGAGCATTCCACTCACCGCTGATGGAATCTGCCCGCCTTGAACTTGAGGAAGCAATAAACAACATTGTATTAAAAAAGCCTATATGTCCTGTATATCAGAATGTTACGGCACTGCCTTCCCTCGATCCCGAGGAGATAAAAAGTAATCTTGTCGCCCAGCTGACATCACCGGTACTGTGGACCCAGACCGTTATAAATATGATCTCCGGCGGTGCAACATCATTTGTGGAGGTGGGACCAGGCAACGTTTTGCAGGGACTTATTAAAAAGGTAAACGGTGAAGCCAGGACGGAAAGCGCAACTTTCTGAATCCTTTCCGCATAATATCACCTGCTGTTCATCCCGGCGTTTCATTTTAATGAAGGTTTTAATATCACACCCTTGTGACTCTTACCGTCTATCATGATCTCCAGCGGATCCGGAAACCTGACATGCCTGATGTAATTGCCCTCATATATCCCTTCAAGGCTGTTCAGGTAATCAACATCATAATATCCCTCATTGATATACGGATTAATAGTAAAGTATCCCACGCGGAACGAGGTAAGGTTCTGAAAGAAATGAGTTCCCTGGCTTGGATCAATCCTGTAGTTCTTAAGTCCTGACTCAATTATAATCCTTGCAGCTGAAATATGAGGCCACTTCACCGGGATGCCTAACCAGGGATCCGCAGATCCCCATCTGCCCGGCCCTATAAGTACATACCCCTTTGACTCCTTCACGAACAGTGTATTAATCTTCTCTATCTCAATCGCCACATTCTTGTTATTCGATGCATTGAAAGTCTCGGGCTTTATATATATAAGATCATGGATTCCCTTGAAGAGGCCGTTGCCGAGGGCTGATTCAGAGTAAATAATTGTATCTGACGTCTTTATATGATCAAGATTTATGTTCTGTGTCTCTTCATTATGCACAATAGGCCTTATCTGAAGGAAGTTGAATATTTTGGGCAATCCGGAAGGTGTTTCAAGATTTGCCGCAAATTCAATCTCAACAGGATTATTCATCTCCCTGTGGCCAATTTCAAGCAGAGTGGTTAAGATATCAGCCAGGGGGAATGTTTTATGCTGAAGAATATTGGAAAAAGTAATTATCCGCTTGCCGGGATGAATAATTCCATCGCGAAGAACATTATTGTTCCTGTCATAGGTCGATGCAACGTATTTCAGTGCAGCTTCATTATTCATATCCTTAATATCGATCCTGAGGATATTAACCCCGTCGTCAGTTGAAGGAACAAAGCTATCAGTATTAAGATCGAGGGCACAAAACTCCTTCTGGGTATCCCTTAAGGCAGCATCCGGGGAGGAAAGCTGAAGGATCTTTTTCGGATACCTGGGCGAAAACCTGAGCGATAGTCCACCCTCGACAATCAATTTGCCAAGTCCGAATGCTATATTCACAATCCCGTCCTCAGCTGTTTCTGAACCAATAGGGTAATAGTTTATCGATCTTGCCACCCCGGATAATGTAGGATAGTATACATCGCCATGCCTGTTGCCGCATACTTCCTGAAGAATTATGCCCATCTTCTCTTCATCAATGACATTTGCCGTAGCAGTCATGTAGGCCTTGCTGGCCTTGTAATAGACAGAAGCATAAACCTCCTTGATCGCATCGGACAACATCTTTACCATCAGCTTATTATCGGTGAGCCTGGGTATCATATATGTTGAGTATATGCCTGCAAATGGCTGATAATGTGAATCTTCAAGCTTACTGGAGGAACGGACAGCAATGGGAACATTTCTTGAAACAGCCAGAAAGGCATAAAAATCCTGATATACATGTCCGGGAAGCTCGGCATTGATGAATCTGTTCAGGATCTCATCATCAGACAGATCAGAAAGCGCAATTGAATAAAGGTTATTCTGGTCCATGAATTCATCAAAGATATCGGTGCTGAGCACCACCGTTCTCGGAATTGATATTAGTACGTCGGGAAATTTATTGAATAGCTTGTTGTTTTTAATTATCCTGTTTATAAATGCCAGACCTCTTGCCTTTCCTCCGATGGAGCCTTCTCCGATACGTGAAAATATCTGATATTCATCAAAGCTTGTCTTATCGAATTTTGCAATTACTCCCCTGCCCTTTCCAAGCCTGAAGCTTGAAATTGCCACATAGAGAAAGCGTCTCATCTCATCCATCGATTCAAAATCCTCCCTGTTGAGGTATTTGAACATCTGGGCTACAGGAAAGAGAGCCCGTGCATTCAGCCATTTCGAGAAATGATTCCGGGAAGCGTGGTACTCAAGCGTATTGTCAGGTATTGTAAGAAGTTTCTGCTGAAGGCTCTGAAGGTCAGTTGCTATGGCAATAGGTTCCATGGTCTCCGGATTCCTGAAGACAAAAGGGCCAAAGGCAAGGTACTGGATGATAAAGTTCCTCAGCTCAAGTGAAAGGGATTTGGAATATTTATAAATAAATCCGGCTCCCAGTTCCTCAGCTGCCTTTTTATGCCTGAGACTGGAAGACTGTATCAGGAACGGGACCTTGTCATCGTCAGCCATAACAACCTTGCATAACTCTATCCCTGCATTTTCATCGCTCACACCATCTCTTTTATAACTGATATCCGAAATTATCCCGAGCACATTATACTTATACTTTTTATAGAGGCTGAGGGCATCATTGAAATTGTTTGCCAGGAGGATCTTGGGCCTTCCCCTCATCTTGAGCATCCGCTGATGTTCATTAAGCGCCTCACGCTGAAAATCAATGGATTGCATAAGAATTATCTTATAAATATTCGGCAGGTACGAAGAGATGTACCGGATAGAATTCTCAACAAGGATAATTGCCTGTACACCGATATTCTCGATATCATAATCAGCATTCATCTTGTCCTCAATAAGCTTTATTATCGCAAGGATTAATGAAGCATCCCCGAGCCAGCAGAATACCCAGTCGATGGCACTGAGATCTTCTCCCTCAAGCCTGAGTGACACCTCCCTTGAAAAGTAGGTAAGCACAACAATCGGAATATTTATATATTTCGACTTGATTCTCTTTGCAAGGGCGAAGACATCAGTTCCCTTCAGGCTTAACATGGAGATAACCAGATCGATATCGCCCTCCTGAAGTAATTTGAATGCATCCTCTGCATTATCTGTCTGAACAAATGTCGGAGGATTCTGGAGGTTAAGGGAAGCATATTCATTAAATATCTGTTCATCTATTCTCCCATCCTCTTCAAGCATGTAATTATCATAATTGCTGCATATTACGAGAACCCGATGTATCCTCTTCTGCATCAGGAGATCAAAAGATGTGTCGGTAAAATCATATTTCTGAATATCCAGGATTCCGTCGATAATGGTCATAGATTCTGAATTTATTAGTTATTCATGGATATTACAGCCATGCCCTTCTTACCATCCATCCTTATAAGAAGCGGTTTTTCAAATTTTATATGTGTGAAGAATTTTCCCTTTTCGATAACACGTTGTTCTTTAAGCTTCTCCCACATAATAGTCCCTTCGTGCGATCCTGTGCCGACTGAAAAATATCCTACATTCATGGAGGTAACATTATGAAAAAAATGGGATCCGAGGGAGGCATCAGCCTGAAAGCCTGGAAGACTTACCTCGACTATTACCTTTGCATTTGAGATCTGTGGCCAGGTCACCGGGATTCCAAGAAATTTGTCTCTCGTGCCCCATCTCCCGGGACCAAGAAGGACATACCTGCGGTTTCCCTTCAGCATCTTCTCATTCATACCTGCTATTTCACAGGCCATCTCATCGGTAAGCATGTTGTTGAAATGTTCCGGATCCACATAGATGAAATCGGAAATATCATCAATGACCCCGTTCCCCATGCTTTTTCGTGTCATCAGTATCAGGTCATCATTGCATATTGTATCAGGATCAATTACATAGCCGGCCCCGCTGCCGACAAGAGGCTTTACCTGAAGAAGATAAAAAGAGGCATTCCCTTCTTCATCCTTTGAAAGGTCAACCGCAAATTCAATCTCTACCGGAGTACCGAATGCTTCTGCCACAACATCCAGTACTGTTCTGAGAGTAGAGGCAAGAGGCACATAGTTATATTTTAAAATGTCGGCAAAATTGATCACTCTCGGACCTGCAGTATCAAGCCCGGGAACTATTGTATCATTATCAGCGCTAAGGACGGATGCAGAGTGTGCCAGAGTGCCATGTTTTTCTGCCTGGCTTATATCAAGGGTGACAAGCCCTGCATTTTCCCCTTCAAGCAGATTCAGCTCATTTTTAGTCATGTCGACTGCATAAAAATGTACCTGGGAGTTTTTATAAAGATCCCGGGGAGAAATTATATCAAGAGCGGGATAAACAGGAGAGAATCTGAAGGCCCTTTCACCTTCCACAACATACTGTCCCAGTCCTACGGCAATGACTGAAAAGCCGTCCAATGGTGTCATATGGGATACAGGATAAAAATTGAATGACTGTGCTGTGCCACTTATATGAGGATAAAATGTATCATCAAACCGCTGGCCGGCGACCTCCTGTATCACTACGGCCATCTTCTCCTGTTCAATCTTATAGTTGATGGCTTCAAAATATGTCCTCGAATTGTCAGAATATATTGATGAAAAAACCAGCTTGATAGCCTCCGAAAGCTGCCGGAGCCTCTCTTCAGGATCATTATTCACATTTGGAAGGAGGTATGTCCGGAAGATGCCGGAAAATGGCTGACTCATGGAATCTTCAAACAGGCTGGATGACCGTACTGCCAGGGGTTTGTTTGTATGTTTCAGAAAGATACGCAACTCCTTTTCGAGGGTGTAACTCAGACTCCCTGTCAGAAACAATTCCTGCAGTTCGTCAAAATTCGATTCTCCTTTAACCTTGTCCCACAGATGATTACGCTCCATGAACATATCAAATTCATCGGTGCCAATGATTGCCGTAACAGGGGTTCTGATTTTGATTCCCGGTAAAAGACGGCCAAGTTCAAAACTATAGATCAGGGTATTTATAAATGCAAGGCCCCTTCCTTTTCCTCCGAGAGAGCCCCCGGAAAGACTGACAATGTTTGTCTCATCAATTACTGCTGATTCCTCAAAGTTAATCACCCTTCCCTTGTTCATCTCCTGCCTTCTCTTCCTGATAATCTCCAGGAGAAATTTCCTGAGTTCCTCCAGGCTATTGAAGTCGGACACTTTCATCGGGTTAATCATTTTTGCAATCTTGACCTCCCCTCTTGCCATGAGCCAGAGTGAGAAATGGTTTTTCATGGCATGATAAGCCAGGGAATCCTCGGGGATGGTCTGTAGATACAATTCGAATTCCTTCATCGATTTTGCGACGGCAATCTGATGGCCTCTGGTATCCCTGTAAACGAAATGGCCAAAACCAAGGTAATAGTTGATAAATAATTTAAGATCTTTCAGCAGGCTCTCGGAGTTCTTATTTATAAAATTTGATTTAAGAGTGAAAGCGTACCTGGCATTATCAGGATCAGACGACTGCAGCACAGTGGGAAGGTTCGGAAGTTCTTCCCTGATCTGTTTAATAAGGTCGAACCCTGCAGTATCGTGCAATTCACCGTTTTTCGGGAACCTCATGTCAGAGATAACACATAGCAGGCTCTCCCTGTATTTATTGAAAATTGTAATGGAATCTTCATAATTGGATGCAAGAAGGATCTTTGGTCTTGCCCTCAGCTTAAGCACTTTATATAACTCATCGGTGGAGACATCCTCAATAAGATTTTTTGTCTGCTCCATAACCAGGGTATACAGCATAGGCAGATAACTTGAATAGTACTCCGCTGAGTCCTCCACAAGCAGTATTACCCTGGTGAGCCCCTTTTTTGTGTCATTATCAACATTTACCCTGTCTTCAAGCAGATTTACCATAGCAAAGAATACCTTCGACTCTCCTGTCCAGACAAAGTAATTATCGATAGGAATACCAAGCGACTTCTGGTTTTTAACAAATGGCACATCACCCGGATTGTTCAGAAGGATATAAGTGGGAAGATATGGATACCTCTCTTTAATTCTTTTGCAAAGTATCATAGGGCTCTCCTTATCCACTCCGATCATTATTATTATCATGTCATAGTGCCTCGATTTAAGCCTGCTGAAGGCCTCTTCTTCACCGGAAACGCCTGTCACCCTTGGTATTGATGTGAGACTCATCTGGTAATATTCGCCAAGAATATGGTCAGAAAACCTGCCCTCTCCTTCTATAGAGTAAGCATCATACAGGTTGGCGACAAGAAGTATCTCTTTGACTTTGAAGGGCATCAGGTCGTGAAAAACATCCCTCTCAGCGTTATGCCTGTCAAGAAATTTCTGCAACAGTTTTCTGCTGGATACCTCTCCGGTATTTTCTTCCTCGCTGCGGGGTATCCGGGTAAGCCTGATAATATCGCGGGCTTTATAACTATTGATAAACCCTGTCAGAAGGCCGGCGATATTCTGGATCAGGTCTCTCTCCTCCTTCAGAAAGGGCCCTTCATATTCGGTTTCAAACTCAGTGGTATAAAAGATCTCAATCGATCCGGTTTCGTCATCAATTGTCGTGAATTCCTGCAACATTTTCCAGCTTGTCTCGATAAAGCCGGCTGAAACAAAGAGGTTCCCCGCAAATTTTATTCTTGCAACGGTATACTCAGGATATTGCCATGCAGCGGGTAATAGCAGCACTATTTGCTGCAGGGATTCCTCCACAGGCTTACCCTCCTTCATAATGGCAGTTGTCTGATTGATACAGGCCAGCTCTTTCAGCCTTTCCTGCTGATCATGCAATAACCTGTTAAATGTCTGATTATTGTTTTTCAGTTCATCCATGAGATAAATATCTGTCGGCCCAATTTTTAAAATTACAAAAATAGTTCCAGATAATGCCCTGAACCATGGATTAAGAGCTTGCAGATGTGCGGAGATCTGAAGGAGTTTCAGAAAGAAGTATTACAGATCTGTGAAAGAAACAGATCCGTTAAGGAAATAAAAAGAGTAAGAAATTACTAATCTACAGTCCAGGTAGATCCGCTTAAGAGCAGGTCATCGACACACTTTATTTTTGCTTTCTCCTGTACTGCATTTATCTGTTCTTCCACGGCTCTTTCATATGTAACACCGGGAACCGATCTGATCACTCCAAGAGCGACCGGATATCCCGGGTATCCCATGTTGGCGAGCATATATTGTATTCCCGGGTTGGATTCAGTGGCATCGTGTATGAGAAGATCCTTCACGCTAATTCCGTTTTCACCCAGTTTAACAACCTTCAGCTTCAGTCCTTCCAGAATCAGGCCTTTATCATTTCCCTTTCCAAAAATCATCGGTTCGCCATGTTTAAGAATAATTGTCCTGTCCTCCCTGACCTCTTTGCCGGCCACATTTTCATGAACGCCGTCGTTGAAAATAACGCAATTCTGCAGTACTTCAATTACTGAGGTACCTTTATGTTTTGCCGCCTCTGCATAGATCTGGGTTGAAAGGGCAATATTCGTATCTATTGTGCGGGCGAAAAACTTTCCTTTTGCCCCGATCACCAGTTCACCGACTGAGAATGGTTCTTCAACTGTTCCGAAGGGAGATGTTTTCGTAACGATACCCCTGACAGAGGTCGGGGAATACTGGCCCTTGGTGAGGCCATATATCTCATTGTTAAACAAAATGATATTAATGTCAATATTTCTTCTTACAACGTGAATAAAGTGGTTTCCCCCGATAGCAAGAGCATCGCCGTCACCTGTTATCTGCCATACCATCAGATCAGGATTTGCGACCTTTACCCCTGATGCAATTGCCGACGCACGGCCATGAATACTATGAAATCCGTAAGTATCCATGTAATATGGAAAACGGGAAGAGCATCCGATACCTGATATCATGGCGAACTTTTCCTTGGGAATGCCCATCTCCGCCATGGCTTTCTGAACGGAACTCAAAACTGCATGGTCGCCGCAGCCCGGACACCATCTTACTTCCTGATCGCTCTTAAAATCCCGGGGAGTATATTTATTTACTAAAATTTCAGCCATTTTAATTTTCCTCCAGTAATTTGATACATTTTTCCTTAATCTCTTTAATTGTAAAAGGTACCCCCTGTACCTTATTAAGTTGTTCATATATGAACTCCTGGTGCCTGATCCGCAGATAATCTGCAAACTGACCCAGGTTTAATTCGCATACTACAATCTTTTTAAATCTTTTGAAAACATCCTTTACGTTCCGGGGCAGCGGGTTAATATAATTAAAGTTCACAAGGCTCACCTTATGTCCCTCGGCCTGCAATTCACGGACTGCAGTAATCAGATATCCATACGATCCGCCCCAGCCTGCAACCAGGAGATCACCGGATTCATCTCCCTGAACCTCAAGATCGGGTATTGAAAAGGCAACCCTCTCAACTTTTTCCTCCCTTAGCTTAACCATGAGTTCATGGTTTTCAGGGACATAAGATACAGTTCCTTTTTCTGTTTTCTCAAGACCGCCTATCCTGTGCTCCAGTCCTTCTATTCCAGGTATTGCCCATGATCTTGCAAGTGTTATCTCATCCCGTTTATAGGGCAGGAATGGTGTCTGGCTCCTGTCAGCAAACGGGGGATGGATTTTAGGCAGATCTTTCATTGCAGGTATTCTCCATGGTTCAGTCCCATTTGCCAGGTAGCTGTCGGAGAGAAGTATTACCGGGGTCATATGCTCCAGGGCGATCCTGGCCGCTTCGAATGCAAAATGGAAGCAGTCGGATGGCGTACTGGCTGCCAGCACAACAACAGGGGACTCTCCGTTTCGCCCATAGAGGGCCTGAAGAAGATCAGCCTGTTCAGTTTTTGTAGGCAGTCCGGTAGAAGGTCCGGCTCTCTGGACATCTATAATGACAATTGGCAGCTCTGCCATAACACCGAGTCCTATGGCTTCAGACTTCAGTGCCAGTCCGGGACCCGAAGTGGAAGTGACTGCAAGATTGCCTGCGAAGCTGGCGCCAAGAGCAGTACAGATACCGGCTATCTCATCCTCTGCCTGGAAACTTTTTATTCCGAGTTCTTTGTGGGCAGCCAGCTCTTCGAGTATACCTGTTGCAGGTGTGATCGGATACGACCCGATAAAAAGCTTAAGACCCGACTTTTCAGCTGCAGCCATCAACCCCCAGGCTGTAGCGACATTCCCTGAAATATTACGGTAAACTCCTTTTGCTATCTGGGCCGGCAATATTTTATAAACCGGCGACAGGGCTTCGATTGTCTCCGCATAATAATATCCGGCCCGCAGGGTGATCTTATTGGCTTCCGCTATATCCGGCTTATTATGGAATTTCTTGTCAAAATATTTCTCGGTATAATCCAGTTTCCGGTCGAAAAGCCAGTAGACCATACCCAGTGCGAACATATTCTTTGTCCTCAAAACTGTTTTCGCATCCAGTCCGAAATCCTTCAGTGCCTCTTTCACCATTGAAGTGATCGGGGCAGCTATGATATTGTAACTCTCCAGCTTCTCCTCCCTGATGGGATCCTTTTCATATCCGGCCTTTTCTATATTTTTTTCCGTAAAATTATTCTCGTCATATATGATTGTTCCTCCGGGTTTGATCCATCTGGCATTGGCCTTTATAGCGGCGGGATTCATTGCAACCAGCACATCGGAATAGTCTCCCGGAGTGTTGATCTCCGAATGGCCAAGATGAACCTGGAAACCGGAGACACCTCCGACAGTTCCCTGCGGGGCGCGTATCTCAGCGGGATAATCAGGAAATGTCGACAAATCATTACCAAAAAGGGCTGCAGTGTCAGAAAACAGTGTTCCCGTCAGTTGCATACCATCACCTGAATCTCCGGAGAACCTGATTACAACCTCTTCACGTTCGATAACCTCTGTTTTTTTACCCATTATAGCTAAAAATTTATTCTCAGTAACCTACTAATCACAATAAAAAAAATTGACCAACAAAATTAACATTTAAAGACTTTCAAAACACACAAATAATTCTTTACTGTATGATATTGATCATCTTTTGAGCCTCAGCGCTGCATAATTGCTCACTCTGCTGAAGTATACAGGCAGTCAGGACACATCGCAATAGAACAATAAAACATCTAAAGAGTTCACACAGGCCCATAAGCCGCAGACTGAGAAACCGGGATGACCGGGATATGAAAAAAGGATGTCAGCTCCAGATGTCGGCTTTCCTGAGGTTTAATTCGCCTTCAAAAAACATTCTGGCTATTTTCTCGAAATAGGTTGTGTAGTCGGAAACGAAAAACTGATCCTTTACTGTTCCGGAATCGTTGAGAAGGGATCTCTTCTCGAGTGCCTGCCGTAGCAATATTGATACAATCCTGGCCGAATCCACCACTTCAATATTGAAATTGAATATTTTGCTGATCTGGTTTTTAATGATCGGGTAATGGGTGCAACCCAGGATTAAAGCCTGGATGCCGTTAAGAGCCTCATCAGACAGATATGACCTGATTATGGCATTGCTTATGTCATCGAATATAAATCCCTCTTCGATCATCGGAACAAGAAGGGGGGTTGCCAGGGAGATCACGTCTGATGAAGGAGATATTTCTTTAATCTTCTTTTCATATGTGCCGGAGCTGATAGTTCTCTTGGTTCCGATAACTCCTATCCTGTTGAAATTTTTTGTACCAATGTAACTCACTACCGGGTCTATCACATCGAACAATATGGTTTTATCCTGAAATTCCTTTATCAGCGAGTCGTAAGCGGAAGCAGAGGCCGTATTGCAAGCTACAAGAACGACCTTTGCATTGTGATCCAGAAGGAATTCCGTGATCCGGTGGGAATAATATTTTATTGATTCGGCCGATTTATCCCCGTAAGGCAGGTGAGCGGTATCTCCAAAATAGATAATGCTTTCACCGGGCAGGATCTGCTTTATGGCATGTGCGACGGTTAGTCCGCCGACACCTGAATCAAATATCCCGATAGGCTGTTCTTTCAAAATCCGGTGTATTAAAAAATGACCATCCCCGGAAGGCGGATGGTCATCGGTTTAAGATATTCACACTATTTTAATCCAAGTTTGGCTTTTGCCAGAGGCATAATATTGGTACTTTTTGTCTCATCAAAGAAAAGAAGGGAACTTCCCTGACCTACACTGAAGATATAAACAAATCCGTTCTCCTTGCCTACCTCTTTAATTGCCTTGTCAACCTTGGCCATTATGGGCTGGAAAAGTTCACCCTGTTTTTCCTGCAACTGTTGCTGTGCATTGGTCTGAAATTCCTGGATCCTTCTGTTCATATCGACAAGTTCCTGTTCTTTTGTCTGTTTTACAATATCAGTAAGATTTTTACTCTCCTTATTATATGCATCATTTTTATTGTTCAGTTCGACAGACATCAGTTCAAGTGCATTAACCAGATCTTTGCGGAATTTTTCAAGCTTTACGTTGGCTGAATCGAATTCGGGCAATGCCTGAATAAGTTCCTCACTGTTTATGTGTCCGAATTTTATATTCTGAGCCAATGTTTTCTGACCAACCAGGGTAATGACAGACATTAAAATAGCTACGCTTAAGAATCTTTTCATTTCGATAATTTTATTTAACAATTTGTGCAAAAGTAATTAATTAATTTTTATAACATAATTTTTCAAGTACCTGATCGCTGATATCAAATTTCGGATTTGCAAACAGGATATTGCCTCCTGAAGCGGTATCAAAAATAACAGCATAGCTGCCATCTATGGCGATCTCCTTAATGGCTTTAATAATTTCGTCCTGTATGGGTTTTACGAGCTCTTCCCTTTTTTTGAAGAGATCACCATCCATTCCGAAATATTTATTCTGAAGGTTTTTCATCTCCTTTTCCTTGGCGACAATTGCTTCTTCCCTTTTAGCTTTCATATCCTGGGAAAGAAGTACTGATTCATTCTGATATGACTTATACATCTGTTCTACAACAGCATATCCATCGGCAACCTCTTTTTCCCATTGCTTTGACAGCTTGTCGAGCTGCTCCTGGGCGGCGGTAAATGCAGGAATATTATTCCGGATATACTCGGAATCGACAAAAGCATATTTCTGAGCAGAGGCTATCGCCGAAGTCAGAATAATTAATCCCATTAGTAAGCCTATTTTCTTCATGACTGAAAGATTTAACAAGTAATTAATTAAAACTGCTGACCTATAATAAAATGTATTTGAGAATGATTGGCATTTGACTGGCCCGTAGGAACCGGATCGAAGCCGTAACCCCAGTCTATTCCGAGTAATCCGAACATCGGAAGGTTCGCTCTCAGTCCAAATCCTGCCGCACGGTTCATCTTGAAAGGATTATATTCCTTAAGAGTGTACCATGCCCGGCCTGTTTCAAGAAATGCCAGGCCGTAAATTGTGGCCTGAGGGTTGAGAGACAGAGGATATCTGAGCTCAAAGGTTATTTTTGAATAGACGTTGCCTGAAGGGGTACCCCGTGTCGGTTCATACGGAGTAAGAGAGCCGTTTGTATATCCTCTCTGTGCTATCACCTCACGGCCGTAAAAACTGTATCCCGACATACCGTCGCCTCCGACATAGAAGTATTCAAAAGGTGACGGCCCGATAGCGTCATTATAATGTCCCAGATAGCCAAAGGCATACTTGGCATTCAGCACCAGCTTGGTATCCTTTGACAGGGGAAAGTAATAATCTGCCTTGAAGATCCATTTATGAAATTCGATCCATTTGTATTTTACCTCATCAGGAACGTTTGTCATATTCTTTCCGCTTAACAGGGAATAGGGAGGAGTGGCCTGAACGGAAAGTGTAAAGGAGGAGCCGTTTCTGGGATAGATCAGGTTCGGGCCAGTAGAAAACCTTGTCAGCTTCAGCTGAAGGCTCAGAAGATTGGACGTACCGTTGGAGAACAGGAAACTATATACATTATAATCCTGCAGCAGGTATCTCTGATAGTTCACTTCGCCATAGATTGAGAAGAAATCATCAGGCCATTCAAGTCTCTTACCCAGACCTAAAGTAGCTCCGTCGATAATCATTGCCTGACGGCCGTCCTCTCCCTTTTTCTTGCCATTTGTCATGATTGACCTGTACAATGATATTGAGAAGGTATTTGGCTTTTTGCCACCAAGCCAGGGCTCCACAAATGAGATATTATAGGATTGATAGACACGTCCGTTAGACTGAACCCTCAGGCTCAGGGATTGTCCGTCGCCTGAAGGATAAGGCTTCCACTCCTTCAGCTTGAAGAAGTTGCGCATTGCGAAATTATTGAACCGCACGCCAACGGTACCCACAAGCATCCCTGCACCCCATCCACCCGAAATCTCAAACTGGTCGTTGGGCTTCTCCTCAAGCTTGTAAAGAAGGTCGACGGTTCCGTTTGTAATATCGGGAAGCGGAGTCGGATTTATTTTTTCCGGGTCAAAATGGCCAAGAACGCCAAGCTGTCTTATAGATCTTAGTATTTTCTCCTTACTGAAAAGGTCGCCCGGCAAAGTATAAAGTTCACGCCTGGCTACACGTTCATTTGTTCTGGTATTGCCTTCGATCAGTACATTATTAAGGTAGGCCTGCTCTCCTTCATATATCCTGATTTCAAGATCAACCGAATCATTTTCCACCTTTGCTTCAACCGGGGTGAGTCTTGAAAAAAGATATCCGAAATCCTGATACAGTGAACTTACTGCATCCTGGGCTCCGGCTGAACCGTTAAGCCTGTCTTCGATGAGAGACTGATTGTAAACCGATCCCTTTTTGACATTAAAGACCTGCTGAAGAGCCTGTTTGTTATAAACACTGTTCCCGACCCATTCTACATCCCGCAGAAAATACTGTTTCCCCTCCTCAAGCTTCAGCACTAATCCGATACGGTTCTCGGAAACAGGAAAGATAGAATCTGAAATAATTGAGAAATCCTTGAATCCGTTATCATTATAGAAAGTCTGTAATTTCAGCTTATCCTCCTGATATTTTTTATCAATGAACTTGGAAGATCTGAAAAAATTAATATTCTTAACCTTGGTCCCCTTCAACTGTTTCCGCAGTTTGGCCGCCGTAAAATATTCGTTCCCGATGAACCTGATCTCCCCGACCTTGACCTTTTCCTTTTTATCCACGTCGACTGTCAGGATTACATTATTGGGCCTGTCGGGGTCCTGCTTCTGTATGAAAGTCACACTCGTATTATAATAACCTTTATCCAGGAAATGGTCCTTGATTATCTTGCTTGCCGTATTGAGAAGGTACTCAGTGACCTGGGAACCGACAGGAAGGTTTATCTTTCCCACCAGGTCATCCATTTCTGACTTTTTCAACCCGTTATATTTTACGGAGGAGATCCTGGGCCGCTCCTGAAGAAAGATATCGAGAAAGACGGAATCTGAGACAACCTTTGATATACTGATCCTCACATCAGAAAATAATCCCTGCTGCCATAATTTCTGGACAGCTGTTTTAAGCGCATCGCCAGGCACGGTAATCTCCTGCCCTACCCGCAGCCCGGAAATGCCAATCAATGCATTTGCATCCAGAAACCTGACGCCTGAAATGCTGACTCCGCCAATGATGTAATCATCTGAGGACATGAAATTGAAAACCTCCTGCTTTTCCTGCGCATACAGTGAAAGACCCGTAAGAGTCAGGAAAATTGTTGTTATTAAAAACCTTTCAATTATTCTAATCCCCATTATTTCATCATTTTTCCAGTACCTGTTCACTTGTTTTTCCAAACCTTCTTTCCCGCTTCTGATAGTCAATTATTGCCTTATATAAGTCTTCTTTACCAAAATCAGGCCAGAGTTTATCGGTAAAGTAAAGTTCAGAATATGCCAGCTGCCAGAGAAGAAAGTTACTGATCCGTAATTCGCCACTTGTTCTGATCATTAGCTCAGGGTCCGGTATCCCATAGGTGGTCAAATACTTTTCGAATTCAGATTCTTTAATATCCCCGGGGTTAAGTTTCCCGCTACCCACATCGGCAGATATTCTTCTTGCTGCTTCAGTGATTTCCCACCGGGAGCTGTAACTCAGGGCAACAACAAGGTTGAGTCCTGTGCATACCGATGTCTGCTTAATAGTTTCAAACAGCCTCTCCCTTACCTCTTCGGCCAGCCGGTTTACGTCGCCTATGGCTCTCAGGGAGATATTGTTCCTGATAAGTGTTTCAGTCTCTTTATTTAAGGATTGAATCATTATTCCCATTAAGGCTGAAACTTCCTCATCCGGCCTTCCCCAGTTTTCAGTTGAAAAAGCGTAAAGTGTGAGGTATCTGATCCCCATCTCTCCCGCAGCTTCGATTACACTCCTCACGGCATTGACCCCCTGCTGGTGTCCGAATACTCTTTCAAGGTTCCGCTGACGTGCCCACCTTCCGTTTCCATCCATTATTATAGCAACATGAGAGGGCAGTTTCTCTGTATTTATTCGTTTCCTTAAAGACATTACCTACCTATTTCTTTTCTGGTCCACATCATTGTAAGCCGGGCATCCGGCCAATTTACTATAGAACTTCCAAGTGACTGCCACCCCTGTGAATGTGTACCAGTCATTGTTATGAGTCCATGTGTAATCAGACGGGGCAACCAAATCTTTTAAGGCGTCAAAGTTATCATAAAAAGTTTTACGAAAACCATATTCAGCTTCCAATCCTATATTTTTATGTATATTAATCTTAAACCCTACAGAGAATGGAATTACGGGCACTGTAGCGCCGGTCTGATTGATAGTGCTTGCAGCACTGGAATATGCCACTCCTAACCCTGCAGCAAAGTAAGGCGAAAAGTTCCACAGCTTTCCCATTGTGGAGTACGGGAAAAAGTTGAATTCATATTGTAATGCAACCTCTGTCACTGAACCGGAGAACCTGTATCCTCTTGCAATCTGAAAACTGTTATTAAAATCAAGGTCATCACCCTTGAGACTGCCGTGAAAGATATTTATTCTCAGGGATTGCCTGGGATGAAAATTATACCGGTAGAAAACTCCGAATGCCGGACCTGGAGAATAAAGCAGCCTGCCGGGATTTATATCCCCCATGTAGGATGAGACGCCGCCGAATACTCCATAATCAGAATTAGTCTGCCCATTTAAGGTGAGCATAAGAAAGATAAAACAGAAGAAACTAAAAACCTTTTTCATTAAAAGTGGTCCAGCTCTTTATGGTCTGAAAACCGGGTGTCTTTTAAACTTTTATAACCTTTAAAAAGTAACGTATTAACGCTTATACGTTCTTCTTAACAGACTTTTATTTACTTTTGCCCCGGTCCTCAGCCTGTAAGTGACAGTGAAGTTAAAAAAATAATAAACGTCATTTGCGCTGGAATATTGCGAAGTATAACCGTCAAGGTTATCAGAAAATGTATATCTTCCTCCCAACTCCAATCCAAAGTTAACATTTGGATAAGCCGTCAGTGTAGTGCCTAATCCTACGGGTATTACAGGTGTGAATCCGCTCGGGTCCAATCCGTGGCTCAAAAGTTTCTCATTTGGGCTTATTGAGTAGATCACTCCTCCTACTCCTGTAAAAGCATAAAAATCAAGTGATTTAAAAAATCCAATAATCCCAACTCCCCTGCCTTTATTAAACAGGTAACTGTTTTCTGCACTGTTTTTTACAAAATAGTACTCTCCCATCAGAGCAGGTTCAAATATTGTGGTCCTGGCGGCAAATCCTCTTCCCTCATTGGAACCCCGGGTGTCCGTAGCCCGGAGTGCTCCAAGGCTCAGACTGGCTCTCGCATTGATTGTACGCGTTATCCTGTACTTAAAATTAAAATTAAAATCATAGGCGGTCTGCCTGATGGCCATATCCTTCAACCCCAGCAGATTTTTTGACCTTGAATATCCTCCTACATCTCCAAAGAACATCGAGGCTCCTAATCCTCCCGCCAATTCATACCTTTTCAATTTCCACAATTCCTGAGCCTGAGTAAATGCAGCCATTAAACAGAAGAGAAGGAGAACCAGAAGAGACCGTTTCATAAATTCAAGCTTTACAAGTACAAATATAATAATCAATTTTTAAGGAGAAACAAAAAATGTCACCAAAAATGCAGATTATGTTCATATTAGGAAAGTAGCGAAAGTTACTGCCGCGGCTGAATCTATCCCCGTTTACTATTTCCCTGCCTTTTCAGTTCAGGGGATCATCAAAACCTGCGGGTCAGTTCCTCCTGTCAACCCCCCACATCAATCTGTTCCTGAGGGTACTGTAGAAGTCCATACCCTTCAGCATCACAGTCTTAAGCTTGACAGCAGCCTTTTCAATATGTATCTCTTCATGGAATGGTAAACGTTTTGACCTGAAGTCGCAGGTTGCCAGGTATTCATTGCTCCTGCCCTCAATTACCATTCTCAGTCTGCTCTCTCCCGAAACGATTATAGGCCGGATAGTAAGATTATGAGGGGCAATGGGAGATATAATAATACTTTCATCCTCGGGTGAAAGAATTGGTCCACCTACACTCAGATTATATGCAGTTGAGCCTGTTGCGGTGGAAATTATAAGCCCGTCGGCCCAATATGTATTCAGGTAAGTACCGTCAATATAGACATTTATTGTTATCATACTGAGGTCAGCCTTTTGCATGGTTATCTCATTCAGCGCCGATGCGGCGGTACCATCAAAAAGTGACGCAGGCCTGACAATCTGTAACATACACCTTTCAATGGTCTTAAATTCGCCCTGACAGAGCATATCGATGGAATGATTCAGCTCCTCCTCGGAGATATTTGCCAGAAATCCCATTCTCCCGGTATTGACCCCGGCAACCGGGATCTCAAGATCCTTTACTTTAAGGACTGTTTCAAGAAAGGTGCCGTCGCCTCCTACACTTAAAACAAGGTCAGGAAGGCCTGATACAGACGAAAGCTCGCTGAACCTTTCAACTGACTCACCCCCCGGACAGGATATCGGTTCTCCCGATTTCTGAATGATCTGGATTTTTATTCCTCTCCTGCAAAACTCATTTATAAGACGGTTTACTCCCTGCCTTGTCTTCTGGCTATTCTCCTTGCTGTATATTGCAACTCTCTCAAGCATTTCTATTTTCTTAATCAGATTTCTTCTTCAGATGTTCAGGTACTTCATAAGCTGATCGAGCCTCTCCGAATAAAAACGGTCCATCGAATCATTATCAGATACCCATGTTTTAACATCGTAGTTATAACGTTCGAAAGTTCTTATTATCGAAACAAGATCGCTAGTGTTAACTTTCAGGGTGACCTCCAGCCTTGTCGATTCAGGCGAGGATGTAACATACAGGCTCAGCACTTTTACATTATTGCCTTCAACAATCTGGGCTATCTGCGACAGGGAATAATCCCTTTCAGACATTTCAAGAACAATGATACCACCCGGTTGATCTATAGACGAGATACCGGCAATATGCCTTATCAGGTCACTCGATGTAATGACTCCTTTATAATGCTTTTTAGAATCAAGAACAGGCACAACCGACAACTTCAGCCTCGAGGCAAGCCCGATAACTTCAAAGATATGCTGTTCGGTTGTAACATAGGGTTTATATAATGTAAGAGCATGATTACCAATAGGTTCATCAGGCTGATTCATATCGTAGATGTCGGTATCGGAAATAAGTCCAAGAAACTCCTGGTTATTTACTATAGGCAGGTGCGATACCCTGAATACCTCCATCCAGTTAAGGGCCGTCTGCCCGAGATCCGAGGTCTTCAGCGAAGGAATTACTTCTGATATTAAGTCTTTAGCAACCATTGATACTTTTATTTTCAACCAATATAGTAATAAAAAAGAGAGTTATTGTATTTTTGTAAATCAATAAAATTTGTCTGAATGTCATAATTATTATAATGACAAAGTTAAGCGTTAATATCAATAAAATTGCCACCCTCAGAAATGCAAGGGGAGGAAATATCCCAAATGTATTAACGGCTGCAATAAACTGTCAGCTGTTCGGAGCTGACGGAATAACGGTCCATCCGAGGCCGGATGAAAGACATATCAGGTACAGTGATGTCCTTGATATAAAACCTGTTATCACAACTGAATTCAATATTGAAGGTTATCCTTCCGGGAAGTTTATAACACTTGTTCTGGCTGTCAGACCTGATCAGGTTACCCTTGTGCCTGATGCCCATGATGCCATAACCTCAAACGCCGGTTGGGATACACTTAAATACCGGACATTTCTGACTGATATTATCTCTTCTTTCAGAAAGGAGGGCATCAGGACCTCTCTCTTTGTCGATACCAACCCTGTCAATATTGAGAACGCGGCATTAACCGGAACCGACAGGGTGGAACTTTACACTGAACCCTTTGCCACAGGCTTCAGTGAGAATGCCATAAAATCGGTCACTCCATTCATAGAAGCCGCGGAAATAGCAAGGAAGGCCGGACTTGGAGTGAATGCAGGTCACGATCTGAATCTTGATAATCTGAAGTTTTTTCATCAGAATATACCATGGGTTGAAGAGGTTTCCATCGGTCATGCGCTTATATCAGATGCCTTGTACCTTGGCCTTGAGAACACGATCCAGATGTATAAACGACAGCTCTCCTTATAATCGCAGATGAAATTGTTCTACAGGAAATTTGGTGAGGGACCTCCGCTTATAATTCTGCATGGACTGTACGGATCATCCGATAACTGGGTGACAATAGCCAGAAGCCTCAGCGACATTTTTACAGTTTACCTGCCCGATCAGAGAAACCATGGACAATCTCCCCATTCGGAAATTCATGATTATGATTCTATGAGAGATGATCTTTTTGAACTGGTCACCGATTTAAAGCTTAAGAAGATTTTCCTTGCAGGACACAGTATGGGAGGAAAGACAGCCATATCATTTGCTATCAGATGGCCTGAGATGATTTATGGACTGCTGATAGCTGATATCTCTCCCTTTACAAGTGAAAAGTCAAACAGCAGGGGATATAATCAGCACCTTAAAATACTCAGTACCATCCTGTCTCTCGATCTTTCAATGATAAAATCACGCGCAGAAGCTGAGTTGTTTCTGAAGAAAAACATAGAAGAGGAAAAGGTCAGGGGATTTATTCTCAAGAATCTGGGGAGGATTGACGGGAACGGATTCGCATGGAAACTGAATGCTCCATCACTGCTTGACAACCTTGACAGGATCATGGAACCAATTGACATGAAGGAAGCCATGGTACAGCCGGTTACCGGGTTTCCGGTAATTTTCCTGAGGGGCAGCGATTCTGATTATCTTCCCCCTGAAGACATTAATGGGATAAGGAAAGTATTTCCTGCTGCTGAATTCCATGAAATAGCAGGCTCAGGCCACTGGGTCCATGCTGACCGTCCTGATGAAGTGATCAGAAACCTCAGAAGGCTTATCGACGGTTAATTATAATAATGTCACGGATTCCACCCTGTCATCCGGAATCCCCGGAAGATTCATGAAACGAAGCAAAACCTGCGTGATGGCAAGTACATCTTTTTCACAGTAAATTACTATCCTGCCCAGGTCCTTTTCGGTGTAATATACGCCGGCAACCATATTGCCCGCTATATCATCCTTTGGAGTTGGAATCCCGAGTATTGAAGTAAGCAGTTCCAGTGAGGTATAATTCTTATAATCACCAAATTTCCAGAGATCCAAAGTATCAAGGAGCTTTATCTCCCATGGCTTTTTCCCTGAATTATCGAGGATTTCCGGGATCCTCAGACTGTTTATGATCATTCGCCTGGCGATATATGGGAAGTCGAATTCCCTGCCATTATGGGCACAGAGAACAGAATCCCTGTTTGACTTTGAGAATTTTGATAACATCGCGGAAAAGTCGGCCAGGAGAATTTTTTCATCATCTCCATAGAAGGATTTCAGTCGCAGGGTATAAGGATCCCTGCCCCTGATAAAACCTACGGAAATGCAGATGATCTTCCCGAATTCAGCATAGATGCCCGCTCTTTCATAAACTTCCCCGGCGCTCTGTTCGGGAGTCCTGAACTGTTTTGACTTTTTCTCCCACAAAGCCTGCATCTGCGGATCAACAAGATCAAAGGAGGAGAGAGCCGGGACTGTCTCAATATCAAGGAAAAGTACATCCTCAACCTTTATATTATCAAGCATATATCTATAATTTAGTTTTTTTCAGGTGCTTTTCAATAATTGAAATCAGAACCTCAATCCCTACCTGGTTTTCACCCCCTCCGGGTATTATTATGTCTGCGTATCGTTTTGAAGGTTCAATAAACTGAAGATGAGAAGGTTTTACTGTATCGTGGTATCTCTCCAGGACATTAAGGACAGAGCGTCCGCGTTCCACAATATCACGCTGTATGACCCGGCCAAGCCTGTCATCGGCATCGGCATCCACAAAAACTTTAATATCGAACAGACTGCGCAGTCCGGGATCCGCAAGGATAAGGATCCCTTCCACAATCACCACCCTTGTAGGAACGATTGAGATTGTCTGCTCAGCCCTCAGGCATGTGAGATATGAATAGACCGGCATTTCAACCGTTTTGCCCTTCCTGAGTTTTTTCAGATGATCAATAAGTAAACTGAATTCAACAGAATCGGGATGGTCAAAATTGATCTTTTGTCTCTCCTCAGGCGGAATGGCGCTGCTATCCCTGTAATATGAATCCTGGGGGATTACAGTTACTTCCCCGTTTGGAAAGGACTCCGTCACCTTCCTTACCACCGTAGTTTTTCCCGATCCCGTACCACCTGCTATTCCTACTATCAACATATTTATGTACTTTTGCAAAACCTGATTATTACCAAAAATAGTAATTTGTAAAATATTAAGCGACCAAAGCGGAATAAAGTTCCGGGGGGTGTGAGACACTTTAAGTAAAAGGCTGCGGAAGGTTACTTCAGTGCTGTTATAGAATATGAATTTTAAAAATCCCAGGATGTCAGAATTATATCCTTTAAAGTTTGAACCATTGTTGAAAGATAAGGTGTGGGGAGGTGATGCACTTAAGGACCGGTTCAATAAAAAACCCGACGGACTTCCAAATATCGGCGAGAGCTGGGAGTTATCAGCAGTTTCCGATAACCTGTCTGTAATAAGTAACGGATTCCTTGCCGGAAATAATATCGAAGAGCTCATTGAAGTCTATATGGGCGACATCACCGGCGATTCAATCTATGAAAAATTCGGTAATGAATTTCCACTGCTGTTCAAATTCATTGAAGCCAGGGAAGATCTCTCCATCCAGGTGCATCCGGGAAATGAGCTTGCAAAGAAAAGACATCATGCATACGGGAAAACGGAAATGTGGTACATACTTGAAAGTGAGAAAGATTCTAAAATTTATACCGGGTTCAGGGAGGGCGTGACAAAAGAGATGTACCAGGAGTCGGTCGGAAACGGAACACTTCCCGGCCTTTTAAATGTCGAAATTGCCGAACCGGGAGATACCTTCTTTACACCGGCAGGAAGAATTCATGCCATAGGCAAAGGAATTGTCCTTGTTGAAATACAGCAGACATCGGACCTTACATACAGAATCTCTGACTGGGGAAGAAAAAGCGGCGGACAAATTACAAGGGAGCTGCATCTCGACCTGGCAATGGAGGCAATTGATTTTACAGCGACAGGCAGAAACAAGATAAAAAAGGTTCCTGTAATAAATAAAACAGAAAATCTGGTAAACTGTGAATTCTTCAATACAGGCATTCTGCATTTCAATACTGCAATAAGGAAGGAATACTATTTAATTGATTCATTTGTTGTGTATATTTGTATTGACGGCGAATTCAATATCCGGTGGGATGATGCTTCAGATAAAGTGTCAAAAGGGGAAACCGTGCTGCTCCCGGCAATGATAAAAGAGGTGGTACTTGAGCCGTTGGGAGAGGCCCGCTTGCTTGAGATATTCATTAACACCGAAAATAGTCTATAACATAATTAACATACTGAATATGAAAATATTATATGGCTCACTCATTTTTACTTTAACGCTGATGCTTATGTCAGGCTGCGGCGGAAAGGGAACTTCAAAGAAGGAATCAGCCACAGTCCAGGATACTACCACCGTTGCGGATACAGGATTTACAGGAATCAAAAAATATATGAGCGGTACCCATCTTGTCATGGAAGCCACACTGAAAAACGGTGTTAAGGAGGGATTGATGAAAACTTTTTACGTCAATGGCAAGCTGAGAAGGACATTCATCTACAAGAATGGGCTGAGGGAAGATACGGCAAAATGGTTCTATGAGGAGGGTCAGCTTTTCAGGGCAACCCCTTACGTCAGAGATACCATTGACGGGATCCAGAAACAGTACTTCAGAACCGGAAAGTTAAAAGCCAGCATTGGTTTCAAAAAGGGATTCCGCACCGACTTTTTTGAAGAGTTCACAAATGATGGAAAACTTATAAGCGGATACCCTTCCCTGGTTGTGAACATCGACGATGAATACAAATCAAAGGGTCTCTACAGGATATTACTTTCCCTTACGGATAAATCAACCGAGGTGAGATTTTACAGGGGAGAAATGACAAACGGAGTCTTCGACACATTACGTTGTACCAAAATAAATACAATTAACGGAATCGGGACACTTGATCTTAAAAAGAGAGGGACACCTCAGAGCGGTTCCGTTGGGGTAATTGCTGAGGTTCTCACCAACTATGGTAACAATTATCTGATCCATAAAAAGATAGCATTACCATACAAAGATCTTAACTGAACGGCAGAGATGTTAATCCGAACAGCGGCCTTTGTTAAGAGCAGTCCCACGTTAAAAGAGTGTCCGGAACCAACACTGCCGGAATTCGGGTTTATCGGAAGGTCAAATGTCGGTAAATCTTCACTGATAAATATGCTTACCGGCTGGTCGAAGCTGGCAAAAACCTCCGTACAGCCGGGAAAGACCCGGACAATAAATCATTTTATTGTAAACGGTGAGTGGTATCTGGTCGACCTTCCGGGTTACGGTTACGCCAGGGTCCCGGTAAACATGAGGGAAAAATGGGTAATAGCCACAAAAAATTACATTCTGAAACGGGAGAACCTGGTTTCACTCTTTGTACTTCTTGATTCGAGACTTAAACCTCAGCGGTCAGATATTGAATTTATGGAGTTCCTCGGAGAGCGCGAAGTCCCTTTTGCGCGGGTATTTACCAAGGCTGACAAACTCCCGCCTGTTCAGCTCGCGAGCTCAATAAAGAATTATGATTCCATTATGCTGGAAAAGTGGGAGTCATTACCTGCTACCTTCATATCGTCAGCCAATAACGGAACAGGAAGAGATTAAATTCTGGACTATATTGAAGAATCTATTAACAATTTATCAAATGGGACCTGATATCGGGATGGAATTTCTAATTTTGTACTCAGTTTTGAAAATTATAGTAATCAGCTAAATTTAAAGAAATATGTTTGGAACTGCGCCTATGAAAATATTCTCCTGCAGTGCTTCCAGGCATCTGGCTCAGATGATCTCGGAAAAACTTGGGATCGAACTTGGAAAAAGTTCGGTAACACGTTTCAGCGATGGGGAATTTCAACCATGTTTTGATGAATCGGTAAGAGGCTGCATGGTATTTATCGTTCAGTCAACAAATCCTCCGGCTGATAATCTCTTCGAGCTTCTCCTTATGATAGATGCCGCTAAAAGAGCATCTGCTTATAAAGTCATCGCCGTTATACCTTATTATGGTTTTGCCAGACAGGACAGGAAAGACCGGCCAAGAGTATCAATTGGTTCAAAATTGTCAGCCGATCTCCTTAGCACTGCCGGGGTCGACAGGGTGATAACAATGGACCTTCATGCCGATCAGATTCAGGGTTTTTTCAATGTGCCGGTTGACCACCTTTTCGGATCTGCCATATTTGCTCCCTACATCGCAAATCTTAAATTAAAGAATCTTACCGTTTCCGCTCCCGATATGGGAGGATCAAAGAGAGCAAATGCCTACTCCAGACATCTTCAGTCTGAAATGGTACTCTGCTATAAACTGCGCAAGAAACCAAATGTCATCGAAGAGATGTCAATTATAGGCGAAGTGGAAGGCAGGAACGTGGTCATAATTGATGATATGGTAGATACTGCAGGTACTCTTGTTCTTGCTGCAGATATGATGAAAGAGAGAGGTGCCACAAGCATCAGGGCATTCGCCACGCATCCCATACTTTCCGGAAATGCTGTTGCAAGGATCGATGATTCGGCAATTGAAGAGCTGGTAGTAACCGATTCGGTGCCCTTTATTAATAATTCAAGTAAAATAAAAGTGCTTTCAATAGCCGATATATTTGCCGATACCATCCTTGCTGTAACAACGAACAGATCGATAAGCACTAATTTTGTATTCTGAATCCTTTGTTCTATATTTGCAGGCCAAAATTTTTTAAGAATGTCAAACGTGTAATGGGAGATCACCAGGCAGGTAATCTTTAGTAGCACAATAACTTTTAGTCAAATGAAGATAATTGAAATCAAAGGATCTTTAAGGACAGAACTTGGGAAGAAAAGCTCCAGACAGATCAGGAAGACAGGTAGTGTACCATGTGTTATCTACGGAAAAGAGAATAACGTACACTTTCAGGCAACGGAGCTCTCATTTAAAAATCTCATCTATACCCCCGAAGCTCATCTTGTCGACCTGAATATAGATGATAAAACATTCAAAGCAGTTCTGAAAGATGTTCAATATCACCCTGTAAGCGACAAGATCCTTCATGCTGACTTTATTGAGGTTTTTGAAGATAAGCCTGTGTCAATATCCGTTCCCGTAAGAGTTACGGGTGATTCAGTCGGGGTAATTGCAGGAGGTAAATTAAGCATAAGGAAAAGAAGCCTAAAAGTAAAAGGGCTGCCGGTTGATCTCCCTGAAGCTGTTACTATCGACATTTCAAATCTGAAAATACACGAATCTGTTAAAGTAGGTGATTTATCGTTCGATAAGATTGAACTGCTTGATCCGAAGAAATTAATGATCCTGACCATAGCTACCTCACGCGTTGCACAGAAAACCGAAGAAGAAGTAGCAGCAGAAGCTGCTGTTGAAGCTCCAGCTGAAGCACCGGCCGCTGAATAGAATAGGTCATTTAACAACAATCAGGCTTGATGAAATATCTGATAGTTGGCCTGGGGAATATCGGTGAAGAGTATAAAGATACCCGGCATAATATAGGATTTACGGTATTGGATGCCATGGTTAAGGCATCCAATTCTTCTTTTACGGATAAGCGTTACGGAGCAGTATGCAGGTTAAAATATAAAGGACGTGAACTTATCCTTCTAAAGCCATCAACTTACATGAACCTCAGTGGCAATGCAGTGAGTTACTGGTTGAAAAAGGAAAACATCACCGCAGAAGCCATGCTGGTTATAGTCGATGACATTGCACTTCCCCTTGGCAGCATAAGGATGAGACACAAGGGACAGGATGGTGGTCACAACGGACTTGCACATATCAGTACTATCCTGGCTACAAATGAATACCCGCGCATCAGATTCGGAATAGGTAATAACTTCAGGAAAGGCTCTCAGGTCGATTTCGTTCTTAGTCGATGGAGCCCGGATGAAAAGAAAATTGTTGATGAGAGGATCTCCATAGTAATCGAAATGATAAAATCATTCGCATTTGCCGGAACCGAACTGACAATGACGGCCTTCAATAAAGAGGGAAAGGTTCCTCCTGTGATCAGTGAATGATCAGGCTGAAAATTAAGTCTGAAAAACTGCAGACAAATGACCGAAAATAACCCTGTCAGAATCGATAAATTCCTTTGGTCAGTAAGAATCTATAAGACCCGGAGCATCGCTTCCACGGAATGCAGGAAGGGCAGGATCCTCATAAAGGAGATCCAGGTCAAACCCTCCAGGACCGTTTCAAAGGATGAAATTATAACTGTAAAAAAACCTCCTGTCATTTACACCTACAGAGTAATTGAACCGATTGAGAACAGGGTAGCTGCAAAAATTGTGAGCCGGTTTATCGAAGATCTTACACCTGAAACGGAAAAAGCCAAATCCGATATACGGAACAGAGGCGGACTGATCTACAGAGATAAAGGAACAGGCAGGCCTACAAAGAAAGAGAGAAGACTGATAGACAGGCTTGAACAGGAGCCCGGGGAAAGTTAAAATGGTAGTAAAAAGACTTATTGTTTTAAAAAAAACACATATATTATTAGG
>VFSW01002332.1_pt1 | contig 28713 bp, 27 predicted proteins | sample 5358111 | NCBI WGS metagenome assembly VFSW01 (sample SAMN11554181, study PRJNA540505) | mine drainage metagenome | isolation source: sediment from site ElyBrook_90M | place: USA: Ely Copper Mine, Vershire, VT | collected 2017 | reverse complement strand
CCATAGCTCGCGTTTGCTATGGCATCAGCCCCGGTTTGATTAAGGTGTATATGGGCCCCGATATCGTAAGCCGGGAGTAAGGCATTGATATCCCCAGGGTCTTTAGTTATATTAAAAGCATCTATAACATAGTCTACGTTTGTGGCTACAGTTTTTATCCACAGATTAACTGCATCAAATTGTGCCTGCATAGTGGGGCTCCACCCACCGGAGAAACCTTTTCTTTGTGTAATGGTTAAGGCTATAACCTTTAATCCAGCACTATGCGCTGCGTTATACATGGATTGTAGGCTAGCTTCGCAGGTAGCAGCATCTACAGAAGGGTTAATACCCCCCCAGATCACTACATATTTAGGGAGAGGTGAAGAGAGTACATCGAAGGAAAATCGAGCAGCCATCTGTTCTGTAGTATTTCCCCCAATTCCCCGATTTACTGTAGACCATGAAGCCCCAAGTAAAGAAATGAGTGTCGGTTGATAGAGATTATGTTCGGTCAAACTATCTCCCATCGTACTAATAACCGTGCTACGTTGTACTAATTGATGATCTAAAGATCCCGACCATGTGCTTAAGGCCGTATCAATATCTGTAAGTTCAAGCTCACGAAATGTAGGTGCCGCATTTGCCCCACTTACCGGGCCGGCCCACACGTTCTTTGCGGCTTGGGCTGAGAGCGTGAGCGCCACACCCGAACCAAACAAAGCCTTCGTCCCATCCGTCTGCTGGAAAATATTAGGTGAGGAAAAATCACCTCTGAGCAGCCAATCGGGGTCGATATACCCGCTACCATCCGCCATCGGTATGCCTCCGGGTGTAGGGGGTGGGGTGGATAATTGTCCTCAAGACATAGAAAAAAAAAAATAGACCCTGCACCAGTTACGGAGCAGGGTCTCGAATTTTCAAGCCAATTGCAGTTTAGTCAACCGCCTGGGTGAGGATCGCGAATCCGATTTCAGGACGAACAGGGCGAGCAGCCGCCTGAATATCCAGACGGTAGTAGCCCTTGTTGCCGAGAGGATTCTTATCGTTGTCCCGGTTATTGATCCACTGGAGCTCGCCGACGTAGTTGATCGGATTGAACGCGGCCATACCGAAGTTGGTTGGGCCGATAGGACGCACGCGGGCTTCCCACACGTCGTTCGGGAGGATGTAGGCCACCTCGTACACCGCAAGACCGCCACGGGCGACCGTCTTATAATCCGGGTTCGGGATGGGTTTGAAGCCTTTCGAAGCGGCGACATTAATCGTCGGATAGATCTTGGTGGTGCCATCGGCGGCGTAGCGGATTGGATACAGGTCCATGTTCGGCACATAGCCGTTGATGGAAGTATTGATACCGCGAGCCGTGAAGTTCTGGAACGCATCGCCCCAGTTGACCGTATCACGGATCTTGGTATCATCCTGCCAGAGCGAGCGTTTGATACCTGGCCCACAGACCAAGGACACCAGCGGTTGGCCTTCCGAGTAGCCCACAGCATTGGCTTCCGCGCCCGCCTGCATGAGGAAGTCATACAGCGGATTGAGGATGTTCCAAGTGAGGGGACCGGTGGGGAGGTGACCGGCGAGACCAGAGAAGTTCTGGTTACCATCCACAGACTGGTAGGTGCCGTCCCCGGTAAGCGTGGAGATCTTGGTACCACAGGCGCCAATAGTCTTGATGCGGTACCAGTCAGACCAAACAACCGTGGTGTACTGCTCCAGATTTTTCTGGAGGTTGGCCACCATCTGTTCGGCCTGCCAGTCGAACTGGAGATCGGTCAAGCAGATCACCCGGCTTGTCCAGGCGTTGGCTTCGAGCTGATAGTTGCGGTTGATCGAACCATCGTTGATCTGGGTGGGCGTTACGTCGCAAGACGAGCCTGTACCATCCGAGATTGCGAGGTTACCCCAGCCGCTGCCAGCGTCATCTGGATAGAGCGTGGGCAGATCGGACGTGGTAGTGACAACCATCGGGACGAGACCGTCCATTGGCGTGAACTCCGCACGGGGGATCAGGCTGATGAAGGGATTGGTGCGCCAAATCCAGTTATAGATTGGCTCCACGAACTGGTTAACGGCCTGTTCGAAGAAGTTATTAATGTTTGTGAGATCGGGCATGGGAAAAGAGAGTTTGACTGACGTTGGTTTACGATTGAACGCATCGCGATAATCGCGGTGTGTTGCGTTTCTGATCGTGGGCAGCTCGATCTCTAATCTAGCCCTAAGAATCTACCCCAGGTGGGTCAGTTCTGGTAAAACCCGTACTCCCGCTTTGCACCCACTTTGCATTACTGTCAAGAAAAAGCCCACCCGCTTTTGGCTAGGTGGGCTGCGGTATTAGCGCCAGATCGAAGTAAGGTGATTAAAATTATCCTTTCGGGAAAGCTCTCCGCAAGTAATATTTCGCGTCTTTCTTCTCACCGGTATCTGTTTCAGCGGGAGCAGTGAAACTACCGGGTTGTTTAAGTCCACGGATGGCCTGCAATTCTTCGGCCAGAGCATTGCGCTCCGCTACCACAGCCGCGTAGCCTTTTTCCAAGACCGGTACGACATGCTGCACCATAATGTCGAGGTAGGCAGCTTTCGTGGCCACAGTGGCGGCCTCGTCCGGCGAGAGTCGACCGAAGGCGTTTTTCTCCGCGATAGTGCGCGTTTGAGCGAGGGCTTGATTGTATGCTGCGACTTCAGCTTTACCCTCAGGTGTTGCATCGGCAGGCGCTTCTTTTGGGGAGATCAGGTTCTCGAAGCCGAGATTGCCGTAGACTTTTTCGAAAGCCTGCTTGGTCTGGAGAGCCTCTTTTTCGGCCATGCCGGAACGGAGCTCACTCGCCTTGGCTAGAGCTGCCCGTTCATCGCCAGAGAGTTTGTACGCCTGCCGCATCGCCGTTTGTACGGTCGTAGCGTCCATGGAGTTCATATCCTTGGTCATCTCCGCTACGGCAGCATTGAAATCCTTCTGGCTCTTGCCGAGAATGGAAGGGTCGAGCGCGGCCTTACCATTGTACCCAAGAACTTCAGATGCCTCGGCGAGGGCCTTAGCCTTCGGTTCGACGAACTGCCGGGTGAAGTCCGGATGGTTCTGGAGGTCCAGCACGGCCAAGCGATCTAGGGCGTTTTTATGCTCCGTTTTGAGGCGCTCAACGTCCGCCACTTCAGCCGGTGTGGCCTTGCGGAGCAGATTCAACTGCGCTTCTGCATCTGCAAGCTTCTTCTCGGCGGTCTTGATCTCGGTCTCAGCCTTAGTTTTGAGAGCTTTCCAGCCCTTCTGTCCGGCTTCCGAGATGCCCTCAGGTTCTTTGATATCCGAAAAACGATCTACGAGCTCTGGCGCGGGCGGCGTGGTAGCCACCGGCGGCGTTTCAACCGGAGGCGGTGCGGCGGCCGGCGCGGGCGGCGGGGTAGCCACCGGCTGCGTTGCGACGGCCAGCGCAGGCGGCGGAGTGCCCTTACCGTAGAGAGCTTTAATTCCGTCCTTGAGCGAGGGGGCTATCTGCGGAGCCAGCGGTTTGGCTTTGGTGAAATCTGGGGTAGCCGCCGAGGTGGGGCGCGCAGTGGTAGGAGCCGCAGTAGGCGCGGGGCGAGTTTGCGCCGTCGGATTGACGGGTGTAGGGGTGCGGGTGGTTGGTGCAGCGGGAGGTGGTGTCATAAGATTAAGGGGCTACAGGTTTCATTTCCGTAGTCTGAGATTTTTGAAAATCTGGGCGCCCAGCATCGGGGTATGTTTCAACCAATGTTTTACGGGGCGTTACGGGGGGCAAGATTGGTTGTGAAAGCGCAGCCTCCAGTAGTTTCCAGCCTTGCAATTGATTCAGTCGGTTCAAGGCGAGTTGTGGCCCCATGGGGGTATCCAAACCCGCCGGAAAAAGCGATGGTCGCGCAGTGCGGGCGTTCGCTAAAACTTTCCTCCAGAGTGCGCCATTAAAAAATGCTCGGAGTTCGCCTTTCTCCTCAGGGGAGAGATCTTGAAAAAGATCCGGAATAAATGGTTCGTTCGCGAGGGGGGCCAGTGCCTCATTCAGCCGGGATTTTTTAAGCATAAATTAACTCGGTGATCCATTGGTAGGTAGCTGTCGCATTGGGGGCAAGCCCAATTGCTGGAGCAGAGCGTTCTTAGGCTCTAGGCCCAGATCTTTGAAAGAGATGCTGATCGATTCGCTTGCGGTTTTCTGTGGAGGCGGCGCGGGCTGTTGCTGGCCGCCTTGTTGACCTTGTACGGGCGACTGCCCAGGATTCTGAACTTGCGACTGCATTCGGGTAAGAATGCCTCGCGTGACACTCTGAATCATGCGGAAAGCGGGAACTACTTCTTGAAACTTCGCCTTCTTGGTCTCATCTTTGGCGAGATATTCCATGTGCTGGCCAGTGTGCTCGATACCAATAGTAAGGGCGGCCACAGCTTCCGGCGGGAGAACCTGAGTCTTTTTGAACTGCTGGACCATCGCTCCGAGAGGCGTTAGATGCTCGTTAATGTGCTCGTAGTGGGCATCCTCGGGCGCCACGGGCAACTGCATACCCTGACCAAAGAGCGAATTTTCGATCATAGCCTCGCGACGTTGTTCGGGTTCCGAACCTTGCCCCAGAGGTAAGAGAGCTTTGTCCACCGCTTGCGAGCCGTACTTATAAGCGATCAGGCTCTCCAAGAACCACCGGCCATTCACGCCAGGCATCTGGGCGAGAGCGAGCCCCTCTTGGAACTTTTGAGTCATCATCTGCGGATTAGCCATACCGGCATTGGCCGCACACTTGACCCGGATCGGGGTTTTGAAAATCACTTCGTCCGGCACGCCGCGCTCCTTCAAACGAGCGACAAATTTTTTCGCGTCCTCACAGGTGTTGCCTTTGACGCGCATGCGACGCACTTGCTCAGTGTAGATATTCGATCCTACTTGAGAGAGGAAAATAGCCGCTTGAGCCACTGAGAGCTGGGCCGCATTGCCCGCCAGAATTTTAGCCTGCGTGGCGGTATCAGTATCACCGATCTGTTTCTGCTGTTCGGAATAGAGAGAGTTGTTCTCGTCCCGATTCTTACTCAGCATCTCCGTCACCGCCATTGCTTGCTGGAGCTGAGGGTAGACGTTCACCTGGGTCATGCCGCCGGGGAGCATGGTCATCGGGCCAAAGTTCTCCACCGGTGGGGACTCCGCAGGGAGATTTTCACCTGTGTACTGGAAAGTCAGCCCTGAAGAAATCGCCGCACCATCAACCATGCGGCATTTCATGCGGTTGAGCAGCGAGGAGAAGAAAAAGTTCTTAATCCCGAATCCCTTGATCGAATGGATCATCCCATCGGTGCCGGTATCATACCACACGGGTCCGATCAGATGTCTCCAATCATCGGAGTAGGCATCGTCCTCGAAGAGGAACTCCTCCACGCCCTTGTTTTGGGGGAAAACGTAACAACCGATCTTCCCGTCAAAATTCTTCACATACAACCAAACACAGGTGATCGGCTGGAAAGGAGTAGTAATGACGATATCGTTGTTAACCAGAAGGTCTTGAAAACGAGTATAGTCTCGATAGTCCGGGAACTGACCGCTCCCAGTCTGCCCCATCTGAACGATGGCGGCCTTGATGGCGTTCTCATTCCAGCCGGCGAAAGTGGACTGCCGGGTTTTTTCCTTGTCTCGGATGTAGCCATAAAGTTCAGACGCACCAACATCGCGCACGAGTGCCATGACCTCCCACGAATCTGGGTTCATCTGGGTATTCTTTGGCCAGTACACCCGCTGCACGTTCACTGAAGTATAACGGGGATTCTCACTGTCCTGCCACTGGGGAATCCCTACACCGAAATCGATGAAATTTTTGGCGAATTTCATGAATTCCGTGAAATAACCAGCGGCCCAGTCATCATGGAATTCATCGAAAGTCTCAGAAAAAGCCGCTTGCCAGTTCTCGCAATCTGTCGAGGTAGAATCGATCTCGAAGGCTGCCCGATGAGGGATTTCATTGATCAGTTGCCAGTACGGCAGAAAGTCCCGATCCCGCGCCGCTTGGGCATCCCCGAAGTTGATATTGGTCTGCCAGGCCGCGCCTTGGGATTCCAGATCCTCCGGTGCAAAAGGACGCCCACCTTCCAGTTGATTGCGTGTCTGGGCAATCGTGTTCGACCGCATCACATTATCTGTGATGAAACGGTTGAAGATAGTGCGAGCTCCGCCCACATCTTTGATGCGGCGGTAGGACGTTACCCGATCCCAGTCGGTCTCAATCGCGGTCTTAGCTACCGGAACCGGCTTCTCCTTTGGCGGAGGGGCTTTTCCTTTGTTGTTGGCCACGAGAATTACTTATTGCAGGAGCAGATTTTCGGGGCGGTCTTGGTCTCGGGGCTAATACGATCAGTACATATCGAAGCGAAGGGCTTGACGCCTTTCACGAAGGTGACGGGTTTCGGCGTCGATTTCGGACGCGCTTGGTGGGGTGAGTTTGCCATAAATTACTTGTTGAAGCCGAGGTGCAAGCCTAGTTGGGGGGTGGCGGCGGTAGCGCCTTTGAAGGCCGGTGTGGTGTGCATTGGTGCTGAACCGGAAAGAACATCATACCGAGCGGGGCGCAACAGGGGTTTCCCTTGTGGATGAACTTCTTTTTGGCTATTGAGGCCAACAGCTTTTCGGGGGCGGTAGAGAGCCATGGCTTCGTGCCTGACAAAATTAGAGGGTATTTGCAAGGATGGACTTCTGCCAACACCAATAGGGGTATTGGATATTTCGGCTAGTGTCAGAGGCAGCAATAGCGACATCGGGCAAATTGACCTTGGACTGCAAATCGCACCCGCAAAATTGGCACGAGTGGAGGCCAGTAAACCGCCGATCTTCAGGTACAGCAGAACGGATCAGTTTCCCCAATGCACAGACGAAACAATCATGTCCTTGGTCAACGTTCGCGGGGCAATCCCGACAGATCTGTGCACGACGTTCAGCTTCCTCTTTCACCACAAATTCTCCGCCGCTTTTTAACCAGCTCCAGGCGGCGGTACTGAATCCAGTGATTTTTTCCAGGGAAAGTACATTACTGTCAAGTGGGGCCGGCACCCAAGAGTCATCCGCGCCCTCGCTGATGCACTCATTTTCCCCAAGCCGGCCGCAAATCCACCGCTCAATTTCTTTTTGCACTTCAGCTTCTGAACCAAACGGTAGGTTTTTATGCTTTCGGTGAGCGATCACTTGGCGCGTGAGTTCGCCTAAGGATTGGGACGTGAGCAGAAGTGCCGTTTCTTTCTGTCGGTAGTTAAAATTTCCGAAAGGGGGAGCACTATTTTTGAATCGCAGTAGAGCCATGGGAAAATTCCTTGGTAAAACGTTTTTGTGATTTGATTGCGCGGGCGCGCATCTGTTGCCAATTTGAAGTGGGGGTGACCCCAAGTTTACCCCCGAGGAGACCTTTGCGAACCATAAGCTCGGCAAACTGACAGAAGGTGTCCCCGTGATCCGGAGAGCGACCGATGCGGGCTTTCAATTCGGCTTTAGTTTCTGCCACCATTCGATTCCCTTCAGATTCTTGAACCACTTTGTATCGACGCGCATCTAAATCTACTATGGTTTTAGGGTCGATATTGTCTAGGCCACACAGCATTCCATCGCGGGCCATGTAGGACGCCCTAAACCACAGCTCAGATACAAAGCGTTTAACCTGTTCGTTAGCTCCGAGAGGGTCATCCATTCGTAATGGCCGATTCGTGGCTTCTCCGCCATAGTAGATACCCTGTATCGGCCCCCATTCGTTACGCATGATAGCGTACACGCCGCGGGCGTTACCCGTAATATCCATGATGAAATCCTCCGGCTTGATGCCCCGAAGTTTGCATAAGCGAATACATTCCCGGGCAATCTGATAGTCCTTTTCGGGAAAACCTGGGCCTACCTTTGCTTGGATCACCTGCGATTCACGAGCACAACAGCAGGGCTTTCCATCGCGTAATGAACCAATGTCGGCAAATGCCAGAACACAATCATCGGAATCGAAAGCCGGATCGAGTGCGGCACAAGGTGTGGCGAGAAAATCAAAAGCTTCACTACGCTTAGCTCGCTCAATCGTATTCGATGCCCAGATCTTAGCTACCATCCCATCTGGAGGGAAGAAACCAATCCCGAACATCCAACCTTCTACGGTAGACAAATCCAGTTTTTGAAAATACTCCCAAGTCATGATGTTGGGGTTTACCGTCCTCTTCGCCTTCACGTTTGGGGATTGCCGACCGTCGAGATGGAGAGCAATACCCCGCTGCGTCTCCCAAAAAAGAGTGGAGTCGTCGATAGACCCCCACCCTTCTTTCGGTTTAGACCATTCGCCGTATTTGCTCTGTTTTTCTGCAGGATTGGTGAGAAGCACACCTTTAAACTGGCCTCCGGTCATCGCATTATCGAAAGCCAAATAGATACCATCCGAAACATCCTGAGCTTCATCCACGATGATACGGCGGCGCGGTACGTGGTGGCCGCGGATCTTACCCGCATTTACATCCCCCCGATCAATAGCTACGCCTTGGATCAGGTATTTTTGGTCCGCGGCTTCTCCGCGTAAAAACAACTTCATTTCGTTTGAACTGCTCGTAGTACGAAAAGTGCTGTTGATCGCGTCTCGTGTGCGCGAATTTTGGATAGCGATTAGGAGATCCCCCCAAAGTCGGGTTTTTAGTGCATCAAATTTGGTCGTCACCAGAGATGTAGCCGTTTCTTGGGGAGCGCATAGATAATCCAACAGAACGAAATGAGAGGTGTTATAGGTTTTCCCCGCTGATGCATGCCCCATAATTGAGATCACGGGGTAAGTGCACCAAGCCCAGCACATGAGTTCTGCCCAATCGTTCCATTCAAAAACTTCTTTAGGCCACATCACACGAAAGGCATTCTTGAAATGTTGTTCCGCCGAATATCCAGTTTTATAGACTTCGGGTTCTCGATAACATGCGAGTTCGATGTTCAACTCATTGGCATGCGCCCGGGGCCACTGAATTCCGTACTTCTCGACAAATTCTGATTTAGCAGTAGCCATTTTGTATTTGACAGTGGGGGCACAATGCTACCTTTTGGGGCCGATGCAAGTGAAAACCCAAATCCGCCTGGAGCCCGACGTTGCTCAGGCTGTAAAACTTTCAGCGGAGAAAAACAGTCGGTCACTGCCTAAAGAAGTCTCGGTTCTGCTCCGCAAACAACTCGGAATAAAAAAGCCCTAAATGCACATCCTAAGCCTCACTCAACCTCTTCCCGTCGGCGGTTCCATTGGCACTCTCACACCCGGGGATTGGCTCCTCCACGATCAAAATGCCTTCGAACTCGCCCTCATGGCGGAACGAGACACTGCACGACTGGAGAATAGAGGCATCGCGGTTTTTGGACACCCCAAATCTAACCGAATCCTCCTTATGCGCTCGGGGGCTATCGGGGATCTGCTTTTCCTCACCCCAAATATCAAAGCGTATCGTGAAGCGAATCCCGACTGCGACATCTACCTCTGCTGTCGAAAAGAGCATTTTCCTCTGTTTGAAAACACCGACACCTTTGAGGGGCTAGTCCCATACCCACTTGAAACAGCTAAAGTGGTGGAGTACCGAATCATCCATTCACTCGAAAACGTGATGGAAACCGCCCATGACACCCATGCCACGGACGCTTTTGCGGAGGCACTAGATGTTACCGTGACAGACTACAAACCGATCTATGTCGTCACTGAAGAAGAGAAATCTATCGCTCGTGTTTGGCTGCGCAGTGATCGTCCTGCTGTCGGCATTCAAGTGGCCGCATCCACCAAGAATCGAAACTACCCTCTAACTCAATGGGCTCCTGTGATCGATCAATTAGAAGCCCGGGGCTGGCAAGTGCTAATTTTCGGGCTGCCAGGTCAAGTGCCCCCACTACCGAAGGAACTGCAAAAATACTTCATTCAAGACATGAGCCTAAAAGGGCTCAGTTTCCGAGAGACGGCTGCGCTACTTTCGCTCTGCACGGCTTTCGTAGGAGTCGACTCCTCCCTCCTCCACTTGTGTCATGCTCTTGATGTACCCGCCATCGGATTATACGGTCCCTTCTCATGGGAGACACGTACGGCCAAAGCCCCCCTCACACACGCCCTCACAGGCGAAGGCGATTGCAAGAACTGCCGGTGGCATGTGAAAAACGGTATGCATTTCCCTCCGAAGGCTTGTCGACAGGAACAAGTATGTTCTGTTCTTGCCTCCATTTCGCCTGATCGGATTATAGCTAAAGTGGACGCTTTTCGCGAGTGAAGACTACAATCTCCATCATTTGCTATTCACAGCTGGATAAGGTTAAGTTGTGCCTACAGTCTATATTCGACGGTGGAGGAAAATTTAAACTGATCCTCACCGCCAATGGGAACTCCGAAGTGGCTGAGTACTTTAAAATCCTCCGAGATGTACACCCTGAGGCACAGATTCAAGTGGTTGTAAATGAGACCAATCGAGGGTTCATCTTCCCGAATGAAGTGGCCCTAACTATGGCAGATACAGAATTTTTCTGCATGGTGAATGACGATTGCCTACTACCTTTCGGCTGGTTGGGTAAAATCCACCGTGCCTTCGAGACATACTCGGAAGCAGCAATCGTCGGGCCGAGAGGGTATCGACTACGGGATAATTTTGTCGGTGGCCTTGAAGGGAAACCCATCGAGTACATCGAAGGGGTATGCCTTGCAGTTCGTACTGAATTAGCGAAGAAACACGGGCTATTCGATCCGGAGTTGAAGTGGGCTTATGGAGAGGACGCTGACCTGTGTTTACGGATGCGGGCTTTGGGTCATACTCTGCGCCAAGTGGATTTCCCGATCCACCACAAACCGGGAAGCACGAGTAGTGGTGTCCCTGAGACCCGAATTTATTTCGCTCGTAACCATAATTATCTCCGACAGAAATGGGCTAGCTACCTGCAGACCCATAAGTTCCCTCACGAGATATGAAACTGACACTCCTTACCACGACTTGTCACCGGCCTGAAGCTTGGGCGATCTGTGAGAAATACATAGCCGCACAAACGAGAAAGCCAGATCAGTGGCTCGTACTCGATGATGACGAAATAAAAACGGTGTGTACGAAGGGTCAAGATTATCACTACTGGCCTGAATGCCGAGGGCGCGGGAGCCTAACCCGCAAAATCACGAAAGCTGTTAAAGAGAATCTCATCACCGGTGATGCCGTGGTGGTAGTCGAGAACGATGACGCGTATGCCCCTACCTACCTAGAGAACGTCGAGAAGTGGCTTCAAACTGCCGATCTTGTCGGGGAGGGGGATTCTCTCTATTACAATGTTCGTGAGCGAGTATGGTTCTCTCATCGTAACTCCCAACACGCCAGTTTTTGTGCTACGGCGTTTAAGGTGTCGCTCTTCCCTCAGCTCTTAAAGGCATGCAATACGGATTGCCCTTACGTCGATATTCGCCTCTGGAATTACGTCCAATCCCCGTTTAAAAAGCGGGTGATAATGCCCTCTGATTATCCCGCCTCCACTCGCCTCACCGTAGGCATCAAAGGCATGCCGGGCACCCGGGGTTATGGCGCCGGGCACACGATGACCGGAGCCCGCGGAACGCACAAAGATCCTGGCCTCGCAAAACTAACCTCTCTCCTTGGCAAAGATGCCGAAGCCTATAGAATATTCGGCGAACCTATCGTACCCGTAAAACCTGAACCTATCCCTGAAATCAAGATGCCCTCAAAACCTCTCTCAGAAACGGATCAAGTGCACGGCCCTAAGTGGGAAACGTGGCTCGCCCTCCTCAAAAATACCCCGGCAATTGGACTGGAGATCGGGACCTGTCGAGGGGAATCCGCCGAATCGATGTGCACTCGCATCTTTACGCATCCAAAATCTGAATACTACTGTGTGGATACCTTCGCTGGCTCGCCAGAATATGACAAATCGGTCGATTTCTCCGAGGTGGAAACCGCCGCCCGCGAACGGTTGAAAAGCTTCAAAAATGTGAAAATCATGAAGGGCTTCTCCCATGAAGTTCTGAAGAAGATCAAAACCCCCCTAGATGCCGTCTACATAGACGGCGGCCATGATTCTCTCAACGTCATTCGGGATTCTGTCTTAGCTTTCGATCTGCTTAAAGTCGGTGGCGTGATGATCTGGGATGATTACGGGTGGACTCTCATGCCGAACGATATTGACCGCCCAAAATTGGCTATCGATTTCTTCCTGAAGACTTATAGCCGCCATCTGAAAGTTAACTTCATCGGGTGGCAGGTATGCGCAACCAAAACATCGTAGTGTCGTGAAGGTAGAGGTACATCTCTGCAGCTACAATGAGGCGGAAATCCTGCCTTTCACCCTCCGCCACTATGCGACGTTCTGTAGCCGCATAGTCATCCATGACAATTACAGCACCGATAACTCTCGCGAACTAGCAAAGGATGCCGGCGCGGAAGTTGTCGATTGGGGTATCCGAGGAGTAATCGATGAGGCTCAGCTCTGTGCAGTTAAAAATGGCGCTTGGAAGGGTACGGAAGCCGACTGGGTGATCGTGGGGGATGCGGATGAATTCATCTACTTCCCCGGCGGCGCATTTGACACCCTTTCGGCCTACGAAGCTAACCAAGAAACCGTGATAAAACCCCAGGGTTTTGAGATGTTCAGCGATGAGTACCCAAAGGGTGATCGGCAGATCTACGATTACGTTTTCATGGGTGCACCGGATATTCAGTGGTACTCGAAACCCGCACTCTTCTCTCCTAAACGGGTGAAAGAAATCGCCTATGGGTACGGTGCGCACTCTTGTACCGGACTGCTAAAAAACGGGAAAACTTTTACTAATCCTACAATTTTCACCGATCCGCCGACATACTTTCTGCACTACAAGCATATTGGTGGTGTTGAGCGGTTAGCTAAACGCTACGATGCCTCGTATAGTCGTCAGCTCCCCATCGCGCATAAACTAAAATTGGGGAACCAAGACCCTGGGATAAAACACGCCAACGACAAACGCCGGATGATCTTGGAAAAACTTCAGCGGGTTATCACTTAACTCCTGGTGGGGGAGGAAGGGTAACACTATCTCGCTGAACCTTCTTATCCTCGGTTACCCGGAAGCCTGTTGAGCCCATTAGGGCCGCAGTAGCCAATCCCGCTATCCAGTGATCGATTTGCTCCTCGTTCATGCCTTGTTTTTTCCACACTTCACGCACCGCCTCTTCAGCGAAGAGGGGCAGAAAATGGGTAAGGGCATACTCTGTGTATGTGTACTTCCCCTCACCCTGTCGACGTACGCTAGCCGGAACTCTTTCTTTGGAAAACGGTAACGGACGATTAAAGAGATCAGCCTGGGTAGCGATATCGACCCCCACCCCTAAAGAAGGACTGAGTTTTCCACGGACATATTGGTAGAGCAAGCCACCGATCTCCTTCCCCTTCGGCTGCATCTGCTCGTAACGCGAACGAGTACCCATAGAGATGTGAAGGAGGTTTGAGAAAAGCCGAACCATCCCAAGCATGGGGCTAATTGGGGAGACCTGATGCCCGGCAGCTTTGAAGGCGAGGAAATCCGCCTTCGAAGGGTCGGTGAAATTAATCTTCTGTTTGCTATCCGAGTAGGTGAGTAGCCCCTGATTAGCCGCCAGCAAACCCAGATACGTTCCGGCGATTGTGGCTTTCTGTTTCAACTCCCGCATCGCGAACATACGCTCTCCGTAAGTCGTAGGCTTACCGGTAGACCAACGGGTCATAATCTCGCCAGCCTTGGCCGGGTCTTTCAACATCCAAGCCCACCGCGAAGCTTCCAAACGCGCTGCAAAGAAGGCCCAGTTCGACCATTCGGGAAAGCGAGTGCGAATACTGCCGGTGGCGTGGTTCACTGCATCCGCCAGAAGTTTTGCGTCGTCTAAGGTACGCAGTTCAGGGGAGTATTTTTCCCAAGCGTTATTGAACATTGCCTGACGCATGAGTTTGATCGCATCGGCGCCGCGGTTACCCATCTGTCCGATTTCACGGAGGTATTTGGTGTTCCAAACGCTCTGGATATCGTCCGTGAATCTATGGGGATCGTTGTTTAACCCTGCGCGCTTAGCAAAAATGAAGTTCGGATCCCGTTCCAGCTGTTGCATCATGCGCTCATGATAGGCCCCGCGGTCATGCAGACCCATCAATTTGAACTGTCGAATAAAGTTGGGCCAGTACGTAGCCCACTCTGTGGGGTTAAAAATATTAATCGCGGCATGCGTCACACCAAAAACCGTGCCGTGGAGGGCAGTTGCCACTCGAAACATGGCGTTTGGAACAACCTTCAAGGCTTTGATGATACCTGGAGTCTGCTGATTTTTTATCCAGTCTTTCGCCTGATTAACGATGGCGCGACGTTTGGCCATCTTAGCGTACATCTCATCCGTCACTTTACGTACTGATTTTGGTTCGGCTAGTTTAGCGTGCACTTCAGCTTCAGAGAGTCCGGTATCTGTAGCGATCTTGTTGACAATGGTAGAATAGTCGTCCTCACCGGAGTCCAAGAGATCCTTAGCGCGCTGCCACACGTCTTTAGAGACATTCTCTTCCTCGTTTTCTGGGATCTGTTTGCGTGCTTCAGCGATCTGACGATTCACATCTTCAAGTTCTTGTTTCGCTTTCTCGATAGGTTCAGGTTGGGGACGATTCAGCTCTCGGGGCTCCGGCTCCAGATCGCCCGTGCGCAATTTCTCTTTGCGAAGTTCGATCTGTTTGTTAATCGCATCTACATTCGCCTGAATTTCTTCTTCCGCGCTCGGCTTGGCCGCTTCCTTACGTGCTTCCGCCAGTTGTTTGTTCAGGTCATCACGTTGCTGCTGGAGTTTTTCAATTGGCTCTATTGAAGGGCGATTTTTAGCTACCCCTTCGGTAGAGAGATCACCCTCATCTAGTTTGCGCTGTTTCTCTTTAATGGCCTTTTCTAAATCTTTTATCTTAGTGGCCGATCGACGCATGGCCCCCAGTTGATTGGAGAGATCATCTCTCTCCTGTTCTAATTCTTCAATTGGGGTATTGGATGGGCGATTAGCCTTTTTCCCAGGCGTAGAAATATCCCCGGAATCGATCTTCTCTTTAAGTGCGGCGATTCGAGTCTCTAGAGCTTTCTTTTTCTTCTCCAGCGCAGCTTGAGATTTTTCTTCTTGAGCCGCATCGATCTGTTTGCGTGCTTCAGCCAATACTGCATCAAGGTGGGGTTTCACCTGATCGCCAAACTCTTTTACCAGTTCGGCGGCCGCATCAATACCCCTGGCCATGTGTTCGGCTGCAATGATAGCCAAATCCGGCACCGATTCCAAACCGAGGAGCACAGAAGACGAGGTGATCTCACCCGATAGACGTTTTTGTAGGCGGATACGGGCTTCTGTCGCAGGAGTGCGAAAATACTCGGACAACCCTAGACCTTTGGTTTTCGGGAGCCGTTCCACCTTAGTTTTGAGAAGATCAGAAACTCTCTTCTTCAACCCTTCCACTTCCTCAGTCAATTTAGATGTTTCTTCCGAAATAGCTTTTGCCTCTTTTGCCTGTTTCGGGTTGAGTTCTTTACCGGTAAGATCCTGTACCGCACGAGCAAGTCCATGAAAACTACCTGTATCAATATCCGTTTCGCCCTGCATGGCCTGACCGGACTTGTGCCATTCAGTACGTAAAGGCTGAATCACATTTTGTTGCCAAGCATGATCCGCTTTAGCCGCAGCTTTGTACTCTGGAGAATCTGAACCAAATTCTTTTTCTGCTCTATCTGCAATCTGAGCTAAATCCTCACCATGCGCACGGAGCAAGGCCACATCCTCGGAATCTGCTTTACCGGTTTCTTTGACCCGCGCCGCTGCCGCAATGGGGTCTTCGCCTGCTTCGATCAGATCTCGCCCATGTTGGATGATATCAGGGGCAGATACGCCTTCGCCGGGCTCGATAGGTTCGATTTTTCCGGCTTCCGCCCGCGCTTTACTTACCCGGGCAGCAATACCATAGGTTTCGGGGGGTTCCTCCTCTGGTGCAATTTCTTCCGGCTTCGGTGCGGCCTTCAGCATCGAATCCACATCATACCCAGCGGCCTTAGCCTCTTCGATCGAACCCTGAAATTCTGGTTTTACCTCAGTGGACCCTGGGAAACGGGGTTCTCCACCGGGTTTGCCGGGAATGACTACTTCGTGACCGATTTGACCTGGTTCAAGTGGAGAGATGGTTGCACTCGAAGGAATCGGTTTTAAGCCTATCTCTCCATCAGAGGTTACCAGCATGGCAGTGGACTCGTCAAAGGCAGGAATTTCCACCTCTGGCGGGCTCGGCGGCATGCCTGGATTATCGGGATTACGATTCTTGATGTCCTCATTTTCCTGCCAAAGTTTTTGAAACTCCGGACTCTCCATCGATTTTCCCGTTTCAGAGGCTTTAGCTACCATATCATGGAGCTCAGATTGGATTTCCTGATACCGTTGATAATCAGCAACGCGATCCACTGGGGGTTTGACTGGCTCAGCAGTAGAGACATCAAAACTTTCTGAAGGCGTAATTTCCGGTGTAGGAACTTCAGTCTCTCCAACATCCGGTTTGATTGTCTCTCGGATTTTCTCTGGCGTAATATCCGTGGGATGCGGGCCGCCCGTAGCCGCATGCTTACCGGCCAAAGAGGCAAAGGCCAAATTTGCGAGTTCCCCCGATACCACTTCAGCCTTTTGCTGGTCTGAGGTATTAGGGTCACGCAAAACTTTCATCACCTCAGGCGCATTTTCAATAGCGTGCCGAGTCATATCGGCCGCAAAAACTCCGGCCACCGTACGTTGAACAACCGGGGAAGCTAAAGCAGTGGGGGCATTTTTCGCGATAGCTCCTTCGGCAATAGCTGCGGGCCCACGTACTGCAGGAGTGGTAAGTGCGCCAATTGGAGATACAATCCCCTCGATAATACCCATAGCCGAGTTTATCACACCACGCACCATCGGAATATCGGTGGCACCCAAAGTAAGTTTAGCGAGCCGCCGGTCATTTTCTCGGGTGATATTTTCACTGTCCGAAACATCCTGAACCGCTTCCTTTTGTGCAGTAGCTACTTTCTGTTCTGCTTCAGGTAAGAAATCCCCAGTGGGCCCAATATCTGGCAACGTGGTGGCCTGCTCCGGATTTTTTCGTAGGCGCGGTAGGCTAATAAAAGATTTTGTCAGGTCCCTATAGACTGAAAGCCGCTCCGGAACTTTAGGAACTGCTCCCGGCTCAACAGCATTTAAGTCTTCCCCCATGTTTTTATCCACCCGATCCGCTACTTCAGAAGGACTGAGAATACGCGCGACCGGCTGGGCAGTGCTCGGGTCGAACCCCGACTGCACCGTTACTGGCTCAGCAGTTGAGGCGTCAAAATCCATGGGGATTACTCTGTCTGTATCGGCACGTAGTGACCGTCAACCTTATACGCCCGATTCCCCTTGGCATCCTTAAAGACCGGATATGTTTTCCCTCCAATATTGATCTCATGGGCATCTGGGGCGATCTTAGTAGGTGCCACACTACCTGTAGTGGTGGGCATCGTTACCGCCTGGGTCGTAGGTGCGGGTTTAGCGGGTTCGATCAAAAGTTTTTCCGCGCGCATGCGTAACTTATCCACGTTCGCCGTACGGAGAGCATAAGCCGCTTCGTCACCATTTTGTTTGGCGATATTGGCTAGTTTCTCTTCATTATCTGCCATACGAGTCAAACTGTCGGCTACTCGCGTAGGAGCCATACCGGATTTGGCTTTGAGATGATCTTCCAAGATTTCAGCCGTATCTGTATCGCCAGAGGCAACGGCCTTGGCATAAGCCGCGATGCCTTTGAGTTCAGCCGTCGGCGCGTTGGCCTTAATGTCTGCCGACTGAAGCATGGCTCCGGTTTTGAGTGTCGTAGCGTCGAGCAAGCCCTGTTCACGAATAGTGGTGGCATCAATTCGTGCCTGGGCATTTGTTTTCGCCACCTCCAAATCGTTGTGGAGCTTCATATCCGCTATTGCAGATTGGTGCGCTTCGATTCGGGCATTGTTGATCACGTCGACGAAAGGTTTGTACTCTGGGAGCATACCCATCCAAGCATATTTGGCTTGGAGAGCGCCCATTGCGTTGGCTTTGGTGTTCCAATCGGCCAACTGTTGAGCGTCCAAAAATTCAGCATTTGCCGCATCGGACACAACGGCCGCCTTGGTACGCAACCCTTGGGCCTGCTGAAAATGCGCCAAAGTGGCATTCGCAGTGGCAACATCCGCGGCATTCTTAGCCTGAAGGACCGGTAACGCCGCCTGAAAAATTGCCTGCTGACGCCCTTCCTGCTCACTGTTTTGTTGCACGCGTTGAGCCCGCTCCATCATGGACATGCCGGAGTCCTGTCCTTGGTTGAAGGCCATTCCAGGATTTCCGCCTGGGGTGAATGTGGGGACTACGGGCATATTTTAGAGTCCATTTTTGTTCTGCGGGAAAGACCAATCGGTCTGTACCTGGGGCGTCGTACCCATTGGGGTATTGATGAAATTATTATACTGTCCATTAGTCATGCCTAGATTGGCCGCTGCTCCCGCGGAACCGGAAGGCCCATAGTGGGCGGCTACCGCACCACCGATGCCGGATAGCGCGCCACCGATCTGGCCCCACATGTTGGCGTTGACCGCCCCTTGGGCCGCCGTAGCAGCTTGCTGAGAATTAAGACCGCCCTGCGCACGATCCGCATTGCTCTCCGCTGTACCGATTGCCTGCGCTGGCGTAAGGTACATGCTCATGGGAGACATCGGATTTACTTTGGGGGCAATGGAAGCAAGTAAACTGGTGAGACCGGAAGCCGTTTGGAGGTTCTGTTGACCGTACTGCAATTCGTTCACACCAAGATCCCGGAGAAGCGAAAATTGTCCCGCTTGTCCTTGTCGACCGGTCGAAACGCCTTTCTATGCGGCTAGTCGACTCAAATTCGCCTCCACATCGGTCGGAACCGCATAAGGATTATCCGCCAGTTTCTGCGCCTGAGAAGTAAGCTTTCCCGATAGATTCTTATACCCAGGCATCGCCTGTTCCATCAGGCTGAGAGCCTGACTCTGATCGAACTTATTGGTATTAGAGACTAGTTTCTCAATATCGGCCTGATTAGCCAAATTTCCTTGGATAGCCTTGTACTGCTCATCTTGCACACTCGTGGGAGCGACAGTACCAGACCCCTTCAGAGCTTTCTTCTGTTGCTGGGATGAGTAGACAGCCGTACCTGCGGCAACCACGGCGCCGGCCACAGCTGCCCAAACATATCTGGGTTGAGGTATGAACCTCCGCCCATCACCTAAAAAAAATCGAAAATCTGGAATCATTTTACGAGAACCCCTTTCGTTAGGTCCACCCAGCGGCGTTTATCCTCCTCGGTGAGGAGATCATTATCCCGCTCAAAAATGATATCCTTGGCTATCTCAGCCACATCAGTCTTATCCGTAACATAGAAGGCTACCCAAACGGTATCCTCCAAGGTTTCAATCAGACGTTTTACCCCCGGTTCATTTACCCCGTGATAGGGCGCTTTGATGTGCGTAATGCCATGGGAATCCCCCACCAAGACTTCACCTCGGGCAATCGTAAAAGGTGCAGCCTGTTTGTGTATCCGAGAAGTCAATACTACGCCTTTTCGCATGAATATCTCCCGGATATACATCTGCAGATAGGGAGACCGAATAAAGTGGTGGTGGACCGGCAAGTCGATAGGCTCAAACCGATCGATAATGTCCGCCTCCGCCCGATCAAACTTCTTGAACAGCGGCTCTTGGGCAGCGATTAACGCCTGGGTGTCTTCGGAATTGGGATCGATGAGACTCATGTCTTCTGGATGGTAATCAAGAACCATGTCGGTTGCATGATATTGAAAGCGGCGCCGCCGCCGGCCGCCCCCGTAGTTGTAGTGCCATCATTGGCCCAAAGTGGATTGGCCCCTGCTACACCTGAACGGGTAGGAGCGTAGGCTACAGAATGAGAATGGGTGGGCATCTCGTCCACGGTTTGCATGTGAGTACGTTCACCGCCATTGGTCTCCGGCGCGCTGTTGTCAAATCCGGAGGCGGTACCATCCGTGGCCACGCCAGGCACATATCCAGCCATGTCAGTTACAACAATCCAGCCGGGGTACTTGGCCAATACCGCCGAAACACTCGTGCCGCGGACAAAACGAATCTCACCGGAAGCGCCGTCGGCGGTCACCCAAGTTGAACCGGTCCATTTACACAGGACATTGATGTCCGTGGCATAGTAAAATTGACCTACGGCTACTCCAGTGGGCGCAGTGGCAAAAGTACCACTCTGGGGAAAAAGCGGTGCGGGGGCCCACACAGACCCACTCCAAGCATACCAACCGATGGCCTGAAAGGCGTTATCTGTCTTAAACCAGGGGCGGTCTCGGTTAATCGGATCCGGCGTAGTCGGACCGTAGTTGATGCCCGAAAAATTAGACTCTCCTACAATCTCAAGATATTGGGCGATCAGGTTTTGTAGTTCCTGCATCGTGCCGGGAAACTCCGTACCACTAGGAAGAGTTAACGCTTGGAGTGAGAGGTTGAGGCCCATGGGGGAGTAACTTCGGGTTAATAGAGTTCTATTTGACTGTCACGCTTAATTAGGTTTTAGGGTGAAGAAAATTGTCGGATCGGTCATGATATTCGGGTAGGTATTGTACCCCGTCACATTCCCCAGATAGTTGATATCCCCGTAGATAGCAGGCCAGGTTTTCACCTCTACTAATTGGCCACTATTCCGAGTAAGTGCGTAGGTTCGAGCGGTCTCCACTCCCCCTGTTACCGAAGAAACTATAAGCGCTGAATTCGGTTGAGTTGAGAGCATGCCGCGGATGAAAGTCGATATGTCTTGTTGAGGCCCGAACTGACTAGGATCAAAGGCCAAAGTGCTTGATGGATAACTCGAAGTATCAGGGTAGTAGATATACACCCGCAACTGATCAGCCCCGGAAAAAGTGGTGAGGTCGAGAAGATATTGCGGGAGAGGCGGGGGAACCGTATTCCCCAATGGGATCAGATATCGTATTTCATTTCCGGATACATCATTGGGCACGCATGTCTCTTCCTGTCCCTCACGCATGACATAATCCGTATCATCAATTGCCGAGGCCCAGAGAACTACGCGCTCCAAACGAAGAGAACCCGTCCACGCCACTCGAAGCTGAAATCCAGCCCCTACCTCCAATGCGTACTTGGTAACATCATCGGTAGTCTCCGGGATAGAGAAAGATTTCACCAAGGGGCGCTGCTCGGGCAAAAGATTCTTCCACACATGAGGAGCTACTGTAGCTGGATCTTGAACGATTGCATACTGTTTGATCGAATCCCACTTGGTCCATTTCTGATTATTGTCTGGGCGCCAGTAAATCGTCACTTCCACTTCATCGGAGATATTCGACATCCACACATCCGCCCGGGCGAGACGTTTGCGGCGCTTGGGGTCACCGAAGTCCACACGAGGATACTCCACAAAAGCTTCAATGGGCGATGACGCCGTTGGTAAAGCCGTACCATCGGTCATGCCGGTGCCGTCGGATATGTAGATGTCGGTTAGTTCCCCAGTCTCAAACTCCCACAGACGATTGAACCCATCCTCGTCTGAAGAAACCCCGAATGCCCGCGTCTGGTTGTTGAATTCCCCAGACACTAGTTTAGTCCAGTTTACCCCCTGCCAGGTGCCGTTATATGCTGGAGACGCCTGCCCCTGCATGGTGGAGACTGGGGCAAAGTCGAGAGAGATCAGGTCGCGATGCGAGACGCCGCCTTGCTTGTTAATGAACGGCGAGCTCGTCATGAGCAACCGGTTATCGAAATACACTCCGGAAGAGAAACCGAGCAACTGCTGGCTGTCGAAATTAACCAACCGGGCTACTTCCCGGGAGATCGGCAGATTTGAACTGGAGTTAAGCGCATTACTTAACGAACGGATACCGCCAAGAGCATCCCGCCACATCAGATCCTGATTCACCAAAACCAGCGTCCACCCGGAAGGCGTACCCACGTTGCGCAAGGCATTAGTTACAAATCCTGGATACGAACTCCACTGATCACGCCCAGTGATGTCCGCGCGCACCGTTTCAGTGAAATTACGCCCCATCACGATCAGCGCCCCTAAGTCACTCGTTCCGGTGACCGCAGTAAAGGAAAGTGCCGTGATGTTATCACCGAAGATAAGTGCGCCACCGCCAAATAGGTACTGGGTTTCCGTGAAGAAGAGCTCCGATCCGGCCACGTTGGTCCGAATGTCCCCCGCCACGAGTTGATTGCCCTTGATCGCCACCCAGAGCCGGCCGTTGCCATATGCCATCTGATTACCAATCGGGACCTCGTTCAGCGTCGGGTCCGCCCGACGTGCCGTAGAACGGTCGTAGATGATCGGAGCCGACTGTCCATCCTGAATGATGAACGACTCCACTGTCTGACACATCCAGATTTGCTTGATCGCTGGACTATTGTACCAAGGGAGTACGATTTGTTCCCATGAGAAATTCTGGTTGTAGACCCCGATCCGGAGCCGATAAAGCACCCCTGAGACCATTGCGATCAACATGCCGCCTTGCACATTGAAATACCCCAACCCCTGAATCAATCCGGAGGGCAGGTACATTCGTTGGGCGATATTAGGCCGAGTGTGGACCTTTATCCCACGGAAGTCCGCATTCATCCCCCATGCCGCCTGGTTGGCCGGCAACAAATCTGGAGAAACCGCCGAGGAGACACCCCCCGAGTAGGTTTCCAAATTGTAGGGTACGAGTTGCGCGTCCATATCAGGTTAGGACCCAAACTTGATAGACCTGATCAACCAACGCAATAATACTCGGTGACATGTTGGTGGCTTTGAATTGTACCACGGGGGCATTCAGAACTTGCCCTTGATAGAACACGTAGTCCTCTCCCGCAGGTGGGTCGATAAACACCCGACTGTTGGCGGTGGCAATCGGTATAGCTAGTGGCGTCACTACCGACTCTAGGGGGCGCAGAGTGGCGCCGGCCCAAGAGAGCAACAACGATAGCGTAGTCAACTGCGCACCCGTTGACGGAGCCGGCGAAGGGATAGACCCCGGCACGAACTTCTTCTGGCTCGCGCTCCAGACCGGGATCTGCCCACCGGAAAACCCCTTGCCTGTGAGTTGTCCGATGTCTGTAACGCCACCGGAAGAGGCGGGCAGCTTGCCCTCTGGTATAACCCCCACAATACCTTCGGCGGGCACCTGCGCAGCCCAGTCGGCGCGGGAAACCTTACTCATCGCAGAGGCGCGATGTTGCTCCCGATGGCGAACCCGCGCTGGAAGGTTAGCCCGGGGATACGCGATTTTCCGCGATAAGATTCCGCTTCCTTGTTCATCAAATTAATCGCCGTTTGCTTGTGGGCCATGTAGCTTTGCAGGCTGTCTGCCGTGCGCTTCCACTGAGCAATCACCATCTCTTTTAGGGCCTCAATATTGGAAACGATCAGGACGTCATTGTCCTCGGCTACCGGCACAAACCGCTTACGACAGCGAGCGCGCACGATACGCGGCAAGTTATTGCCCAAGTTGAGCGACTGCAGCCAATGCGAGAAGTAATAGTGGTATGAGGGCGTGGTATCGGAGTATAGATAGGTTGAAAGCTCGGTTTCAGTGGTGCCGTCCCATGCCGTTAACCTGATGGCGCCGTGAGTCGGGGGCTTGGTGAACGCTGAAATCGTGCTGAAGAAGTTAAGCGATTCGACATAGGGGACTGAATTATCCAGGGTGATCGTCTCACCATTGGTCCACGCTCCGGCGTTGTCAGTTCGGATGATCTGGCCGGTACCGTCGGTGCCCTGGATATTACACGTAGCCGCGGTGCCATCCGTTGTCTCATCTACGAGAGTATAGACGCGTAGTTTCCACGGCCCACCTATCTCAGGCAGTTGATGCTGCACTGGGAATTCCCCCAGGTCGATGATCATCCGCTCGTCAACCCACCACCGGTTAAACTCTGCTTGCGGGTTGTCGTCCGGAGTACCCGGGCCATAGGCACAGAACTGATACCAAGGGGAAGTGATCGTCTGAGGTACCCCCTTGATGTTGATCTGCATTAGGCGATCAAGAAAAGAGGGGAGGGTTATGAACCCGTCGATAGCAACAATGTGCCACCGATCCACGATGTTTGGGTACTCACCCTCCATCATCAACTCCTGAATCGCCGAATTCGTACGTGCCAATACTCGGGGGTCGGTCACCGGCATGCCGGAGACACCCGCAACACGGGCGATCTCACCCTTGGCTTGGCCGTACGTTATTTGGATCATGCTTTGACGAAGTTGTCGATCGCATCACGACTGATGGCTACTACGCGATCCTCTAAAGTGAAGGTGAATTCCTCACCATCGACTTTGACGGGCATGATGGTGTTGGCGTTCAGAAGTACCACGTCGCCCTTTTTGACCTGACTGCACTTTGGCCCCACGGCAAGAACCTCCGCTTCCAGGAACGGCGGGAGCTTGGCGTTGCCGGGCAGTACAATGCGATCAGGCGTGGGGAGTTCGACGCGGACCCAGATAGAGGAACCAACGGGTTCATAGGACTTGGTGAGCAGTTTTTTTACCATAAGATCACTTGTGGCGCCACTTCTTTGCGTTCTTGGCGAACTGGGCCATCTTTCGCATGTGGGCGTTCTTGGAGCGGAGGGCTTCAGCCAATTTGTAGCCGGGGATAGGTTTATCCTCAGGCGTGTGGGTCGCCTTGTGCAAGCCACCCTTCTTGAGTTTCAACTTGAGCGGTTTCATTCTTCCCCCGTTTGGAGTTCCATTTTCTTCTCGGCGGCACTCTCAGTTTTTTCTTCGAGCATCGTATCGAGCCGGTGCATGCCGGGATTCGCGTGGCGGGGGTGATGGGCCTTGCTGAGAGCTTCCATCTTCCGAACTTGGGGCGATTGATACGCCTTCCCTTTTGGGGGCAGATAGCGCGGTGTCATGATGGATTCCAACTGGCCCGTTACGCGTGGGAAGTCAATTTTATACTGCAGGACTACAGAGCTGGTGCCCGTGGCGCGTCGAACCCACCATTTTTTATGTGGTTGTGGAAAAAGGCCCCCTTGCTGTCCGAGGCAAAGAAACTTTTGGCGAGATCAGGCGGGACATTGTGGTACTGGTGAGTCCGGCCTTGGCGGAATTGAATGGTTAGAATTTTTGTGGTGCCGTCGTACTGGGCAGCCGTGATGGTGCTAGAGATAATGGGGGTCACTTGAAAAACTTCAGCTGAGGTTTACGTATTGGGGACGACTCGTTAGCCGCGAGGCACACTTTTATGAATTTTCTCTCGGAGTAGTTAGGGCGACCAAAGGTGACGAGAATTTCCGTGTGTAGGGTTCCTAGATCCGGTTTCCCTCTCCGCGTAGCCTTAACTACGAAAGTAGGGGAGCAGCAAATTACGGCCTGTCGAACATCTCCAGTGATGGCCGTGATAGCTTTTGCGAGGGTTTTATCTAGGTTCATGCCTTGGTTATGGGGGGCCGTGAAATACTAGTCAAGTATTTCCGTTGCACACGTGGAGGGGTGTTGGCTGCCCTACGCTATATTCCAACCGGCTCCCGGATCGGGGGATGGGGGGCCACCCCGGGGAGGGTAACCCGATCACCCCGCAACCACTTCAGCCCTTCTGCTCTAATCCTCCTAGTATCCATATACTCAATACAAAGGACTAAAGTGAGATTGGTTCGGCATTAGCTCTGTGTAAGTGGTTCGGGTTTCAGAGGTGAACTGCCGAACCTCATACAATAAACAATATGCGCACTCTTATGAGCGTTGCATAATATACCCAGGGACAACACACACTTAACCAATCGCAATCGACGAAGGAGTGACGTTCTTCTCTTGCCTATCCGTACCTTTGATCATGAAGAGGTTTACGTTGGTTATAGTACCCGTGCTCTGCTCCACTTTATTGTCTAAACCTCTGCACCTGCGCGCTATATCAACGAGATTACGAGCCGCACCGCTCGCCATTTGCGCAGTTTTCGCACGATCCGCCATGAATTTCAGACGTTTTTCCAAAGGTAAAGCGGCCATTTCCGGACTATCGGGCGCAAGTGATTGCCTCAAAAGTTCAAGACTGCCATGGGTCAACTCTTCACTATTGACAATGATTTGCTGTGAAACTTCAGCCAAATCTTTCTCCACAACGTTGTTCACTTCGGCTTCAGCTTTCTCCCAACGTTTTCCCCGCAACTTCGCCCAACCTGCTGTAGAAATAATAGCCCGTGTGGCGCGGTAATCACACTTCAGTTGATCAGAAATTTCTTTTGGCCCCAGGTTGTGGCTCAGATAAAGCGTGCGGATACGCAGCTTTTGCTCCGCGCTCAGCTTCCCCCCAGAATACGAATACTGACGCGGACGAGAGGGCGCAATGGCCGGAGATTCTACCGTGGCAACCATACAGCCACACGTAAGCACGCGACCCGAAACGTCAACAAAACAACACCACTGGCATCCATTCTGCACTCAATTTGCACTAAGCCCTAATCGTGCAAAATGCACGAAACATGCGCTTTTTACCATGGATTTGCATTTGAGGCACCGAGCCCTCACTTGTAAAAAATCCGCTAAATCCCCCCTCTTACTGCAACTCAATCGCAACAAAACCGCATTTTTACATACTTAACAAAATTTTTACATCACTTTTGGACAACTTAAACCCAACCACGGCACCCACTTAACCCCATTTGGCCAACTATAACCAATCCCTAGAGAAGTACTTGGCCAGAGTTAACACCAGCCCCCGCATCAATTTCTGTAACTTTGGCCAAGTAACCACACAACCCCCTTACTTCTTTATACAGGAAAATAAATATTTCCCTTTTTCTTTACCGCGCACATAAGACAATGAGGCTTCTTTGGACAATTGGACAGAATTGATTTTCTCTGTTGTATTCAGGTATTTACGTACGCCACAACCAGAACCCCATCAGTTGGCCAGCCTGGACAGCACGCGATTCACCCCACTTAACCCCTTCACCCCTAACCGCTAATTTCTGTCCAATTGCTAACCAATCTCACTTTACCGAACCAACAGCGCAAAATAAAAATCTCATTTGCAGCTACTTAACAAAATTCACTTCAATTTCTAGCAACTGGTTAGGGCGCAAAAAAATTGCCGCCCCAATCGCAACACCATAACAGACCAACACTTTAACCCTTTTGTACCTTTTCAGGGGCTAAAAACTGGGAGGCGGCAACTTGCGCGGCAACTAAAGTTTTCTTATCTCTCGCTCAAGTGCGCAGTTAGGAAACAATATATTTTTTATATTGATTTGTTTGAAGAGAAAACCGATAGTGGGGGGTATGAAATCCCCTGCTATTAAGCCCCACACCCTTTACTGGGCATTTTTTAACCGTTTTGCAATGCGTCTGCCCGGTCAATGCGTAATCGATTGCTCACACTCCGGCTCCTGTGATGCTGCTGTCGCCCATTGGGCCCCCAAGATCGCCCAGCAGTGTGACGAGGACAATTTCAAGAACCGCCCGACGTCTGACAAAATTCGGGCTGAGCTCAGAGAGCAAGGTGCTTGGAGCGATGATGGATTAGCCGATGACGCTGAAAATTGGCTGCGCATCGTCTGGATTGCTGCTTGCAACATCGCGGAAGACGATGAGCCGAACTGTTAGAAGCCCCACCCGGGACAGAATAGCCTAAACAACCAACCTTTTTAACCCATGAAAACCCGCATCTCTTCTCTCGTAAAACTCGGAGCGTGTCACGACGCGCTTGCCTGGTGCCGGAAAAACTCAATGCCCAATCTCGAAACCGCTTGGCTCACCTGCCCTCGTGGCGATTGGCTGGAGTGGCTGGCGAGCAAGCTTAACGCTAATCCTGCGAAGCTCGCCGACTACTGGGCCAAGCGTGCACCGCTGGACGCCGAGGTGCTAGCCTACATCCGCTCCGCTATGCCCGACTGCGCTTGGAACGGGCAGAAGCTGGAGGGGACGTGAACTACTTCGATGTGATCCTGCACAAGACGAAACTCTGCTGTGTTCGCGGCTGTCGGCACAAGCCGGAGAAGACGGGTCGTTTTTGTCGTCGCTGTCGAGATCGAAGATACAAGCAGACTCACCCCATCTCTTATGCATGGGATAAGCTCAAATACAACGCCCGACGGCGCGGAAAACCCTTCACTATTACTTTTGGATATTTTGAACAATGGTGCCTCGAAACAGGATACATTGAGCACGTCGGCAAAACCGCTCAGGCTCTTACCATTGATCGTAAAGATTTTTTAAAGGGATATGAACCCGGCAACCTTCAGATTCTCACGAACCAAGACAACGGACGTAAAGCTCATCTCGATAAAAAACTTCTGGCCTACGCGCCCGGTGAACACCCATTCTTATGACAACTCCAACCCAAACTGAGAACCGCCTCTTCCCCGGACGCCCCAACTACACCGGCCCCACAACCGGCTGGTTCGGCCTCCTGCACCACTCCGAGCTGTTTGAGCAGTCGCACGACGTCAACGAACGCATCGCATATGTCCGCGCGCACAAGCCCAAGCACGAGCAAGCCGTCCGCCTCTATAACATGGTCTTCCTCGGCGCCATTGAGTCGGTCTGCGCCAAGCGTGCACCGCTGCTCGCCGACTACCGGGCCAAGTGTGACGCGCTGGACGCCGACTACCAGGCCAAGCGTGCACCGCTGGACGCCGACTACCAGGCCAAGCGTGCACCGCTGCTCGCCGACTACCAGGCCAAGTGTGCACCGCTGGACGCCGACTACCGGGCCAAGCGTGCACCGCTGCTCGCCGACTACCGGGCCAAGTGTGACGCGCTGGACG